>Ga0302325_10001295_pt1 | contig 64552 bp, 45 predicted proteins | sample Palsa_T0_2_FD_201948 | JGI IMG/M metagenome (GOLD analysis project Ga0302325, IMG submission 201948) | Peat permafrost microbial communities from Stordalen Mire near Abisko, Sweden - Palsa_T0_2 | ecosystem: Environmental > Terrestrial > Soil > Palsa > Peat permafrost | place: Sweden: Abisko...
ATGCGAAGGGCGAGAAGACGCGATCCTCCAGCGGCCTGGTAGTCCGAGGCAACGTATTTGCCGGCGGGCGAAAGGTCGCAGATGAAGGGCGTGCGGTCGCTGATCTGGTCGAAGTCGTCGATCGAGAGGTCGATGCCCATTTCGCGCGCGATGGCGAGGAAGTGCAGGACGGCGTTGGTAGATCCGCCGGAGGCTGCTACGGAGGCGATGGCGTTCTCGATGGAGGCGCGAGTGATGATGTCTGAGGGACGGCGATTGTCGCGTACCGCCTTCATGAGGATGTGGCCTGCCTGGCGCGAGGCTTCGTGCTTGTGCGGGCTGGTGGCGGGGACACCGGAAAGCTGAATGGGACTGATGCCGAGGATCTCCGCAGCCATAGCCATGGTGTTGGCCGTGAACTGGCCGCCGCAGGCTCCTGCGCCGGGGCAGGCTGCGGCTTCCACGGCTTCAAGGCCGGCGTCGTCGAGGGTGCCGCTGGCGTGGGAGCCGATGGCTTCGAAGACGTTGAGGATGGTTATATCTTTGCCGTTGAGTTTACCTGGGGCGATGGAGCCGCCGTAAAGCATAAGCCCTGGGATGTTGAGGCGGCAGAGGGCCATGATCATGGCAGGCATGTTCTTATCGCAGCCGCCGATGCCGACGATGCCATCGAAGAGATTGCCGCGCGCGACCAGTTCGACCGAGTCGGCGATCACTTCGCGCGAGACAAGCGAGGCTTTCATGCCCTGGGTGCCCATGGTGATGCCGTCGTGGATGGTGACGGTGTTGAACTCCATCGGAGTGCCGCCGGCTTCGCGGATGCCTTGCTTGACGGCTGCGGCTACGTCGCGCAGGTGGAAATTGCAGGGGCCGATTTCGGTCCAGGTGTTGGCGACGCCGATGATGGGCTTGTGCAGGTCTTCTTTGGTGAATCCGACGCCGCGCAGATAGCTGCGCGCGGCGGCGCGATTGGGGCCTTCGGTCAACGGGATGCTTTGGCGCTTGCCTTCGATGGTCATTATTTTCCTTGGCGAGTTAGCGAGTTAGCGAGTTAGCAGGTTAGCGAGTTAGCTGCGATTGTGCTAACCCGCCAACCTGCTAAATGGCCAACTCGTTGTATTTCGCTTTCAGCCAGTTGGAGTGGTCGTGCTTGGATTCGAAGCTGTCGAGTGCGGCGGCGTGGCGCAGGGTGAGGCCGATGTCGTCGAGGCCTTCGGTGAGGCAATACTTCCGGAAGGGGTCGACCTCGAATGTTGCGTGGAAGCCTTGCGCGTCGGTGACGGTCTGGTCGATGAGCGAGACGGTTAGCTGATAGTTTGGCGTGGTTGCGGCTCGGTGCAGCAACAGATTGGTTTGTTCTTCGCTGAGGCGGATGAGGACGATGCCGTTTTTGCCTGCGTTGGAGAAGAAGATGTCGGCGAATGCTGGAGCGATGACGGCGCGGAAGCCGTAGTCGCTGAGCGCCCATGCGGCGTGTTCGCGGCTGGAGCCGCAGCCGAAGTTCTTGCCGGCGATGAGGATCTTTGCGCCTGCGTATTGGGGGTCGTTCAAGACAAAGCTTGGGTCAGGTGCGCCGGCGTTGGGGCCATCCTGGATGCGGCGCCAATCGAAGAAGAGGAACTCGCCGTAGCCGCTGCGTTCAATGCGCTTGAGGAACTGTTTGGGGATAATCTGATCCGTATCGACGTTGACGCGGTCGAGCGGGGCGGCGAGGGAGGTGATGGTCTTGAAGGGTTCCATGTTAGTTTGCTCCCACGGTCTCGGCGATTTCGGACCAGTTGCGTACATCGACGAAGTGGCCGGCGATGGCTGCGGCTGCGGCCATCTCAGGGCTGACCAGATGCGTGCGTCCGCCGCGGCCCTGGCGGCCTTCAAAGTTGCGATTGCTGGTGGAAGCGCAGCGTTGGCCGGGCGAGAGGATGTCGGGGTTCATGCCCAGGCACATGCTGCAACCAGGCTCGCGCCACTCGAAGCCTGCGGCGAGAAAAATTTGATCGAGGCCTTCTGCTTCGGCTTGATCTTTCACAGACTGGGAGCCGGGAACGACCATCGCTGAAACGTGCGTGGAGACCTTGTGGCCTTTGGCGATGGAGGCTGCGGCGCGCAGATCTTCAATGCGGGAGTTGGTGCAGGAGCCGATGAAGACGCGGTCGATGCTGATGTCTTCAAGCAGCGTGCCGGCTTTCAGGTCCATGTATTCGAGGGCGCGTTCAAAGGCACGGCGTTCGCTCTCGTTGGGCGTGGCGGCGGGGTCGGGAACCTTCGCGGTGATGGGCGCAACCATGCCTGGGCTGGTGCCCCAGCTTACGTAAGGAGTGAGCTTAGTTGCGTCGATGGTTAACTCGCGGTCGAATTTAGCGCCGGGATCGGAGGGCAGCTTGCTCCACTCGGCCACTGCCGCGTCCCATGCCGCGCCTTGCGGTGAATAGCGGCGGCCTTTGAGATACGTGAAGGTGGTTTCGTCGGGAGCGATCATGCCGGCGCGTGCGCCTGCTTCAATGCTCATGTTGCAGATGGTCATGCGGCCTTCCATCGAAAGCGCGCGGATCGCGGAGCCGGCATATTCAATGACGCAGCCAGTTGCGCCGTCAGTGCCGATTTCGCCGATGATGGCGAGGACGATGTCTTTCGCGGTGACTCCCTTTGGCAGTTCGCCTTCTACATTGATGCGGAAGGTTTTGGGCTTGCCCTGCGGCAATGTTTGCGTGGCGAGCACATGCTCTACTTCGCTGGTGCCGATGCCGAATGCGAGTGCGCCGAATGCTCCGTGAGTGCTGGTGTGGCTGTCGCCGCAGACGATGGTCATGCCGGGCTTGGTGATGCCGAGTTCCGGGCCGATGACGTGGACGATGCCTTGCTCGCGGCTGCCGATGTCGTATAGCTCGATGCCGAACTCTTTGCAGTTGTCGCGCAGCGTGGAGATTTGCTTGGCGGCGATCTGGTCGAGGATGTTGAAGCGCTCGGCGAGGAGCGTGGGGACGTTGTGATCGACTGTCGCAACGCAGCGGTCGGGACGGCGAACGGTGCGGTTGGTGAGGCGAAGGCCTTCAAAGGCTTGCGGCGAGGTGACTTCGTGGATGAGATGCAGGTCGATGTAGATCAGCGTTGGTTCGCCTGCAGGTTCGGCGACGATGTGCTGGTTCCAGACTTTTTCGAAGAGTGTTTTGGGTGTGTTGCTCATGATTGTTGTTGCCCTCAGGGGCTAAAGCCCCAATGAATCTCTGATCTCTTTCGGCGCGGCTAAAGCCGCGCCCTTTCAAAGCTGGTGCTCAGCCCTTTCAAAGCTGATGCGTTAGCTGACTTGAGCTGAGAGCAACGCGCTCACGGTTTCGCGGACTTGCTGGCCCATCTCGGTGGTTGAGAGAACTTTGAAGTCCGTGGTGTTGCCGCGGGCCAGGTCTGCGGTGCGGTAGCCTGCTTCAAGGACCTTGCGCACCGCGGTTTCAATGGCGACTGCTTCGGCTTCGAGTCGAGCAGAGTGGCGCAGAACCAACGCACCGGTGAGGATGGCTCCGAGTGGGTTTGCAAGTCCTTTGCCGGCGATGTCGGGGGCCGAGCCGTGGATCGGTTCGTAGAGATTGACTTTGCCGCCGATGGTGGCTGAGGGCAACATGCCGAGTGAGCCGGTGATGACTGCGGACTCGTCGGAGAGGATGTCGCCGAAGAGGTTCTCGGTGAGCACTACGTCGTAGTTGCGCGGGCTGGTCACGATCAGCATGGCCATCGAGTCGACGAGCTGATGTTCGAGCGTGACGTCGGGGAATTCGGCGGCGACTTCGTTCACTGTGGCGCGCCAGAGTTGCGAGACTTCGAGGACGTTGGCTTTGTCGACGGAGGTGAGTTTCTTGCGGCGCGTCTGCGCGATCTGGAAGGCGATGCGGGCTACGCGGACGATTTCGTCTTTGGTGTAGCGCATGGTGTTCCAGGCTTCGCCGGTCTGCTTGTTCCATTCACGCGGTGCGCCGAAATAGAGGCCGCCGAGCAGTTCGCGGACGAAGAGGATGTCTGCGCCTTCGATGACTTCAACCTTGAGCGGGCTGTTGACGGCGAGCTCTTTGATGGCGAAGGCAGGGCGCAGGTTGGCGAAGCCTCCGAGGGCTGAGCGAAGCTGCAAGAGGCCGGCTTCTGGGCGCGTGTTGGGGGGAAGTGCGTTCCACTTGGTGCCGCCGACTGCGCCTAAGAAGACTGCGTCTGATGCGAGCGCGGCTTTGAGGGTGTCTGCGGGGAGCGGTGTGCCGTCGGTGTCGATGGCGATGCCGCCGATGCGCTTTTCGGTGATGGCTATTTCATGGCCGCTTGCATTGGCGACGGTTTGCATGACGGAGACGGCTTCGCGGGTGACTTCGGGGCCGATGCCGTCGCCGGCTACTACGAGAAGATTGAGCTTCATTGCATTCCTTCGGTCGGGGCGATCCCACATCTCAAAGTCAAGATGTGGGGCACCCGGATTTGTCGTGCCGCTAAGATTTGTTATCCCACCATTGTCGTAAGTGCGGCGACAAGAATGGGGCACCCACATTTGTTTTATCGAAACTTGTTTAGTCTACTTCGGCGTAGGAGACTGGCCGGCGGTCGCGGATTTGCTGTGGCAGCAGGCCGACGAGGTCTTGGTCGTAGATGTTTTTCTTACGGTCGGCGAGGGCTACGAAGCGGTCATACACCTGCTGCAACTCATCGCGATCCATTGGATAACCGAGTTGTTCCAGGCGGTTGCGCAGCGCGGCGCGGCCTGAGTGCTTGCCCAGAACAAGTTGAGTTGCAGCCGCGCCGACGAGGGCTGGGGTCATGATCTCGTAGCAGAGCGGGTTGGCCAACATGCCGTGCTGATGAATGCCCGACTCGTGCGCGAAGGCGTTGGCGCCGACGATGGCTTTGTTGGGGGATGGGCCGAAGGTGATGAGCTGGCCGAGGGTCTGGCTGGTGGCGAAGAGATTGTCGAGCTTGATGGAGGTCGAGACGCCGTAGCGGTCGAAGCGGACGTAAAGCGCCGCGGCAATTTCTTCCACGGCGGCGTTGCCGGCGCGCTCGCCGATGCCGTTGACGGTGCATTCGATCTGGCGGGCTCCGGCCTGGACGGCGGCGAGGGAGTTGGCGACGGCGAGGCCGAGGTCGTCATGGCAGTGCGAGGAGAGGATGATGCCTTCGGCGTCGATGGCGGGGATGCGCTCGCGGACTTCGCGGAACATCTGGCCGTACTCTTCCGGAGTGGAGTAGCCGACGGTGTCGGGCATGTTGATGGTGGTGGCGCCGGCCTGGATGGCGACGCGGACCATTTCGACGAGGAAGTCACGGTCGGAGCGCGTGGCGTCTTCGGGCGAGAACTCGACATCGCCGCAGAGCGAGCGCGCCTGACGAACGGATTCGGCGGTCTGCGCCAGGGCCTGTTCGCGGCTCATCTTGAGCTTGTATTCGAGATGCAGATCGCTCGAGGCGAGGAAGACGTGGATGCGCGCGCGGTCGGCATGTTCGAGCGAGCGCGCGGCCATCACGATGTCTTCACTCTTGGCGCGCGCCAGCGAGGTGATACGCGGCTTGCGGATGGCCTGAGCGATGGTGGCGATGGCCGCGAAGTCGCCTTCGGAGGCCATGGCGAAGCCGGCTTCCAGGATGTCGACGCCCAGGTCTTCTAGAGCGTGGGCCATGGTGAGCTTTTCCTGCGTGGTCATGCTGCAGCCGGGGGATTGCTCGCCGTCGCGGAGGGTGGTGTCGAAGATGAAGACGTGGTTGCTGTTGGGCGCTGTTGTCATGGGTATTTCTAGTCCTGCCTTGGGGAAGTCTGCCTCAATCTAGGAGCATACTCTCTCGCCTGTTTCAGTGTCTTCGATTCGGGCTTTATAACGCAAAGTTATTCTTATTTGGTATTCGATTAGAATTCGTTATGCTGGGTGAAAGAGGTATTTGCCTTGGAACTGCATCAGTTGGAGACGTTTTTGGCGGTGGCGGAGGAGCGTAGTTTTTCGCGCGCGGCGGTGCGGATGCATCGCACGCAGCCGGCGATCAGCCAGGTAATTCGCAAACTGGAAGAGTCGGTGGGCGAGGTGCTGCTGGATCGTGCGGCGCGGGATGGTTCGTTGACGGCTGCGGGCGAGTTGCTGCGCGAGTATGCGACGCGGTTGCTGGCGTTGCGGCGCGAGGCGGGCTCGGCGATGGAGGAGTTGAAGTCGCTGGAGCGCGGGCAGTTGCAGTTGGCAGCGAATGAGTACACGTGCCTCTATCTGCTGCCGGTACTGGATGCGTTTCGCAAGCTGCATCCGAAGATCGATGTGACGGTCCACCGGTCGCTGGCGAGCAGGATTCCGGAAGAGTTGAATTCGCGGATTTTTGAGTTGGGCGTGATTTCGTTCAAGCCAGATACGGAGCACTACCGTTCTGTGGCCGTGTATGCGGATACGTTGGCGTTTGTGGTGAATCCCGATCATGCGCTGGCTCAGGCGGAACGGGTTTCGATTGCCGATCTCGGAGAAGAATTGTTTGTTGCGCATAACGTGCCTTCGCCGTTGCGGCGAAAAGTGGTGGAGGCGTTTGAGCGGCATCGCACGCCGTTGCATATGCGGGTGGAGCTGCCGACGATTGAGGCGATCAAGCGATTTGTGGCGATGGGCAATGGCGTGGCGCTGGTGCCGCGGCTGACGGCGGCGCGTGAACTGGAGACGGGGGAGTTGATTGCTGTGCCGGTGGATGAGCTGGAGTTTCGGCGGCTGCTGCGATTGGTGTACCGGAGGAATGGGAAGTTGTCGTATGCGGCTACGGCGTTTTTGCAGACGGTGCGGTCGATGGCGAGCGAGGTCGGGGCGCCGTTTCATTATCAAGTTGAACGATAGGGATTAGGGATTAGGGATTAGGGATTAGGGATTAGGGATCGTGCTGCGCACGAATTTGGTTTGCATTTTCTGTTCCCACCCTAGCCACAAAGGCGTGGCTAGGATGGGGCACCCACATTCACTGAGGTGCGATTACAAGAGCGATGAGGCGATGGCGAGGGCTGCTATGGCGGCGGTTTCTGCTCGTAGAATTCTTGGGCCTAGCGATGCGGATTGCCAATTGTGCTTGGCGAAGAATGCGAGTTCTTCGCTGGTCCAGCCGCCTTCGGGGCCGATGGCTAACTCAAAGTTGGGCAGGTCGGTTTCTGTCGATTGCAGAGCGGCTTCGATGCGATGGCGCAGGGTTGCAGTGCGTTCGTCTTCGGCCAGGAGAATGTGTTGAGCCGATGAGGGTTGTTGCAGGCGTAGCGGCAATGCGATGGGATCTTCGATGATGGGTATATCGGCGCGGCGGGATTGCTTGGCAGCTTCTTGCGCGAGCCTGCGCCAGCGCTCGACGCGTTTGTCCGCGGCTTGCGCGAGATGCTTTTCTGTGCGGCGCGCGACGATGGGAACGATGGAGGCTACGCCGAGCTCTGTGGCTTTCTCGATGGCCCATTCCATGCGGTCGAATTTGAAGATGGCGAGAAGCAGCGTGACAGGCAGCGCGGACTCGGCGGGGATTTCTTCCAGAAGCGTGAAGAGGACTTCTTCGCTTGAGACGCTGGCGATTTGCGCGCGATAGACGCGGCTGTTGGCCACGATGTCGGCCTGCGCGCCGGGTTGCGCGCGCAGTACGCGAGCGAGGTGTTCGGCCTGCGTACCGGTGAGCGATGCGGAGGTTTCCGTTGCGGTGTCGGCGATCCAGCGGCGTCGGGTCATGCTTTTTATATTGTCTACGATTGGGGTTCGATGCAGACAAGAAAGGGGGCGCGCTTGGCGTCCCCGCTCTTGTTGCCTTGGTGATGCTTGCCTGTTGTCGGTTGCTATTCTCCCGGATGTGCAGATCGATGGCGAGCGCGCAAACGATGCTGCAATGCAAGAAGGTATAGATTCACGTTCGATGCGTGTCAAGAGAAAAATTCGCGGCGTGTGGAAGACGTGCGATTGTGTTCTATTTTGGTGCTGCGGATAAGTGGTCGAGCAGGTGCGAAGAGCGTATGAGAGCGAGGGCCATGCCGGTGGCGAAGTCATGCCAACTGTGCGCGATCATGCCGGGCAATAGATTCTTTCGCAACAGCGTGATGATGCCGAAGAGCGAGCCGAAGATGGAGATGAGAAAGATGCCGCGCACGCCCTGGTATCCATGCGCAGCGCCGAAGACGATGGCTGCGACGATGACCGCGATGGGTGTGTTGCGCAGCAGCGCGATGGCCTGAGACTGCATGTAGCCCCGGAAGATGATCTCTTCCGAGAAGCCGACGATGAGGCATAGAAAACCCCACGCGGCGATTTCGATGCCGTTTGCGGGCGCGAGTTCGGTGAGTTGGTGAATCAGTTCCGATTGTTGCTGCTCGGGGCTCTTGGGCTTCGGGCTGTTCGGACTCGATTGCGAGGAGGGAGCGGATTGTTTCGCTGTCTCGTGCCGATAGATATGGGTTTGCACGAAGAGCCATGAGAGCGCGCAGATCAGCAGGATGCTCATGGAGCAGACCCAGAAGGCCGCGGCGATGAGTATCTCCATGGTAATGGCATTTAGGCCTTTGGGCCATGCGCCGAAGAGCGAGCGGAAGGGAACTTTGCGGAGACGCAGGCCGAAGGCGATCCAGACGACGATGCCGAGTTCAAGCGCGCCGGTGAGCGCGTAGCGAATGAGACGGACGTTGTCTACTCCCGCGGTTGCTGCACGCACTGCTCCGCCCGGCGATGCGATGGGATTACCGGAACCGGAATTCGCGCTGATAGCTCCCCAGGCGGAGTAGGCAAGAATCGCGAGGACGAGGAGGAGCGTGTGCCAGATGGGCGCGATGCCGCGGGGCTTGGATGGTTCAAGATAGGTCTCGGATACGGCAGCGGGCGCGGGATCGATCTCTGCCGGTGCATGCGTTTGCGCTTCGATTTGCTCGTCTTCAGGCATGGGATCAGCTTACGAGAGTTGCGTGAGTTTTGTGCGCGCAGTAAGCGAAATTTAGCTGTGCGGAAGCCGCTAGAGAACTAGCACTCAATGATATTCAAGGCAAGGCCGGCGAGGGAGGTTTCCTTGTAGCGGGATTGCATGTCGAGGCCGGTTAGATACATGGTGCGGATGACCTGGTCGAGGGAGACTTTGTGCTCTTCCGGCTCCTGCATGGCGATGCGGGTGGCGTGGACGGCTTTGACGGCTCCCATGGCGTTGCGCTCGATGCAGGGAATTTGGACCAGGCCGCCGATGGGGTCGCAGGTCATGCCGAGGTTGTGCTCCATGGCGATTTCGGCGGCGTGCTCGATCTGTCCGCTGGTGCCGCCGAGCGCTGCGGCAAGTCCTCCGGCGGCCATGGAGCATGCGACGCCGACTTCTCCCTGGCATCCGACTTCGGCGCCGCTGATCGAGGCGTTCTCCTTGTATAGGATACCGATGGCGGCAGAGGTGAGGAAGAAGCGGATGAGGCCGTCTTCGGTGGCTCCGGGGATGAAGTTCATGTAGTAGTGAGCGACGGCGGGGACGACTCCCGCTGCGCCATTGGTGGGTGCGGTGACGACGCGGCCTCCCGCGGCGTTTTCTTCATTTACGGCCATGGCGTAGACGGTGACCCAGTCGAGCGGGGCGAGCGGGTCGGATGGCTTTTGTTCCTGCTGCTTTTCTTGCAGGCGCGTTGCCAGGCGATGGGCGCGGCGGCGAACGTTGAGGCCGCCGGGAAGAATTCCTTCCGTCGCGATGCCGCGGGCTACGCAGGACTGCATGGTGCGCCAGATTGCGAGGATGCGCTCGCGGATCTGCTGACTGGTGTGGCTGCCGCTTGAACCGGTGCGGGCGCACTCATTGGCCAGCATGATTTCAGCGATGGACAGTCCATGCGTGTGGGATTGGTCGAGCAGTTCGGCTGCGCTGTGGAATGGGTAGGGAAGTTCAGCCGAGGCTGCTGTTGCCGGGTTGGCCTCTGCGCCATCTTCAACGATGAACCCGCCGCCGATGGAGAAATAGGTTTGGGATGCCAGCGTGTCGCCGTTCGCATGGTATGCCGTGAAGCGAACGCCGTTGGGATGTTGCGTGACAGCTCCGGGTGGAAACATCTGGTTGCGGTGGAAGAGCAGATCGGTGGCTTCCTGAAATGCGATGCTGTGCCCGGTCGAAAGCGTGAGACGCTGCGTGGCGCGAATCTCGGCGACGGTTTGTTCGATAGCCTCAGGATCGACCGTTGCCGGCTCATGGCCGCTCAGTCCGAGCAGGACGGCGCGATCGGTGGCGTGGCCTATGCCGGTAAGCGCGAGGGAGCCGTAGAGCTCTGCCGTGATTCGGCGGACGCGGCCGTCAAGCTGCGATTCTTTCAGGCCCTGCACAAATTGGAAGGCTGCGCGCATCGGCCCCATGGTGTGCGAACTGGACGGGCCGACGCCGATTTTATATAGGTCGAAGAGGCTGGTCATACCTCGCGATTGTAGTTGATTGGCATTGATGCGGGATTGAGGCGACTGGAGGATTGATCTGGCTTCTGCTCCCAGGTCTCAAAGGCGCGACCTGGGGCACCCAGATTTGCTTATTCGAGGGAGTTGCGCAGCCGCTCGCGCTTGCGGCGCTTTTCGATGTACATGGCGGCGTCGGCCTGGTGGATCATGTCGTCGAGGGAGTTGAGCGAGTGGGGTTCGCAGCGGATGACGCCGATGCTCATGGTAAGAGGTGGGTCGTTGGGGAAGCAGCGGTTGCGGTGCTCGATGTTTTGGGTGATGCGCTCCTGGATTTCGAGTGCCGGGGTGGAAGGGCCCGTTGCGAATACGACGAATTCGTCGCCGCCAATGCGTCCTATGACGTCGGAGTCGCGGAAACTCTCGCGCAGCACTTTGGCGGCGCTGACGATGAGTTGGTCGCCGGCGTCGTGGCCCAGTGTGCGGTTGACCTGCTTGAGACCGTCGAGGTCGATGTAGATGATCCAGCCTTGGGTGTGGACGCGATGGACGAGTTTGAGCAACTGTTCCGCCTGGAGCAGAAAGCCGCGGCGGTTGTTGAGGCCGGTGAGCTCGTCGGTGAGCGAGAGGCGGACGACCTTGGCTTCCATCTGCTTGCGCAAGACGGCTTCATTGCGCAGTGCGGTGTTGGCGGCTTCCAGTTCCTCGGTGCGCTGGCGGAGGCGCTCTTCCAGTTCCTGGTGAATGCGGACATTTTCCATGGCTACTGCGGTGGAGTCGGCGAGCGCCTGAAGAATCCTGAGCTGCTCGGAGGTCGGGCGGTGCGTCGTGGCCCAATAGCTGCCGATGGCGCCAACCGGGCTTTGCGTACGGATGGGCGGCTGGATTGGCACCATGGCCATGCTGCGCACGAAGGTGGGGCGATAGGCCTCAACGGGAATTCGGGGGTCGAGGAAGACGTTAGGGATGGTTACCGATTCTCCGGTGTTCATTACCCAACCGCTGATGCACATTTCCAGGGGAAAGCGCTGGCCTTTCCAAAGAGGTGCGATCGCGTCTTCGTCGACATAGAAGCAGAAGTTGCCGTCACGCAGCACGAAGGATGCGCCGTCGGCCCCAGTCAACTGCCGGGCGGCGGTGCGGACGATGTTAACGATTTCCTCCATATTGAGGGCGAAGGAAAGGCGCTGGACCACATCAATCAGGTGGTCGGCGACCCGACTGGGTGCCGCGGAGTCTGGCGGGGTCGCGACAGATCGTTCCGTGGGGTCGGATGTTTGTAGGCGAAGAGAGGAACTCCACTTGGGAGCAGCGTTAAATCGAGTCATTTCCTGACCAAGGATATTGTATAGACGTAAATTATCACGTTTTGGTTGAATTCCGAGGGACATTGGGTGAGAACTGCGACGCTTTTCTTTAGGCGATAGGTCGGGCCTTCGGCCCTCGAAATTCTTGTTACTACGGCCCCTGGGGCGCTGCCCCAGGCTGGTATAGTGCGGACCTTCGGTCCTGAAGGCACGTCGCTTGAGCAAGCTACATCATCATCTCGAGCAATTTCCCGGTTTCGTCCGATTCTGGCATTTTCGGGGGCGGGGGATATTGTGGGCTTTGGCAGTGAGCGACGTGGCCGGTTACGGATTGCGGTACCTAAACTTGCTTCCGGTCCACGGAGAAGCCGTGAACTTTCTTGCAAACCGCGATATTCTTGCTTATAGGGGAAATTACTGAAGTCACTATTTGTTTGGGTACTTTGTGGTGGCGGGCGAGGCTGGAAGGTCGAATGTTCAGGTTGAGACAGCGGTTGGGATTTTTGACCGGTCCGAATTCGGGAGTGGCGTTGCTGGTTGCGGCAGCCGTTGGGGCAGTGCTGTTCACGATTCTGGCCGGGGCGCTGGTCTTTGGCAACACGCGCCAACTGATTACCTCTGCCGGATGGGTGCAGCATACGCAGGAAGTGCTGGCCTCGCTGCAGAGGGTCTCGCTGCTGACCGAGCGAATTGAGTATCGGAGCCGGCTCTACAACCTGACCGGCAATATTGAGCAGCTTCGCCGTGCGCAGGCGAGCGGGAACCAGTTGGAGACTACGCTGGCGCATTTGAAGGTGCTGGTGGCGGACAATAGCGATCAGGTCGGCAACTTGCAGTCCCTCAATGCCTGCTCCCTGCACTTGAATCAGGCTCTGAGCGGCTTTACTCAGCAAACGGAGATCTCACCGGCCGAATTGCAGCAGTGTCAGCAGGCGATCGGTTTGCTGACGGACCGCGAGCAGTTTCTCTTGCAGGAGCGTAGCAAGGGCACGCAGCGCAGTTCGTTTGCATCGATTGGCACTGAACTTGCGTTTGTGGGCTTGTGTCTGGTGGCGTTGGTGGTGCTGTTTGGGTTTTTGTTGCGCGATGCCGTGTTGCGACAAAAGGTCGGCCGCCAAACCGCGTTGGCGAATGAACACCTGGCCCGAACCGTGAAGCAGCTCGAAGATCGAGCCTGCGAGTCGGAACTGCTGACTATGGGGCGCGATGAGTTGCAGCTCTGTGTCGATGTGCATCAGGTGTATCGCTCTGCCGCGAACAGCTTTGCACGGTTGCTGAAGGGAACCAGCGGATCGCTCTGCATGATCAACAATTCGCGGCAATCGGTGGAGGTTGTCTCGACGTGGCGGGATGGCGGCCGGGAAAGCGCTCTGGAGGATTTTCAAACGCCGGAATCCTGCTGCGGTCTCCGGTCCGGACAGGCCCGTTGGAGGCAACCGGGGAACTCCGAGATTCACTGCACCCATTTCCCAGGGGATGCTCCCGAACACTATCTTTGCAAGCCGATTGTGGCCCACGGCAACACGATCGGCATGCTGTACGTGCAATGCGATTCGCCGGCGGAAGTTGCGCTTGTGAACCAGCGGATGGATGGCCTGCGGCAGGTGGTTCAACTGACCGGCATGGCCATTGCGACGTTGAATTTGCGAACGAAGCTCGAGAATCAGTCCATACGAGACGGCCTCACGGGCCTTTTCAATCGGCATTTCATGGAGATGTCGCTGGAGCGGGAGTTGTCTCGCGCGGCGCGCCGAAAGCAGACATTGGCGGTTTTCATGCTGGATCTGGACCACTTCAAGCGATTTAACGATACATTCGGTCACGCAGCCGGGGATACTGCGTTGAGATCGATGGCGGAAGTCTTCCGTTCCAGCATTCGCAACGAGGATATTGCGTGCCGGTATGGTGGAGAAGAGTTCACGATTATGATGCCGGACGTTCCGCTGAGCATTGCACTGAATCGAGCGGAGACCATTCGCCAGGCCGTTGCAAACTTGCGGGTGCCTTTGGATCATGAGACGTTTGCGGATTTCTCGGTGTCGATCGGCGTGGCCATTTATCCCGAGGACGGGGAGACGGCGGATCAACTGCTGCGCCGGGCCGACCTGGCTCTTTATCGCGCCAAGCATTCAGGGCGCAATCAGGTGGCGCAGTACGAACGGGGCGCTGCTGTCAGTTAGGCTAAAAATCGCGGCCAGCTTAGGGAAGCTCTGAACAAGTCGCGAACATTCCCTCAGGGGCTAAAGCCGCGTTGATTTGTTTGGCTTTACGGCGTGGAAAGTCTGGGTTGAAACCCAGACCTACCAGCCACGCCCTTTCAAACTGCACGTTTAATCAGAGGTTCCTTAGACAATCCAAATCTGTTGGTACGTGCGAAGGAAAGTTCGCGAAATCAATAGCTTGCGAATCGGGAGTTATGGATTTCAGCGATGTGGGTGTTACACTCGCAGACAACTTTCCATGCTTGCCAAAATTCTCAGCGCAGCCGTCTATGGCATTGACGCCAACCTCATCGATGTTGAGGTGGATTTGAGCGGCACGGTTGCCGAAGAGGATCATTTTCATACCGTGGGTTTGCCGGATGCGGCGGTGCGGGAGAGCCGCGACCGGGTGCGGGCGGCGATGAAGAACTCCGGCTACCTGATTCCGCCCACGCACATCACGATCAACCTGGCTCCGGCGGACATCAAGAAGGAGGGCGCGGGATTCGACCTGCCCATTGCGGTGGGGATTCTGAGCGCTTATGGGGCTCTGCAGGCGACGGACCAAACGGGATTCTGGTCGCGCTTCCTGATGGTCGGGGAGCTGGGGCTGGACGGGGGATTGCGTCCTGTGCCGGGGATTCTCTCGATTGCGGTGCTGGCGCGGGCGCGCGGGATTGCCAACCTGATTCTGCCGGCGGTGAACGCGCCGGAAGCGGCGGTGGTGGAAGGCGTGAATGTCTTTCCCGTGACCTCGCTGGGGGATGTAATCGAACTCCTGAATTCAACTTTGCTGGGCGAGGTGCAGCGGCCGCCATTCAAAGTAGCCACTGAGACTCTACTGAACGAACTGCATCACCATCTGACAGATTTTGCCGATGTGCGCGGACAGCAGACGGCCAAACGGGCGCTGGAAGTGGCGGCGGCTGGCGGCCACAATATATTGATGATCGGGCCGCCGGGGTCGGGTAAAACCATGCTGGCCAAGCGGTTGCCGTCGATACTGGCACCGCTGACTTTTGAAGAAGCGCTGGAGACGACCAAGATTCATTCGGTGGCGGGAGTGCTGGATGCAGCGCAGGGGCTGGTGTCGCAGCGGCCGTTTCGCGCGCCGCATCACACCATTTCGGATGCCGGTTTGATTGGGGGAGGGGCGATTCCGCGGCCTGGGGAGGTCTCGCTGGCCCACAATGGGCTGCTGTTTCTCGATGAACTGCCGGAGTTTCCCCGCAATGTGCTGGAGGTGATGCGGCAGCCGCTGGAGGATCATACGGTCACTATTGCCAGGGCTTCGATGTCGCTCACGTTTCCAGCGCGGTTCATGCTGGCGGCGGCGATGAATCCCTGCCCATGTGGATACTTTAATGACAAGTCGCGGGATTGCCAGTGTACTCCGCCGATGATTCAGCGCTATGTGGCGAAGGTTTCCGGGCCCTTGCTGGACCGGATCGATATTCATATTGAAGTGCCGGCGGTGCAGTATAAAGAGCTGCGCGGCGGCGCGGCGGCGGAGGGTTCTTCGCATATCCGGGACCGCGTGATGCGGGCGCGGGAGCGGCAGCGGGAGCGATTCCAAAAGGCGGGGGAGCGGTTTTTTGCCAATGCGCAGATGGGGACGCGGCAGATTCGCGCCTATTGCGAGCTGGGCGCGGACGCGGAACGGCTGCTGGAACGGGCCATGCAGCAGCAGGGATTGAGCGCGCGGGCGCATGACCGCATTCTTAAGGTGGCGCGCACCATTGCGGATCTCGAGGGTGCAACTGGGCTGGCAGTCGGGCACCTGGCCGAGGCGATCCAGTACCGGACGCTCGACCGCAGTTACTGGGCCTAAGCCAGCTGGCCGAAACTGACAGAATTCAATTGAGTTAGCGTTGCCATGCGCTGAGATATGAGCGATGATAGTTACTTTGGTCATCGAATTACTTTAGTCATGAAATATTGTCGTTGAGTTAGTTCGATGAAATGAGAATCAATTTATAGTGACTTAAGTGGGAGCTGCCTTCCACGCGCGTTGTATGGCGGTCCGGGTACATGCGGAGAATAATTGAGAGTAGTAAGTCCGGATTTCTTCTCCTTGGTACCGGGGAGTGAGAAGGCTCCTTCCACGAACCCGGCAGTGAGCAGATGAGGCCAGTGAGACGAGCCCCAAGCTGTTTGAGACGAGGCCCGCATGATGGCGCAGTTATCGACGAGCGATTCGCTTCTGGTAGCGATCCCGATGGTGGGGTTGCTGTTCGCTGGATTCTTCCGGCTGGATGAGTTGTTTGGCAAGTCGAAGAAGCCGGTGAAGACGCGCCGCCCGATGGTGGGCCTGGATGAGAACGGCCGCCCCATGTGCGTCGACCCGGATGGCCAGGTTGTTGCGCGGCAATCCCAGAAAAAGTGAGACGCTTGGGCATAAATAAAGCCGATAGTCCCACTCAATATTCATGAATCTCTACTCGTGAATAATGGATTGTGTTTTCCGTTGCGTCGCGGCTACAAGTAAAGACAAGACAAAAGTAACTTAAAGATTCCAAGATTCCGTTCCGATGAGATAGCTGAGCGTCGTAGACGATCGGCGCTCCAGGACGGAAAGATCGATGTCAACTTCGCAATCCGGTTTGGAAGCACTGATTTTTGGAATTCCCGCGGTGGGAATCTTGGTTGCCGCCTTTTTCCGGTTGGACACGATTCTCGGGAAGCCGAATAGGGATTCCAGAATCGGCCACCCTCTTTCGCATCGGGGCGAAGACGGCGAATTCGTATGTATCGAGCCGGATGGGCGCTATTCTGTTGGAGTTGTGGAGGGGACCGGTCGAGGACTGGCGCGGCGGAGGGCGAGTCGCATACCTCGGCGCGGCGACCCAGAAGCGGTGCGGCGAGTGTCGGTCGAGTGGGTTGGAGACGGTTCCGGGGAGTGATTCACGCTTCTTTACCGCTGTAAAGTTTTTTTGTGGTTCTTTTTGGAAATTGGGATTGCCGTTTGGGGAAACCTCGACAAATGTGCTATAAAAAAGGGTTGACCGGAAGGCACCTTGGGTATAGATTCGTAATTGATCTCCAGCAAGGTTGATTTCGCGCTCGCTGTTTTCATGCGGTCCGCTTCGCCTTGTTCCTCGCGTATTGATCCCCGCGTTTGATCTCCGCGCCAATCGGCTTTGAGGTTCACCAGAGGTTCTTTGGTGTACTGAAAAGTGTGTGTGTGTGCGGTGTACGAAACAGGTCGGAAATCGGCAGGAGTTTGGCGTTAGATTGATGGGACATGTGGATCGGGTCGATAAGCAGATGGATTCGGTCAGAACATTGGCCCAAAGTTTTAGAACTCTCGACGCAGCTAATGCGTCTAACAAGTGGCAGTGAACAAATTGGGAATGTGCCGGCGAACGGCCTTCCCCTGCACCGAGAAAACCGGGCAGTGATTTAAAAACAAGGAGAACGATGCATATGCGCTCGGAACTGATTTTTGGGGCACTCACTCATGTGTCCAATCGCTACCAGTTGTGCCAACTGGCGAGCAAGGCAACCCGTAAGCTGCACAAGCCCAACACCCGTCTGCAGGATACGACCAACGAGGTTCTGTATCGCTTCCGGACTGCGAATCCCGGTATGACGGCGCCGATGGCGGAGCCTGAGGGCCAGCCGGTCCTCGCGTCCCAAACGCTGGAGCAGCGCCGCGCCGCATAAGCGCGCGGCCCTGCACCGCCTGCACTACCCAATCCGCCTCAACCCGCCCTTCCCAATTCCGATGTATTCAGTTGCACTCCGGAACTCCCCTCCTACCCATTCCACCGAGTTCATCTGCCTGATTGCCCGCCGATTTTCCGGTGTCCATACAGGCGTACTAGCAGGAATCCATGACCATTGCTGAATTAAAAGAAAAAAACATCACAGAATTGAGCCGCATTGCGCGGACTCTCGACATCCAGGGCGCGAGCGGCCTGCGTAAACAGGATCTGATCTTCAAGATTCTTCAGGCGCAGAGCGAAAAGGAAGGCCATATATTCGCTGAGGGCGTGCTGGAAATCCTGCCCGACGGCTATGGCTTCCTGCGCTCCCCGGACTACAACTATCTGCCCGGCCCGGACGACATCTATGTTTCGCCGTCGCAGATCCGCAAATTCGACCTGAAGACGGGCGACACGATCAGCGGCAATGTGCGGCCACCGCATGAGGGCGAAAAGTATTTTGCCCTGGTGAAGATTGAGGCTATCAACTTTGAGTCGCCGGAAGAAACGCGCAACAAGATTCTCTTCGACAACCTGACCCCTCTCTATCCGCAGGAGCGGATCAAGATGGAGACGGTGCGCGAAGGGACCAGCGGCCGCGTCATGGACCTGTTGACCCCGGTGGGCAAAGGCCAACGCGGCCTGATCGTGGCGCCGCCTCGAACCGGCAAGACAATGCTCTTGCAGTCGATCGCCAACTCGGTTACCTCGAACCATCCTGAAGTGGTGCTGATCGTTTTGCTGATCGACGAGCGTCCCGAGGAAGTTACGGACATGCAGCGCTCGGTGAAGGGCGAAGTCATCAGTTCGACCTTCGACGAGCCGGCGGCGCGTCACGTACAGGTCGCGGAAATGGTGATCGAGAAGGCCAAGCGGCTGGTCGAGCACAAGCGCGACGTGGTGATTCTGCTGGATTCGATCACCCGTCTGGCGCGTGCCTACAACACCATCGTTCCTCCCTCGGGCAAGGTGCTCTCGGGCGGCGTCGATTCGAACGCTCTTCAGCGGCCCAAGCGATTTTTTGGCGCGGCCCGCAACATTGAGGAAGGCGGTTCGCTGACCATCATTGCCACCGCGCTCGTCGATACCGGCTCGCGCATGGACGAAGTGATCTTCGAAGAGTTCAAGGGCACGGGCAACATGGAAGTGATCCTGGATCGCAAGCTGGTCGACAAGCGCGTCTTCCCGGCCATCGATATTCAGCGCTCCGGCACGCGTAAGGAAGAGCTGCTGATGTCGAAGGAAGATCTGGCGCGCATCTGGGTGCTGCGCCGGGTGCTCAATCCGCTCTCTCCCGTGGAAGCAATGGAACTGCTGGTGACGCGCCTCGAAAAGGTGCGGAACAACGCGGAATTCCTGATGAACATGAACCATCTCTAACTCAGCAACATCCCAGGAACGGCGGCTCTGGAGTTACCGGGGCCGCCTTTCTTTTTGCATCTGCTCTTGTTGGAACTGCAGCATCTCGAGCTCTTCGAGCGAGAAGCGCTGCGTGATGTGCTGATTGCAATTCCAGTCAAAGCCAACCACGTTTAGCCGGTAGATTCGCTCGACTTTGGGCGCCCAGTTGGCGCCAGGCTTAAGCTGCGCGACCTGTGATTCGAGCGCCGGATCTTCTCCCGGTTCGACAATCTGCGCGTGGCCAATGATCTTGAGGCGCGTGCGGTTGGGATAGTCCATCAGAAACAGGGCGAAGCGGTCGTTGACGCTTAAATTTCCGGCGGAGATGTACTGCTTGTTTCCCGCGTAGTCCGCGAATGCCAGGGTGCGCTCGTCGATAACCTTGAGGAAACCGGTAGGGCCGCCGCGATGCTGAATGTAGGGCCAGCCGTCCGGCGTCACCGTGCTCATATAGAAGCTATCGCGGGCAGAGATGAACTCAGTTTCATAGAGTCCAAGAGACTGTTCTCCCTCGCCAAATCGGCTCATGCGCTCGTATGAGGCGCGCGAGCCGAAACGCTCCTGGAGTTGTTTGGCTGCATCGGAAAACATAGTTTTTGCAAATGTGTGTGGCATCAGTGCCTCCGTCGCCGCTTTGCCATTGAATGCGGTAGCGATAATATGATACCGACCGTTCGGTAAAGTTTCAGCAATTCACGGAAGGCCTTGAGGATTCCGAACGAACGGCAGAATTCACAACCCGAGTTCATCCATGGCGACTGCGAAGTTGAACGATGTTGAATTGGCGGAGCGCGCAGCCGATACGTTTCGCCTCTATGGCTATGAGGGAACGAGCCTGAACCGGCTGGCAGAGGCGACGGGGCTGGAAAAAGCGAGCCTCTATTACCGATTTCCAGGCGGCAAGGATGCGATTCTGATGGCTGCTGTCCAGGGGGTGGGCGCGTGGTTTGAAGCCAATGTCTTTGCGCCACTGCGGCAGCCGTGTCCGCTTGCGCACCGCGTCGAGGCGGTGGTTGAGCGGCTGCGCGAATACTATGGGGACGGAACGAAGCCGTGTGTGCTGGATACGCTTTCGCTACGCGGAGGCACTCCAGAGCTGCAATTGGCCCTGCAAGGCGCATTGGCTGAGTGGCTGAGAACCTTCGCCGCAGTGGCTATCGAAGCTGGATTCGCGACTGAGGAAGCGCAACGGCGCGCGGAACAGGCGGTGATTGCGATCGAGGGCTCTCTGGTGTTGGCGCGGGTTACCGGGAAGAGCGACTTGTTTCTAGGCGCGCTTGCGGAGCTTCGCTCGCGGCTGATCGGGCAGTAAGACCGGTCTTGAGCCGGGTTGGCCCAAAGACGGGAATATGGTAGAATCCTTCTTGGGTTGATGCTTGGGCGGTGCCGTGAAAACGGTATGCTAAAGCGTGACTTCTCACCATTCTGAATGGACCTGTAGCTCAACTGGCAGAGCATTCGACTCTTAATCGACAGGTTGTGGGTTCGATTCCCACCGGGTCCACCATTCCAAACCCAATCCTATCAGGCAGATATGGCGTCCGACTGTTCGGCAGGGCAATCGCCTGAAGGGAAATTGCGGACAATAGGCCGGGCCTTCAGCCCTCCGATCTCCCCATTGCCATCCGAACCCTTGTATATCGGCGCGTTTGGCGCTCTGTTCTGCAGGCACCCTTGAGGCGTTTCCGGTCCGAATCGCAATCCCGTTGGGAGTCAGGCCAATTCATGCGATTGCCCTGGGCGTCGCCAGACTACAACGAGGCCGCGCGACGGCTTACGATAGGTCCATGAACCGCCTGATCCGAGACCACGTCATCGCCGCTTGCCGCCATAGTTCTGCGCATAGGTGTCGTGAGGCAGTCCCAGACTGCGCACCTTCTGCGCAAAAGCGTACGCTTGGTCCCGGCTCATTCCCCCGCCGACTGTCACCAGGTAGGGCGCTCGACCGGACGGCGTAAATACCTCCGGGTGAAGACCGGCATGGGTCTGCGCAATCGTCTCCGCTTTCTTCTGGGCCTGTTCCGCGTGGTTGTAGGTAAAGGCCACGACCCGCCACTGCTCGCGAACGCCCGTTCCATTCTCTTGCTCATGCAGAGGCTTTTTCCCGACCTCAGAATATCCAGCCGCGGCTGGTTTCACCGTACTGCCCGTTCCCGCCTGTCCCGTGCCTGCCTGTCCAGAATCCGCTGCGATCGTCGCAGAATTACCCGCCGAACTCTGCTGCGGCGCAGCGTTCCGATTGGCAGGCCGGAGATGCGTAACGTGCCAGATCAGCCAGAAGAGCAGGAGCGCCGCAAACCCTATCGCCGCAAGCCACTTGGTCTTCGGCAAGCTCTTGCGGTCTCCGTCCTCCATCGCGAAAAGCGACCGTGCCCCAGGCGGAGTAAACTTCCCCCTCGCTGGACTTGGTTCTGGCGTATCGCGCCCGAGAGCCGGCTCTGCCGAAGCCTTGGCAGCGTCTTCACGCCCCACCACCGGTACCGGAGTACCGGTGGTGGGGGAAGTTGGTGTCACCGGAAGTGCCGGTCCGCTTGCGTTGAGGGCTGCCGCAATCTGCTCCAGCCCCCACGCGCCGCTCAATCCGTTGCGCACGATCTCATCGAACGGAGCCGGCAATGGCTGCGCCCTCGTCGCTACTTCCAGCGTGTCCGCCTGCGTCATCGCTCGCATCGACACCACGGCGAGATCGTGAACATCCCGCCTCTTGGCATCCAGACCGCGCTCCCCCTCCGGAGTCTCCCGAATGCAATCACCCCGCAGCTTCACCATCTCACCCACTGCAAACACATTTGCCGGCTCGACATGCTCATGCACGAACCCATGCACATGCAGTACCTCGAGAGCGGAAGCGAGGCTGGACGCTAGTTGCCTTGTTTCGGCGAGGGTCAAGCGCTGCCCGGCAATCACCTCGGCCAGATTCGCGTCCACCGGCTCAAACACGGCATAGACGACGGTTGTGTCATCCAGCACGAGTTGTCCGTACTGTTCGATCTTCAGAATGTTGGGGTGGCCCAGCGCTTCCACTCCCCGCCAACGGGCCAGGATTTCCTCTTCGTCAAAGTGAGACGCGATCAGTCGTATGACCGTCGGAATTCCCTTGCCATTCGAAGTGGAAAAGAAGGCGCTCCGGCCTTCCGGGAGCAGCAGCTTGTTCAGCGGGAAGGCGCCATCGATCATGCGTCCTTCATATTCCGTCCATAGTTCCATCGATAAATTCCAGTCATGGGAAAGGATCTCAAGACAGAAGGCCGCGGAGGGCAAGGAGAACAGTCACGACGTAACGGTGCGAAGAGGACGGGCACATGCTTTGCCGTGCGTCCGTTGCCGCCACTCCCATTATCATTCATCGCGGAGGAGTGTCCAACTATCCCCTATTGACCGCATAGATGCGTAAAACGAGGGACTTCGCCGCCACGTTCCCAACACCCGCCTGAGAAGGGGAATCTCTCCGCTCATTGGGCGCGGGGCAATCGCATGAAGGGAAATTGCGGACAATAGGCCGGCCCTTCAGCCCTCCGATCTCCCAATTGTCACCCGAAACCCAGGCCGATGGCCTGGGCTGGTATATCGGCGCGCCTTTGGCGCTCAGTTCTGCAGGTACCCTTGAGGGGTTTCCGGCCCGAATCCCTGTTGACTTAAGGCATTTTCCCAAGATGACTATCTGGGTCAGGCGCCTTGGGCGAGGATCCGTGTCAGCGCATTGCGACCTGGCCTCAGTCATAAGTTTTGTTGACGTGACGGCGCATGGATTCATCTTTCTTGGATGAGGGCCAAGCGCGGCGATGTTGGTACCACCAGGCCCACGGCACGAGTCCGCCAAGAAGCACTATCAAGACAATCCAAGCGCAGGTTCGAATCACGACAGCACTCTCCCCCGATTATCGAATTGCAAGACGCTTTGCGACCTCTTGAGCAAGCTCTTCCAAGGCGCCGCGAGATGCGGCAGGTTGCTGTTCCGGGGCCGTGGGCGGGGCTTGACTCGACCCCGGCCGCATGCGAGCCAGATCGGATGAGCGAATGACAACCGGTCCTTTGGGAACTGGTCCGCCCAGTGCGGAGGACGTCTGTGACGAAGGCCTCTCCAGTCGCCGTCGCTGGCGCGGCACCCGGGCTGGAACAATTTGGACTGCAACTTCCGAAGCGTCCGGCGGCGGAAGGGGCATCGGAATGGATTGGAGCTTTCCTCGGCTCTTTCGCTTCCCAGGTTCTCTGTCTCTTGTTTGTGACGGTGTATGCGGAGGCGCGAGGAGGTCTCGTGCCGCTTTCAATCTGTCGATGTATGCGTCGATCGCTGAGACGATCTCTTCAATTGCCATACTTCCATGTTAATCGCTGCGGGCTCGAAGGCGGTCCGAGCAGGTGCCATGTGAGCGTGAGGCTAGAATCCGACTTGTGTGAAATGGAATTCGACGACTCCAGTTGTCACATCTCCTTCTGTGGGATCTAAGCTCGACGGGTAGTGGCCGAATTTAGAACCCGCTGTCCACATAATGCTCGCCTTGAAACAGGGAGGGTGGGCACCGGTGCGGCTCCGCTGGGGTTCGTGTCGACAGCACACTCCGTCATGCAAGAAAAAAGCGGGCCGGCGAGTGATGAATCGCCGGCCCGCAGACATACGCTGTTGAGGTTTAGAACTCAACCCGCAGCGCGAGTTGGCCTGTGCGGTTGCCCGCGTTTTCGGTGGTCTCCGCAGTGTTCAGTACGCCGAACCCTCCGGGGTTGCTGATGTTGGTTGGAGGAGGTGCGAAGTTGGTATGGTTGAGCACGTTGGTAAATGTCGACTCGAAGCGCAGACGCCATGCTTCGTGAATGGCAAGCTCCTTGGCGAGGCCACCGCTCACGGCGATAGTGCCAGGCGCCTCCAGAATGCCAACGCCTGCATTGCCAATTCTGCCCGCACCGGCTGGTGTGTTCGTAAAGGCATTCACGTTGAAGTACGCGCCATTCGAGCCACGCAGCGAAGTATTCGGTACCCGGTCGGGACGCACGACGGAGCCGTCTCCCGCCGGATTGGTGTTGGTCTGGTCAGTTGTGACGCTGTCGGTCGGGGTCAGCCATGGCCCGGTTTCAAGCAGCGTGATGGTGTTCAAGTTCCATCCGCCGAGCACTCCATTGAGCCAGCGCGAGGAATTCAACCATGTCCGCCCCTGGCCGAAGGGCAGCTCGTAGGTTCCCGTTACCAGCAACCGCTGACGGCGTGTTCCTTCCACGTTGCCCCGGTCGGCCTGCACATCGAAGCGGTTCAGAACCGCGAGCCCATAGCTGGTTTCTCCCGCGAAGGCGGTGGGCGCATCGCCCTGCGCATCGCTGAGGCTATGCGTCCAGGCGTAGTTGGCGTCGAAGCTCAACCCTTTCGACATCTTGCGCGAGCCCTCCACTTCCATCGACTCGTAGTTTGAGCTGCCCAGGTTGGTGGTGTTGAAGATCACCGACCAGTTGGGGTACGGAATTGGGTTAGGGTTGGGGTTCGGAGCCTGCACGGTCGTTGGCGCTTGTTGATTCAAGTTTTCCGTCAAGTTCAGGCGATAGGAGTGCATGCCCACGTAGCTGACGCGCAGCAAGGTGGAGGCGTTCAACGCCCGCTCGACGGTCAAATTCCACTGCGCCGATTGCGGATCGCGGAAGTGCGGATCGGTGGCCTGTTCAATTTCTCCGCCGCCAAACTGCAGCCCTCCATTCTGCCCCGCGGTCACCGGAGCAACCAGCGGGAAGGAAAAGTTCGGTGTACGCACATTCGGATTGGCGGACGGCGTGGAAGACGGCGTGTAATTGGGCCAGGTATAAATGGAAGCCTCAGGATTGCCATCCAGGTTGTTTTGCAGTTGTCCCAACGAGGTGACCGTAAAGATGCCGAAGCCGGCGCGGATGACGGTCTTGTTGTCCTTGAAGGGACGATACGCAAAGCTGATGCGCGGATCGAAATCCCGCTTGTAGGTCTCGCGGAGCCCGATAGGCAGCCCAGCCATGTTGTTATTCACCACCGGGGTGCAGGTGGCCGGATTGTAGTTGGGGTTCAGGGACTGCAGTCCGAATCCACAGGCATTGAACGACGCCAAAAAGTCCGGAGCAGGCTTCAGCTTGTTCAACAGATTCTGGGAGACCACAATGGCGCCCTGGCCATCCGCACCAGGACCGCTATAGTAGGGATCGAAGTCGGCGGCATTTCCCAACTGCGCATGGAAGGCGGGAAGCAGTTCCCAGCGCAGCCCCAAATTGACGGTCAGGCGATCGTTCACTTGCCACTCGTCCTGGCCATAGACGCCCAGTTGGTAGCCATGGGCAATCTCGCGAGGGCCGGTGACGGCAAAGTAGGTGGTGTTGGGCAAGCCCAGCAGAACGTCTCCGAATGAGCTGTTGGTAAAGACGCTTTGGTTGAAGGTGATCAAACCGTAGTCGTCGGAGGGGGTCTCGATCTGCGGCACGCCGTCGCTCAACGAGCGAAGGTCCACGCCGCCGCGAAAGGTGTGCCGGCCACGCGTATAGGTCAGATTGTCGGCAGCCTGCTTGGTGCTGGAAACGGTTGAGCCCACATGGTCCCTGCCAATCGACGTAAAGGACGTGCCATCGGCAAAATTGATCGTGGGAAAGCCGTCATCGGTGGGGTGGTTCGATACGTTCACGCCCTGAGAGCCGCCGACTTGAATGCCTAGACCCTGAAGAGCGGCTGCGCCTTCGATGGGGAAGTTGGGAGCCAGGATCGAGTTCGTAAAGCCGAATCGGAACTCATTCACAAGCCGCGAGCTGAATACGTAGCTGTCAGAGACCAGAAAGCTTCGGTCATGCTCGGAGTCCACGTCGTTCGGCAACAGCGGGTTAACCACGTTCACGACCAGATTTTTCCAGTTGTACCGCGCATAGACCTGGTGTTTCGGGCTGATCACCTGATCGATGCGGCCATCGAAGCCATTCGTAGTCGACGGAATCGGAACCAGCGTCTGGTAATTCACCTGGAGGGGCGCGCTCACTAAGTTTGGCGTCGGATAGTAATTGAGCAGGTCCTTGGCGAACTGGCTGATGCTCGATTCCGGAATGGTGTTGTTGGCATAAGCCTGGCCCGTGTAGGGGTTGTTCAGCGTAGTGAACGTAGACTCCAGGTCGTTCAGGTCTCCCGTTCTGTCCAGAGCGCTGGGTACTGTGTACTTCTCGGGCTGCGAGGTGTTTCTGCGGTTGCCCTCGTAGTCGAAAAAGAAGAAGGTCTTGTTATGTCCGTTGTAGAGGTGGGGGATCAGCACGGGTCCGCCGACGCTGCCGCCAAAGGTATTGAATTGCTTCGGGGCTTTATCTGGAAAGCCGTACACGCGCGCATCGAGAGCGGCGTTTTGCAGATACTCAAACGTGCTGCCATGAAACCCGTTCGTACCGCCCTTGGTGGTGAAGGTCACGTCGCCGACCTGAGAAAACTCGGCATTGTTGTTGAATGCCGAAATCTTCAGCTCCGCGATTCCCTCAGAAGATGGATACGGGTTGGTTCCAGCTCCGCTGGTAAACACGTTGGCGGTGGAGATGCCGTCCACCGAATATCCGACCATGTTGGCAGTCGCGCCACCCACAGCCACATTGCCCTGATTGTCCGTTTGCACATTGGCGGAGGTCGTCAGCGCGGCCAGAGGACTGGTGGTCGAGGCGCGGAAGTTGAGGGGCAACTCGCCGATTAGAGCCGTGTCTTTCGAATCGCCGAGCGCCGCATTCTCCGTATTGATCTGATTGGCGGCAGCGGTCACTTCAACTGTCGTCGCCTGCTCGGCGATCTTCATCGTCAGGATCGAACGAAGATCCTGCCTGGCCGCCAGGGTGACACCGGACACCACAGTGTCCGCAAATCCGTCGTGCTGAGCCCGGATGCTGTACTTTCCGGCTAGCACGTTCTCAAACAGATAGTTGCCCGTAGCATCTGCCTTCGCCTGGCGGTCGGTATTTTGATCCACGCTGTGCAGCGTAATCTCTGCATCCGGTATAGCGGCGCCGGAGGTATCTTGAGCATTTCCGCGAATGCTGCCGAATGTAGACTGCGCAGGCGCTGCTCCGAGCCCCAGCAATAACAACAGGGCCAGGAGAATCCAAGTCCGGTCGCGCCACATCCGTGGCTTCAAATGCCTATCGGAGTTCGATCGCGGTGTCCAACCCTCCGATGCCCTCCGTTCCAATTGCGGTAAAACAACCATACGCTCCAGATGAATATGCATGAGTGCGTGAGCAGAAACCGAATCGCTGTGTATCGCTGACTCGTTGGTGATCATAAAAAGGCTCTCCAATTTCTCCGGGGACAGGCCCCGGTCAGCACCTAGTACAAGCCGGAACCGGTTAGTTCGGCATAAAAATGGCGCATCCTTTACGCATTCCTAACGGTTTAAGGAATGAGCCTCATTGATGAGATCAAAGTGAATTGTTGGCTGATTTGACGCTTGATTATGTGTTGCTTGTTGGATGCTTATCTGCCACGTCGCCTGGAGCGCCAACTGGTTATACATTCTTTATGGCCCGATAATTAAGCTCGTAGTGGAGCAATGTTTTCCGCGAACGCAGTACGGCGGCCGTTGCGGATGATGGCCTCCGCATTCCTGGTGGCGGCAATCACCTGCGTGGCCTATGGTCTTCATGCCAAGGCGTTTATTGCAGGATTCCTGTATCTATTGCTGGTTCTACCGGTTGCATTCCTGTGGGGCTTTCTCGATGCGACGGTCGCGTCGATCATGGCCATTGCGTGTCTCGACTATTTCTTTATCCAGCCTTTGCTTCAATTTTCTATGTCCGACCCGCAGGATTGGGTCGCACTGAGCGCATTTGAGGCAGTGGTTCTGGTTGTGAGCCGTTTGGCCAGCCGTTTGCGCCAACAGGCGATAGAAACGGCGGCTCACGAGGCTAGTGTCGACCGGCTATACACCATGAGCAGGGAGCTTCTTCTCATGGACCGAGGCGAGCCGATGGGCGCACAACTCGCGCGCCTTATCGCCGAAGTCTTCGACGCCTCCGCCGTAGCGATTTGGAGCGCCCATGAGGCAAGACAGGATGCTGCCGGAGCACAACAAATCCCAGAGGGCGAGGTTCGCGCCGCTTATCTGTGCGAAAGCCGCGCGGACGATTTGATAGGGGGAAAATTCACCCGGACTTTGTGGTTAGGCTCGAGGACAGTGGGCGCACTGTGTGTTGTCAGCGGCGCCGGCGTCCGAATGGATGCCCGGACCGCGGACGCTATCGCATCGCTCGCGGCAATTTCACTCGAAAGACAACGTGCCTTTCTGGAAGAGAGCGGTGCCGAGGCATCTCGGCAAAACGAGCGGCTGCGCTCGGTGGTTCTCGATGGGCTGGCACATGCATTCAAGACTCCGCTGGCTGTGATTCAGACCGCCAGTTCCGGCCTGCTTCAGATCGGGCAATCGCCAGAGGTTGAAGAGGAACTGGTCGCCGCAATCCAGACCGAGGTACAGCACCTCTCCGATTTGACTACACAGGCGTTGCTCACAGCCGAATTGGAGGATAAACAGTTAAAGGTGCGCCGGGAACAAATTCTCCTGAACCCCTTTCTCCACTCGGACTGGTCGAGGTTTGCGCAGGGCTTGCAAGATCATCCATTTGAGATCGAAGCGGGCATTCCTGGGTGCGCTGTGTTTGCCGACCCGAAGCTATTGCAAATGGCGCTTTCTCAATTCATCGATAACGCGTCGAAGTATGCCGAGCCCGCATCCCGTATTCGTCTGCAGGTTGCGTTCACCGACTCGGAAACTGTGTTCAGCGTTCATAACTTTGGCTCGTATATCCCACTGGAGGAACGGGCCAAGATCTTTCAACGCTTCTACCGCACGCCTGAATCTCGTTATCGTGCATCTGGGACTGGTATCGGGCTAACAGTTGCCAAGCAAATCGCCGAGGCCCATCGTGGCCACGTTTGGCTGGAAAGCGATCCGCAGGGTGGAACGACGTTCTATCTGGGGTTGCCGCATATCACTCGGGAGGGTCCATGAACGAAATTCACGGAACAGTACTAATCGTCGAAGACGATTCCGCACTTCGTAGAATTCTACGCACGACACTTGCAGGCGAAGGCTTCGACGTAGGTGAGGCAAGCACAGGCGAAGAGGCTCTGACGCGGCTTCGCATGATCAACTACGAGGTCGTGTTGTTGGACATGAATATGCCCGGCATGGGCGGCATTGAGACTTGTCGCCACATTCGCCGCTCGTTCAGCCGATTGCCGATTCTCATGCTGACCGTCCGGGACAGCGAGGACGATAAGGTATATGCTCTCAATTCAGGCGCAGACGACTATATTACGAAGCCTTTTCAGATGCGTGAACTGACGGCGCGCATCGGCTCGGCGATCCGCCGCTATCGTGCGCCTGAAGTGCCCAGGGAGGAACCAATGACCGTGGGTCTCATTACACTTGATCCAGCACGCCGAAGCGTCTCCAGAGAGGGCAATCCAATCCATCTGACGCCAACGGAGTTCGAAGTGCTGCGGCTGTTGATGGAGCACGCCGGAAGACCGCTTCCGCATGCCAAAGTCTTGACAACAGTGTGGGGACCGGAATATGGCGAAAACCGTGAATACTTGCGCGTCCTGATGAATAATCTCCGCAAGAAGCTGGAGTCCGACCCAACAAACCCGGAGTATCTGCTCACCGACAGTTATGTGGGATACCGCTTTCGAGACCGTTAAGGAACCTCTGATTAAGTCGACGCTTTGAAACGGCGTGGCTTCAGCCACGCCGTAAAGCTGCCGCTCCTGAATTCGATGTCGATGTTGTGAAGCGGCTCGATCCCATCTTTAAGTAGTTGGCTCCAGGGATTGGAGACATTCCCCGAACTCCGGGGCGGGCAGCGCAAAGTGGTACTGCCGAACTGGGTTATCTGCACTGCGGCCCAAACGGCGCCGGGCATTTCGTCAAGATGGTCCATAACGGGATAGAATACGGGTTGATGGCAGCGTACGCCGAGGGACTCGGTATCCTGCATCAAGCCAACATCGGCAAACAAAAAGCCGAGGTCAACGCCGAAACCACTCCGTTGCGCGATCCCGAACGTTATCAGTATGAGTTGAACCTGAGCGACATCGCTGAAGTGTGGCGCCGCGGCAGTGTCATCGCATCGTGGCTCCTCGACCTCACCGCCACCGCGCTCACGGATGATCCCGGTTTGTCCGGATTTGAAGGACGAGTCTCCGATTCCGGCGAAGGACGTTGAGCGATCAATGCTTCCATCCTCATTGAGGGAGAAATAGGCAATATTGGAAGCGGCTCCGAGATCCATGAGTTGATGCCCGATTCTGAGAAGGTGCTGACCACGCCTGAGGAGGCGCAACAATTCGTCGCCGAAACTGGCATCGATATTCTCGCGCCAGCCGTGGGCAACATGCATGGTATGTCCAGGAGTATGGTGCGCGGTGAGTCGGACAAACGCGTGAATTTCGAACGGATCGCAGCCATCAAGAAAGCTGCCGCAGTGCCCCTGACCCTGCACGGCGGATCGGGCACTGCCGACGATGACCTTCGAAGAGCCCTCGCCGCGGGCATCAACATTATCCACATCAACACGGAACTGCGGGTGGCGTGGAGGCGGACTCTGGAAGACACCCTCGCAGCCAAACCGGATGAGGTTGTACCGTACAAGATTCTGCCCCCAGTGATTGAGTCCGTTGCCAAGGTCGTTAAATCGCGATTGAGCCTCTTCAGCAATCCGGCTTTGGCAGCACAGTAACCCAAAAATCTTGGCTGCCCTTTCTCCCATTGGTATTAGTGCACCTGCGGTGAACTTACTCGGGTGGGATGTAGCCACACTGGAGCAGCTGGGAGCGTTCTTCAGAGGCGCAACGGCCGCTTCATGAAGTGCTCCTCGGATCCTCGGTCGCAGATGGCCGACCAAGGCAAACATTGTTTGGCGATAATGTGAGTTATCTCCCGGGTTTTGGATCGCTGTACTTTAGAATGAATTCAATATGATTCGGTATGGAGTGAGAGTCGATGTCTTTTTGTTGCTTGCGTGGCTCGCTCTGACTGCACGGATCCATGGGCAGGGGCTGGGACACCCTCAAGCGCCTCCTCCTCCTCAAGGCGCTAAGTCTTTGAAATGCGCGAATCGCCCGGTACCGCAGTTGCAGGATGTTACTGCAAAGGCGGGAATCAAGTTTAGTCACGCATCGTCAAACGACAACCGGTATATTTTTGAGTCGATGAGCGGAGGCGTAGTTCTACTGGATTACGATCGCGATGGCTGGCCCGATATCTATTTCACCAACGCACCGACCGTCCAGATGGCGCTGGGTGGGAAGACCGTTTTAGGGGCGCTCTACCATAACAACCACGACGGAACGTTTACCGATGTGACTCAGAAGTCTGGCTTGACAAAGCCCTGCCTGGCAATGGGCGGAGCAGTGGGAGATTTCGATAACGATGGTTGGCCCGACCTTTATATCACCTGTCTCGGGGGGAACTTGCTTTATCGCAACAATGGGGATGGCACATTTACCGATGTTACGGCGAAGGCAGGCGTGACGGATGGCCGGTGGTCTGCCGGGGCGGCGTTTGGGGACTACGACGGCGACGGATTTGTGGATCTGATGGTAGCGAACTACGTCGATTTTCGTTTGAACGACTTGCCGCAGTTCGGGAGCACGCCTTATTGCAAATATCGCGGGGTAGACGTGCAATGCGGGCCGCGAGGCCTCACAGGTGCGGGAGATGCATTGTTTCACAACAACGGGGATGGGACATTTACTGAGGTATCGAAACGAGCAGGCGTGAGCGATGCGAACGGTTACTACGGACTGGGAGTGATCTGGGCCGACTTCAACGGCACGGGGCGTCCGGATATATTTATCACCAACGATTCGACGCCCAAGTATCTATATAAGAATCTAGGTGACGGTAAGTTTGAGGAGATAGGATTTGAGTCCGGCACAGCGTTGAGCAGCAACGGTTCCGAGCAAGCGTCGATGGGAATCGCGGTGGGCGATTACAACCATACCGGACGCCCTTCGCTGTACGTTACAAATTTCGAGAATGAGAACGACGATCTTTACCGGAACGATGGAGACTGGGATTTTACGGAGCAATCCTTTGCATCGGGGGTGGCTCCATCTACTTTGCCCTGGGTCAAGTGGGGGACGGCATTTGTCGACGTGGATAACGACGGCTGGCTGGATTTATTCACGGTGACAGGCCACGTATATCCGCAAGTCGATGGCATACCCGCGGAGCCGGGTTATCACCAGCCTAAGTTGCTCAGCTTGAATCAGAAGGATGGGACATTCTGCGACGCAAGTGGGCAAGCGGGTCCGGCGCTCATCGAGAAGCGTGTTTCCCGAGGCCTTGCGGTGGGGGATTTATTCAACGACGGCAACATGGACATGGTCATCAATGACCTCGACGGTACTCCGATGGTGCTGCGAAATCCCGGTGTGCCGGGGCGCCATTGGGTGAGTTTCGAGCTTGCTGGAACGAAGAGCAATCGCCTCGCTTTGAATGCGCGCGTGAAGGTCACCGCGGGCGGAATGATGCAGACGGATGAAATTCACAGCGGGGGGAGTTATCTCTCGCAGAGCGATCTGCGGCTGCACTTCGGTCTTGGTCCGGCGACTAAGATCGATAGTGTCGAGATTCGCTGGCCATCCGGAGCAGTGGATAAGATAGGCAGTCTTGAGGCGGACCATTTTTACTCAGTGCTGGAAGGCCAGGGCATCGTCCCAGCGGAACGGATCCGGCCTCACATGCGGTCCCAGTCTCAGGCTCACTGAAAGTTGCCGCGCGATCGGCAGTCCTTTTAGGCTTCCCGCTTCAGCGAAGCTTTGGTTCCGGTAAGCTGTCTCCGGCCTTTGCCGGTTGTGCCTTTGCGGCTGCGAGGGTCTCGTATGTGTGTAGTTCTTTCTCTGCATCGGCTGGCCGCCAAACAGCTCTGTATGCGTTTGCGAGTTCTCGGTGGTATTCCGGATTCGCGGGTTGGAGTTTGACGGCCAGTTCCAACTGAATTGTTGCGGCCGCTGCATCCCCACTCTCAAGTCCCACTTTGCCCAGATCGTAATGCGCCTGAGAGTCGTTTGGATCGATCTGGATTGCGTTCTCAAATTCGCCAATCGCTTTCTGCGCTTCTCTTTGCATTGCGAAGACTTCGCCAAGGGAGCGGTGGACTTCCGTGATCTCCGGGTGGGCGGCTTCCAATGCGTGAAGGCGTTCCGTTCCTTCAGAAATCTGCCCCGTCTTCACCAGCGATTCGGCATAGACATATTGCATTTGAGCAATGGACATGATCTCTTCACCTGCTGGGTGAAGCGTGGCGAGAGCCCCGCTATAGTTCTCGGTCATGAATTGGCTTATCGCCAGCGCTGTACGAACGCCGGAGATGTCCGGGTGAGTTGGAAGATAGCGGGAAAGGGGTGGTATGGCATCGGAGAATCTGGACGCTGCAAATGCAGCTCTGCCCCAGTTATAGTCCAGGCCATCGAGCGTTGGATTCCATGCTCCGGCGTGTGCGAAGTATCCCATCGCGGCGGTATATTCCCGGTGAGTGGCCGCGATGGCGCCGAGGTTGTTGTAGCTGTCGGCGATTGCTGGAGTCAGCAGTTTTTCGAGGTCTTCGACTGGCTTTTTCGCGGCCGGGTCTGCATTGCCCTGAGTTACCGCAGTTGGATTGGTTGAAGCACCGCTGGGCTCCGCTATTTCCTGAGAATCCGGCAGGAGTCCGCCGAGCTTTTTCTTATCCTGCGACAATCCCCGGTTGGCCATGGTGCGTGCAATCTGCATCTCTGCATGCGCTTCGTCGGAACGATGCTCCTGCATCAGGATCCTGCCCAGCAGAAAGTGCGCTTTTTGTATCTGAAAATGATTGCGCGATGCGTCTGAGGTGAGTTGGATGGCTTTGCGCAGATCGGGATCGGCATCGGTGTTGCGGTCCGTGTCGAAGTACATCTGTCCCAGATAGAGATAGGCGTCCGGGCTCTTCGAATTGAGTGCTATGGAACGCTTCAGATATTTCTCCGCTTGAGAGTAGTTGCGATTTGCGGCTGAAACTTTGCCGAGGGCTGCATAGGTTAAGAAATCGTTCGGCGAGATGGTAAGTTCCTTCTTTAATTCCGTTTCCACTTCCAGCATGGTCTTGTCATCTTGGCTGGAGTCCAGAAGCGCGGCGGCAAGACAATAGTGAGCGCTGTGGAAGTGCGGGTCGAGGGCTATTGCTCTTCTAAACTCAGCAACGGCGCGTGGCGCAAAATCGGAATTCCCATAGGCGCGGCCAAAGGCCATGTGGATCGCGGCGGTGTCTCCAAAGGAAGCCTGCAACTCTGTGAAAAGCTGGCCCGCGCATTTCTCGTCGTCGAGGTCCAGACAGGCAACGGCGAGGTCGTAGCCATTGGCAAAGCTGGGATCGAGAGCGACTGCCAACTCCAGCTCCTTCCTTGCGTCCAGATCGCGATTCATTCTGAGAAGGGTGCGGCCGAGGATCTGATGCGCCTGCGCCAGGCTTGAGGAATTGGGATAGTCGTTGAGAAAAGCTCTCGCCAGTGACTCCGCATGAGGGAGGTCGCTCGCGAGCAGGGCCGTCTTCGCATATTCGAGCCGAAGAGGCTGAGAATCGGGAACCAGCGCCAGCGACTCCTCGAATGCCGATTCTGCTCCTGCGTATTCGCCGGCTTGGCTGCGGCCGATGGCCAATTCGCCGACGGCTTCGGCAAGGAATACTCGATACTGCGCTGCGGCCTTGTCCAGATTGCCTTGCTGCTGGAGGCGTACGGCAGCGTCATAGTGCTCCTGAAGCGCGGCGCCGGCCGGTGTTGCGGACTCCGTCTGTGTTTGCCCGCGAGCAACAAGAATGAGAGCGAGAACTCCAGCAGCTAAGGCGCGTTTTACCGGGCTGGGCATTGGGGCAACGATTCGACGGCGTTGACGAGTTTCGGGCATCTCTCCAATCATCATATTCGGGCATTGCGGCGGATCGGGAATTGGAATCATGGGTGAACTGTGAGATAAGGGATTCAATGGCGCCGGCTATTCCGCGGACAGTCTTAAAAGTCCTTTGCGACAGCCGAAAAAAAACGGAAGGTGAACGTGAATTCACCTTCCGAAGTCAGGGGTACAGCACTCAGAAGAAATACTTGACGTTCAGTTCGATGATGCGCTGATACGGAGCTTGTGACTTGGTGTTCATCACGCCGAAGGCAGGAGTTTGGCCTGTTGCGGTTGTGCTGCCTTGGTTGTAGTTCGGCGTGATGGCTTTGCTGAGGTAGTCCACGTTGTAGTTCAACGTGAGCGGCGTCAGGTTCGCGAATTCAGGCAGCGGATGGTTCAGCCAGTTGAAGGCGCTGACCCGGAGCTGTACCTGCTGCTGTTCATGGATGGGGAAGGCCCTGTAGAGCGCCAGGTCATTGTTGAAATAGGCTGCGGCTCTCATGTAGGGATAGTTCTGGCCTCCCTGGGTTCCTACCGCCGGCGCCGCGAAACATGCACCGTTGAGAACCTGATAGTGGGCCAGGTTGTGGGTCGGATTGCAGGTTAGCTTAGGCATGATCGGAATACTTGCGTCCGTGCCGAAGTAGGTTGCGTCTCCGATGCCTTTGGTGAGGTGCTCCGCAGCCGCTGTGGCCGGCACATTGGTAGCGTATGTCAACCCCAGACTGAAGTTGGGTACACCGTTTCCAAGTGCGGAAGGAATGTATCCGCCAGCTTGCCATGTGGAAATACCGGAGATGGTCCAACCCCCTCCAAGCGCATTCACAATCGGACTGCTGAAGTGGAGCTTCCCGCTCTTATACGTATAGGAAGAGTTGAAGACGAACGGCCGGTCAATGGAAGTCGGGCCGTAGTTGCCGCTGACGACAAAAGGATTCTCCTGCAGGCTTGTTCCCAGCGCCTTCGACCAGGTAGCGTTGAGGTTATATGTCAATTTCCCCGATGTCTTGATCCACGCTGCCTGCAGACCGTTGTAGTTGGTGTAGGAGGTTCCCTGGATCATGTATACGCTGTTGGTGCTGTAGGCGTAGCCGTAGGGGTGGTAATCCGCGGCCGTGTTTCCAGTAGCAACGGAAGTCGCCCCGGTGATATTCCAAGCCAGATCCTCGGGGTTGTTCGAAAGGACACCGGTCTTTGGATCGGGACTGAAGAAGGCTCCAATGGGAGTCTTGTTCTGATCGGCCAGGGCCGAAAACGTGCTGCCTTCAATCGCCTCGCTGGCGTCGGAAAGCTGACTGGTGCTGCTTCCGACGTAGGCGACATCGAGTACCGAGTTCCATTTCAGTCTTTGGTCGATGGTCAAGTTGTAGGCAAAGGTCAGTGGCTGGCTATAGTCGGAAGGATCGAAGCCCCATTGAGAACCGCTGCCGCAATATTGGGTGCAGCCTGTGTACGCCTGGCTCGCAAGTTGCGAGAGCATGATGGTATGCGGGCCGGGCAGGTTGTAGGTCAGCACATCTTGTGCGGTCGTCAGCGGAGCTGTCACGTCGTTGACCTGGGTGACGAACCGGTAGGAGCCCCAGCCTCCGCGAACCACCGTATTGCCCGTTCCGAATACGTCGTAGGAGAGGCCAAATCGTGGGTTGAAATAGGCGAAACGGTTCGGCTGGCCGCTGAGCGGTACGCCGGCGTCGATTGCATGCCAGTAGTATCCAGGTGCATATTTGCCGTCGTTATAATCCGCCAGGACGCGGTCTGGGTAGAATACCGCCATTCCGATGCCATCGCGGTCATACCAGTGGCCAATGTGCTCGATGCGCGCGCCCAGGTCCAGGGTAAAGCGCCTGTTCACTTTCCAGGTGTCGTCGATAAACCCGGCGGTCGCCTGGTATGCGGTGTCGGCAATCGGAGACGCGTTGTTTTCGCTGTAGCTCGATATTACGCCCATAGCGAAGTTGGCAACTGGATTGGACGGTGAGCCAAGCTCCCGGCCGGTAACGAGATTGGTGTTTTGCCCGCTGAAGCTGGAGAGATTTCCATCCTCATAGGTGCCGTCGCTGCTCTGGAAGTTGTCGGTGATCTGTGTGAATCCGCCGAATTTCACCGTGTGGGCGCCCCACACCTTGGTAACGGTCAGGTTAAACTGCGGCGCTTCCTTGCGGACCGCGTACGATCCGGGCGGGTTGTCGAAGATCGAAGCCTGGGAGAAGTCTGGGAAGGTTTCCGATCCAGCGCTGCTGTACGCGGGGATGTTGAGCGACGAGGTCTTGAAGACTTTGCCGTAGGGATAGCCGAGCGTGCTTCTGTAGACAGCCGACGGGTTCGGCTCGGTGAAGGGGAAGCTGCCGAAGGCCCACGCCGCCATGAAGTCCATGGTGGTGGTTGAGTTGAAGATATGAACGAAATGTCCGGCCATCGCCTTGCTGTGAAAAACTTCCGGCTCGCCGCCGCCGGGGTAGGGGATGGCATTGCCGGGGGTCCAATAGAGGTGCGCTCCATTGCCGTTGGCAAGCTCGGAGTTCCCGCCTTGCTGGTAGGAGCCGTAGATCTTTGTGTTCTCTCCAAGCTGGTAATCGAGGCGGGCGCGGTAGATCCAGCCGTTATTCACATTGTCGATCGGCTGGTAGTAGTTGACGCCGCCGGAAGCGGTCGCAGGGTTGGCGTTGGCAGTGGGCCAGATCTTGGCCAGAGCTGCACCGCCGGGATCCAGGAAGCCAGTGGGTATCTTCTGGCCCACGTCTCCGCCCGAGCTCCCATAAGCAGCGAGAGTGGAAGATGCTGTCGAACCGTCCGGGTACACGGTTCCGGAAAGATCGTTACACCACGGTCCCTCTGGGTACCCGCCGGTCGGATTGGCAAAAAAACCATTGGGGCAGAGTTTCAGATTGTCGGCGTTATCGGTGGTGAAGTCGCCCTGCATCATCTCAGGGGTAGGAATGTACGACGTGAGAACGTTCTGGTTGCCCTGATCCTGCAGCCACCTTTCGTAGCCACCCCAAAAAAGTAGCTTCTTGTGAGTGAACGGGACAGGACCGCCGGCATTGCCGCCCGGATAATAGTAGTGCTGCGCCCCTTGCGGCACGCCGTTATGGTTATCCTGCCAGTCGTTCGCGTCGAGGACGCTGTTGCGGGCGTCGAAGTAGCCTTCGCCGTGATACTTTGTGGTGCCCGACTTGCTGATGGTGCTCACGACCACCGGGCCCAACTGAACGTCGGCGGTGAAGTTCGACGCCTGTACTGTGACTTCCTGAGTCATTTCCGGATTGATGATTGCGACGGAGGACGCCATGTCTCCGGGATCGATGACATCGGCTCCGTCTGCCAGCAATGCGGTGCCGCCGCGGTTGACCGCGCCGTTGATGTCGATGCCGTTTCCGATCGAGCTATTGGATACGGTGACGTTGAGGTCGCTGAACGACGGACTGGTTTGCGTGAGGCCGCCGGATACCGTGGTGGCGCCGGGCAGTACCTTGAGGAGTTCGGTAGTATCGCGGCCCTGGAGAGCGAGATTCTCAATTTCCTCGGCGCTCAGCACGTCGCTGCGTTGGCCGTTTTCCACGGGAATCATTTGCGTCTCGGCCGCGACCGTGACCGTGGTGCTTTCGGTGCCGACGGAAAGGTCGAAAGCGGGAACTGTACGCTGATCGCCGGCGTGCAGCTCGATGCCGGTGATTTCTTTGGGCTCAAAACCCTTGGCCGCAGCCTTCAGGGAATAGATACCCGGTGTCAACGCCGGGAAGGCGTAGAGTCCGGTTGCGTTGGTTTGCACTACGCGGCTGTCGTTGGTTTCCTGGTTGGTCAGCGTTACCTGAGCCCCGGGAATGACGCCGCCGGTCTGGTCCTGCACCGTTCCGGAAAGCGTTGCGGTCGTCTGCGCTGGCGCAGACGGCGAAATGAGGAGCGAGAGGAGCGCCAGGAATAAAAACGGAATCGTGCGCCGACACCCGGTTAACGCTCTTATGGGGAAGCCATGCGGAGACGTCCCCCACCCGAAAGTTACAGATTTTTGGATCATACTTGCCTCCTAAGGAAAAGCTCAAAACGTGTACAGACGATTCGTTTGAAAGTTGTGCAGTTTTTTCAGTCTGGACGAACGATTGTCCCTCGACGTGGCCTGAAATATAGGTGGAAAGGAAAAAGAATGTCAATCGAAATAGCGTTAAGAAAAGCGATTTAGTTAAGGACTTGCCGGTATATGGCCGGACATGTGACCTGCCTGAAATGGAAGTGGCCCCTGCATGTGCCGCTATCGGTAACGATTTGTTGGTGATCCGTTGTTTTCAGGGTCCGGCTGCGAGGAGTTGAGGCCTTCAAAAAATGACCTGAAAGACTGTCCGTCACGGACGGTCATATTTCGTCATATGTGGCGGAGAAGCGATAGAACTTGCGCAGCTCGGACGGCTGTGTCCGTCAGCAACGGGGGAACGTGCGGCAGGTCGAAGCCATCGCTCTTCCATGCCGGAATTCGGCTCTTGCCCTCTTTCATGACCGCTCGCCGGCGAAGCCCGGAGTCAACTTCCTGCGTGCTATAGTGGACTGAATTTCTAGGGAGTCGCCCGTGGTCACCCAAACAGAGCAAACCGAAGGGCTACTTCTGACCAGGCCGGATGGGTTATTCCATCCAAAGACGGAACTTGAACGGGAAGAGGTGCGCAAGCAGCTCCAGAAGATTCTCGAAAGCCCTGTTTTTCAAAACAGTAAGCGCTACACCTCGGTTTTGAAGTTCGTCGTCAATCAGACCCTGGATGGCCAGGGCGACCGGCTCAAAGAACGGACGATCGGAATTGAGGTCTTCCACCGAGCCCCCGACTACGACACCGCGACCGACCACGCGGTGCGGAGCGCTGTGGCGGAGGTTCGGAAGCGTCTCGCGCAGTATTATCTGCTGGACGCTCGCGACGAACTGAGAATCGAGGTGCTGCCGGGCTCGTACATGCCTCAGTTTCGCTGGGCTCCTGAGCATTCCGCTCCCAAGCGGCCGGAGCTGCTTCCGATGCCTGAAGCTTTCTTGCCTGCCGCAGTTCCAACTCCGATCGCCGATGCTGAAGTGCGCGTTCGTCGTCGAGGATGGCAACTGGCAGGTTGGGTCACGGCCGTCTGTTTGGTCCTTTGTACATTGATTCTGATGTCAATTCGGATTCTGCATCCCGACGACGTTTTTAGCAGTTTTTGGATGCCGATCCTGGTGTCAAAGGCGCCGGTACTGCTGTGCATGGGGAACATGGAGGGCGGTCTCGGCGCGCCCGGCGACAATCGGATTCTGAATCCATCGGTGACATTGAGCCAATTCCAAAATTTGCCCATCGAAACTGTCAATGAGCACGACGCGATCACGGTGTCGAAACTGGCGGGGTTGATGGTCGCTCAAGGGCGGCCCTACGAATTGAAATCGCAATCGGATGCGACCTTCACCGATCTGCAGCGCGGCCCCGCGATTCTGGTCGGCTTGCTCAACAACAATTGGACGGAACGGCTGGTGCCGAATCTGCGATTTCATGTGGAGCAGAAAGGCAACATCGTCGTTATCCGGGATCGCAATCAGCCGTCCAGCCCTGGGTGGTCGGTCGATTACGCCACTCCCTATCTGGACACTACGAGGGACTACGCGCTGGTGTTGCGGATGCTGGACCCCAAAACGGAACAGACCGTCGTTGTAGTGGCTGGTATCACAGTCTTCGGCACTTCCGCAGCGGGGAACCTGCTCACGAGTAAGAAGGAAATGGAAAAGCTGGCCGCGATCGCTCCCTCTGGCTGGGAAAAGAAGAATATGGAGCTGGTGCTTTCGACCGATGTAATTCGGGGGCGTTCGGGACCGGCTAATATCGTCGCTGCGCAATTCTGGTAAGGCTCGATCCGATCTGCCCAGGCGTTCGATTCGGTAGTCTTTGCGGGCCGAGGCGACGATTTTCATTTTTCGACAAGTGGCGATCCCGTCTTTCCTGCTTCAGTTTGAGCCGGATAGGGGCGCGATACTCCTTCCCGACTCTGCCTGATCGCGGTGGGTAGGCTGGAGACAGACGATTACCCGATGCTCGCTGAACGTGCGGTCGGGATTTCCATCGGAGTTCGAGTGATACAGTCTATCCAGCGACAGGAGTGCTACGGACAACGGGCATGGGCATGACTTTGCAGCAAATAGACGAAGCCTTGGCCGCCTGGAACCGACGTTTGACGGCCATGGCGGATAATCTTATGTCGCTGCAGTCCGAATCGGCTTACCGTGCCTTGACTGGTTCTGGCGGCACAATCAAGGTTAAGATCGCGGGCGAAACTGCAATTCGCGTGGAACCGGCTCTGGCAGCCATGCGCGCCATATTCGAGCAGTTCGGCGTTCTCCATGCCACCGTTGAGCGCGCCGCCAAGATCCGCGAGGGCTTACCCACGCTCTTTGGCGGCGACGAGAAAATTGCTGAAATCTACCAACTGCTTTTCGGCCGCTCGGTGGAGCCGCCGGCGGTCGACGTTCCCTTTGCCCAGCGCACTCTCTTGAGCGGCGCGCCGAATCCTCAGCGGCTCACACTCGACGAACTACTCGCGCCTATGACGCGCGCCTTTGCCCAAGCTCGCGACTCCGTGCTGGCCGTCGATCGCGCCTGGCAGGATATTGCCATACGCGTGGTCCGCGCGGAGGAGCAATTTCAGCAACTCGGCGCGCGCGCGCAATCGGCGGCCTGCGGACCGGCCTCCAATGTGGCCGCGGCGCTGGCTTCGGCTGCGGCGGTTCTGGCGCAATCGAACGAACAGCTTCGCGTCGATCCGTTGGGCGCAATGGCGCGTTTTCACTCCCAGGTTGAGCCACTGTTTGCTCGTTTGCGCGACTTGGTCGAAGCGGTCGAGCGCACGCACCGGGAGTTGCAGCGGGCTCGTAATGTGTTATCCGGCCTTGCGGCTATTCATCGCGAAGCTCTGGAAGATTCGGCCGAAGCCAAAGCTAAGATCGCGCCCAACAAGTCATTGCCCCAACCCGTCGCTGAGGAAAGGCTTGCCCGTTTGCGCGACTGGCTCGATCAATTGGATCGCCGCTGGTCCGAGGGTGCCCAAGAGACGGCCGCTGCGGGTTTGCGGAACTGGCACGAGGCCGCTTGCGTAGTTGGTAAGGAAGATTCCGCCGCGCGGGACTTGAATCGAGCGGCAGTCGAAGCCAGGCGCGAACTGCGCGGCCGGCTGGAAGCTCTGAAGGCCAAGGCTCGCGCCAAGGGTGTCGCCGAACAGGCGTCCATCGCGGCCATGGCAAACGAAGCCGAGTTGGTCTTGGCGAATAAGCCGACCGACTTGGAGCGCGCGGCTGCCAGTGTGGCCGCGTATGCAGGCGCTGTGAACCAAGCCCGGAGGGGGGCGTAGAGCGCGAAATGAACGGAGAAAAGTGCCGCCGCCCCGGCTGCTCGGGCCTCCTCGAAGATGGATACTGCAACCTTTGCGGTCACGCGGAAGTGAAAAGTCCCGCGGCGGCCTCGGCTGAGTCGGCGCGCCGGCCGGCCCAAAGTACGAGTCCACTTGGATCGCACAGCAGTCTTTCAACGCCTTCGGCGATCACCACCGGCACTGGCTCGTCGCCGCTTACGCGCGGCTCGGCCGGATCGCGCCGTGGCAGCCACGCGAGTTCCCGCACCTCACGCAAGCAACTGGGCGCAGGACTCATCACCCTTCCCGATCTGCCTTCCATCGAACCGGAACGCGCCATCATGCTGGACCCCAAGGTGCCGGAGCGCAAGCGTTTCTGCGCGCGCTGCGACACGCCGCTCAAGCGCGAGGGGGGATTCTGCGGAAAATGCGGACTCAAGTACAACTTTGTTCCAAGCCTCAAAGCAGGCGACGTGGTTGCCGGCCAATATGCCGTGAAAGGCCCCATTGCCTTTGGAGGACTGGGCTGGATTTACCTTGCTTTCGACACGCTGCTCTCGCGCTACGTCGTCTTGAAAGGCTTGCTCAATACGCAGGACGCCTCGGCTGCCGCCGCCGCTGTTGCCGAGCGCCAGTTTCTTGCCGTCGTCAAGCACCCGAACATTCTCGGGATCTATAACTTCGTCCAGTCCGGAGCCGAAGGCTTCATTGTCATGGAGTATGTTGGCGGCAAGACGCTCAAGCAGATTCGCCAGGAGCGAGGTCCATTGCCCGTAGCCGAGGCCATCGCCTACATCCACCGGATTTTGCCGGCATTCGGGTATCTCCATCGCCAGGGGCTGGTCTACTGCGACTTCAAGCCGGACAACGCGATGATGGAGAAGGACGACGTCAAGCTGATCGACCTGGGCGGCGTTCGGCGCGTTGACGACGAAAAAGGCGACATTTACGGTACCCAAGGTTACAGCGCGCCGGAGGCTGGTGCCGGACCTACGGCCGCGTCCGATCTTTTCACGATTGGACGCACGCTCGCCGTCTTGCTCACCGACATTCGCGGTTTCACCAAAGAGCATCAATACACGCTGCCCAGTGCACAGGAAGAGCCGAGGTTTGGCGAGCAGGAGTCGCTTTACCGATTCTTGCTCAAGGCTACGGCGCAGAGCGCGGATGACCGCTTTGAAACCGCGGATGAGATGGCTGAACAGCTTCTGGGAATTCTGCGCGAAGTGGTTGCGATCGAATCCGGCAAGCCGCGTCCGGGAGCCAGCGTGTACTTTGGCGCCGATCTGCTCTCACTCGATCCCGGCAGCCAAGCGGACGCGAACCTTCCGAGGGCTGCGCACCTGCCATTGCCACTGCTCGATCTCGAAGACCCAGGCGCTCAGTCGGTTGGCAGCGCGCAAACGCTTGCTGAACCGGCCCGTCGCGTGGCGGCGCTGCGTTTCGCCTGCGTTCAGTTTCCCAAGTCGCGGGAGGCGCGGCTGCGCTTGGCTGCTTCTCTTTCCGAATGCGGCGAATTTGCGGAAGCCGACGATATGCTCACGGCTCTGGGCGCGGAAGACGCCTGGGACTGGCGGGTTCTTTGGTTTCAGGGCCGCATGCGGCTTATGCAATCGGACCCCGGTGCGGCCCGGAAGCTGTTCGATCAGGTGTACTTCGACCTGCCGGGCGAAATTGCGCCCAAGCTCGCGCTGGGCCTTGCCGCCGAGCTGGCCGGCGACCTTGCAGTCGCTCGGCAGATGTACGATCTGGTCTCGCGCACCGATCCCGGCTTCGTTTCATCCGTTTTTGGACTGGCCCGCTGCTACGTCAGAGACCGTGACCGGCGGGCAGCGGTTGCGGCGCTCGAACGCATTCCGCCGACTTCTGCGCTCTACTTGCGTTCCCGTGTTGAAGCAGCCCGTACGCTTGTCTTTCGAGATAAACAGTTTCCCAAGCCCGTGTTGGAAGACCTGGTTTCAGCCTCCGTTCTCGCCGAAAGCCTCTCGCTCGACGGCAGGGAAAAATTTACCCTCGCCAGCCAGATTCTGGCTTCGGCGGTAGAGGTTGCGGCGTTGACGGCCACGGCGCCCAACCCGGCAGTGCAGGGCATCAAGATTCTCGGCCAGCCCGTAGACGAGCGGACTCTGCGCTTTGGCCTCGAAAATTCGTATCGCTCCCTGGCTCGCCTGGTGAATGGCGAGGAGCGCATTCAACTGATCGACCTGGCGAATCTGGCGCGGCCCCGTACGCTGGTCTAAACCGTTTGGTTTGAGAAAAGTGCGAGAAGAAAGAAAGGACTTCGTTCTCATGCTGTGCCCCGCGTGCGTAGCTGAAATGCCCGAGGAAGACCTCTTCTGCGAGAACTGCGGGCTGAAGCTGGGCGAACCTGCTCCTCAGACGGCTGGGTGTGTGTGCAGCGAATTGGACGAAGATGGATATTGCCTCAGTTGCGGCCGTCGGGCTCATGGAGCGGCCTCGATGCTGGCTGAAGCTTCGCGCCCGTCCGATCCATCCGACCATATTGAGCAAGCGCTCTCGCCCCGCTTTGGCGCGGTCAGCGACCGAGGACGGAAGCACCTGAAGAACGAGGACCGCTTCGGTATTTTTGAAGCCGGCAGCAGCCGCGTCCTGGTCGTCTGTGACGGCGTTTCCACGTCGCGGAACGCTGAAGTGGCTTCTGTGGCGGTCTCGGAGGGTGTTCTTGAATCTCTGGCTGACGAATTGAAGGCTGGCGACGCCAAAGGGATTGCCGACGCAGCGTCCGTTGTACGCCGAGCCATTGTTGCCGGCGCGGGTCGTCTGGCGGCATCTGAGCATTCTAAGACGGAGGATAACCCTCCGTCGACTACGGTCGTTTCGGCTCTGTTCACGGCAACGGAAGCGACCATTGGCTGGCTGGGCGACAGCCGGGCGTACTGGATTGACTTCGGCCCCGACTTGGCCAGTCCTGCTTCCGCGCTCACTCTCACGCGGGATCACTCCTGGCTGAACGAAGTGGTCGGCGCGCATGAGCTGACTCCGGAACAGGCAGCGAAATCACCCCAGGCCCACGCCATTACTCGCTGGGTTGGTGCCGACGCCGGCGACGAATTTGAAATTGAGATCGTCCGGCATTCGATCCCGGCTAACGCAAACGGAATTCTGTTGCTCTGCACCGACGGCCTGTGGAACTACTTCCCCACGCCGGAAGCGATGGCCGGGATCGTGCAGGAGGCGTGCCGGAACGGGGCAGACGCGCTCGATCTCGCCCGCCGACTTGTTGAACTCGCCAACCGGCGAGGCGGCCACGATAACATCACCGCGGCCGTGCTCCGGTTTGGCGCGCCGGAATACACTGAACCGGGCAAGGATGCAGCCAATGCCCAAAAGGGAATCGAGAACACCCCATGAGTGACGCCTTCAAAGCTGAGGTTTTCCAAAACGAATTCCTCCCCGCCGGCACGGGAGAGGTCCACGCCATCATGACTGTCTCCGCGGGGGAAGATGTCACTGCCGCTCCGCGCGAACGCCTTTTCGGTATCCTCTGCGACTCCTCCGGTTCTATGGACGGAGGCAAGATCGTTGCCGCCAAAGCGGCCATGGCCAAGCTGGTCACCATGCTGCCTGTCGATACGCACTTCTTCCTGGTCACCGGCTCGGACGAGGCTCGGCTGGTCTGCCCTGTCGCACGGGCGACGCCGGAAAACAAACAGCGTGCGCTTGCCGCCATTCACGAGATTCGGGCAGCCGGAGGCACCAAAATATCCAACTGGCTGCACAGTGCCTGGCAGCAATTCCGTTCGATGCCCAATGCGGTTCGGCAGGCGTTGCTGCTCACCGACGGCCAGAACGACGTTACCGACGAGAGCCCGCTTCAGGAGGCGCTGCACCACTGCGAAGGGGTCTTCCAATGCGATTGCCGTGGCGTAGGCACGGACTGGAAGGTTGCGCAATTGCGCACCATCGCCACAAAACTGCTCGGAACCACAGACATCATTCCGACGCCGGCGCAGATTGAAGCGGATTTTCAAGGAATCCTGCAAAAGGCTCTGGGCAAGACGGTGGTCGACGTTGCCCTGCGCCTTTGGACGCCGTTGGGTGCAAAGGTCAAGTTCTGCAAAGAGGTAAGCCCTGAGATCGTCGACCTGACCGGCCGCTCCCGCGAACTGAAGCCGCAACTGCGCGAATACCCGACCGGCGCATGGGGCAAAGACGAGTCGCGAGATTTCCACTTCTGCATTGAGGTGCCATCGGGCGCGGTGGGAGACGAAGTGTTGGCCGGACGCGCCAGCCTCGTCTACACGATGCAGGGGGTCGAAACCAAGGTTGCCGAGGCGCGCATTCTGGCTGTCTGGACGGACGACGACGGCAAATCCACCAAGATCAACCGGATGGTCGCCCACTACACGGGCCAGACCGAGCTGGCGCAATCCATTCAGGAAGGGCTCGATGCCCGCGCCAGGGGAGACGACGACAAAGCCACCGCGCTGCTGGGCAAGGCGGTCCAGATCGCCGCCAGCTCGGGTAACGACGCAACGGCCAAGCTCTTGCGCCAGGTCGTCGATGTGGTGGACGCCGACAAAGGCACCGTGCGACTGAAGCAATCGGTCTCCAAAGAAGACTCAATGGCGCTCGAAACCCGCTCCACGAAAACTGCGCGCATCTCGAAAACGAATTAGGAAGACGCAGTAGAAGGAAGGCTGACATGGACGCGTACAACTGCCCCAAAGGCCACAATTCGCAAGACTCCGACTATTGCTCGGAGTGTGGCGCAAAGATTCAAGCTGCCCCTGCGTCATCGGCGGCCGAAGACGCCGGCCCGTTTTCGGGCTCCTCAGGTTCGTCCGGTTCGTCGAGCCGATCAGCCGTTGAACACTGCCCGTCCTGCGGCGCGCCCCGCGATACGCCCGGCATCGCATTCTGCGAAATCTGCGGCTGGGACTTCGCCAACGGCCCAGCCACAGGTGCAGTTCCGGCTGCGCCGCCGGAAACGGAGGCCGCACCTGCTTCAGAGGCCGATTCTGGCCCTGATTCGACGGTCGGTCTGGCCCCGCCGCAGTTCCCCGGCTGGTCGGTCACTGTTTCGGTCGACGCACTTCTGACCGGTTCCGGCAGCCCACAGCCGCCTTCCGATGTCGTTCCTCAGACGCTTGCTCTCGCCAAGCCGGTCACTTTGATCGGACGCCGCAGCGATGTCCGCGCGATCTACCCCGAGATTCCTCTCCAATTCGACGACGCAGTTTCGCACCGTCACGCACTGCTTCAAATCGACGCCAACGGCGGGCTTCTTCTGCGCGATATCGGCGCCGCGAACGGCACTCGGCTGAACGGCCGCGAAATCGAGCCTATGGTCGATCACCCCGTCCACGATGGGGACCAGATTACGCTCGGCTATTGGTCGCGCATCGCAGTCAAAGCCGTTTCGTAGCGTTTTAGAAAGGATCATCTTCGTGGCGACAACAGCGGCCAACCCGTCAATCCGGCGCTGGAACACCCTCCAAACTTTGAGGGGCTTCCGAATTGCGCTTCTTGTCTTCGACCTGCTTCTGCTCGTCGGCGTCGTCGTCGGCACCCGCGTACACCGCGCCGCCATGCAGACGGTTGGAGTGGATTCGGCGCCCAGCATCGTGGCTGCGCAGCACATTAAAACTGCTCTTGCCGATATGGACTCGAACGCGGCGAATGAACTGCTGGGTGCGCCCGGCTCCATGCCGCAAGCCGTGGCAGCCTATGAATCCCGGCGCGTGGAAGCTTCCGATGCCCTCATCGCCGCAGCTGAAAACATCACTTATGGCGATTCTGAACGCAAGCCGATTCTGACCCTCCAGGTTGGCCTCGGCTCTTATGAGAGGCTTGTCCAGAAGGCCCGCGACCTGCATGAGAGCAACGGCGCAGCCACAGTAGCCGCGTACCGGCAAGCGAACGCGCTGATGATTGGAACCCTCCTGCCGGCTGCCGACGCCCTCGACGGCGCCAACAACGAAGTCTTGGAGCGCACTTACAAGAGCCAATCCGCGCGATCTTTTGCCGCCCGCGCCTTCGTCCTGCTCGCAGGGGCAGCTGCGTTGCTGGCGTTCGCGGCGGCCCAACTCTTCCTCAGCCGGCGTATGAGAAGAACGTTCAATCCGCTCCTGCTCGGGGCAACGCTGTTGACCCTCATGCTGACGATTTATGCGTGGCAGGCCATGGAAAGTGAACGGCATCAGCTCAAGGTCGCCAAAGAGGATGCCTTCACCTCGATTCACGCGCTCTGGCAGGCGCGGGCTGTCGCCTACCAGGCCAACGGCGACGAGAGCCGCTACCTGCTTGACCAGGCACATGCCAAGGACCACGAAGACGCCTTTTTCGCAAAATCCGACTCGCTCGCTAAGGTTCCGGCCGGCGTGAGCAGTGACCAGGTCCTCAGCGCCCTGCGCCGCGAGAAGCACGTTGAAGGATTTAGCGGTTTCCTGGCCGACGAACTGAATAACATCACCTTTCCCGGCGAACGCGAAGCCGCCATTCGCAGTTTAACCACATGGCAGGGCTACCTTGACGTCGACACCCGGATTCGCCAGCTTGAGCGCCAGGGCCAAACCCGCCAGGCTATCGAACTATGCCTGGGCACGGCGCAGGGCCAGTCGAATTGGGCTTTCGATCAGTTTGACAACGCATTGCTCGCGACTTTGGAGATCAACCAAAAGGCATTCGATGCTTCGGTAAGCAAAGGGCTGTCCGCGGTGAACTCGTTGGAAATCACGGCCCTTATCGTTGCTATTGTCATTGCACTCCTATGCCTCCTGGGATTGGCGCCCCGCATTCGCGAGTATGCTTGATCCGGGAACTTATAGGTCCGCAAAGTCGTTCTAATATTTGGCCGGACGCCGGAGCGCGACTTTGGTATGATCTGGGCTACCAGACTGACGCTTTGCTGGAATTCATCGGGATGTACGAAAAATCGCTCGTTCGGCATGGGAGTTGACATGTTCCGTCGCATCGGCAATCTGTTTCGTGGCTTTTTCGGCCTGTTCGTTTCTGGAATTGAACGGCAAAACCCTGAGGCTCTTCTCGAAGTAGAACAGGAAAATCTGCGCAAGCAAATTGGTAAATTCAACGTCGGCCTCGCCTCACACGCGGGCCTCGTCGAGCGGCTGATCGGCCAGGTCCGGAAGTTGGAGACCGAGGAGAACGATCTCCGCGCCAAAACCAGCGCAAACCTGAAGGTGGGCAATCGTCAGGTAGCCGGCCAATACGCGATCCGGCTCAAGACGGTCGAGCGCGAACTCACTGAAAATCGCAAACAGTTGGAGCAGGCAGAGACCACCTACCAGGAATTGGTCCGCGCCCGCGACGTTGCCATCAACATTGCTCGCACCAAGATTGAAGGACTCAAGTCCGGCATCAGCGATTTGAAGATGAAGCGGGCCATGGCGGAGATCACGGAGTTGGCTTCCGGCATGGTTTCTCAGTTAGGCGGCTCCGGCGACAACCTGAACCGGCTGGAAGCGATGGTCTCTGAGGAGCGCTACAAGGCCGCCGGGCGTGTTCGCGTTGCTGTCGATAGCCTGGATACCAACGACGTTCATGTTCGAGAAGCGGAACAAAACGCCCTCGCGGAACAGGCGTTGATGGAGTTTGAGGAGAAGCAGGCCCCGCACCAGATCGCAGCAGGCAGTTCATTTCAGCCGTCGGCTCAGAATGCCAACGTTTCAAGCCTCGAAAAACGGCGGTGACGAAGAGGATCGAGTGCTCAGGACGCGGTTCGAATGGTGAAGCCGGGGATATTTCTCATGGCCAGCATGAAGTAAATGGCAACCAGAACCAGGATGCCTCCGCAGCCGGCGATGGCAAACGATACTCCGACCAGGGGGATCAACTTTCCCAATGCCAAAGCACCCAACGGGATGCCAGCGCGAAAGGCGAGGTTGTAGACGCTCATCACCCGTCCGCGCATCTGGTCATGCACGATGAGTTGCACAAGCGACAACATCAGCGAAGCCGATGACATCACCGCGGCGCCGCAAAAGAAGATGAGGATGCAGGAGAGCGGCAACCATTTGGAGAGCGCAAAGCCGGCTGTTGTTGCGCCGAGGGCGACCAAGGTCAAAATAGCGGCACGGCCTTGACCTTTCATCTTTCCCATTGCGGCCACCAGAAGCGCTCCGGCAATCGACCCGGCACCAGAGCAGACCAGTAGAAGCTCGTACGTCTGCGGTCCCTTATGGAAGATCGCGCGAACGATCACAGGCAGAAAGCCGGTGATCGAAAATCCAAATAGAGTAGTGCAGAACGCCATGGCGACAAGAGGCGCAAGTCCCTCGCGTTGCCGGATGAAACGGATTCCTTCCTTCATGCTTTCAAGGACAGAGACCTGGCTTTTTACGGGAACAAATTTCAGGCGAAGCGAGATGAGCGAAATGATAACGGCGATGTAAGAAATGCCGTTGAGTCCGAAGCACCAGGTAGCGCCCAACGCCGTGTAGGCCAACCCGCCAAGCGTAGGACCGACGACGCGGGCCAGATTGAACTGGATCGAGTTCATCGCAATCGCATTCGAGAGGTCTTCGGCATCGACGAGCGTTGGAAGCAATGCGGAATAAGCCGGTCCACCAAAGGACTGCCCGAGGCCCACAACAAAAGAGAGCGTAAGAATGTGCCAGACTTGCACGACGTGCGTGAAGTACAGGATTGCCAGAACAAACGCGCAGACCATCTGAATGTACTGCGAATAGAGCAGCAGTCGCCGGCGATCCAAGCGGTCGGCAAAGACACCGCCCACCAGCGAGAACAGCATGATTGGCAGTTGACCCAGAAACAGATCGAGGCCAAGATAGAATGCGTCCTTGGTGAGGTCGTAGACCAGCCAACTCTGCGCGAACTGCTGCACAAACGTTCCAATTGTGGAGACAAATGCGCCGGTCCACATAACGCGAAAGTCGCGATAAGCAAAAGCTCTGAAGATCCGACGGAGAAAGGAATCGGCCTGGCTCATGAAGCGTTTGCCAATCCAAGGCTGAGCTTCAGTTTGTTGGTCGATTCAGGCAGAAGCCTACAAAGCGCCGGGGAGCATTCTGAACGCAAAACGAACCTCAAAAAAATCGGGACCGGAAAAACGAACCATGAAAAGGGATGAAATGAGGCTGGCTGCGTCACATTTCCTTCCAAGAGAGTGCAGCAAACGGAGCCGAGAATCAGAATGCGAGCGGCGTTGCCACCTCGACCGGGCAATTCAGGCCGCGAGAGTGACCTAGGCCGACTGTATTCAGTATATCCGTTCCCGAATCAATCTTTCAGCCACGCCAATAGTGCCGGCTCAAGGATAGGATGGAATGTGCGCAAGGTGCATAAATGGGAGCGCTTTACATCATGGAAACTCGAATCTCCGCGACCTCGCCGTTGACAAAGCTCTGGCCGGACGCGCAGTCGGCGTTGGACGGCGTGATAAAGGACGGAATGCTGCTCGCGATTGGCGGCTTTGGGCTGTGCGGCATTCCGGAGGCCTTGATACTCGCCTTACGGGAGACCGGAGCTCGCAACCTGACCATAGCCAGCAATAATGCCGGGGTAGACGGTTGCGGATTGGGACTGCTGCTGGAACGGCGCCAGGTAAAGAAGATGATCTCCAGCTACGTCGGCGAAAACAACGAATTTGAGCGGCAGTATCTCTCCGGAGAGTTGGAGGTGGAATTCTGCCCACAAGGGACGCTTGCAGAGCGCATGCGAGCCGGAGGTGCGGGAATTCCAGGCTTTTACACGCGCACCGGAGTCGGCACATTGGTGGCCGAGGGGAAAGAACACAAGGACTTCGGCGGCGTGACCTGCATTCTTGAGCATGGCATCTTTGCGGATGTGGCCCTGGTGAAGGCGTGGAAGGCCGATCCGCAAGGAAACCTGATCTACAGGCGCACCGCCCGCAACTTCAACCCCAACGCTGCGACGTGTGGCAAGATCACTGTCGCGGAAGCGGAGATTATCGTCGAGCCTGGCGAACTCGACCCGGACGAAATTCACACGCCGGGAATATTTGTTCATCGGCTGGTGCATAATCCCAATCCTGAAAAGCGAATTGAGAAGAGAACGACTCGCGAGGTATAAATCCTTGGCATGGACTCGTCACCAGATGGCCGCCCGCGCGGCGAAAGAGTTGAAGAACGGCTTCTACGTCAACCTGGGAATTGGCATACCGACGCTGGTTGCCAATTACATTCCTGCAGGACTCAACGTTACGCTTCAGTCCGAAAACGGCTTGCTCGGCATGGGTCCTTTTCCGCGCGAAAATGAAGTCGATGCGGATCTCATAAACGCCGGCAAGGAAACGGTGACTCTCGTCCCGGGCGCGTCCATCTTTTCGAGTGCCGACTCCTTTGCCATGATTCGCGGCGGGCACATCGACCTTGCGATTCTTGGCGCGATGCAGGTTTCCGAACAAGGAGATCTGGCCAACTGGATGATTCCGGGCAAGCGGGTGAAAGGCATGGGCGGCGCCATGGATCTCGTCTCGGGTGTGCAGCGCGTCGTCATTTTGATGGAACACACTGCACCGGATGGCGGCGCCAAGCTGGTGCGTCAATGCACCCTGCCGCTCACCGGGCGGCGCGTGGTGCAGCGCGTGATTACCGACTTATGCGTCCTGGATATAACGCCTTCGGGATTTGAGGTGTCTGAGCTTGCAGACGGCGTTGGGTCCGAGCAAGTGGAACGGCAGACTGGATCGAAGGTGCGCTTCGTTGGAGATGCTCTCTAAGGAAGCTCTGATTAAGCCGCCGTTTTGAAAGGGCGTGGCTTCAGCCACGCCGTAAGGCCAAACAAATCAACGCGGCTTTAGCCGCCGAAGGAATGTTGGAGGCTTGTTCAGAGCTTTTCTAACCGTCACTTCCGCTCGACCACGAGGGCCTGCGCTTTTCCAGAAATGCAGCAACTCCTTCTCGGAAATCTGCTGTCTCCCGCGCTCGCGCGTTGGCCTCCATCGCTTCGGCAATTGCTGCGTCCAGCCACGGCTTGTGCTGCGCGGCAAGCAGGCGCTTGGTTGCCGCGAGCGATTCAGGGCTGTTGCCCGCAAGCGACTCGGCAAGAGCTTGCACACGTTGGGCCAGTTGCTCCGGCGCAACAATCTCGTTGACCAGTCCCAGCCGATGCGCCTCTTCGGCTCCGAAGAGGCGCGCTGTGAGCAGCAGATCGCGGGAGCGTTTGTCGCCAATCTGCAAGGCTAGATACGCGGACACGATCGCGGGCACAAAGCCGATACGCGCCTCTGTGTAACCGAACTTTGCGGCCGGCGTAGCCAGGGTGATGTCGCAAATCGTGGCCAGCCCTGTGCCGCCTGCGATGGCTGCTCCATGCACCGCTGCGATGGTAGGCCTGGGCAATTCATAGAGCGTCCGAAAGAGCCGGGCCACTCGTTCTGCTTCGGCCTGAAGGTCAGCTTGAGATTTGTCGTGCATCGCTTGCAGGGCCGTCAGGTCCAGGCCGGAGCAAAACGATTCACCGGCGCCCTGAAGGACGACTACCCGGCAACTGCTTGTCGCGGCCTCTTCCAGGGCTGCGATCAATTCATCCTGCATCTTGGGAGTCATCGCGTTGCGGCGTTCCGGGCGATTCAACGTAATGGTCCGAATACCCCCCTGGTCGGCCACCAGGATTGTCGTATAACTCAAGGCCAACCTCCAGAATCATTGCGAAGTTATCGTTCCAAATTGCCGCAATCAGCCAGTGGCGCTATATTTCCGCGCGATATCTGAATTCAAATGGATGATTCCATTCAGCGGTAGTATATCCGGTAGCTTTGCTCCCAGGTCTTCGAGCACTTCAAGTAGCTTTTCGGTAGGGATGTTGCCCACGAGTTCGTCCTGGGCAAACGGACATCCGCCCAAGCCCCCAATCGCTGCGTCGAATACCCTGCAGCCTGCGTTGTATGCAGCGCGAATCTTTGCCGGAGCAAGTTCCGGACGGGCATGAAGATGCACGCCAATCTCGATCTCACCATGCACTGCCAGCACATCGGCCACAGTCTCTGCGATCCGCGGTGGCGTGGACAGCCCTACTGTATCCGCCAATGAAATGCGTTGTACCCCTGAATCGACAAGCAGGTCGCAGGCATTCACTACTTCATCGATGCTCCAGGGATCTCCGTATGGATTCCCAAAGGCCATGGAGAGATAAGCCACGACATCCAATCCTCCTTTGAACGCCAGAGTCCCAATCTCTTCCAAGGCCTCGATCGCTTCTTCCGGTCTCTGATTCTGATTGCGCCCAAGAAACGTTGGCGAAATTGAATATGGAAATCCGAGAGTGCTCACCGCTCCAGTACGAATCGCTCGCTCCGCTCCCTTCGCATTCACGGCGATGGCGACGATCTCCACATCCTCCGGAGGCATCAGATACTCCAGCACTCTCTCCGAATCGGCCATCTGCGGAATCGCTTTGGGCGATACAAAGCTGACAGCATCGATATGTTTGAAGCCTGCCTCGATCAGAGTTCTAAGATAGTCCCCCTTCACCTCCGAGGGAATCTGCCGCGGCAATCCCTGCCACGCGTCGCGAGGACACTCTACAATCTTCACTACATTCCTCATCCGACCCTCAGTCCAAATCTGACTTGTGAAGTTCAGCTACCCTCGCGATGGGTACACTTTCAGAATTTCTCTGGCGATGACCATTCGCTGGATCTCGCTTGTGCCTTCGCCGATCGTGCATAGCTTCACGTCGCGATAGAACTTCTCCGCGGGATAGTCCTTGATAAAGCCATAGCCGCCAAATAATTGCACCGCGTCGTTGCAGATCCGCACGGCGACTTCGCTTGCCATGAGCTTGGCCATGGCCGACTCGCGCGTGACCTTGCGGCCGGCGTCCTTCAGTACTGCCGCGCGCTGGGTCAATAGCCTGGCTGCGTCAAGCTCCGTCGCCATGTCCGCCAGCTTCCATTGAATGCCCTGAAACTCGGCAATAGCCTTGCCGAACTGCCTGCGCTCCTTAACGTACTTCAACGCGGCATCGAGCGCACCGCGCGCGATCCCCAGAGACAATGCTGCGATAGAGATTCTGCCGCCATCCAAGACACGCATGGCATCGACGAAGCCCTCGCCTTCGACACCCAGCAGGTTCTCCGCGGGAATCTCGCAGTCCTCAAAAATAAGCTCACTGGTGTCACTCGCTCGCAGGCCGAGCTTGTTCTCCTTCTTTCCCGGCCGGAATCCCGGCGTTCCTTTCTCGACCGCGAATGCCGACAGGCCATGTGTACCCTTGCTCTTGTCCGTGACGGCGATGATGACAGCAACGTCCGCATAATGCCCGTTGGTGATGAAGGTCTTGTTTCCATTCAGCACATATCGGTCGCCCTTTCGCACTGCCGTTGTCCTGGCGCCGGCGGCATCGGAACCTGAGCCTGCCTCAGTGAGCCCCCATGCAGCCAGCCATTCGCCGCTGGCGAGCAACGGCACGTACTTTTTCTTCTGCTGCTCATTGCCGGCGAGGAAGATATGGTTCGTCCCGAGCGAGTTATGCGCCGCAACGGTGAGCCCCAGTGATCCATCGACGGCGGAGAGTTCTTCGATCGCCAGCGCGTAGTCGACGTACCCTAAGCCTGCGCCTCCGTACTCGGGAGGGAAAATGATTCCCAGCAACCCCATCGCGCCCAGCTTCTTCACGACAGCCATAGGGAATTCGCTGGCCTCATCCCAGGTCATGACGTTGGGCGCAATCTCGCGTGCCGCAAACTCGCGAATCTCACGCCGAAGATGTTCCTGTTCTTCCGTCAACACAAACGGGTAGAGACTTACTGGAGTTTCGAGTGCAAGTGCCATAATTCCGCTCTTTCCCATCCGCAAATCGGATGCTATTCGATACGTTTCCGACTACAAAATGCCGTACTGCCTGAGCGTTCCACGTCCGCGCCAGGAATCGACAATCACGTCTGAAGTACCCCAGGATTGAATCGGGGTACGTCAGGGTTCAAGGAGCATGCTTCGAGCGCCGTTATCAGGAAGTCTCTAGTCTTGGCGGGATCGATGATGGCGTCGATCCAAAGGCGCGCGGCGCCGTAGCGCGGATCGGCTTGGGCATCGTAAGTCGCTTTGATTTCGTCGTGAAGAGCCTTCTTCTCCGCCTCGGACAAAATCTTTCCGCCACGCTCCATCTGCTTGGCGCGCACCTCGGCCAGAGTATTCGCCGCCGAGGCGCCACTCATCACCGCGTAACGCGCAGTGGGCCACGCAAACAGGAAACGCGGATCGTAGGCTTTGCCACACATCGCGTAGTGCCCCGCGCCGAAGCTACCGCCAACGATCACGGTGATCTTGGGAACGACGCTGGTGCTGACCGCCGACACCATCTTCGCTCCGGCGCGAATGATCCCCGACCATTCCGCGTCTTTGCCCACCATGAATCCGTTCACGTCGTGGACAAAGACCAGCGGAATGAGGTTCTGATTGCAGTCCATAATGAACCGCGCGGCCTTCTGAGCTCCTTCGGTGTAAATCACTCCGCCTACTTCGATGCGCTTCGTGCCGGCCGAGGGCCCCATCGCAACTGTCTGTATCTGATTTGTCTTCTGGTTGGCGACGATGCCGACGGCCCTGCCGCCAATGCGCGCATAGCCGCAGAGGACGGTCCTTCCGAAATCGGCCTTGTATTCGTCGAATTCACTGCGGTCGACGATTCTCGCGACGACTTCCCGCATGTCGTAAACATTGCTCGCACCTGGCGAGGGATTGAGTAAGCCATAAAGTTCTTCGGCGGGATATTGCGGGGCATCGAGTGAAGCGTCGAAGGCAATGCGGTTGAAGGCCTCGTTGCCGGTTGACGGCGGCAGGCGATTACCGATCCTGGCCACTAAGGAGCGCAGCCGTGCCAGACAGGAACGGTCGTCCGGTTCCTTGAAATCGACTGTTCCCGAGATCTCGGCGTGCATGGCTGCTCCGCCCAACTCTTCCGCCCCTGTTTTCTGTCCAATGGCTGCCTGCACCAGCGAGGGACCGGCCAGAAACAATCCAGAGCCCTCCGTCATCAGCACGGTGTCCGTCATGACAGGAAGATACGCGCCGCCTGCCACGCACATGCCCATGATTGCCGTGATCTGCGGGATTCCGAGAGAGCTCATCACAGCGTTATTGCGGAAGACTCGGCCGAAATCGTCTTGATCCGGGAAGACATCCTCCTGGAGCGGTAGAAACACTCCAGCGGAGTCCACCAGATAGAGCGTGGGGATGCGATTCTCCAGCGCAATCGTCTGCGCGCGCAGCACTTTTTTGGCGGTCATCGGAAAGAACGCGCCAGCCTTCACTGTGGCGTCGTTGGCGATGATCATGCATAGGCGACCGCTTACGCGCCCCAATCCGGTCACCACTCCTGCGCAGGGCGCGCCACCGTATTCGGCGTACATACCGTATGCCGCCCAAAGTCCCAATTCAAGCAGTTCCGTGCCTTCATCGAGCAGCAGAGCGAGCCGTTCTCTCGCGGTCAGCCGTCCTTTGCCATGCTGTGCCGCGGCTGCCTTCGCGCCGCCGCCGAGACGAATTTCGTCTTCCTCAACGCCTAGCGCTGCCATCAGGACTGCGAGCGCTTCCCGGTTGGCGTTCATTCGCGGAGCTTGCAGGTTCAGTTTCGATTCGAGGGAGTTTTCAAACTTCAGATCATCCGCCATTGCACCATCCCATGCGAATCGGGCCCGTTCGCAGGTTGTTTCTCACTTGCGCATCATACAGCGTTCGATGGAAGGGCGTTGCGCCGACTGCATCGGGGCGGGAATGTGGTCGGCGGAGGGTCAATCAATACTCCAATGGCAATCCGGAATCGATGCGAAGCTCAAGCAGGCGCATGGCTTGGTAGATTTCATCGAAACTCTCAATGGCGAAGAGCAGATGATGCATTTCGTCTACTTTGACCGGGGTGCGCAGGACCTCATCGAGCACGAACGGTCGAATCTCGCAGCCTGAGTGGAGCACGTTCGTACACTCACCTTCAGAGGAGATCAATCCGCTGCCATAGACCTTGATCTGACCCTGCTGGCGAATGAGCCCGAACTCGACCGTATACCAGAAGACTCGCCCGAGCTGCTCCAAAATCCGCTCGTCGTCGATGCGTGCACAGAGCTGTCCGTAGCGGGCGAGAAAGTCTGCAAAGACAGGGTGCGCATGCATCGGCACATGACCGAATACGTCGTGAAAAATATCCGGCTCCGGCGTGTAATCCAGAGAATCTTTGCTGCGCAGCCAGGTGGTGGTTGGAAAGCGCCGCGCTGCCAGCATTTCAAAGAAGGCCGGCGCGGGCATGAAGCCGCTTACTGGAGTTGCATTCCAGCCGGTGCGAGGCTCAAGCCGCGCTGAAAGCTGGGTCAGATTCGGCAGGCGATCATAAGAAAGATCGAGGTAGTCGAAGCCCTCGAGATACTCCCGCGCGGCGTGCTGTTCCAACTGCGGCATGCGGCGGCGCACCAGTTCGGCCCACACTTGATGCTGGTCCGCGGTGTAGGATCCATAGTCCTGTTCGATCAGGAAAGGAGCGGCTTTTGTGAGTTCAAGTGTCGCGCTAATCATAGGTTGCCTCGCAGTGCCTGCTCACGCTCAATAGCCTCAAACAGCGCTTTGAAATTGCCCTTGCCAAAGCTGCGGCTGCCCTTGCGCTGGATAATCTCGTAGAACAGCGTGGGGCGGTCCTCCACCGGGCGCGTGAAAATCTGCAGCATGTAGCCTTCATCGTCGCGGTCGACCAGGACGCCAAGCCGCTCCAGTTCTTCAATAGGCTCGTCGATGCGGCCCACGCGGCTGGAGAGTTCGGTGTAGTAGTTGTGCGGCACAGTCAGGAAATCCACGCCTTGCGCCTTCATGCGCGAGACTGTCGAGAGAATGTCGTCCGTAGCCAACGCGATGTGCTGCACGCCCGGCCCCTGATAAAAATCGAGATACTCTTCGATCTGCGATTTTCTGCGTCCCTCGGCCGGCTCGTTGATGGGGAACTTCACATAGCCGTTTCCATTCGACATGACCTTGGACATCAGAGCCGAGTATTCGGTCGAAATATCTTTTTCGTCGAAGTGCTGGTAGAGTTGGAAGCCCATCACATGAGCGTAGAAATCCACCCACTCATTCATGGCGTGCCAGCCGACATTGCCGACCATATGATCGACATGCTTGAGGCCGGTGGGACGGGCGACCGAATCAGCCGCTTCGGCGCGGAAGCCAGGCAGAAATGGGCCATTGTAGTGGCCTCGCTCCACGAAAGTGTGAATGGTGTCGCCATAGGCCGCTATCGAGCTGGTGACAACACGGCCGTACTCATCGGCCATTTCAATGGGTTCGGCAATCGAACGCGCGCCGCGAGCGGTCGTCTCGCGCCATGCCGCCCGGGCGTCGTCTACTTCCAGTGCAACCGCGCGAACTCCGTCGCCGTGCCGCGCCACATGGTCGGCAATGGGGCTACCCGGTCGCAGCGAAGTGGTGAAAACGAACCGAATCTTGCCCTGCTGAACAGCGTAGGAAGCTCGATCTCGCTGACCGGTCTCGGGACCGGCATACGCCACCAGGCTCATGCCGAAAGCGGTGCGATAGAAGTACGCCGCCTGGCGCGCATTGCCGACATAGAATTCAACGTGATCCGTTCCTTTGAGCGGAAGAAAATCCTGTTCCGTCTTCGGGCTGAGCGCAGCAAGAGTTGCCATTGAGACCTCCGGTAGCTGGGCGGCGGAAAGCGAATCCGGTTAAGAATCCCGATCCCGGCTAACCTAGAGCATAGGCCGTTCAATGGATGATATTGAATGCCGGTTGAAAGGAATTATGGGTGTTCCGCCTTTCTTTATGTGTCTTCATGGGCGGTCTTGCTTAATAACGGAAGGTCCGTCTAAATCGCTGCAAGGACCACTCCGCGGCACTCTCCGAGAGAGATTTCCGGGAAGTCTTCGCGACGGCAAAAGCCGCGAAGAATCACCTCGTCGCCGTCTTCGAGCGCTGTTCGGCACTCTCCATTGGGCAGCAGAATCGGATTCGCGCCGCGTTGCGTAAGTTCGAGCAGGCAGCCTGAAGCGTCGTCTTCCGGTCCGGAGATCGTGCCAGTGGCCAGGAGGTCGCCGGGTAGCAAATTGCAGCCATTTGAAGTGTGGTGAGTCACCATCTGCGCGAGAGTCCAATAGAGATCGCGCATTCCCGACCTGCTCAACCGGTGCGGCGCTACGCCTTCGGCACGCATTGCTGAAGTCTGGAGATACGCTTCCAGCGTGAGGTCGATGGCGCCGAATTCTTGATCGTGTGAATCGAAGAGATAAGGGAGCGGCGGTGGGTCGTTTGCCGGGCGCGAGGACACAGCGACCCGAAAAGGCGCGAAGGCCGCCATAGGCACTACCCAGGGAGAAACGCTGGTCGCGAAGCTCTTGGCCAGAAACGGGCCCAGCGGCTGATATTCCCACGACTGAATATCGCGCGCCGACCAATCATTCACCAGAGACAGGCCGAATAGGTGCTCCGGGGCGTGACCGATCGCAATTGGTTCGCCTAACCGGTTTCCTGAGCCGATGTACGCGCCGACCTCAACTTCATAATCCAGAAAACGTGTCGGCTCGAAGCGAGGGATGCCATCGCCCGCGTTTCTCTGGCCGCGCGGCCGACGCACCGAAGTCCCGCTGACAATCAGCGACGAAGGCCGCCCATGATAGCCGATGGGCACATATTTGTAGTTGGGCAAAAGTGGTTGCTCCGGGCGAAAGAGCCGGCCCACGCGGGCAGCGTGATGAATCGACGCGTAAAAGTCCGTAAAGTTTGCCGATGCAATCGGCTTGAGAAACGTCGCGTCTTGCATTGGCGTGAGTGCGGCGCCCACCTTTGCTCGCAGAGAGTCGTCCGCGGCTGCATCGAGCAGATCCATGATCCGGCTGCGCAGAGCCGCGTGTTCCTCGCGTTCACATGCGATGAGTGGATCGAGATTTTCCGCTTCGCACGCGTGACGGATGGATACAGGCAAACTCGCAAACAGGCCGTCGATGCTGCACTGCTTAAGATCGAGCACGAAGGCGCCGACGCCAACGCCGGGACGGTTGGGTCCCGCGTCGTTTGCAAAGATGCAGTACGGCAGGCTCTGCAAGGGAAAGCCGCAAGTGGAATCGTTAGCCGATTCGATCCAACTCTTCCGGCTCCATTCCTCAATCAAATCTCGATCCATCCCTACGCGCTCCCGCTTGGCAAAAATCTCATCAGGCCCAGTTATTTTGCTTGGGGAAGGGAACTGTCCGGAAAGTTTTTCTTCAGGCTCTGCCAGCATTCGTAATATTCGTGCTGAAGGATCTTCGATTCGAGTGCGAATCGCGTCAATTGAACGGGCAATCGAGTCTCAAACATGAAAGCCAGCGTGCCGTCGATATAGTGCGGCTTCAAGTCGGCTTTGCCGGCTCGCTCGAAAGTATCGGCGTCCGGTCCGTGGCCGGACATGCAATTGTGCAAACTGGCTCCGCCGGGCAGAAAACCCTCCGCCTTCGCGTCGTATTGACCGCGAATCAGCCCCATGAATTCATTCATCATGTTGCGATGAAACCAGGGCGGACGGAAGGTGTGCTCGGCCACCATCCAACGCGGCGGAAAGATCGCAAAATCTACATTGGCGACGCCCGCCAATCCTGAAGGAGCTGTCAGCACCGTAAAAATCGATGGGTCGGGATGATCGAAGCTCACCGTGTTGATGCAATTGAACCGCGCCATATCGTACTTGTATGGAGCGTAATTACCGTGCCAAGCAACGATGTCGAGCGGCGAGTGATCGATCTCCGCGCGCCAAAGGCGGCCAAGAAACTTGGCGATCACCTCAAACGCACCTTCGCGATCTTCGTAGGCCGCGACAGGCGTGAGGAAGTCGCGGGAATTGGCCAGTCCATTTGCGCCGATCGGCCCCAGTTCAGGCAGCCGGAAGCTCTGTCCGTAGTTTTCGCAGATATAGCCGCGGGCAGCGCCATCGGGCAATTCCACGCGGAACTTGATGCCCCGCGGAATCACTGCAAGTTCGCCCGGAGCAACTTCGAGTACCCCCAGTTCCGTCAGGAGCAGCAGCCGCCCCTGCTGTGGCAGAATCAGCATCTCGCCGTCCGCGTTGTAAAAGAATCGGTCGCGCATTGGGGCATTGGCCGCATAGAGATGAATGCCGACCCCATCCTGCATCGCCGGGTCGCCGCTCCCGCCGAGCGTGACCATGCCCATCGCAAAGTCCGTCTTCTCTTCGGGCACGGGTAATGGATTCCAGCGCATCTGGTTCGGCGGCATCGGTGCCTCGCGGAATGGTCCGCTTCGCAGCAGCGTGCTGTGCGCAAATTCAGCATAGGGCCGATGCATCACCGAGGGGCGAATGCGATAACTCCAGGTTCGGCGATTCACCGCGCGCGGCGCAGTAAAGGCCGAGCCGCTGATCTGCTCTGTATAAAGGCCGAGCGGAGACTTTTGCGGAGAGTTCTGGCCCTGCGGCAATGCGCCGGGGCACGCCTCGGTGGCAAACTCGTTGCCAAACCCTGAGAGATAGTGGAATTCAGCCATTGGGAAAGCTCCATGGATCGAACGGTTCCGTTACGTGGCGAAGTATCGCACTCGGTGCTATCGGATGACAATCCCGTTCTATCGCCGATCGCCCTCAAGTGGTTTACTTTCTAAAGAAAGAGATGCTAAAGTCCTTCTAATTGAAGGCAAATCGAAAGGACAGCCGGATGTCACCCACCCGAAACAACCCACGCCAGGAACCTCTCGATTTGGATCGTATCGCGTGGAGGATCATCGAAGAGCTGCAGCAGGATGCGCGGCTCTCCTGGGCTGAACTGGGCAGGCGAGTTGGGTTGACTACCCCGGCCGTCGCCGAGCGCGTTTACCGGCTGGAGAAGCTGGGCGTAATCCGCGGCTTTCACGCGGACATCAACCTCGAGCGGCTCGGCATGCCGATCCTGATCTTCGTGCGCATTTCGATTCCAGGATCGGAGTCCTTGGTTCGCACATTTCAGTTGCAGGTGAAGAATTGGTATGAGGTACTCGAGTGCCATCGCGTCACCGGATCCGACTCCTTTATTGTCAAAGCCCGTGTGGTTTCGATGGAACACCTGGAACGCTTCCTCGACAGGATGGGCCACTACGGAACCACATCGACCGCGACGGTTCTTTCCTCTCCAGTGCTGAAGAGAACCATGACCGAAAAGATCGTCGAGCAGTTTCATGGGGGCGAATGAGATGCGCGTGAGGCATGCTTCCTCTTCGTGTGACATTCGCCAGCGGCAGCGGCCCGGATCTGCGTTCAGCCCCATAGTAAGAGGCCATCCGAATGTGCCATTTCCAGGGCATTGCCGAATTTGACGATTTACTCCTACCGGTAAACTGGAGTTGCAGTGTGAGTTCCCTGCGTGAGGCAAGCTCGGAGTGGACAATTGACCGAAGTGCGTTGCAGACGCGGCAAGCTCCGCAGGTTGGCCTTTGGCGCGCTGGCTCTAGCGGAATTTCTTTCGATCCTCCCGTGCGGTCGTGTTGCTGCACTGGAACCGCAGAGCGAGAAGCCGGTAGCGCTTCGACAGGAGGTCCTGAAAACATGGACAACCGAGCAGGGTCTTCCTCAGAACTTCGTGACCGCAATTACGCAGACGCCGGACGGATTTCTCTGGGTAGGTACCAATGGCGGCTTGGCCCGGTTCGATGGGTTCCGATTTCGAACTTTCGCCCAGGATGGTCCTCCCGGTCTGCGCCACGCCATCTCGCAACTTACCGTCGATGAGGAAGGAACTCTCTGGATAGCTGGGTCTGCGGGGCTTTTCGCATATCGGCAGGGAAGGTTTCATGGCGTGCCGCTAGGTCGCAACGGCGCAAGCCCGCTCGAAGGACTTCTGCGTTGCGCACATGAAAAATGCATCTGGGCATGGACGAAGGAGGGTTTTTTTCGCGTCGATAACGAAACTGCGGCCGCGGTAAAATTGTCGATACCTCTCGCAACCGTTCGCGATGTCCGGCAAGATCGGCAAGGAAGGCTGTGGATTGCAGATGGTAACGGCATCAAGGTGATTGCCTCGGGAAAAATCGAGAACGTCTATCCCCTGCCCAACGCGCGGCTGCTCTACCTGTCAAACGATGGCAACATCTTCGCCGGAGATGGCCACAAGCTATTTCGCTTCGAGCGATCCCGCTTCATTCCGGAGCCGAAGAAGGGCCCGGATGAGTTCGTTCAGATGCTTGTGGACCGGGAGGAAAGCCTATGGATGGCGAGTGGCGGCCTTGAAGGCATCAGCCGATTTGAAGACGGCAAGCTTGAGTTGCTGGGCGTAAAGCAGGGGCTAGCCAGCAACGATGCCCGGGTGCTTTTCGAAGATCGGGATGGCGATATGTGGATTGGCACCATCTCCGGCTTGCAGCGCCTTCATCGCGGCCGGTTTCGGAGTTACAGCGAACAGGACGGACTCCCGGCCAGGAGTCAATATGATTCCATCTTTGAAGATAAGTTCAAGTCCATCTGGGTGGGAACTCTGGATGCCGGTGTATG
>Ga0302325_10001299_pt1 | contig 64398 bp, 70 predicted proteins | sample Palsa_T0_2_FD_201948 | JGI IMG/M metagenome (GOLD analysis project Ga0302325, IMG submission 201948) | Peat permafrost microbial communities from Stordalen Mire near Abisko, Sweden - Palsa_T0_2 | ecosystem: Environmental > Terrestrial > Soil > Palsa > Peat permafrost | place: Sweden: Abisko...
CCCCCCGCCGGCGCGGCCCCGCCTCGCCGGCCCCCGCCGGCCCCGCCTCGCCGCCCCCCGCCGGCGCCGGCCCCGCCTCGCCGGCCCCCGCCGGCCCCGCCTCGCCGCCCCCCGCCGGCGCCGGCCTGGGGCCGCCCTCAGGTCACTCCGGGGGACCGGCCGCCAGGAGGGCCCGCCATTCGGGCCCGTCGAGGTGGGTCGGCTCGGTGGTGTCGAGGAACTCGACGAGGGCTTCGACGAAGCGCTCGGGCTCCTCGGTGTGGGGGAAGTGGCCGCACTCCTTGAAGAGGACGAGGTGGCTCCCGGGCATGGCCTGGTGGGCGTCGCGGGCGTGCGCCACGGGGATGATGCGGTCACGCTCGCCCCACAGGATGAGCGTGGGCAGCAACGACGACAGGTAGAGCCGGTCGCGGGCGCTGACCGTTTGGCCACCGATGTCGACGACCGCACGCAGAGTTCGCAGGAACGCCTGGCGGGTCTCGGGGTCGGTTAGGGACACGTAGCCGCGCCATTCCTCTTCGATACGGGGGGCCCGCACCCCGAAACTGCGCAGGCGGCGGCTGATGGCGTTGCCGGCGTCGCGCACGAAGGACGGAAAGATGACTGGCATCACGTACTCGGCTCCGGGGAAGGTGAGGGCCCGGAGCATCCACGACACCTCGGGGCCCAGGCCGCCGCTCGAAACCAGGACGAGGCGTTCGCAGTACTGCGGGTGCTGGTAGGCGAGTTGCATGGCGACCCCGCCGCCGAGCGACTGCCCCACGATGGTGGCGTGGTCGATCTCGAGGGCGACGAGAAGATCCCGTAGGGCGTTGGCGTGGGCGCCGAGCGAGTAGTCCTGACGGGGCTTGTCGGACTCGCCGTGGCCCGGAAGGTCAGGAGCGACGACCGTATACCGCTGTGCCAGCGCGGGCATGACGTCGCGCCAGGTGTTCGAGCTGCCGGCCATGCCGTGTACGAGCAGCAGCACCGGACGTCCGCTCCCCGGATCTGCGCCACCCATCCGGTAGACAACCCGGTGGCCGTGGAGTTGAACTGCACGTTTCTCGGGTGGCGTCACGCCTAGACGCTACCGTCCGGAACGTCGGGCCCATGGTTCGGCTGGGCTCACCATCCAGTTCGCCGTCTACCATCTCGCCCCATGGTGGTGACCGACCGCGTACTCATGGGCCCCGGCCCATGCAACCCCTATCCCGAGGCCACTGCCGGGCTGACCCGGCCCATGCTCGGTCATCTCGATCCCGAGTTCCTCGCGCTCCTGGACGAGACTTGCGAAAATCTTCGCACCGTCTGGGGGACGGCCAACGCCCTCACCCTGCCCGTCTCGGGGACGGGATCGGCCGGTATGGAAGCGGCCTTCGTCAACACCGTTGGACCGGGCGACGTGGTGGTGGTGGGGGTCAACGGCCTGTTCGGTGAGCGCATGTGCGATGTGGCCGGTCGCTGCGGTGCCGAGGTCGTCCGGGTCGACGCCCCTTGGGGTCAGCCCCTCGATCCCGAGGCCGTTCTGAGTGCTCATCCCGCTCCCAAGGTCATCGCCCTGGTGCACGCCGAGACCAGCACCGGAGTCCGCAACGACGTGGCCGCGGTCGCGGCTGGCAAGGGCGATGCGCTGGTGCTGGCGGACTGCGTGACGTCCCTCGGGGGCATCCCGGTAGCCATCGATGACTGGGATGTTGACCTCGCGTACAGCGGGACCCAGAAGTGCCTCGGCGTTTCACCGGGGCTCGCCCCATTTACGCTCGGCCCGCGGGCCTGGGAGCGGCGCATACCGACGCCCCAAAGCTGGTACCTGGACCTCGGCATGATCGGCGCCTATACCTCCGGTACCGCTCGCAAATACCACCACACGGCGCCGATCGCCATGATCACCTCGTTGCACGCCGCGTTGGGCGCCCTTCTCGACGAGGGCCTCCAGGGATCGTGGGACCGGCACGCCGAGTGTGGGGCGGCCTTGCAGGATGGCCTGGAGAAGCTCGGCTTTGAGTTGTGGGCGGCCGCGGGGTACCGGCTACCGCAACTCACCACCGTGCTCGTCCCCGACGGGGTCGACGACGCGGCCGTTCGGCGCGCCCTGCTGACACGGTATGGAATAGAGATCGGCGGGGGAGTCGGCCCGTGGGCCGGCAAGGTGTGGCGGATCGGTTGCATGGGGCATACCGCGCGGCTGCGCAACGTAACCCTGCTGCTGGCGGCCCTTTCCGAGACTCTGAGCCGTTGAAACGGATCCCAGGTGACGTGGGGTAGCGCCAGTCGGGCGGGATCGCCCGAGCTCACTGGCAAGAGGATCTTGCTCCGACCCCTCGTCGTTGGCGACTTCGAGGCGTGGCGAGAGGTTCGCATCCGCGCCCGTGACTGGCTCGTCAAGTGGGAGCCCCGGCCGCTCCCCGGGCAGCCGGACGCCACCGTGGACCGCCGGGTGTTCGCGGCTCGGTGCGGGGCACGCGAGCGCGAACGGCAACTCGGCAGCGGGTACGGGTTCGGCATATTCGTGGGAGCGGCCGCTGATCGTTTCGCCGGCGAGATCAACATCTCATCGGTACAACGGGGCCCCTATCAGAATGCCTACGTCGGTTATTGGATCGACGAGGCAGCCGCCGGTAACTCGTACGTACCGGAGGCCTTCATCGTGCTGTGCCGGTTCGCGTTCGAGGACTTGGCTCTCCACCGGCTGCAAGCCTCGATCATCCCCCGCAACGGGCCCAGCAACCGGGTGGCTGAAAAGGTAGGTTTGCGCAACGAGGGCGTGGCGCTGCGGTATCTCGAGATCAACGGTGTCTGGGAGGACCACGTGCGTTACGCCATCACCGCTGAAGACTGGGCTGAACGTCGCGAGGAGTACCTGCGCGACTGGATCCTTCCCCGCGGCTAGCTATGGCGTCCTGACGATCGCCGGCGAGTGCCGGAAGAACGTCTCGACGTCGCCCTGGTAGTGATAGCTCGGCTCCGTCTCGCCCACCACGCCTAGCAGGCGCTGGTTCTCCACGAAATGACGGACCGCGCCCGCGGTCGAATAGCGGTAGGTGAACCCGTTGTTCTTGAGCTTGAAGTTGTCCACCCCCCGGCCGTAGCGCAGCAGTTCGAGCGTCTCTGGGGGGAGCTCGAGGCCGAGGCGGGTGAGGGGGGCCACGGCCAGAGCGGTCAGCACCGGGCTCAGGAGCAGTGGTCGGCGACCGGCGATCGCTCGTATCTCCGACCACGGCAGACGACCGTCGCCGGCCAGGTTGTACACGCCTACCAGACCATTCGTTACCACGAACTCGATGGCCCGGATCACGTCGTCCTGTTCGACGAACTGGATCTGGGGATCGAAGCCGGCGATCGTCGGCGTGAGTGGTAGCGAGAGGGCCTTCGACAACGCAGTCACCAGGTCATCGCCGAGGACGTTGGCGCAACGCAGGACGGCTACGTTGATGTCGCGGTTCTCTTCGGCGAAGGATCGCAGGTAGCTCTCGACTTCCACCAGCGACCGTTCAACCCGGGTTCGGGGTGCCGCGCTGCGGGGGGTGGTCTCCCGGAACCAGGTTGGGTCGCTGCCCGAGCATCCGTACACCAGGGTCGACGACTTGACTACGAGGGACCGCACGTGGCTGTCCTCGTTGGCGGCCGCCGCGAGCAGGTTCATGGTGCCGATCACGTTGTTCTCGTGGATGTGTCGATCGCTCGTGGTCGACGAGTCGACGACGAGGGCCGCGTGCACGACGGTGTCGACCTGAGTGGCGCGGACGAGGCGAGCCAGGATCGAATAGTTCTCGTCAGTCCGGACGAACTCGGTGCGCTCGAGGGCGACCAGCGGCTCTCCGGTGTCGAGGCCGACGATGACGTCGATCGAGGTATCCCGTTCGAACGCTTGCGCCAGGCGCCCTCCCCAAAACGATGACAGCCCGGTGATCAGGACCCTCCGCCCCACGCGGCCTACCCGAACCACACACTGCGGCGGTGGCGCAGCATGTCGTAGAGGCTGGACTGCATGCGTTGGCGGATCGCTTCCGCCTCCTCGAAGACCCGGCTACGTGGGTACCGGTCCTGGTCTGGGTTGACGTCGAAGGTGACCGGGTCGAGCACGCGCAGCTTGAGCTTGGCGGGAAAGTAGCCGAAGAGACCGAGCGGGCCGAGCAGGAGCATGTTGGCCGTGATCGGGACGTACGGGACTCCCAGCAGTCTGCTCAGCTGCGGGGCTTTGGCCAGGATCGGCATCACTTCTTCGCTGCCCACGACGGTAATAGGGACGACGGGAACGCCGGCCCGCATGGCTATCTCCACGAAACCGCCCCGACCGAAGCGCCGCAGGCGGTAGCGCTCGCTGAACAGCTTGCCGGTGCCTTTGGTGCCTTCGGGAAAGACGAGGACCAGTTGCTGTTGGTCCCTCAGCAGCCGGTAGGCGTTGTCCGGGTGCGCCGGCACCCCGCCGCCTCGCGCCCAGGCGGTTCCGGCGACGGGCATCGACCGGAACAGGTTGTCGGCCAATCCGTACACGGGGCGGCCCAGCTCCTCTTCGATGCCGTGCATAATCGTGGGGGCATCGGCCGGAATAGCCCCGGCGTGATTGGCGACGAGCAAGGCACCGCCGTGGAGGGGGATCTTCTCCAGTCCCTCCCATTCGACCCGGAACCAGCGGCGGTATATCGGGCCGTACAGGCGCCGCACCAGGGCCCGGGTCCGCTCCGATCGGCCCCACTCGTCGACGTCCTGCAACCTGGGTTCATCCGGAGGCGCGGTCGTCGGTCGGCGCAACGGAAGCAAGGCACCGGTGCTCTTGGGCTGCTCGGTGACCCGGCCCGGAGGCATGGGGGTTGATGCTACTCGTCGCCCGTATGTCGGGCGACCGGCCGCAGGCGGCCTGGGAGCCACCCGGCCCGTTCCGGGGGCCCGTAGCGGTAGATGACCCAGCCGGCGACGTGCGAGCGGGGTATGGGTCCGAGTTGACGGCTGTCGGTGCTGGCCGAGTCGTTGTCGCCGCGGACGTCCACCCAGCCCGGGCCGACCCAACGGACCCGTTTGACCAGCAGCCGCCCGGGCCGGCGGGGGTCGCGCACGGCCACCACTTGGCCGGCCAGGACCTGGATGGACGGGCCGACCAGCAATCGGTCACCCGGGGCGAAGGTGGGCAGCATGCTGTCTCCGATCACCCTGACGCGTCGCAACCGTCCACGGCACAGGGCGGCCGCCGCCCCGGCGCCGGCTATACAGGCCAGTCCCACCACAGCCCGATGGGGACGGGCCCGGTAATGGGTATGGTGAAGCTGTTTACTGACCATCACCAAGGAGCCTCGCTGATGAAGATTGTCTCTTGCCTGCTCAGCCTCGCGGATCGGTTGAGCGAGCCGCAGACCATTCACGCCCACTGTGACCTGCCTTGCGGCGTGTACGACCCGGCCCAGGCCCGTATCGAGGCGGAATCGGTGAAGGGTTGCATGGAGAAGTTCAACGCTTCCGACGACAACGTGTTCAAGACCCGGGCGGTCCTGATCAAGGAGGAGCGGGCCGAACTGGTCAAGCACCACCTTTGGGTGCTTTGGACCGACTACTTCAAGCCGCCGCACCTCGAGACCTACCCGCAGCTCCACGAGCTGTTCTGGAACGCCACCAAGACGGCCGGTGAGGCCAAGAAGACCAATGACACTGCGGTTGCGGACAACCTGCTCGCGCAGATCGCCGAGATCGACAAGATCTTCTGGGAGACGAAGAAATAGCCTCCGCGGGGGTGGGGCTGCGGCGCGCGGTTCGCGGGCGCCGCACCCCCCGCCATCGCGCCCGGCAGGTTGCCCGGTAGGAGTGGGATGCAAGGGCCCGGCACAAGCAACAGGATGCGAGGCCACGCCCGCCGCGCCGCTCGCTTCACTGGGCACCACCTCGAGCGGACGTTGGGGGGCCGGCAGCGCACCCGAGTCATCGTGGTGCTGGCCTGTGTGCTGGCCCTCAGCAGCGCCGATGCGTCGACCGTGGGAGCTGCTGCCGTGCCCCTGCGCAGGGCCCTGCACATCGACGACACTGACATTGGGTTGCTGGTCACTGTCAGCTCGCTTGTCGCCGCGATTGCGAGTCTCCCTTTCGGGATCATTGCTGACCGCTGGCCGAGGACCCGCACCCTGGCAGTCGCCATCCTGGCGTGGGGCGCGGCCATGCTGTGGAGCGCGACGGCCTCGTCATTTGACCACTTGCTCTTGGCCCGCCTCGTACTCGGTGGCGTCACGGCCGCCGCCGGACCGGTGCTGGCGTCGCTGATCGGCGACTATTTCGAGGGATCCGAGCGGGGCCGGATCTACAGCTACATCCTCACCGGCGAGTTGGTCGGGGCGGGTATCGGGTTCGCGGTCACCGGTGACATCGCCGCGCTGTCGTGGCGAGCGGCCTTCGTGATACTGGCCCTGCCGGCCTTCGTCCTGGCCTGGTACGTGTTCCGACTGCCCGAGCCGGTGCGAGGCGGGTCTACCCCGCTGCTACCGGACGGAATCCCGGGCCGCGGCGAGCGGGCGGTCGTGGAGCCGGATCCGGGGGTGGACTCCGGTCCGCGCCCGACCGATGCCCAACTCCTGGCCGCGGCCAGCGGGGTCGGACCAGAGGCGGACAAGGTCCTCGGGCCGCACCTGGAGTCGATGGGGTTGGTCGCCGCGGTGAAGGCTGTAATGCGTATCCGTACCAACGTGATCCTGATCATTGCCAGCGCATTCGGCTACTTCTACCTCTCGGGTGTCGCTACCTTTGGGACTGAGTTCGTCAGGGAGCAGTACCGCGTCGATCAGGTGCTGGCCAATTTGCTCCTCCTTCTGGTCGGCGGCGGGGCGGTCATCGGGACCCTGCTGTCGGGAGGCCTGAGCGACAGGCTGTTGCGCGGCGGGGTCCTCAACGCGCGCATCCTGGTGGCGGCCATCGCGGCCATGGGCGCCACCGTGTTGTTTATCCCGGCCCTCATGGTCCGCAGCGCCCTCACCGCGGTGCCCTACTTGATAGTGGCGGGCTTGATGCTGTCGGCGCAGAATCCTCCTATCGACGCGGCGCGGCTCGACATCGTGCCCGCCCGGCTCTGGGGGCGGGCCGAAGCGGTTCGAACGGCCCTGCGGTCTCTGGCCCAGTCACTAGCTCCAGTGCTATTCGGCTTCACCTCGGACGAGGTGTTCGGTGGTGGACGATCGGGGCTGCAATGGACATTCACCGTCATGCTGGTCACCATGGCGGCCAGTGGCGTGATCCTCTTGCGGGCGCTGCGCACCTACCCGCGCGACGTGGCGACGGCGGCTGCGTCGGTCCTCCCCGAGGGTGGACTCGGAGGTGGTGCCTCACCCGGTCGGGCCAACCCGGACAAGCCCCGTCCGGCGCCGGCCTGGCCGGCGCCCGCCCCGCCGGTCCAGCCTGACAGCGCGTAGCTAGGCCTTCTGTTGGATGATCTCGCTCATCTCTTGCGGCGTTGGCGCCAGTTCGAGCAATGGGACCTCGGAGGACCGGAGGGCTAAGAGGAGCAGCTCGAGCGCCCGTCGCCAGGCTTGAGGGGCGGCCGTCTGCGCCGTGGAGATCACGCCCATGAGCGACCAGATGACGAGCGAGATGTCAGAGACGACGGCATCGGGACGGATGCGTCCGTGTCGTTGACTGTCGGCCAGGAGTTGGTGGATGCGGAGCCGAGCTTCTTCAACCAGACGCTCGGTGTTGGCCCCCGTCCATAACCGCGCGAAACAACCGCAGCGGGCGGCCAGCAGCTCGCCGACGCGCCAGAGAAACACCTCCAACCCGACGCCGCCGGGTAGCTGTGCCGCGGCGGTGGCGGCCTCTATGAAGTCGGAGAGCTGCTGCCGGACGAGTTCGTCCACGAGCGCCTCCTTGTTGGGGAACCGACGGTAGAGGGTGCCCATGCCGACCCCGGCGACTCGGGCGATTTCCTCCACGCTGGCACTCAAGCCCTGGGTGGCGAAGACTTTGGCTGCCGCGTCGAGTAATTGTTCGCGATGCCGGGCCGCGTCTCGTCGAAGTGGTCGTCCCTCTGCGAGAACCTGTTCGGTGCCCGGCAAGGCCATCACTCCGGATCGGAGCCCGTGAGCGTCCCCGCCGCCAGGATGGCGAGCTCGGCATGCGGCCCGTCTCCTGGCGTTCGCGACGCCGTCATGCGCCGGACTCTTGGGACGAGAACGGCCGCACCGGCCGCGAGTCCGGTCGTCACGGCGAGCATGGTGAATCCATGTGTGTACCCGGCTTCCTTGGGCAAACCGTTGGTGGCGATACTGGACGTCACCACGCTCGCCATGATTGCCGCGCCGATGGACCCGCCGATGGTGCGGATGTTTGCGTTCATTCCGCTCGCCACGCCGGTCTGTTGGGCGGGGACAGCGTTGACGATGAGGATCGACATTGCGGAGAACGCCAGCCCGAAGCCGGCCCCAAGGAGGGCCATGGCCAGATAGATCTCCCACCGCTGGTTGTGGGCGGCGGCGAGTATCACGAAAGGGATGACACTTATCGCGGACCCGATGACTAGGACGGCGCGGGAACCGATCCGGCTGGCCAGACGCCCCGAAGCCAGGCCGAACACGAACATCACGGCGGCAAGAGGTAGCAGAAAGAGGCCGGATTCCGTGATGGACGCGCCGAAGCCGTAGCCGGCCGACGTTGGCGTCTGCACGAATTCCGGCAAGAACACGAAGGCCGAGTAGAGACCGACGCCGAAGAGGAAAGCGACCAGGTTCGTCGTCCACACGGCCCGAAGGCGCATCATCCGCATGTCGATAAGCGGCTGTCGCGAGCGCAGTTCGACGCGTACCCACAGCACGCCGAGCACTATGGCGACGGCGCCCAGACCCAGGACCCGGGCCGAGGTCCATCCCCACACCGGACCCTCGCTCACGGCCACCAGGAGTGCGACCAGCCAGCCTGAGAGCAGGACTGCCGCGGTCCAGTTGATCCGGCCCGGGGTTCGCACGGGAGACTCCGGGATCACAAACCGCGCCGCCACACCGGCGCCGATCACCATGATCATCGGTATCCAGAAAAGCCAGTGGTAGTCGAGCGCATCGATGATCGGACCGCCGAGCACGATGCCGGCGCCGCCACCGACGGCAGCGAGGGCGGCGGTGGTACCGATGGCGCCTCCAACCTTCTCCCCAGGAAACTCGTCCCGGATGATCCCGAACGCCAACGGCAGCACCCCACCGCCGACGCCTTGGATGACGCGGGCCGCGATCATCACGCCGATCGATGTCGCGATGGCAGCGAGGAACGAACCGAGCGCCAACGCCGCCAGGGCGACGACGAACATCCGCTCCTTGCCAACCATGTCACCGATGCGGCCGAGGATCGGGGTAAACACCGAGGCGGACAACAGGTAGGCGGTGAGGACCCAGGTCACCGTGTCCTGAGATGTGTGCAGGCTGTGCTGGATCGTGGGGAGCACCGGCAGCACGAGCGACTGCAACAGCGAGTACGCGGCGACACCAATCAACAGCACCACGAAGGTCACCTGATAGTGCGCCCGCCGATCGTTCCGAGCCATATCGTCTCCATCGAGCGGCGCGAGTTATCTGCAGAAGACGATACCATAAGCGGAAACATCACTCCGCTTAGGCGAGGTCGTCCACCGGGGCCACTGTTAGCTGCCCGGGGCCACTGGTAGCTGCCCGGGTCAACCGGGCAGCAGCACCCCGCTGAGCGACGCGCAGTACTCGATCAGCTCGTCCTGGAACCGGGGATCGGACGTGGCCGGGTGGGCGTCGCGCCGTTGCTGGTGATACCAGTAACCGCTGGTGGTCTTGGCCTCCGGGTCCTCGCTAACTGCCAGCCAGCACTGCGTGACTGGCGCCGCCCCCAGGTCGTCAGGGGCGCCAGGTCCGCCCATCCTGGTGGCCACCCACCCCGGTTCGACGGCGTTGCTCAGCACATCCGGCCACCGCCGGGCTATCCCGAAGGCCAGCTCCACGTCGAATAGCTTGGTGTCCGAGTACGCCTGCGGCCCGTTCCACCGACGCCTGGTCCACTCGACGTCGTCGAGGCTCGGTGTCCCGCCCTGGTGCATGCCCGAGCTCAGATAGACCAGCCGCCCCGGCCGATCGATCAGAGCGGTCAGGACGTAGGCGGCCAGCACGTTGACCGCGAAGGTGAGTTCGTGGCCGTCCTCGCTGGTCTCGCGGCCCGGCCGCCGGAAGCCGATGCCGGCATTGTGGATGACCGCGTCGTGGCGGCCGATACGGTTGGCTTGTTGGGCCACCGAGTGGGTCTGCTCGAGCGACGCCAGATCCCCGATGACGACGATAGGGTCCCCACCCGGAACGGTCCGGTGCAGGTCGGCTGCCCGCTCCTCGTTGCGGGCGTGGAATGTCACCTCGTGGCCCTCTTGCAGCAGCAGCCGGCCGGCCATCAGCCCGATACCGTCACTGGATCCCGTGACCAGAACTCTCGCCATCACGACACGCTACTGGCGGTCGCGTAGGCGCTCTGACCCGCCGGCTCGCCTCGAAAAAACAGTGGGCGCGGAGGGAGTCGAACCAAACCGCCCCAATCTGGCCGCCCCAATCTGGGAGCGGGTGACTAGGTGCCCAGTCTGGGATCGTACACGTACTGTACACCAATCACGTGTATACTACGTGTATGAGCCGAGTTCGCACGAACATCGAGATCGACGACGCGTACGTGCACGCCATCATGGAGCGCTACGGCCTTCGCACCAAGACCGAGGCAGTCGACCTGGCCCTCCGCCACCTCGCGGGGCTACCTATGACCCGCGACGAAGCACTTGGGATGCGCGGAGCCAGAGCGATCGGCAAGATCCCGCCAGACAGGGGCCCTTCCCGGGTTCGATGATCCTGGCCGACACCTCTGCTTGGGTTGAATACGACCGGGCCACCGACAGCCCCGTCGATCATCGGGTGTCGGAGCTCATCGCCGTCGACGGTCCGTTGGCTGTCACCGAGCCTGTGATGATGGAAGTGCTCGCTGGCGCCCGAACAGACGAGCGTGAAAAGGATCTACGCCGCTTGCTGTTGCGGTTCCAGCTCCTCCGCTTCGACCCCGCCGCAGATTTCGATGGCGGCGTAAGCATCTACCGCCGATGCCGCCAAGTTGGCGTTACCCCAAGGGGACTCGTCGACTGCATGATCGCGTCAGTGGCTCAGCGGCTGGGCGCCACACTCCTCGCACACGACGCTGACATGAGCCGGGTCGCGAAAGTTGTTGGCATCGAAATGGACGTTGCTTCCCTCTCGATTTGAACCCGCCGCGTATAACCGGCGGTAGCGGACACCCGCGCCCGCGAAACTCGGACGTTCTTGTCGAGCACTATGGGATGAACCTGCCGCTATCCCGAGCGTCTTTCTGGTTCTGATCGAGGCTCGTTCCGGGTAGGCAGCGAGACGCGATGCAGCGCTGTCGAGGTCGGTCTGCTCACGACGTCGAATCAGAATGGTGTCAGCATGGAGGACATGGCGGTACGGACGTTGTTCACCGACATGATGGGCATCTCCCATCCGATAGCGCTCGCTCCGATGGGCGGGGCTGCTGGCGGGGCGCTCGCGGCGGCAGTATCCAATGGTGGTGGCCTGGGCCTGGTGGGTGGCGGCCGTGAGGACCGAACCTGGCTGGAGCGTGAGCTTGCCGTCGTGACCGACACGACCGACAAGCAGTGGGGGATCGGATTCCAGTCTTGGTCGGCGCGGCAACACGTAGTGGCAGGCGCGCTGGCGCGGAGGGAGTCGAACCCTCATGCCGCGAATCACATCGTTGCAGTTAAGAGCATGTTTCCGCAGGTCAGGCCCCTTTTTTGGGTCGACTACCGATGACCGTCAGTGACCAAAAGTAGCCGTATTTTGGGGTCCTGGCCGGGTCCTGGGGCCGGGTCCTGGGGTCCTATTCGGGTCCTGAGGACCCTACCGCCGTGCGCAGCGGGACGACCTCTCCGCCGCCGGCGCTGGCCGCCTTGCGGCGCTCTTCCAGCCGGTCCGTGAGGGCCTCTTGGACACCCTCGAACAGGTGCCCGTAGACCCGCAAGGTAATGGCAGGGTCGGCATGGCCGAGCCGCTGGGCGACCGCCAGGGCGCTCGCTCCGTCGTCGATCAACTGCGAGGCATGCGAGTGGCGGAAGTCGTAGGTGCGAAACTCCTCCATTATTTCGTTGGAGGAATTCTCGAACCTCCCTTTCTGGCCAATCGGCCAGAGTCGCAGGATCGCTGGCCAGTCGCAGCAGGAACTCGGTGAACCGATGCTCGGTGCGTTGGACTGTCGTGCGATGCCGGTAGATGGGGACGGCCGCGGCAAACTCTTCGGCGCGCTTGGTCGGCTCCAGGGCTAGCCAGCCGACGACCCGCCGTTGGATCCCCTCAGCCAGAGCCTTCTGGTAGGTCTCGTCTCCGACGCCCTCCTGGAGTTGCCGAAATGAATACTGATCGTCACGGAGACCATGTTCTTCGAGTTGTGCCCATCGTCCCCCGGCCAGGATCGCGGCCAGGCGCATGGTGAGCGCTCGAAGTGCAACGCGCCGGTCGTGTTGGGCAAAGGGATGTCCAGTCAGAGACGCTTCGGCCCACAGGGCCGATAGCCGGATGAGTTCCAGCACCCGATCAATCGTCCGAGGCGCGTTGGCGACGTACGGCAAGATCCGAATATCGCCGAGATGACGAATGTACGGCGGCAATATGACGGCTGACTCAAAGCTTTCAACACGTGCTAGCAGCAGTCCTCCCGCTGGTCACCTCAGGCGTTCCTCCGAGCTGTTACTGACGGGCTCGGGATTGGCTGGTGACGCATAGCTGTAGCGCAGCACCTCGATTGCGCCACTCTCGACGTTATTAATAAGCCGGGCAAACGGGCCGTCACGGTCATTGCCGACGACCCATCGCAGCGGTGCAAACTCTCGATCGCAGCGGAGTTGAGCTGTTCCTAACGCGGGGTGTTGGAAGGTCAGGTTCAGCGCATCGGCTTGGTCGTAGCAAGGCCGCAGCACCGGGGAGCCCTGGAGTTCCTTTGAAGCCGTCCGACGCCAGGTTCCCGGCTCTTGCGGTAGGTGAACCTTGAACTGGGTGCGGGCCAGCACCTGTCCCTTGGTGCCCTCCAGGATCGCGGAAGCGGTGACTTCGGCTCCCGATGGGCCGACCAACTCGAGAACGGCCCTTCCATCCCATACCTCGCTCAGAGTCGGTTGGACGGGGTTAGCCAGCAGCATGAGACCTTCACGAATCGTCCCAGTCGAGGGTCGGACATGGGCTGCCCGCATACTGATGATCAGCTGTCCCTCTGCTACAGGTGTGTCAACCTCCAGCGGCAGCAGGGTGACCTGTACGTCGTGGGTACCGATATCCAAATCGGCGATGCCGGCAAAGATCTCGTTGCCGAATTCTGACCAGTCGAGGTACCGCGGATCGCCATCAACCGTCAGGACGCACTTGGCGACGGAGCGTTGGACCTGATCGCCAGGAGAACAACTTCGCCGGCAAGCCACTCGGCCGCGCCTTCACCGTCCCACTCTCCAGGGACGACGCCGGCCGGTCGTACCTCAACATCGGAGACCGCGCCGAGCTTGAGCACTTGAAGGTAACTACATGTAACGAGTAGGCAGCATATGAAGTGGACCACAAACGAGATCGCCATCCTGGGCACCGCCGCCGCGGTGGTCGTGGCTCTGCTCTCGGCGCTAGCTGCCTACCTGGCCTCCAAGCGTGACCGTCGGCGCACCTTGTACTCGAAGGCTGTCCAGGTGATCGTTGGCTGGAAGGAGATGCTCTACCGCGTCCGGCGCCGCAGAGATGACCAAGCCGCCGACCTCGTGACCGCCTTCCACGCACGCCAGGATGAGCTGACCTACTACCAAGCGTGGATCGCCGGCGAGTCCAAGTACATGAGCCGTAGCTACGCCCGGTTGGTCAGGGGCATAAAAGGGGAGACCGAAGCCCTCATCGAAGCAGCGTGGGAGGCGCCGGTTCGGCCCGCTCCCGGCAAGGCCCTCCCGGAGGACGCACACCCAGATATCTCCCCCGACGTCGACGCGTTCGCTGCCGATCTCCGATCCCACCTGTCGCCGCTGCCGTGGCGGAAGCTCGCAGTGGCCTATCGGAACCGAAAGGGTCAGTGACGTGGGCGTCGACCTCTCGGCCTACTTCGATCAGTTCCTTGAGAACATCTCCCTCGGTGACCCCCAGGTCCCGCGGATGGACAGTGCCGCCAACACCATCTCCCAGTTCCTTCAGAGAAGTAACGGGCTCCCACCTCAGAACTTTTTCCTCCAGGGCTCGTATCCGAACGGAACGGCCGTCGAGCCAGTGGAGGGGGGCGAGTACGACCTGGACATCGTTGCGGTCTGCGTCGCCGGGCAGACAACCTGCAACGACACTCTTAGCGACTTGGAGAAGCGCTTCCGCGCCGATGGCCGGTTTCGGGATCGGGTCAAGCGCAAGAAACCCTGCGTCCGGCTGGAGTATGCCGAAGATGACGTCGGCAAGTTCCATGTGGACATCGTCCCCGTCCGCCCCTCTGCCGATGCCGATTGTCCGTTCGACGCGCCACGCCGCGATGAAGGCTGGCATGGCACGGCGCCAGCGGAGTATACGAACTGGTGCTTGCAACGGGGCGCGTACTACATGCGCACGGTCAAGTGTATGAAGCGCTGGCGCGACGAGCAGCAAACGGTCCGAACTGCCATCAAGTCCATCGTGTTGCAGGTGCTCGTATCTCAGTGCATGCCGCATATAGCCAACGACGCCGACCGGCTCGCCGGGACGTTCCGAAATCTGTATGTCCATCTCGGCAACTTGTCGCAGCCGCCGGTCGTCGCCAACCCGGTGCTCGACCGAGAGAACCTGGCCAAGCGGTGGACCATGGAGAGCTTCCGGAACTTCCGCTCCGAACTCGCCGAGGCTGTCGAGTGGGCTGAGAAGGCTGGTGCCTCCGCTGACGCCGTGGAAGCCGCGGACGCCTGGCGCGAAGTCCTTGGGGAGGACTTCCCAGTGCTCGGTCCCGACCAACTTGGCTTTCGGGTCGGTGACTTCAGTCACGCTGATACGCCCAGGTTAGAGCGATTGTCTACGCCGACCAACGCTCTCGGGAAACCCGTCCCGTCATCGAGACCGTGTGGGCTCCGAATGACTCGGCGGAGGAGATCGGTCTCACTCTCCAAGAACAACTAGAACGGCGTGGGCGATGGAAGGGATCGCGAACGTTGGATTGGCCGATGGCCCTCCGTAACCTCCAGCGCTCCCTTGATATCGCCATCCGCTCCCGCCGGAAAGACGACGGTGATTTCCTGATCCACGGAGCCTTGTTCGAACTGGTGGGCGAGGAGTGGGCGATCAGCGAGGCCGGACTGGAGTGTCCGACCCGTGGCTACCTGGTGAGCGAGACTGACTTCATGGACGAGCCGCCACCTCTCCCGCTTCCGTCTCCAAATAGGGCGGCGTATGAGCAGTGCCAACCCCAACGGCCGGACTGGGTCGAAGGTGGGCTTTGGCAGATTCTCGTAGCCCGAGCGAAGCCGCACTTTCCAATCCGGCGTGGACCCGTCGCAATGATCCCGCGGTGGGCGCCACTCACGAAGACGCCGAGAGAACTGGGTCTGCTGTCATGAGTACCCGTAGAGACTCGACCTTGACGGCGGGTAGTGATCAACGACGATCTACCTCGCAGATCCGTATGGAGAGGGCATCCGCGCCTCTCAGGAGGAGGTGCCCTACGCTTGAAACACTCTTTTCGCGTAGAAGAGGATGCCATAGTGAAAGACTTCCGACGATCTGTGATGCCCGTTGGCATCGCCTGCGTAATCGCTGCACTGACCGGGGGCGGCATAACACTTGCGGACATTCACGTTCCAATAATCGACTCGCCCATTCGGCAGATCCTCCTCGGTTGCTTGGGCTTTGTACTTGTCGCGGTCAGAATGTGGCCCCGACGCTCCGCACCTTTGCACACCTTCCTCGTCCGCCAGCCAAGCTCAAGCTTGAGTTGGGCGTCAGGGACCATCTCTAACCCGCAGTTCCATACCAAGCGGCATGGGGGTGGCCTGATTCGCATCGCTGCCGCTGGCTACCACCGAAGTCCTGACGGGAAGGCCTATATCTTTACTGATCAGCGTGGCGAGCCGATTCGTGAGTTGCCGAGTTCCTGGGTGAAGAGTATTAGCCGAGCCGAGAAGGACCGCGCAGCCTGACAAGGGCTTGCAGGAGCTTGGAAGGAGGGGTCTCACCTAGCCCGTCTGGTCTTGTCAGTTTGCAGTTTCTCTTTTTTCAGGGCAGACGTCCTGTGGTTACACCTCGCAGGTTCACAGGGCGCGGGCCGGAAGCCGAGCACGATCGACGATTTGGACCCTCGATCTTGACGACGAGCCTTGGTCGAACATATGTTCGTAGTAGTGAATGGCAACCTGACTGAGGAACGGCTGGAGACCATCGCACGAGGTGCCCGCGAGCGTCGCACCCTGATGGACCGGGTCACGCTCGAACTCGTCGAGGAGATCAGACAACTACGGGCCATTATCGCCCGGATGGAAGAGCAGTAGCCCGTCGCGCCTCCGCCCCATAAATCGGTTCAAGCCCGGACGCAGGCCGCCGTAAACTTCAGCCAGTTCGCCGGGGTCGGACGGCCCACGAAGCGTTCCACCACGCCTTCCACGCAGTCCGGCGGCTTTGCGGGGCAGCTTGTGCGGTGGGCGCCCTCCGGCCGTAACGCACGTAGAACCGATCGACCGAGTCGAGCGGCATGACGACCCGGTCCGATCCCGGGGCGGCCACCTGCTGCGCGCCGGGCTTCCCGAGCTTGAGGGGTGGGCCGATCACGAAGTACCGGTTGGACCGATCGCCTGAGGATTCCTGAGTCCTCAGCGGCCCATCGAAGGTCATGCCGTCAGTCGCTATGACGGACACCCACGGCACTGTCCCCGGCTCGGCCTCGTGGAAAACCCACCACAGCGTGTCTCTCGGAAGAATCCGTGTCTCGCGGTACTTGCGGGTGGAGATGGCTGCGCCAAGGAACGCGAGGGCGATGGCAAGTGCCACCTCAGCAAGCACCGCGCCCGACACGAGGGCGTAGTGCTTCACGAGGTAGTCGTGCGGGTGGTCAATCCACGCCCCGAGGTCCGGCATCGTGGACGGGGCAACGGCCCGCAGCCCAGCCAGGAGGCCGAGCGCGGCGAGGCTCAACACCACGCTGGCGAGCGCGACCGTGGCACCCTCTCGGAGCGCGGTCCGCTCCTCTTGCGGCAAACGCCGCTCCCGGAGTACTTCGAAGACGATGCCCGGCGCCACGAACAGGAGGAAGGCGACCAGGCTGGACGCCGAGACGATGCTCAGTCGGTCGACTCCGCGGAGCCGGTCGGGGCACCCGTGGAGCCTTGCGGCGATCCCGTCTCGGGCCCAGCGCCGAACGGCCCGGCCTCCGTCATGAAGTTCTGCACATCCTCGGGGTGCATCTGCGGGAATAGGTCCGCGCCGCGCTGACCCTTTTCGAGGTCGGGCAGAGCGACCTTCGGTAGCTCAGCAGGGGGTCGGTTGGTTTCGTCCGGCACGGTCGCTCCTTCGGATGCGGTGGTGGTCGATACCAGCGTACGACGGGGGTGTGACAGCGACGGTGGACGCTCACACGCTGAGGGCTGCTACACGTGATAAGGGAGTCATCGAATGATCGGAGCGGTAACCTATGGATGTGGCAAGCCACGCTTCCGATCTGCCGGCCGACCCGGCAGTTGTCGAGATCACGTCCGATGGCAACTACTCGCCGGCGGCCTTCCGGGCCTTCGTCGAGCGGCATCTGGCTGCCCCCGAGCCGGAACTCGAGACGATAGGGGCTGTCGAGGCCCTTCGTGTTCTGCGAGCTGACGCGTAGGGGTGACGCCAGTAGTCATCGACGCATCGGCTGGCGCTGAGATCGTCACGGATACTCGAAGAGGCCGGGCCCTGCTTCGGCTACTTCCTGCCGACGCGGACCCGTGGGTACCTGAGCACTTCTACGCTGAGGTCCTGGCTCTGATCCGACGCCAAGCCGTGGTGACGCACGTGCTGGACGAGGCCAAAGCAAGGTCAGCGGTTACCGAGCTTGGGTCGTGGCAGCTGCGGCGGGCGACGGTTCGCCCGTTGCTGGAGGCGGCGTGGGCCTACCGACACAACATGACGGCGGCTGACGCTATCTATGTTGCCTTGGCACAACATCTCCACGGTGCCTTCCTCACTGAGGACCACAACTTGGTAGAGGCCCCAACTTTCCCAGCGGGTGTCACGGTCTTGCGTCTTCCGGGACCACGGTGAGCGACCGGGGGATGCCGGACAGGGCGTGGCCCCGGCCAAGCAGGTGGGCTGGGCCAGTCATCGACCGCCGATGATGTCCGATTCTTGCCGGAGGACGCCGTCCATCGGTACAACGGGCCACACCTCGGGCTCCGTGCGCAGGTGATGGCGACGCTCGTTGAGGAATCGACGGACGTGCGGTTGGTTCTCATGCGTCTCGAAGGCCGCTTCATTCTCATAGAGCTCGTAGAACACTCGAACCGACGGGTTCGACCCGTCTCGATGGACGAAATACGCCAACGTGCCGGGTTCAGACGCTCGGATGGCCTGCAGGGTCGTTGCTGTCAGCTCGTCGAACGCCTCCTCACGACCGTCGAGTAGCTCGAACCGAACCACCAGGCCAAAGGTTCCTTGCATTTGGTCCTCCATGCGCTGACGGTAGCCCGAGGGCCGGGGCGGCGAGACCAAGCCAACCAACGATGACGACCTGATTCGAACGACCAATGCTCGTCCCGACGCGGGATCGATTCACGTCGCGGAATTGCTCCGGTGGAACTACACAGCGGTGGCCGCTGCGGGCTTGGCATAGGGAGCTGCGAGGACCAGAGCATGCCGCCGCAACTTCGTGGCCGTACCGAGCGGGCTGATCCGCGGGAGAGGTGCCAAGACCCCGCCCCTCTCGGTTGCCCGCACCACGTCGGTACCCCAAGGGACAGCGACGAGCCGTTACGCACGGTCAGGGATGGTCTTCCAAATTGGTGCTCGTGAGCAGCGACCTCGCGGGATTCCGCTGGAGACGCTCGTGAGGGTGATGGCTTTCACAGAGCTGAGGTCGGACCCACCCCGCAACCTGCCCATTCGGTCCGCGAGAGTCTCGCATCGCACGCGAGCCCGGTGGCCGGCGAGCGAGCAGTCTGGGTCCTATTCGGGTCCTATTCGGGTCCTAGCCGGGTCCTCGGGGTGGCCGGGCGGTGCATAAGTGCAGGTAGGAGCATCGGAGACGAAGTGGGCGCGGAGGGAGTCGAACCCTCATGCCCGAAGGCAGCAGGGTTTAAGCCCGCTGTGTCTGCCGTTCCACCACGCGCCCAAGTCCGCAGTTTGCCACTCGGAGTCCCCTGAGCGCCCAACGGTGGGCCCGGAGACCAGGTTGGTACCCTCAGGGAGTGTTGGCGGTCCTGAGTGCGCTGGGATGTGCGTTGATGTACGCGTTGGCCTCGGTGCTCCAGCAGCGTTACGCCGCCGCGCAGCCCATGGATCGGTCCCTGCGGCTGAGCCTGCTGGCGCGCCTGCTGCGCAACCCGGGCTGGGTACTCGGTCTGGCCTGCGACGGAGTCGGCTACGTCCTGCAGTTCGTCGCCCTCGGGCACGGCCCGCTGGTCGTGGTCCAGCCCCTCCTGGTGTGCGGCCTGCTGTTTGCCCTGCCGATCGGCGCGGCGTGGGCGGGGCGGACGTTGCACCGTCGGGACTGGCTCGCGGCGCTGCTGGTGTGCGCCGGGCTCGCCGCCTTCCTGGTCGTCGCCGCCCCCCATCCAGGCCACGACAACGTTCGGCCGCTCGTCTGGGCGATCCTCCTCACCAGTGCCGGCGTCGCGGTCCTCGTCCTCCTGGCCGCAAGCAGGGGCCGCGACGCGTGGCACCGAGCCGTATTGCTGTCGGGAGCGGCGGGCGTCATCTACGGCGTCACCGCCGCGCTGACCAAGACCTGCGCCCACCTGCTCGGTCAGGGCTTGGGCACCTTGTTTGGGAGCTGGCAGCCCTACGCCCTGATCGGGGCCGGGGTCGCCGGAATGGTCATTGCCCAGAGTGCCTTCCAGGTCGGCTCGCTCGACTCTTCGCTGCCGACGATGAGCGTCGTCGACCCGGTAGTGAGCATCGTGATCGGTGCGGTCGCGTTCGGGGAGAGCATCGCGGCGGCTCCCGGGGCTGTCGTCATCGAGGTGCTCGCCCTGGTCGCAATGTCAGGCGGGGTGTTCCTCCTGGCCTACTTCGAAGGAGTCCGGGCCCTGGACAAGCCCCCTCCCTCCGCCGCCTAACGTCTGGCCCGGGCCGCCAGAAGCCCGTGCCGACGAATACAGTGAGCAACCACCGATGCGCGTGTCAGACGAACAACGACAGAGGGTCGTCGACGAGCTGCGCCGCCACTGCGCGGCCGGGCGCCTCGACGTAGACGAATACGCCGACCGGATCGAGCAGGCGCTCGGTGCGTCGAGCCTCGAGGACCTCGATCGGGCCCTTGGTGATCTCCCCATGCTGCGGATCGCCGACCCGACTGGATCCACCGCGGCCCTCGGCAACGGGCGGGCGGGACGACGAAACGGCTCGTCGGCGGATGGCCCCACCGACACAGGCGGGGGTTGGTCAGCCAGGCTGGCCGCGACCGCGGTCGTGCTGATCACGGTGATGGTGGTGCTCGCGGCCGTGGCCCTGGTCATCGCGTCGGAGTGGACATGGGCCGTCGTGCTGGTAGCAGGTTGGTTGCTCGGTCTCGCCCAGAGCCGGGTCGCCGCCCGCCGCCACTGAGGGCACTGAGGGCACGGGGCGGGCCCTCAATAGCAACTGACCCCCGGCCGTCAGTCGAAGGTGAGCACGACCTTGCCGAACTTGCCACCAGCCGCGAAATGGTCGTACGCGGTCAGCACGTCCTCGAAGGCGAACGTGGCGTCGATCGGCACTGTCAGTCGTCCGGCCTCGAACAGCGGCAGGACGTGGGCTTCCATCATTCGGGCTGCGGCCGCCTTGCCTTCTAGGGGGCGGGCCCGGAGAGTCGAGCCGTGGATCCGCCCCCGGCGCTGCATCAACAAAAACAGGTTGATCTCGCCGACCGCCCCTGCTCCGACGCCGATCACGCAGATGCGCCCACCGACGGCGAGCGCCTCCAGGTTGACGCCCAGATTGGGTGCCCCGACCAACTCCAGGATGACGTCGTAGGGCCCATGGCTCGCCGTGGCGGCCGGGTCGATCACGGTGGCCCCGAGACCGGCCACCTGATCGCGACGCTCGGGGGCGCGTACGGTAGCGGTCACCCGCGCTCCGGCTGCCACCCCGAGCTGCACGCCCGCCGTGCCGACGCCACCGGCCGCGCCGTGCACGCACAGCCGCTCGCCGGCGGTGAGACCAGCCTGGGCGCAGAGGGCGTCGTGGGCCGTCATGTACACCTCTGGCAGACCGCCCGCCTCCGCCCAAGTCAGGTCGTCGGGCACCGGCATGGCTTCGCGTTCGTGGAGCACGGCCAGCTCGGCTTGGGCGCCGCCGCCGACGACGGCCATGACCCGGGAGCCGACCGCGAAACGGGTCGCCCCTGGTCCGCACGCCAGGACCTCCCCGGCCAGTTCCATCCCCGGGATATCGGCGGGCACGCCCGGCGGGGCTGGGTAGAGGCCTTGCCGTTGCAGAAGGTCGGCGCTGTTGAGGCCCGCAGCGCGCACCCGGACCAGGATCTGGCCCGTACCCGGCTCGGGATCGGGACGGCCGGCGACCTCGAGGCGGGCGTCGGCGATGGTCACCGCACGCACGGCGCGCCGCTCAACCCTTCGCCAGTTCGGACAGCAGCGCCATGGTGCGGGCCCGGTCCTCCCTGGATCCGAACACCGGCAGGGAGAGGTCGGTAGCCCCGATGTCGCCGAGCCGGCGGAGCGCAGCGGCAACGGTGTCCTCGTCGCCGACGACGGCCACGTCAGCCGGACCGGCGGCCCCTTCCTTGTCCAGCATGGCCCGGTAGGAGGGGAGGGAGTCGTAGAACCCGAACGCGGTGGCGGCCTTCTCCCGGGCGGCATCGGGATCGGCGGTGACCGACACGGGCAGGCCGACGACCACCCGCGGCGCGGGGCGGCCGGCGGAGGCCGCGGCCTTGGTGATGGTGGGCACGATGTGATCGGCGACAGTCTTCGGACCGACCATCCACAGCGCGGTGCCATCGGCCATCCGCCCAGCCAGATTGAGCATCTGGGTCCCGAGGGCGGCCACGATCACGGGCGGCGCTTCTGCTCCGGCCAGCCGCACCGGCGAGAAGGTGCGGGCGGTGAGCTCCTCGCCCTCGAAGCTCGCCGCGCCGGTGTGGAGGAGCGGCATGAGGATCTCCAGGTACTCGCGCATGTGGCGAATGGGTTTGTCAAAGGACAGCCCGTAGGCGCCCTCGATCACCACTCGGTGCGACAGGCCGATGCCGAGGGTCAGGCGGTTGCCGCACGCGGCTTGCGCCGTCAAGGCCTGCATGGCCATCACCATGGGATGGCGGGGATAGGTGGGCACCACCGCAGTCCCGAGGTGGAGCCCCGGTACCGAGTGTCCCACTACCGCCAGGGCCGTCAAGGCGTCGAGGTCGGCCACCTGGCCCATCCAGAGGTCCAGACCGGCCTCTGAGGTCGAGCGCGCCGTGTCGAGCAGCTCGTCGATGGCGTTGTCGCGGCGTCCGGTAACGCCACCGTGGATTCCGATTCGCATGGCGGCGATGCTAGGCCGCTGAGTCCGAGGATCCTCTGGTCAACCCTCGACCCGGCCGGCGCCAAGCAGATCCGCCCAGTAGATCGAGGAGATCGAGACGTCCTCGCCGGTTTCGGGCGCGTCGATCATCTGCCCCCCGCCAATGTAGATCCCGACGTGGTACACGTCATCGGGGGTGCCGTAGAAGATGAGGTCGCCGGGCAGGGCATCGGAGAGCGGGATCCGCTCGGTCATGTCGTACTGGTCCTGGGCCAGGTGCGGAAAGTAGACGCCTGCGGCTGCCCACGCCATCATCGTCAGCCCGGAGCAATCGAACGAGTCGGGCCCGGCGCCTCCCCACTGATAGGGCTTGCCCAGCTGGGCGTAGGCGTAGTGCACGGCGACGTTCCAACCGGGGGCCGGCGTGTTGTGGGACGGCGGTGTGGTCGGAGTCGTGGTCGTCGTGGTTGACGGCGCCGTCTGGGTCGAGCTGGAGGTCGTCGTCGACGTGGTGGTCGCCGGCGGGCCCGTTGTGGTGGGAACCGGCGGCGCCACATCGGGCTGGGCCGGCGGCGTGGCATTGGGCTGCGCCGGCGGCGGATCGGAGGTCACCGCCGGGGTCGCGGGCGGCAGTTGCCCTTGTCGAGCCAGGTTGGCCTCGACTGCGGACTGCTCCGCTTGCTGTTGCGCAGCCTGGACCTGCGCCACGAGGGTGGCTAGGCGCCCTTTGACCTGCGCGAGCGTGTTTTGCCGGGCCGTGAACGCTTGGGCGGCCGCGGTCCGGTCGGCCAGCAGGTCCGCCAGGGTCACGGCCGCCTGACGGTTGGCTTGGGTCAATGACTTCGACTGGCGGAGTTGGATGGCGAGCTCCGTCCGGTAGGCAGTGACCGCTCGGCGCTGGCCGCCCATCACGATCTCGGCGTAGGACACCACCAGGCTGGGATCGGAGTTGAGCTGGTCGGGCATGTTGGTGATGATCGGCGCTCCGCCGGAAAGGTAGGCGAGGAGGGCCTCCTCCTTGAGGGAGGCCTTGGTGGCGGCCACCTGGGCATCGGTCTCGGCGATACCGGCCCGTAAGGTCCGCAGTTGGAGAGCCAGCTGCTGACTGCGGATCTGGGCCGCGTCGAGCGACTCAGCCATCTGGTCGAGGTTGCGTCCGTCCGCCTGGATCTGGCCGGCCAGCTCCTGAGCTTGGATCTGGAGGGCGGATACGGTGCTGCCCTGGTTGCTCGGGCCCTCGGTACCAGTCGCCGAGGCGGCCAAGGGTCCGCTCAGCACGAGGGCACCCGTCACCGCGGCGGCGGCCAAGACCCGGCTCATCCGGGACGGGTACAAGGTGGGTTCAGTCATAGGTGATCCCCGGACAGCCCTCTCACTCTACTCACATCAGTCACAGGAGCAACATCGGCGCGCTGGCGATCGGTCTTGACCTCCCCGGCCACGGTTGCTGTACCGTCCGAGCATGAGTGATGCGCATGCGAGCGAGTTTCGGATCGAACACGATTCCATGGGCGACGTGCGCGTCCCGCCGGGGGCCAAGTGGCAGGCCCAGACCCAGCGGGCGGTGGAGAACTTCCCGATCTCGGGGATGACGGTGGAGCGGTCTTTGATTTCCGCCCTGGCCGCGATCAAGGGTGCGGCTGCGCTGGAGAACGCTCGACTCAAGACGATCGATGCCAAGGTGGCGGCCGCCATTGCCGAGGTTGCCGAAGAGGTGGCCAGAGGCCAGTGGGATCAGGAATTTCCCATAGATGTCTTCCAGACCGGGTCGGGCACCTCGACCAATATGAACATGAACGAGGTCCTCGCCACCCTGGCGTCCGAACGGCTCGGGACCAAGGTGCATCCCAACGACGACGTCAACGCATCGCAGTCGTCCAACGACGTCTTCCCCTCCGCCATGCACCTGGCCGCCACCACTGAGATCTCCGACGTGCTCATCCCCGCCCTCGATCACCTGGCGAAGGCGCTACGGAAGAAGAGCCGGTCGTTCAAGGCGGTGGTGAAGTCGGGCCGGACGCACCTCATGGACGCCACGCCAGTCACGCTCGGCCAGGAGTTCGGCGGTTACGCGGCCGCAGTCGAACACGGCATCGAGCGGTTGCAGGCTGCCTTGCCCCGCATCGGCGAACTGCCCCTTGGGGGCACGGCGGTCGGCACCGGGATCAACGCCCCGCGCCAGTTCGCACCGCGGATCATCAAGCGGCTCGCCACAGACCGAGGGTTGCCGCTGAGCGAGGCCCGGGACCACTTCGAGGCCCAGGGGTCCCGCGATGCGCTGGTGGAGGCGTCCGGGGTGCTGCGTACCATCGCCGTGTCGCTGTACAAGTGCGCCACGGACCTACGCTGGATGGGCAGCGGGCCCCGAGCCGGGTTGGCCGAGATTCGCATCCCCGACTTGCAGCCTGGGTCGTCGATCATGCCGGGCAAGGTAAATCCAGTCATGGCCGAGGCGGTTTCGCAGGTGGTCGCGCAGGTCATCGGCAACGACGCGGCCGTGGCCTTCGGCGGGGCTGCCGGCAACCTGGAGCTCAACGTCATGCTGCCCGTCATCGCCCGCAACCTGCTCGAGTCGATCCGGTTGCTGGCGTCGGTGAGCCGGGTGTTCGCCGACAAGTGCATCGCGGGTATCGAGGCTGATGTCGAGCGGTGCCGCACGTATGCCCTGTCGTCGTTGTCGATCAGCGCCGCCCTCAATCCGTACCTGGGCTACGAGGAGGTGGCCAAGGTGATCAAAGCCTCTGTCGCGGAGGGCAAGGACCTGCGCACCGTCGTACTGGAGCGGGGCCTGCTGTCAGAGGAGGAGGTCGACCGGGCCCTCGACGTGGAGGCCATGACCCGGGGTGGCATCATCGGCTGACCCGGCGGCGGTGGGCAGTCAGCCGAGGGGCCGCCCGAGCTGGCGCTGGAGGGCATCGAGCCGGCGGTCCCACCGCTCGCCCACCTCCGCCAGCCAGGAGGACGCTCCGCCGAGCCTTCCGGCCACCACGCCGTAACGCACCTCGCGGCCGTGGCGCTCCGTGTCCAGCAGCCCGGCCGCGGTCAGGGCGCCCAAGTGCTTGACCACGGCCTGCCGGGAAACTGAATAGCTGGTGGCCAGCTCAGTCGCCGTCATGGGCCCCTGGTCCGACAGCTGGTCGAGCAGCCGCCGGCGAGTCGGGTCGGCCAGGGCGGCGAAGACGGCGTCGACCTCTGGCCGGCGGCCCGGGCCGGTCGCGTCAGGTGCGGACAAGCGCGGTGGCCGGGGCCACGAGTCCGGCCCACGCGCCGAACAGGCGGTCGTCCCACCCCGTCCATCCCCTCGGCGTTGGCGAGCAGCCGACCCGGGCGCAGGTCTGGGGCCCATCCGGAGCGGCCAATTGGCGTTCCTGGACAGTGAGTCGAGTGCCCTCGCCATCCGGTTCGAGGAGGTAGCTGACCTCGGACGACCCGGCTGGGCCGGCGCCGTCGGGGCCGTCGGGGCCGGCCGGGCTTGTCGCGCCCGCGGGGCCCGCCGGCTCCGCGCCGACCGCCGGCCACCAACGGAACCGCAGGTGGCGGCCAGGACGCACCGCCTCCACCCGGCCGAGACGCTCGGTGCCATCGTCACCGCGGAACCGCGCCGGGGCACCCTCTCGCAGTTCCCACTCGACGCGCCCGCCGAACCATCCGGCGACCTGGTCGGGATCGGTGAGCGCGTCCCACAGCCGCTCGGCGCTCACGGGTATGACGATTTGGCGGCGGATCACCTTGGGCCTCCTGGGTTAGTGCAACACCAGAGTTGCACATTCCGAGGGATGATGCGTAATCTACCACTACTGCAACCAAATGGTTGCACATAGTCAGGAGGCCTGACCCAGTGAGCTACCTCGTTCCTACCGTTATCGAGCAGTCCCCGAGGGGGGAGCGGGCGTACGACATCTACTCGCGGCTGCTCAAGGACCGCATCGTCGTCCTCGGCACCGAGATCAACGACGCCAGCGCCAACCTGCTCACCGCCCAACTGCTCCACCTGGAGGCCGAGGACCCGGACAAGGACATCTGCCTCTACATCAACAGCCCCGGCGGTTCGGTGACCTCTACGTTCGGGATCTACGACACCATGCAAATCATCGGTCCGGACGTGTCGACCGTGTGCCTGGGGATGGCGGCCTCCGGCGCCGCCATGCTGCTGGCCGGCGGCGCACCGGGTAAGCGGCTGGCCCTTCCGAACGCCCGCGTCCTGATCCACCAGCCGCACGGGGGCGCCCAGGGCCAGTCGGTCGACATCGAGAACCAGGCCCGGGAGATCGCCTTTCTCCGGGGCCGCATGGAGGAGATCCTCGCTTATCACACGGGTCAGACGAGGGAGCGGATCGCGGCCGACACCGACCGCGACTACATCCTCGGTGCCCAGGACGCGGTCGCCTACGGGCTGGTGGACGAGATCCTGGCGCCCCGCCGAGCGCTGGCCACACCGGCCCTGGCCCCGGCCACATCGGCCCCGCTCGCTATGCCGGCCACCTCGGCCGCCCCAGCCGCGGCCGCGCTCGCCCCGGGCGCGGCGCCAGCGTCCAACAACGGATCTCCAGCGGCTCGGACACGCTACCGTCGCCAGGAGTGAGCACCGGCTACCAGATCCTTGTCATGTTGCATCTGCTGTGCGTCATCGGCGGCTTCGGCGCGGTGGCGTACAACGGCCTCTACGTCAGCCTGGCTCAGCGCCGGCCCGGGGCAGCCGGATCCGGCGCCATCCTGGAGGCGAACACGCTGGTGTCGGGCCTGGCCGAACTGCTCATCTACGCGGCCCTGTTGTTCGGCATCGCGGCGGTCGCGGCCAGCCACTCGGTGGTGAAGTTCAGCCAGACGTGGGTAGCGGCCGCCTTCGTCATCTACCTGGTCGACATCGGGATCCTGCACGGATGGATCCGGCGCCACCAGCGCCGCTACGCGGCCGTCTCCCGCCAGGCGGAGGCATCCAGCTCGCCACCCGGGACCCGCCCCCCCGAACTCACGGAGTTGGAGGGGTTGGAGAAGCGAGTCGCGTTCGGGTGGGGAGTGTTCAACCTCCTGGTCGTGGCGGCCGTGTACTTCATGGTTTTCAAGCCAGGCAGCTGATGCATCCGATCGAACACCTCCGTCATGTGGCCCAGGCCACCGGCGCCGATCCCGTCCTCGTCGCCACCGAAGCGGCCACGGCCCTGGCCCAGATGGCGGCGATCGATCCGGCCGGGCTCGTCCCGGCCTGTCGCCGCCTCATCGAGCGGCACCTCACATCCGGCCCGGTCTGGTGGTTGTCCGCTCGGGTCCTCGGTGCGGACGACCAGCGCGGCGCGGCCAGGCAGGCGGCCGCCGAGTTGGATCGCGACGGCACGGCGCGCCGGCTGGCGGCGGCGCTGCCAGAGAACTCGTCCGCGCTGATCGTCGGTTGGCCGGATCTCACCGCCGAGGCGCTACGAATCCGGGGGGACGTCGAGGCCTTGGTCGTCGACGCCGGCGGCGAGGGTTCCGCCCTGGCGCGCCGGCTGCGCGACGGCGACAGCGAGTCCGCTCTGGTGGCCGACATCGGCGTGGGTTCCGCGGCCGCAGTCGCCGAGCTGGTCCTGATCGAGGCGTACGTCGCCGGCCCGGCAGGCGTGTTGGCCAACCCGGGGTCCCTGGCGGCGGCGGCCGTCGCCGGCCATCTCGGTGTGCCGGTATGGGCGGTGGTGGGAGTCGGGCGGGTGCTGCCGGAACGGCTGTGGGACGCCTTGCTGGCCCGGTTCGACGCGACCGGGACGGAGCCGTGGGATCGGGGCGCCGAACTGGTCCCCTCCTCGTTGCTCACCAGCCTGATCGCAACGGACGGCCCGGTGTCGGTCGAGGCAGGCTTGGCTGCGGCCACCTGCCCGGTCGCCCCAGAGCTGCTCCGCGCCACTGGGTAGGGTTCGCCTGCATGTCTGCCGAACATCACGAGCCCGGCGCCGACAGCCCAGAAGGGTTGGTCGAGGAGTACATCCGGTTGGGCCTGGCGCTGGGCCGCCACATCGACGGGATGGTCGACGCCTACTACGGTCCCCCCGAGCTGGCGGTCCGGGCCCAGGCGGAACCACCGCCGGCGCCGGCGGCTCTGGTGGAGTCGGCCCGTCGCCTGCTCGGGGCGCTGAGCGCAGACCGCGACCTCGACGGGAGGCGCCGGAGTTGGCTGACGGCACAAGGGCGCGGCTTGTACACCACGTTGCGCAAGCTGGCGGGTGAGCCGATCGCCTATTTGGATGAAATCGAGGAGTCCTATGGCGTCCGGCCGGCACTCGTCGCTGAGGACGACCTGGCTGCGGCCCACCGGCGCCTTGACGAGATCCTCCCCGGTACCGGTCCGATCGCCGAGCGCTACCACGACTGGAGGGAGTCCCAGGCCGTCCCACCCGACCGGCTCGGGGCAGCCGTGCAAGGGCTCGCTGACGACTTCCGGGCCCGGACGCAGGAGGCCTTCGGCCTGCCCGATGACGAACGAGTCGACTTCGAGTTGGTGACCGGCAAGCCGTGGGCGGGGTTCAACTACTACCTCGGCGACCTCCGGAGTCGGGTGGCGATCAACACGGATCTGCCGGTCCTTTCACCGACATTGGGCGCGCTGGTGGCGCACGAGGCGTATCCCGGCCACCACACCGAGCACTGCCGCAAGGAGGTCGGGCTGGTCCGCCGGCGTCGCCAGCTGGAGGAGACCATCTTCTTGGTCGGTACCCCGCAATGCCTGCTCGCCGAGGGGCTGGCCGATCTCGGGCTCGAGGTCATCGTCGGGCGCCGCCCGGAGCCGGTCCTGGCCGAGCACTTCCGTCCCCTCGGGATCCCTTATGACGCCGATCTGGTCGCTCAGGTGTCGGTCGTGACCGAGGTGCTCGGCGCGGTTCGAGGCAATGTCGCCATCCTCCTGCACGACCGCGGACGCCCGGTGGACGAGGCCGTCGCCTACCTGACCCGGTGGGCCCTTTTGTCTCCGGCCCGAGCCGCCAAGGCGGTCGAATTTCTGGTGGACCCGACGTGGCGGGCGTACGTGTTCTGCTACATCGAAGGGGTGCGCCGCTGTCGGGGGTACGTCGGGGGCGACCCGGCTCGATTCGAGCGGCTGATCACCGAGCAGGTGGTCCCGTCGGATTTGGTCGCGGCCCCCTCTGTGAGTTAGCGGGTGGCCAGGCGCCGGCCGTAGCATCCGGCTATGTCCGAGCGTTCCCGCTACCTGCCCCGACGGTCCTGCCATTCCGTGCCGGGCTCCAATGAGAAGTTCCTGGCCAAGGCGCCCACCCTGCCGGCCGACATGTTCTTCTTAGACCTCGAGGACGCGGTGGCGCCGTTGGAGAAGGAGGACGCCAGGGCCAAGGTCGTGGCCGCAATCGGGAAGTACGACTGGGGCGATGCGGTGTTGTGCGTCCGCGTCAATGCGTGGGACACGAAGTGGACGTACGGCGACGTGATCGAGGTGGTCGGACAGGCCGGCCCCCGACTGGACGAGATCATGCTGCCCAAGGTCCAGACCGCGGCCCAGGTCGTCGCCATGGATCTTCTGCTGACTCAGGTAGAGATCAACAGCGGCCTGCCCGCCGGCCACATCGGCATCGAAGCCCAGATCGAGACGGCTCAGGGGCTCATCAACGTCGAGGAGATCTGCGCCGCCTCTCCCCGACTCGAGACCGTCATCCTCGGGCCGGTCGACTTCTCGGCGTCGATGGGCATGCCGTCACTCTCGGGCGGGCTGCTCATCCCGGACTATCCAGGTGACTACTTCCACTACGTGTTCATGAAGATCCTCATGGCCGGGCGCGCCAACGGGCTGCAAGTGATCGACGGACCCTATGTCAAGGTCCGCGACCCTGACGGCTTCCGCGAGTACGCCCGGCGCACCCAGATCCTCGGCTTCGACGGGAAGTGGAGCCTGCACCCGGACCAGGTGACGATCCTCAACGAGGTGTTCTCACCAACCCAGCAACAGTTGGACCGGGCCTGGGAAGTCCTCGACGCCTACCGGGAGGCGACCGAGGGGGAACGCAAGGGCGCCGTCATGCTCGGCGACGAGATGATCGACGAGGCGTCGCGCAAGGTGGCCGTGACCCTGGTGTCCCGAGGTGAGCGAGCCGGGATGACCCGCAGCGGGTCCTAGGACCGCCCCCGCCGGCGCAACCCGGCGGCGCGCAGGCGGGCCACCAGCTGACGGCTGTTGACGGGTTGTGCTCCCAGCTCGAGGGCCCGCACCCGGTACTCGGTTGGCACGTCGTAGTGGTCACCCTGGAATACGTGGCGAGGAATGCCAAGTCGGGCCGCGAACACGTGCAACTCGTCGTAGTTGTCGTCGCTGACCAGGTGAGCCCAGTACCGACCGCGCCATGGCCACCTGGCCTCGTCGACCAATATCACCTTCCGATCAACCTCCGGGCGACAACCTTGAGGGCCAGAGTCTCGTCCGCCCCCTCGAAGATCGAGAGCACCCGGGCGTCAACGAACAGGCGGCTGACGGGGAACTCCTCGGCATAGCCCATGCCGCCGTGGATCTGCATGGCCTCCCGGCTGACCCATTCGGCCGCCCGGCATACGTAGGCCTTGATCATGGACGCCTCGAGCGCCCCCTCACCCTTGGCCATCAGGCGGGCCACCGCGTACATGTACTGCCGGGACGCCTGGATGATGGCAGCCATGCGGGTGAGCTTGACCCGGGTCAGCTGGTAGTCGCCGATCGGGTGGCCGAACACCCTTCGTTCCGCGGCGTAGGCCACAGCCGCCTCGTAGGCCGCTTGCATCACCCCGACTGCTCGAGCAGCCGTCTGCAGGCGGCCATTCTCGAAGCCCTCCATCTGGAGGTAGAAGCCCCGTCCCAGCCCGGCTGCGCCACCGATCAGATGGTCGGCGGGTACCCGCCAAGCGTCGAAGGACAGCTCGTAGGAGTGCATCCCCCGGTACCCGATGGTGTCGATCGGGCGGCCTTCCAGGCGCCCCCCGCCTGGTTGGGTGAGCACGAAGCCGTGGCCGTCTGCGCGTTCCTTGGGCACCACGAAGATCGACAGCCCCCGATGCCCGAGACCGCGGTCGGGATCGGTGCGGGCCAGCAGCATGAGCACGTCGGCCCGCGCTGCGAACGTCGACCACGTCTTGGTGCCGCCGATCACCCACTCCTCGCCGGCCCGACTGGCCGACACGGTGATCCCGGCCACGTCGGAGCCGAAGTCCGGCTCGGTGACCGCCACGCCGGCCATAATTTCCCCGGTCGCCAGCCGCGGGAGCCACTCTCGCTTTTGTTCCTCGGTGCCACCTCGCAGCAATGCCCGGGCCAGGATCTCCGGCCGGGTGATGAGCGAGCCGCCCGCACCGAGCGACGCTCGGGACAGCTCTTCGGTGGCGACGACCATCCCCAGATAATCGTGCTCGCCCCCCGTGGCGTACCCGCCGTACTCCTCGGGTATGGAGAGCCCGAAGGCACCCAACTCGCCGAGCCCGCTAATGATCTCCTCGGGTATGTCGGCGTTGTCTCGGTGGATGCGCTCGGCCGCGGGGGCGATCTTCTCCTCGGCGAAGCGCCGGAAGGTGTCGGCTACCAGCTCGAAGTCGGCGTCGAGATGCCGGGGCCCCGGTTGTCCGGCCAGATTGGCGAGCCAGGCCGGGTCGCGGTGGGCTGCGACGAAGCCGGCTGCTCCGGCCAGAGCGCCGTGGCCTGTTCCCCATTGTTCCTCCCGCCCGAGCAGCCGGGTGGCCACGTCGAAGACGGCGTCGGCGGCGAAGGCGGCGGCCAGGCTCGCCTCCACGTGGCCCCGACCGCCATAGTCGACCGCGGCCCGCGCCGTTTCGACCGCCGCGGCGCTGTGGGCCAGGTCGTAGGCGACCACCTGGTGGGCGTCGACCGCGCCGGGGCCTTCGGTCCCCAGGTGGCGGGCGGCCCCTTCGATGACGGAGCGGGTCAGCTCGACTGCGGAGGCCGCCGCGGCCAGATCGGGGGTGGCCTCAGGCATGAGGTGAGGCTACCCGGCCACCCTATTCGTGGCGGCTCGAGCAGTTTGACGAACGAGTCGCCGCTCACATCTGTTTCGCTGAAGTTGTTTGGCGGTGGTGGGCATTAGTGGCCACGTCATACCGAAAACGCACTTTCGGTATGAGGTGGCCGCCAACCGACATCGCTGCGTCCCTACGCCGCCGACGCCACCCGGCGGGCCACCACCGTGACGAGAGGGGGCAGCAGCACCGGCTCGTCACCTGGTGCCACGTCGGTCAGGGCCTCGAGGTAGTCGGCGACCGGGCCGGGTCCGGCCCAGGCGGGCGCCTCGGCCCAGGCGTCGACCAGCTCCAGGCCAGCTTCTACGACCAGAGCGGGCAACAAGGCCCCGACATCGGGATGGCGGGCGTCGGCCATCGACAGGGGGAGGCCACCGATCCGCCCGGCACTCGTGACCGGCTCCTGGGCGACTACCCAACCCCCCGGCCTTACGGCGGCCCGCATGCGACGCAGGACGGCGACGGGCGAGTGCACGTGCAGCAGCACGAACCGGCAGTAGGCGAGATCCAGGGGCTCTGGGAGGGTCAGTTCTTCGCCAGCCTGGGTCAGGGCGACGACCTGGGCCTGGGCGGCAGCCGCAGCCGCGGCCGCCACCTCGTCGCGGCGAGCCGGATCAGAGTCGACGGCGTAGATCCGGCCGTCGCGTCCCACCACTCGGGCCAGAGCGACGGTCACGTCACCGCCGCCGGCGCCCACGTCGGCGCACTTCCAGCCCTCGCGCAAACCCAGTCTGTCGAGGGCGGTGACCAGCGGGCGGCGGTAGACGTCGTTGCGCAGTTCGAACTCCATCACGCCGCTGACGATACGGCCTCCCGGCCTCGCTAGCGTGAGCGGCGATGACGACCTACGACCGTCCCTTCGGGCGCTACTTCGAGGACTTCGAAGAAGGGGACGTCTACCGCCATTGGCCCGGTAAGACCATCACCGAAGCCGACGACCACCTGTTCTGCATGATCACCATGAACCATCACCCGCTCCACACCAACGCCTGGTTCGCCGAGCACGAGACGGTGCAGGGCCAGAACGTGGTCGTCGGCAACCTGGTGTACAGCCTGGTCCTCGGCATGAGCGTGCCGGACGTGAGCGGATCCTGCATCGCCAACCTGGAGGTCGAGGAGCTGACGCACAAGCGGCCGACGTTCCATGGCGACACCATCTATGCCGAGACCCGGGTGCTCGGCAAAAGGGAGTCGGCGACCAAGCCCGATCGGGGCGTGGTAACCGTCGAGACCAAGGGTCTCAACCAGCGCGGCGAGGAGGTCTGCTATTTCCGCCGGCGGGTGATGGTGTGGAAGCGGGACGGCGCCCCTCCTCGCCAACGGCCGTATGCGGGCGACATCTGGTCGTGAGTGGTGCCGGGAATCTGACGAACGCCGTCCAGGCTGCCATCCTGGAGTGGAGCGGCCAGACCCGTCGCGATCTCCCGTGGCGCCGCACCCGTGATCCGTGGGCAGTGCTCGTTAGCGAGGTCATGCTGGCCCAGACGCAGGTGGCCCGGGTTATCCCGAAGTGGGAAGCATTCACGACCCGCTGGCCCGACCCGGTCGCCTGCGCGGCCGCGCCGCTCGGAGAGGTCATCGCGGCCTGGAGCGGTCTCGGCTACAACCGTCGAGCGGTCTTCCTGCATCGGGCCGCGGCGGTGATCGCCCAGCAGCACGGCGGCGCGGTGCCGGCCGAACTGGACGCGCTCACCAGCTTGCCTGGCGTGGGTCCCTACACGGCCCGGGCGGTGTTGGCCTTCGCGTTCGAACAGCCCGTCGGGGTGGTGGACACCAATGCGGCTCGCGTGCTGGCCCGGGCGGTTGCCGGCCGCACCCTTGGCAGGCGGGAGGTCCAGGCGCGGGCGGACGGAATCGTCCCTCCGGCCCAGGCATGGGCATGGAACCAGGCGGTACTCGACCTCGGCGCCACGGTCTGCACCGCTCGGCGGCCCGGGTGCGGAGGATGCCCGCTCGGACCGGGCGTGAGCCAGCCGGCCCGCTGCGCCTGGGCTCGGAAGGGCGGGCCTGATCCGGCCGTGGGTTCGGCCGGTACGTCGCGACCTCAGTCGACCTTCGTCGGATCCGACCGGCAGGGACGAGGTCGGTTGCTGGCCAGTCTGGTCGCCGGCCAGGTGGCGGCGGGCCAGGTGGCGGCGGGCCAGGTGGCGGTGGGCCAGGTGGCGGCGGGCCAGGTGGCGGCGGGCCAGGTGGCGGCGAGCCAGGTGGCGGTGGCCCAGGTGGCGGTGGGCCGGGTGGCGGTGGGCCGGGTGGCGGTGGGCCGGTTGGCCCCAGAGGCCATTGCTGCCGCGGCGGGATGGCCCCACGACGGCTCCCGCGCCGCCGCGGTCGCGCAGAGTCTCGTGGACGACGGCCTGGCCGTGAAGGCTCCCGACGGCACGCTTCTCCTGCCGTGATCGCCGGTGCCAGAGTGTCATTGGTCACACCGATGGTGACGAGAGTGCGGGCATGGGTAGGCTCAGAGCGGAATCGGGGGGTGAGCGAGTGCAAGTGAGGTTTTACGGGGTGAGGGGATCCTGTCCCTGCCCTTCGGAGGACAACCGGCGCTATGGCGGCAACACCGCCTGTGTAGCTCTCACCGTCGCTGGCGAGCCGCCGATCATCTTCGACCTCGGCACCGGGCTGCGACCGTTCGGCGATACACAACCAGTCGACGGAAGCTTCACCGGCACCGCCCTGGTGACCCACATCCATTGGGATCACGTGCAGGGACTCCCCTTCTTCCCGCCCGCCGACCGGGTGGGAGCCCGCTTCGACGTGTTCGGACCACAGCAGGAGGAGGGTTCGCTGGCCGACGTATTCGACGGATTCATGCGACCTCCGTACTTTCCTGTCACCTGTTCCGACTTGCGCGGCGACATCGTCTTCCACGAGGTGCTCAAGGACGAGTTGACGGTGGGATCGGCGCACATCATGGTCCGGCCGGTGCCTCACTGCGGCCCGACAGTCGGTTACCGGGTCCAATGGGCCGGCGCCACCGTGACCTACATCAGCGACCACCAGGCACCGCTGGGATTGGATTCCGTGGCCGACAGCGTGCTCGAGCTGGCCGAGGGCGCCGATTTGTTGATCCACGACGCCCAGTACACGCCATCCGAGTTTGCCGTCAAGTCCCACTGGGGCCATTGCACCATCGACTACGCGGTGAAGGTGGCCAAGGAATCCGGTGCCAAGCGGCTGGTCCTCTTTCACCATGATCCCTCCCACGGTGACGACATGCTCGACCGTCTCCTTCTCGAGGCCCGGGCCGGAGTGGGTCTCGACGGCCCAGAGGTGCTAGCCGCCTACGAAGGGTTGCAACTCACCCTCTGAGCCGGCGCGGCCGCGCTCTGCGGCTGTTTCGCCAGAGGAGGGGTGCGATGGGCATGCGCCACCGGTGTCGAACGAGAAATACCCGCCGATTGTCCCCAGCGGCCGGTGAGGTCTCTAGCCTGTGGCCACAGGGCGCGTTCGATGCCCCCACCGAAGGCTCCTCGAGGAGGATCGATGGAAGCGTTGACGCTGGCGGGATCGGACGTGCTCCGATCAGGCGACGTGACCCACGCAGCTGAGCGAGCCCGCCAGCGGCGGTTCCACTGGCTGGCGTTGGCGCTGATCGTGGTGGCGGTACCACTCGGCATCCGAACGCTCATTGATGGCCTCCGCTACCGCCACGGATACGGCGCCGCCGCGTCCTTCCGGTGGCCCATCCCGCACCTGCCGCCGGGGTCCGACCGTTACCTACCCTCGGTCATATTGATCCTGCTCCTGGTCTCGGTGTTGGCCGTGCCGCTCCTCGCCATGGGGCGCTCGCCCCACGTGCTCTACCGGCCCGAGGAGATCGGGATCCGGTTGGCGGACGTGGTCGGCGCCGGTGTGGTGGTCGAAGAGGTGGTCAAGACGCTCAACCTCTTCCTTTCTCACCGGGTGTTCAAGGAGCGAATGGGGGGTACGCCGCGGCGGGCCGTCCTTTTTGAAGGACCTCCCGGGACCGGAAAGACCTATATGGCGAAGGCGATGGCCGCCGAGGCCGGTGTGCCCTTCCTCTTCGTGTCGTCCTCCGCGTTCCAGTCGATGTACTACGGGCAGACCAACCGCAAGATCCGGTCCTACTTCAAGGCCCTGCGGGCTTACGCCCGCCGCGAAGGTGGGGCCATCGGGTTCATCGAGGAGATCGATGCCATTGGGGCCGCCCGGTCCGGCGTTGGCGGCACCGGGCGGGAGGGGATCGCGGGGGTGGTCAACGAGTTGCTCATCCAGTTGCAGTCCTTCGATCAGCCCCCGGCAGGGATCCGCTTCAAGGGCTTCATGATCGACGCCGTCAACCGCTGGCTGCCCGCGGCGCGTCGGTTGCGCAAGCCCGTCTGCCCGCCGGCCAACGTACTGATAATCGGGGCGACCAACCGGGCCGGCGACCTCGATCCGGCCCTGCTGCGCCCGGGCCGTTTCGACCGGACGATCACGGTGGATCTGCCCAGTCGAACCGGGCGGAGGGAGATCCTCGACTACTACCTGGCCCGCAAGGCCCACGTCGCTGAACTAGAGAGCCCTGACCTGCGCGACACCCTGGCGGCAACCACGTTCGGTTACTCCCCGGTCATGCTGGAGCACCTGCTCGACGAGGCCCTGGTCTGGGCCCTGCGCCGGGGAGCCGGCCGGCTCAACTGGGAGGACATCCAGAAGGCCAAGATGACCGAGGAGCTGGGTCTGGCCCAGCCGGCTGGTTACGCCGCCAAGGAACGCCAGACGATCGCCACCCACGAGGCCGGTCACGCCACTGTGGCTTGGCTGGTTGCGCCGCAGCGGACCCTCGAGGTGCTCTCGATCATCAAGCGCCGGTCCGCGTTGGGACTGCTGGCCCATTCGGAACCAGAGGAGCGCTGGACCAAGACGCGAAGCGAAATCGAAGCACTCATCCGGATAGCCATGGGCGGGATGGTTGCCGAGGAGTTGTTCTTCGGCGAGACGAGCAGCGGGGTGTCGGGCGACCTGCAGGGCGCGACGGAGGCCGCGGCCCAGATGGTCGGCAGCTTCGGGATGGCCCGTTCGCTCATCTCGCTGGACGCAGCCCAGTTGGCCGGAAGAAGCAACATCGTGGCCAAGGTGCTGTCGGACGACGGCTGCCGGGCCGAGGTCGACGCCATCCTCGACGCGGCACGCGACGACGTCCGGGCTCTGCTGTCACAGCGGTCCTATCTCGTCGAGGGGTTGCGTGACGCCTTGCTGGAGCGAGAGGAGCTCATCGGTGGGGACATTTCCAAGGTCCTCGAGGACGCCGAGGCGGCCCGGAAGGCGTTGATCGTCGACCTGCGCGATGCGGAGCTCAAGCTTCCGGGAGGACGCTGAGCACGAAGGCCTGGATGCGGGCCTCGTCCCGCCAGGCGTCATACCGGCCCGACGAGCCTTGGTGGCCGGCGCCCAGTTCGGTGCGCAACAGCAGCGGTCGGTCCGGTGTCCCGGCGCCCACCGACCGCAACTTCGCCACCCACTTGGCCGGCTCCCAGTATCCGACCCTCGGGTCATTGAGCCCAGCGGTAACGAACATCGCCGGGTAGGACGCCGGGATGACGTTGTCGTAGGGGGAGTACGCCAGCATCCGGGCGTAGGCCTCGGGGTCGTGCACGGGGTCCCCCCACTCCTCCCACTCGGTGACGGTGAGAGGGAGGCTGGTGTCCGACATGGTGGTCACCACATCCACGAACGGGACCTCCGCCACGATGGCCCTCCACAGGTCGGGCCGGAGGTTGGCGACGGCGCCCATCAGCAGCCCGCCGGCGCTCGCACCGCGAGCCACCAGGCGGTCGGGGCTGGTCCGGCCGGCGTCTACCAGATGGGTGGCCGCGGCGATGAAGTCCGTAAACGTGTTGATCTTGTGCTCCATCCGCCCTTGTTCGTACCAGCTCCGCCCGAGTTCGCCGCCCCCGCGTACGTGGGCGATGGCGAACGCCACGCCACGCTCCAGCAGGTTGAGCCGTATCAGGGAAAAGGAGGGGTCGCTGGTGAGCTCATACGCCCCGTATCCGTAGAGCAGGCAGGGCGTCGACCCGTCGACCGGCCGGTCGCGGCGGGCCACCCAGGAAATGGGGATCCGGGCGCCGTCAGACGCGGTAGCCCACAGCCGCTCCGTCTGGTACTCGGATGGCTCGTAGTCGCCGAGAACGGGCTGGGTCCACACCGTGCGCCGTTGGAGCGAGTCGAGGTCGAGGGCGACCGAGGAACGGGGCGTGACGAGCGAGGTGTACCCGAATCGGTAGCTGGTCGTGTCCCAGTCGGGATTCGGTTCGCCGGCCAGGCTGTACACCGGCTCCGGTTGCTCGATCACCGTTTGGCGGTCCGAGGCCGAGGTGGCGCCGGCAGGGCTGGTCTCCCGGCCCAGGATGCGGATGCGTTCCAATCCGTCCGCCTGCGATCGCTCGGTCATGACGACATGGGCGGCGAAGGCCTCGACCGACTCCAGCATGACATCGGGCCGGTGGGGGAGCACCACCTGCAGATCAGCGGGATCGCTGGTGCCTGCCGCGAGCCGGTGCAGGGCGAAGTTCGTGGTCGGAGCACCGTCTCCGCCTGGTCGATTGGTCCGTACCAGCCAATCGGTCCCGTCGTGGTCCACGTCGTACTCGACGCCGGGCTGGCGGGCCAGGATCACTTGCGGCACGTCGGCCGGCGAGCCGGCATCGATCCAGCAGGCCTCGGATGTCGTCTTGCTGGCGGAGTGGATCACCACCCGCCGCTGTGAGCGGGTCAGCCCCACCTCGACGAAGAAGCGCTCGTCGTCCTCCTGGTACACCAAGGTGTCGGCCTCGGGCCCGCCGGCGCCATCAGCATCCTCGGTCACCAGCTGGTGACGCCAGACCTGCCAGGGCCGCATGGCGTCGTCCGGCCGGACATAGAAGAACGTCTGGTTGTCCATGCCCCAGGCCGACCCGTAGTACACGCCCTCGATCACGTCGTCGTAGTCCCGACCGGTGTCGAGGTCGCGAAATCGCAGGGTGTAGGACTCCGAGCCGTCCAGGTCGGTGGCGTACGCCAGAGTCCGGTGGTCCGGACTGATGTCGAAGACCCCGACGGCCAGGTATCCGTTGCCGCCGGCTAAGAGGTTCTCATCGAGCAGGACCTGCTCGCCGGTTTCCTCAGCGGGCCGTCCCGATCTGGCCTCGGCGATCACTTCCTCGGGACCAAGGGATCGGTCCGGATCCGGCCGCCGGCACATGACCCGGTACTGCTGACCCTCCAAGGTCCGGGACCAATACCACCATGGCCCGTGCCGGGTCGGCGGGCCGACGTCGGTCTCGGCCACCCGCCCCTTGATCTCGTCGAAAAGGACGGTCTGCAGGGGCAGGGTGGGGGCCAGGATGGCGTCTGCGTAGTCATTTTCGGCCTGGAGGTAGGCCAGAGCCTCTGGATCCGTCCGGTCGGCCAGCCAGAACCAGTCGTCGACGCGCACGTGGTCGTGGGCGGTAAGGGGGTGCGGCCGCCGAGGCGCAGCGGGAGGCGTCGGGGTCGACATGGGGCAGCAGCCTGGCACGCCCAGGCCGGATCCCGTTGATACCGTGCGCGAATGGTCATCGACGACCCGGCGGAAGTCGCCGGCTGGATGCAGCGGGGCCTCGACGTTGTCCTCCTGGTGGATCCAGGCTCCGGTCATGTGCCCCGGCCCGCGGCCGGCCCGGGTCGGCTGGCCGTGCTGGTCGGGGCGCTGGACGACCCGGAGGTCCGGATGGTTGCGGAGCAGATGGCAGCCGAGCTGTTCAGAACTCGACGTGTATCAGCTGTTTCTTGGCCCGTTCCTCGCGGCGGGCCAGGTTGATCAGCTGCTCCTTGTCCGCGGGGCTGAGATCCTTGCTGGTGAGCGATCGGGGCCAGAGCCGTTTGGCGAGGACCACGTTGGCCTCGATCGCGTAGATGGTCACCCGGGCCGCCAGATACAGCAGCGCCAGGAACCCCAGGACCGAACCGAACGATCCGTAGAGGGCGTTGGTGTGCGCCAGCTTGTGGGTGAGCCCGGTGCCAAGTCCCGTCAGGACCGTCCATGCCACCGCCGCGGACACGGCACCTGGCAGCAGCTCCCGTCGGGATACCTCTCGCGGCGAGAGGATCCGGAACGATGCGACGAAGATGACCACGTTGACAGCGAGCGCGGCCAGTGCGGACAGCCACGGGCCGCCCGACCAATGCAACAGGGATCCCAGCGAGGTGACGAAGGTGGAAGCCACGACGCCGAATCCGAACAGGGCGTACCAAACCAATCCTCGCAGGAGCCGGGGCGCGAATCCCAACCGATCCCGTCTGGGGACGTTCCACGCTTCGTTCATGGTTTGCTGGCAGACCTGCGCCAGGCCCATGGCTCCCCATATCAGGCCGCCGACCCCGACGATCAGGGCGAGCGGTGACCCCTGCAGCCGCTTCCCTTCGAGATCCTGGGCCGCCTGGCCGAGGATCGGCTCATTGCCGAGATGGGTTTCCACGGTATGGATGGCGTGGGGGTCGCCCGTCAGGAGGTAGGCGGCGATGGTGAACGATGCCAACAGCAAAGGGAAGAGCGACAGGAACCCGTAGTACGTGACCAGTGCAGCCAGCTGCCCGCCGTTGTCGTCGCTGTACTTTTTCTGGATGGCGAATAAGAAGGCCGTGACTCGGTGACGCTGTTGGAAGGCGTCGAGCTTGTCCATTTACCTCGTTGTACCCAAGCGGCGGGGGCCGGCGCCGCCACCTAGCATCCGGGCATGAAAATCGCCACGACGCTCAGCTATGCCGGCGGGTTCAAGCAGTCGGCCCGCCAGGTCAATGAGATGGAGCAGGCCGGGCTGGACCTGGTCTGGGTCGCGGAGGCCTACGGCTTCGACAGCCCCAGCCTCATGGGATATCTCGCCGCCCTCACCGAGACGGTGGAGATCGGTTCCGCAATTCTGCCCATCTACACCCGTACCCCGACCCTCCTGGCGATGACCGCGGCGGGCATCGACGCCTTGTCCGGCGGTCGTTTCCACCTCGGCCTCGGGGCCTCCGGTCCGCAGGTGATCGAGGGCTGGCACGGGGTCGCGTACGACGTCCCCCTCGGGCGCACGCGGGAGATCGCCGAGATCTGCCGCCAGGTGTGGGCCCGCGAAGCGCCGCTCGTCCACGATGGCCGTCATTATCACCTGCCGCTCCCGGCCGGACAGGGAACCGGTCTGGGCCGGGCCCTCAAGATCATCGCCCACCCGGTCCGCCCCCGGATCCCCATCTGGGTCGCCTCGCTCGGAGAGAAGAACGTGGCCATGACCGCGGAGGTGGCCGAAGGCTGGTTGCCGATCCTCTTCATCCCGGAGAAGGCCAAGGACGTCTGGGGCGCCCCCCTGGCGGAGGGCACGTCCAAGCGGGACCCTGCCATGGACCCGCTGATGGTGTGCGCCGGCGGGCTCCTCGCCATCGGTGAGGGCGAGGACGTGACCCGGCTACGCGAGCTGGCCCGACCCATGGTGGCGCTGTACGTCGGGGGGATGGGCGCCAAGGGCCGCAACTTCTACAACGACCTGGCCTGCCGGTACGGTTACGAGAAGGAAGCCGCCGAGATCCAGGACCTCTACCTGTCCGGCAAGAAGGATGACGCGGCCGCCCTGGTACCGCAGGAGTTACTGGACCTGACCTCGCTCGCCGGTCCGCGGAGCTGGGTCGGGGAGCGCATCGCCGCCATGCGGGAGGCCGGGGTCACCCACCTGCAGGTTGCGCCGATCCCGACCGGAGACCAGACCGTAGCCAGCCTCGTCAGCGAGGTAAAAGAACTGGCCGAATAGGGCGCCGGCGCACGACGGTTGGACCGCCACCCGGGTGCAGGGAATATGCTGCCCGTATGCGGCCTACCGCGCTCAATGCCCCAGGCGAATGGCTCTTTGCTCTGCTGATGGCCGCCTCGCCGATCATCGGAAGCATCTGGGTGACCCCGAACATCACTAAGTGGGCAGTCTTCGGAGTCGGGGTGGCGATGGTGCTCGGGACCGTGGCCGCCGGCCTGCGCCCCTCCAAGTCCGGTCCTTCCCAGACGACCTAACGCGGCCGTCAGGCCTCGGTCGATATGCGCCGCCCATTGGTGGCGTGCGACCGCAAGTCCACCGTCACGGCGTCTCTGTCTGTGTCGGTGTTGCTGGCTTCGTCGCCGGCGGCCACCAGTTCGACCATGCCGGCGCGGATGCCGTCGGCCAGGACCTCGAGGTCCGGGGTGGTGTCGAAGTCGCCGGTGATGCCGAAGTGCGCCTCACCGTCATACGAGAAGATGGCCACCCCGATGCGCATCTGCATTCCTAGGGGGACGTACGGGTAACTGCGCAGCATCCGTTTGCCCGCCGCGTAGAGGGTCATCTGCGGCCCCGGCACGTTGGTGGTCACGGTGTTGATGCTGCGCTGGGAGACCTTGGTGACGAGGCGTCCCCCGAGGGCTAGGAGCATGGGCGGGGCAAAACCTCCCAGGTTGGTGAGGCTCTCACCGGCGAGGGCTTGCTTGGATTCCTTGATTCCCGACATCTGGTCCGAGATGGTCCGCAGCCGCTCGACCGGGTCGGCCGTCCCGATCGGCAACTCGGCGAACACAGCCGAGACCCGGTTGGCCATGCTGCCGTCCCCGACGGCCCGGCCCCGCTCGTCCCGGGGCCGAACGGACACGGGAACCAGCGTCCGGATCGGGTGCTCCACGGACTCACCCCGCGCCTCGAGCAGGTCGCGGAAACCGCGGGTGATGACGGCCAGGACCACATCGTTGAACGTGCCGCCGACCTCCCGGCGGACGGCTTTGATGTCGGACACCGGAACTGACGTGGCGACCCACCTTCGGTGCGGTCCGATGGGCCCATTGAGGCTGCTTTGGGTCGTCGCCTTCAGTCCTCCGATGACCTCTCGAAGTCCGGCAGCGGTCTCCCACATCTGCTTGGCGGCCCGGCGCGGGACCCGGGTGCGCGCCCGCACCGCCCGGACCATCTCGAAGGGGCTGGATGCCATGTCCGCGATGGCCTCAGTGGCCAGCTCCCAGCCAGCCGGCGTCGGGCCGGCGTCCCATGGCGCCGGCTCGGTAGCGACCGCGTCGGGGCTGAGGTCCAGGATCAGGGCGAGCAGATCGCTGCCGGAGACCCCGTCGACCATGCAGTGGTGGACCTTTGAGATGACCGCCCACTGGTCGTGGTCGAGACCCTCGACCATCCACATCTCCCAGAGCGGCCGGGCCCGGTCCAGCTGTTGCCCCATCACCCGCCCGACCAGGCGACGCAGCTCGCCCTCCCCTCCGGGCCGCGGCAAGGCCGTACGTCGCAGGTGGTATTCGAGGTTGAAATACGGGTCGTTGGCCCAGACCGGGCGACCGAGGTCGAAGGGCACCCGGCGAACGACCTGGCGGTAGCGGGGCACCAGGCCCAGCTTGCCGGCGACCATGTCGCGGAGCGCCCGGTAAGGCGGCGGCGGACCCTCCATGATCGACACCGAGCCGATGTGCATGTGGGTAACGCCGTCCTCGATATGCAGGAAGCTCGAATCGAGGGGGCTCATCCGGTCCACAGCCATAACGTTTCCCCTTTAGGCCAAATTTGTTTCCAATTGCGATGGCTCCCATCTCTAGCACCGATTATTTGAAAGAACGACGCTAAGCTCCGCAGCCGTGCGTATTGGACTCGTGCTTGGGGCAGGGGGTTCGGTGGGCGTGGCCTACCACGGGGCGGTCCTGGCCGCCATCGAGGAGGTCACCGGTTGGGATCCCCGTAAAGCCGATGTCATCGTCGGGACGTCCGCCGGATCGATCTCCGCCGCCATGTTGCGGGCCGGAGTAGCCGCGGGCGACCTGATGCGGATCAGCGAGGGGCAGCCGCTGTCGCTCGAAGGGGCCCGCCTGGCGGAGGTGGGTAAGCCGCACCGGCCCCGCCCCCAGCCGAGGGACGTGCTCCACATCCGTCCCGTCGCGGATCCCCTGGGGGTCGTGCACGGGTTCGCCCATCCCCGCAGCCACCCCTTGGGCGCCCTGCTCGCGGCGCTGATGCCCTCGGGGGGGATACCCACCAGGGCGATCTCCAACGGTATCGATGCCGTCTACGCCGGAGCGTGGCCGGCTGAGCTGTTGTGGCTGTGCGCCATCGGCCTGCGGGACGGTCGTCGGGTGGTGTTCGGGCAACCCGATTCGCCTGAGGCTCGGGTGGGCCAAGCCGTGGCGGCGTCTTCGGCCGTTCCCGCCTACTTCCAGCCGGTGACGATCGGTGGAAGGCGCTACGTCGACGGAGGCATGCGCTCGCCCACCAACATGGACCTGATGGCCGGCGCCGGCATGGATCTGGTGATCGTCAGCTCGCCGATGTCGCAGGCGGAGGCCCGACCGGCCAACGCCGCCGGCGCCTTGATGCGCCAGCCTTTCCGGGCCTACCTGCGCGCCGAGGTAGCCGCCTTGCGGCGCACCGGCGTCCCGGTGGTAGCCATCGAACCCTCCCGGCAGGTGGCCCAGGCCATGGGGCTCAACCCCATGGACGCCCGGCCTCGTGGTGCCGTATCCCGGGTGACCCGCGCCAACGTCGCCCGCTGGCTGGCCCAGGACATGGAGGGCCGTTGGCTGGTCGCCATGCTGGCCGTGGCCGCGGCGTCGGCCGCTGCTGGCCAGGAGCCTGCCCTGCGGTCGGCCGCTGTCGGCCAGGAGCCTGTCCTGCGGTCGGCGGCTGTCCCAGCTGCTGGCTCGGCTGCTGGCTTTGGCGGCACCCTGCTTCCCTCGGCCTGAGGCGGGCGCTTCCCCCCGCCCATCCTTTTTTGGTATATTCGACAGCTTATAGATGTCTTAGATACCAAAATAGCGGCTCGCGTTCGGCGCTGGCTCGGGTCTTCCAGGTAGGCCGTCTAGGTTGTTACTATCTACGTAGGAGAAATTCCTCACGCACGTCGATAGCAACAGAAGGTGGACGCCGCATGGCAACCGCAGAGCTGGATCTCGGTCGGTACAAGCTGGGTTGGAGTGACGTCGAGGACTACTACGTCTACAAGCCGAAGAAGGGTCTGACCGAGACGAGCCTCCGCGAGATGTCGTGGATGAAGGGCGAGCCGGAATGGATGACCAACAAGCGCATCAAGGCGCTTCGGCATTTCCAGCGCCGGCCCATGCCCAGCTGGGGTGGCGACATGTCCGGCATCGACTTCGACGACATCTACTACTACATCAAGCCCATCGACAAGCAGGTGAGCGCCTGGGATCAGCTGCCCGAGTCGGTCAAGGCCACTTACGACAAGCTGGGTATCCCCGAGGCTGAGCGCAAGTACCTGGCCGGCGTCACCGCCCAGTATGAGTCCGAGGTCGTCTACCACAAGAACCGGGAGGACCTGGAAGCTCAGGGCGTCCTGTTCTGCGACATGGACACGGCGCTCCGTGAGTATCCCGAGTTGGTGAAGCAGTATTTCGGCACCATCATCCCGGCGAATGACAACAAGTTCGCGGCGCTCAACACCGCCACCTGGTCGGGCGGCAGCTTCATCTACGTCCCACCGGGTGTCAAAGTCGACATGCCCCTGCAGGCCTACTTCCGCATCAACGCGGAAAACATGGGGCAGTTCGAGCGCACGTTGATCATCGCCGATGAAGGCGCCCAGGTGCACTACATCGAGGGGTGCTCGGCCCCGGTGTACACCACGGACTCACTGCACTCGGCCGTCGTGGAGATCATCTGCAAGGCCTCCAGCCGGGTCACCTACACGACCATCCAGAACTGGTCGAACAACGTGTACAACCTGGTCACCAAGCGGGCTCGCTGTGACACCGAGGCCCACATGGAATGGATCGACGGCAACATCGGCAGCCGCCTCACCATGAAGTACCCGGCCGTCTATCTCATGGGACCCAAGGCGTCCGGTGAGGTCCTGTCGGTGGCGTACGCCGGCGCCGGCCAGCATCAGGACGCCGGGGCCAAGATGGTGCACGCGGCGCCAGAAACGACCTCGACGATCATCTCCAAGTCGATCTCCAAGGACGCCGGGCGCACTTCGTACCGGGGCCTGGTCCGTTTCGAGGAGGGCGCCCGTAAGTCGAAGAGCTTCGTGCGCTGCGACGCCCTGCTGCTCGACGACACCTCGAGGAGCGACACCTACCCGTACATCGAGTTCGGCGAGCAGGACGCCCAGGTAGGCCACGAGGCCACCGTGTCCAAGGTCGGCGACGATCAGCTCTTCTACCTGATGAGCCGGGGGCTCTCGGAGCAGCAGGCGATGAGCATGATCGTCAACGGTTTTATCGAGCCCGTGACCCGCACCCTGCCGATGGAGTACGCGGTGGAGTGGAGCCGGCTGATCGAGTTGCAGATGGAGGGTTCCGTTGGCTGACGTGCGGTGCCGATTGCCATGACCGGAGCGGTTGCCTTAGCGGTCGTGCTGGTCATCGCCGTCGCCGGCATGAGCATGGCCATGCAGGGCCAGCGGACCGCGCAGGGTCAGCAAACCCCCCGGACCCCGCGCGTCCCGCGGCCGCCCATGGCGCCGCGCCGGCCTCGCGAGCGAAGAGGGCCCACCCCACCGCCACCGCCGCCGCCACCACCGCCGACCGGGCAGAGCGAACCCGAACTACGCGGCCCGGAACTGTTGCGTTCGGGCGTTCCCGCCCAGGCCAAGGTGGTCTCCGTCGTCGACGAGCGGACGATTGGTCCGGTCACCCGCAGCCGCCTGACCCTGGAAATCGACCCAGGTGACGGATCCCCCTTCGAGGTGACCACTCGGGTGGCATTTCCTACCGCGGCGGCCCGGTCGCGGGTCAAGGTGGGGGGGACCATCCCCGTTCGCTTTGACAAGGATGACCGCACCCGGATCGTGGTCGATCTTCCCCCCGACTGAGCACTGAGGGAGCCGTCCTGTCCAGTTTCACCGTTGAATGTGCTGCCGCGCTTGCCGGCCCGGCCTGGTTGCGGGCCGAGCGGCGCGCCGCGGCCGAGCGGTTCCTCTCCATGGATCTGCCGACCGACGCCTTGGAGGAGTGGCGCTACAGCCGCATCGACGCCCTCGACCTCGATCGCTACCAGCCCGCCGCGGTACCCGCCAAACGCGACAAGTTGGCACCCCTGCCAGACATACAAGGACTGGTAGCCGCCCTCGGCTCTCGGATCACGCTCGTCGAGACCCACGACGGCCATATGGCCGGCCTCCACGCCGGCGACCGGGACATCACGGTGGAGCGCCTGTCGGCGCCCGACGCCCCGGCCGTCGAGCTGGGCGCCGTCGCCGGCGAGCCGGATGCGTTCGCGGTCCTCAACCGGGCGTTCGCCCCCGCTCCGGTGCGCATCCGGGTAGCCAAAGGCTCAGTCGCCAACCCGGTCGTGGTCGTACACCGGGTCGATGCCAGTAACGCCGCCATTTTTCCTCGGATCCTGGTGGAGGTCGACGAGCTCGCCGAGGCCTCCGTGCTCGAACTGGTGGCCGGCCCGGCGGGAGCCTTGGTGGTGCCCGTGACCGAGCTCGACGTGGCGGGCGGCGCCCGCCTGTCCAACCTGCAGGTCCAACAGCTCGGTCCGGAGGCTTGGCAGATCGGGCTGCAGGCCAGCCGAGTGGGCAGGGACGCGTCCCTCGTTTCGGCCGCGGTGGCCATCGGCGGCGACTATGCCCGGCTGCGGACCGATTCGGCCTTGTCAGCACCTGGCGCCGAAAGCCGGTTGCTGGCCCTGTACTTTGCCGCCGATCATCAGATGCACGACTTTCGTACGGTGCAGCACCACCGGGCCCCGAAGACCCAGTCGGACCTGCTCTATAAGGGGGTGGTCGCCAACACGGCCCGCTCCGTGTACAGCGGCCTGATCCGGGTCGAAAAGGGAGCGGGCGGCACCAACGCCATGCAGACCAATCGGAACCTGGTGCTGCACGAGGGCGCCCACGCTGATTCTGTCCCCAACCTGGAGATCGAGGACAACGACGTGCGTTGCAGTCACGCCTCGGCTGTCGGTCCGATCGCCGAGGACGAGCATTTCTACCTGGAGAGTCGGGGAGTGCCACCCGACGTCGCCGACCGGCTGATCGCCCTCGGTTTCCTCGACGAGGTCCTCGAGCACCTGCCGTATCCGTCGGTCGCCGACGGTCTGCGCGCCATGTTGGCCCGCAAGCTCAACGCCGCGGACGCCGCCGAGGCCGCCAAGGTAGGAGCGTCCAAGGCCGCCGGGGCCGGGTCTCGGCCCGATCGAGGGGCGTGATGGCCGAACTGGCCCGGATCCGGGCCGACAAGGTGGAGTCGGGTACAGCCGTGCGCCTCGATGGCGGACCTGACGGCGTGTGCCTGGTCCGGATCGACGACGCCTTCTTCGCCATAAGTGACCGGTGCAGCCACGCCGACTACTCGTTGTCGGAAGGTGACATCGACGCCGAGGACTGCTGGATCGAGTGCTGGAAGCACGGCAGCGCCTTCTCGTTGACTGACGGTCAGCCCCAGTCGTTGCCCGCCACCCGGCCGGTCCCCGTCTACCAGATCCACCGTGACGGCGACGAGGTGGTCGTGACCGACGGCGAGCCGACGTGAGCCAGCCTCGGCCCGCCGATCAGGGGGCGGAGAGCGACCGTCGTAGCGAGCTGATCATCGAGGGATTGCACGCCGAGGTGGCCGGCCGGGAGATCCTGCGTGGCATCGACCTGCGGATTCGTTCCGGCGAGGTGCACGCGGTGATGGGACCAAACGGGTCGGGCAAGAGCACTCTTTCCCATGTGCTGCTGGGCCGGCCCGGATATCGGGTCACCGGCGGTCGGGTGACCCTCGACGGCGTTGACCTGCTCGACCTGCCTACCTGGCAGCGGGCCCAGGCCGGGCTCTTTCTCGCCATGCAGTACCCGATCGAGGTGCCGGGCGTGTCGCTGGCGGACGTCTTGGCGGAGTCGTTGCGGGCCGGCGGGCGCGATCCGGCTGAAGTACCGGCGCTGGTCGGGGCCGAGGCGGCCCGGGTCGGCTTTGACGAGCGTTTCCTGTCGCGCCCGCTCAACGTCGACCTCTCCGGGGGGGAACGTAAGCGCAACGAGACGGTCCAGCTCGGGGTGTTGCGGCCCCGGTTCGCCGTCCTCGACGAGATCGACTCGGGTCTGGACGTGGATGCCCTGCGGGCGGTGGCCCGCCGGATCGAGGCGGCCACCACCGAGATGGGCCTCGGGGTGTTGGCCATCACCCACTACACCCGGCTCCTCAGCGAGCTTCGACCGGATCACACCCATGTCCTTTCTCGGGGCCGGATCGTGGTGAGCGGGGGGCCCGAACTTGCTGACGAACTGGAGCTCACCGGCTACGCCGGCTGGGCCGAGGAGGAGGAGGTCGTCGGTGCTCAGGCCGGCGCCGGCGGTCCGTCGCGTCTGGCCGGTCCCGCCGGGTCCGCGGGCCTAGCCGGATCAGCGGGCCTAGCCGGGTCCGCGGGCGCTGGACCGCCTGTCCGGCCCGAGATCGACGACCCGTTCGGAGGCCCGGCCGGCGCCGGACCAGGCCGTTAGACGTCGATAGTCCAGACCCCAGAGGCTGTTAAGGCCGCCAAACGGACAGACCTCGCGGCCAACTCGCCGCCGACCACGCAGGTCTGTCCGCCACGGTGTCAATTTCGGCACTGAGACGGACAGACGTCGCCCTTTCGGCCGGTGCCGGCCGCGAGGTCTGTCCGTTTCGATGCGCCGGCCCGCCGTTGACGCCGGCCCGCCCTCGACGCCGGCCCGCCGTTGACGCCGGCCCGCCCTCGACGCCGGCCGTGGATCCCGCCCTCGACGTCGCCGGCTTCGGGTCGAGAGCAGGGGTCACCCGCGCGCCTTACCTGTTCGAGGAGGCGGTAACTCGGGTGGCGGTGGTGGTGGCGGCGTCGCGGCTGCTGTCGACGCGTGTGACCGCAGCGGTCGTGAAGCTGGTCGCCGGGCCGGCCACCGAGCCCGACGCCGAAGCGACTGACGCGCCCACCGTCGACTCAGTCGCGGGCTGACGCCGCCGGCGAAGGGACCACGGGGACGACCGAGTGGATGCCTGGCGGCCAGATCCCCAGCGCCCAGACACCTCAGCGAGGCGATCCCGCCGGTTCTCGGCGTCTATCTGCTCCAACATCCAGGGGTGCATTTCGGGTCTTCTTTCGTACCAGTTACGGCTTTCGGGGGCTGATGTCCAGGGTACCGGAAGAAACCATGCATAAACATTGATTTTAAGATATAGTCATCTAACTATGCCAACTGCCGATGCCACTCTTTCACCGCCCGTTGTGGTGCCCAAGGTTCGTTTCGAGGTTCGTAGTTCCATCGTCATGGAGCTGCTGTGGGCGCTCTTCGTCGCCCCGGACGAGACTGCGGGCGAGTTTCCGGCCCGGGATGGACGCTTCGACGACCAACCTGGTCTCGAGGAGAGGATCCGCGCCTTCTGGGACGACGGCGAGAGCTGCTTCACCGAGGTGTTTGTGGCGGCGGAACGGGGTGCGGTCCTCTTCGAGGACAACCCGGCGCGGCTGTGGGCCGGGCTGGAGGAGGGGGCCGCGGCGCCGCCTCGGTTGGAGGCGCTGGCGTCGGAGACGCCCGAGGACCGGGCCCGCTTCCGAGCTCGCCTGGCTCGCCTGCACGACGAAGCCGACGTGCGGGCCGGCTGGCTGCAGCTCCTGCGGGACACCTGGGCCGCCGTCGAGGATCGCTGGAATGACGAAGGCCGTCACGTAGTCGATGCTCTGCAGTGGGAGATCCGGGGCCGCGTCCCCGAGGTCGGCACCTATAGCGAGCTGTTGCCGCTGGTCGATTCTTGCGACTTCAGGGGTCTGCTGCCCCGCCTGGTGGGAGAGAGCGTGGCCGCGTCCCAGCGGGTGGTGTTGGTGCCGGCGTGGCTGGGCCGCAAGGGGTTCCTGATCTCCCTGTCCGGCTGGCTCCTCTGGGGGCCCGCGAACCCGGCCCGCCCGATCGGGCCGAGCGCCGAGACCCGGGCCCGAGCCCGTCGCCACAAGGCTCTGGGCGACCCGACCCGCCTGGCGATCTTCGAGGCGGCGGCCCGCCGGCCCCGCACCGTGGGGGAGCTGGCCCGGGAGTTGGGGGTGGCGCAGCCCACGGTCTCCAACCACGTGCGGATCCTGCGCGACGCTGACCTCCTGGGTCAGGAAAAAGGGGGAGGCCGGCGCCTGCAAGTCGACGTCGCCAGCTTCGAGCGGTATTTGGAGGAGTCCCGTCGGGCCGTGGTGCGGCCAGACGGAGGTATTACAGTTCTAGCCTGACTGCTGCGGAATGTGTAATATCATTGGCGATGGTTGCCACCGTGGTCCCAGGAGCCGAGCGCCTGCCTGACGTGCTGCCGACGGGAAGGCTGTCGGCGGCCGGCCGACCCGTGGCGCCGGTGCGGGAGCGGCTACGGCAGATCCCCGATGCTCGCAACAGCCTGACGGTGCTGGGGGCGTGGGCGCAGTCCTTTGGCGTGGTGCTGGTGGCGGCAACCATTGATCGCTGGTGGGCCTACCTGCTGGCCTTCTTCTTGATGGGTCGGGCGTTCGCGCTACTCAATATCCTGGCGCACGAGGCGGCCCACCGGCTCCTCTTCTCCAACCGCCGCATCAACGACTTCGTCGGTCGCTGGCTGCTGGGCTACCCGGGCTTCAACCCGCTCGACATCTACCGTCGGGTTCACATGGCCCACCACCGCGACGAAATGGGCCCGGACGAACCGGACCTGGCCCTGTATGCGGGATATCCCATCACCCCAGCTTCGATGCGGCGCAAGCTGACCAGGGATGCCGTCGGCATCTCGGGCTGGAAGAACCTGGCGCCGCTGCTCAAGGCCGCCACCCGGCGCCGATCGCAGGGGCCGGCCTTGCGGATCCTCGCGGTCCAGATGGTCATCTGGGCCGGGTTCTGGCTGTCCACCGGCCGGTGGTGGCTGTACCCGGCGCTGTGGCTGGCCCCCTGGATGACGGTGTGGCGAGTGCTCAACCGGCTGCGGGCCATCGCCGAACACGCCGGCATGGAACGCTCCGACGACCGGCGCAAGACCACCCACGTGGTCCGCCAGCGCCCCCTGGCCCGTTTCTGGATGGTGCCGTACAACACCGGCTGGCACCTGGCCCATCACGTCGACAGCGGCATTCCCTGGCGCCGGCTCCCGGCCCTGCACGACGAGCTGGTCAGCGCCGGCTGGATCACCCCTGACCTGGAGTACCCGAGCTACCTGGCCCTCTGGCGGGCTCTGGCGTCCCGATCGGTGCCCCCGGAGGGCGTCGGGGTCTAGGCGGGACCGAGGCCGTCGTGGCGGGCCCGCTCCCTTTGGAGCAGCCGCCCGACCTCGCGTTCGTAGCCGGCGTAGGCAGCGCGCAGGCGGGTCCCCGGCCAACGGGCGGGCAGCAGTGACGGAGGCAGCAACGGATCGACTTGCACGTGGCGCACGATGGCGGCGGCCAGGACGAAGCGGCGGGCCGGTTCTTCCGTAGCGGCCAGGGCGCCGAGCAGGGCCACCGCTCGAGCCGCCCACCCGTCGAGGTCCCACAGCGTCGCCGCCAGGATTCTGCCGTCGTGAGGGCCGGAACTCCCGCCGGCGTGGTGGCCTTGACCGGCGCGGCGCCCCTCGCTGGCGCGGGGGCCCGTACTGTGGCCTTCGTCGTCCTCGCTCGGAACGGCTCGGGCTTCAAAGCGCCAGATCCGACCCTGGAGCGAGTCGGGCCAGAGCCGGCGGAGGTTGGCCGGTCGAACCCATACGCCAGCGCGCAGCTCGGCGAGACGCAGGGCCGCCAGCTCGGCGCGCAGGTCGGCGCGATCGACGCCGGCGCGAAGTCCCGGATCGGCGACGGCCATCTCCCAGCTGCCCCTCCACGGACGAGTGGCCGGTTTGCGCCCCTCGTCTTGGCGTCGCTGACGGGCCAGCAAACGGTCACTCAGCCGATAGCGGCTGCCGTCGGCCACTACCTCCGCGTCGGCCACCAAGCGGGAAAGCGCGACCCGGGTGGTGCCTTCCGTGATGCCGAACAATTCGGACGTGCGGACCAGCGACCGCACCGGCAGGAGCGGCGGGTGGGAGCCGAGCAGGACGGACAGGATGACTGACCGGGCTGTCAGCGGCGGCAAGCCCAGGGTGTCGGCCCGGGCCCCAGCATCGATCGCGGCGCTCAGGCCTCGCTCACCTTCGCTCGTGCCGGCCCCGATAGCGGCCCAGCCGATAGCCGGCCCAGCCCGCCAGCGCGCCCACGATGATCAACTCGATCACGTGCAGAAGGGCGAACACCACCCCGGCCAGGATCCAGGCCACGACGCCGATAGCCAGGACTCCGACGATCAGGAGGCCCACATGCCCGCTGAGGGAGGCAGGCCAGTGTCGCTGGCGCGACGGTGGTTGGACCGCGTCGGGCCGCACCGGAGTGCCCCGTCCCACCATGCCGCCGGCGGGAGTTAGAGATGCGGGGGAGCGCAGTGGATCAGATCCGGCCCTCGAAGTCTCAAGCTGTACATTAGGTTGAGTGCCGAGAGTGCGGCAGATGAGGCACTCGGCGGGGGGGAAGCCGTGGGGGCAGGTGGTGGCCATCAGTCCAAGTGGACCAGCGCCGGCCTGTCGCGCTGGCCCTCCTCCCATGAGAGCGCGCAGGCGGTCGAACAGAAGCGCTGAACGCTGCCGTCGGGGCCGAACCTGGTGTCGAGGCCGGTCACCGCCGGCAGGACTAGGCCGCAACACGGGTCGCTGACCATCATCTCGTCCGTCCCGACCTCCAGGGTGCTGGCTTCGAGCGGGTTGTCGAAGCCGTGGGCCAGGTACGGGCCGGTCGCGGCGACGGCTACCCAGCGGGGGACGTGGCTGACAACCTCGCGGGTGGCGAGCACCTGACCCGGATCGGCCGCATCGCACAGCCGGGACGCGATGTTGGTGGCCCGGCCGATGTAGTCATCGCCTTCAAACATGATGACCGGACCGCGGGCCAGACCGGCCCGGATCTCGAGGGGGAGGGTGCCGGGGACCGTGCAACCCAACTCGAGCACCATCGACACCACCGCCTGGGTGTCAACCGAGCTCAGCATGGCCCCGTCACCCAGCCATTTGGTCACCCGCACCCCCCGGCGGGCCGCAATCTCGCGGACGCGGGTTCGGAAGCCGGCGAGCACGATCACCGTGCGCTCGTCGCCGAAGTGCTCTGTGAAGGCGGTGAACCCACACATATCGACGAAGGCGAAGCAGCGTTCTACTCGCATGTCACCATCGTGGGCGACTGGCCGGTCCGGCACAAGGCGGGCCCGGGGCCGGGTGCCGAGAACAGGGGCGCTACTCGACTCGGCTGGCGAGCACGAAGAAGGAGCTCAGCGGCACGATCTGCACGTACGCCCCGGTGTAAGGCGCCTGCACGATGTCGCCGTTGCCGACATACATCGCCACGTGTTGGCCAGGGTCCGCGGGGAACACCAGGTCTCCAGGTTCGAGATCAGACATAGGGATGTGTGTGGTGTCGGCGTACTGGGCGCCGCTGTAGTGCGGGAGGTCGATCCCGACCTGTTCGTAGGCCCACATCACCAGCCCGGAGCAGTCGAACGTGGTCGGCCCGGCTGCACCCCACACGTAGGCGTCGCCGACCCGGCTCTCTGCGGCCGCCACCGCCCCCGCGGCGCCACTGCCTACCGGAGGGGGATTGTAGTTCGGGCCGGGACCGGGAGTGGCGGTCTCCCCGGACGTGCTCCCGGTCGGTGCCGCGGTTTGCTCGGCCGCAGCCGCTTGTGCGGCCTGGGCTGCTTGCTGGGCCGCCTGCTGGGCGGCGGCCTGCTGGGCGGCGGCCTCCGCGGCCTGTTGAGCGGCGGCCGCCGCGGCGGCCTCCTGCTGGGCGACGAGCACGGCGATCTGGCCGGTGTCCTGGTCTTCTTCGGTTTGGAGCTGGCTTTGGGTGTTGGAAACGGCCTGGCGGTCCGTGCTGACCTGCTGCACCGCGTCCTGCGCGGCAGATGTCTGCTGCTGCAGGTTGAGCTTGGCTGCTTGATCCTGCAGGGCAGCCAGGTGGTACGAGTCGATGGCGTCATTTTGGTCCGCAGCCATGCTGTCGGCGTACTCGGCTCGCAGCAGGCTGTTGGTGGCGTCGGAGACCGCGTTGCCGCCCGAGGTCAGGGGGTCGCTGCCACCGTGCACGTACGCCTGGATGGCAACCTGCTCCAGCGCAGCCCGGGCCGACGAGACGGCGGCGTTCTCGCTGGCCACCTGTTGGGTGGCGGCGGCGACCTTGCCTTGGAGGGTCTGGACGGCCAGCACGTCGCCGTCGTATTGCTCACTCAGAGCGGCTTCCTGTTGGCCCAGATTCTGGATTCGTGACACCAGCGCGGCGGCCTGGGCCTTGAGATCCGAGAGTTGATCCGCGCCTGCTCGAGGGACAGCGAGACCGGAGGTCAGTGCGACTAGAGACGCCACAGCCAGGACCCGACCCGCGTGCCGACGGAAAATCCACGTGCACGTAGTCACAACGAGGATCTATCCTAGGCCAACAGGATCGTTGAGATCAAGCCATTGCCTCCCCGACGGGAGCGCGCGGCCACGATTCAGCACCGTAATAGCGGCCACTTTGAGCGGTTTTTTCGCCTTTCAGCTGAGCCGCTCGACGACCATGGCCATGCCTTGACCGCCTCCGACACACATGGACTCCAACCCGATGGCTTTGTCCTGTACCTGGAGCCCGTTGATCAAGGTGGTCATGATCCGGGCCCCGGTCATACCGAAAGGGTGGCCCAGGGCGATGGCGCCCCCGTGCACGTTGAGCTTGTCCATATCGATGCCGAGGTGGCGGGCGGATGGGACCACCTGGGCGGCGAAGGCCTCGTTGATCTCGACCAGGTCCACGTCGTCGATGGTCATGTTGGCCCGGCGTAGGGCCTGCCGGCAGGCTTCGATAGGTCCGAGACCCATGATCTCAGGGTCGAGGGCGGTCACGCCGGACGAGACGATCCGGGCGAGTGGGGTGATCCCCAGTTCGCGGGCCGTGGTGTCGCTCATGACGATGACTGCGGCGGCCCCGTCATTGAGGGGACAGCTGTTGCCGGCGGTGATCTCGCCGTCCGGGCGGAACGCCGGCTTGAGTTCGGCCAGCTTCTCCACGGTCGTGCCGGGGCGGGGGCCGTCGTCGGTACGAACCTCGCTACCGTCGGCGAGGGTCAGGGGGCTGATCTCCCGTTCAAAGAACCCATTCTCCTGGGAGGCCACGGCCCGCTGTTGGGACCGGGCCGCGAAGATGTCCATGTCCTCGCGGCTGACCTTTTCCAGCTCCCTGACGTTCTCGGCCGTCTGGCCCATGGCGACATAGATGTCCGGTAGGCCTGGGGCGGGAGTCCACGGATCGCCACCGCCGAGGGATCGTGTCGCGCTGCGCTCCTCAGCCTCTCTGAACATGGCGTTGTGGGTGTCCGCCATCCCGTCCGCCATGCCCTGGGCGAAGCGACTGACCGCCTCGACACCGGCCGCGATGAACACGTCCCCCTCTCCTGCCTTGATGGCGTGGGCGGCCATGCGGATGGTCTGCAGGGACGAGGAGCAGTAACGGTTGACCGTGGTGCCGGGCACGGTGGGCAGGCCCGCCAGAAGGGCGACCACCCGGGCCATGTTGTAGCCCGCTTCGCCTGCCGGCTGGGCGTTGCCGAGCATGAGATCTTCGACCCGGGCCGGATCCAATTCGGGGACCTTCGCCAGTACGGCCTTGACGATCTGGGCCGCCATGTCGTCGGGTCGAAGGCTGACCAGGGATCCCTTGAACGCCCGGCCGATGGGACTGCGGGCGGTAGCGACGATGACGGCCTCGGGCATTTGCTCCTCCTATTGCTTTGGGTCTCCTGCTGGCGAAGCGATCGTGGTTCGGTGTCGTGAGCGCAGCGGGGTAGCCTACTGGCGATGACCGATCTCACCGTGGTGCCGGTCCGTAGCGACCCGGCCCTCGACGGCGACCACGAGCGGTTGGCCCACATCGTGCTGGAGGGTTTCAAGCCCGAAGAGGGCGACTTCGTCTCGACCGGACCGTCGGTGGTGGAGGGTCTCGTCAACGGGACGGCGGTGAAGTCGCTCTGCGGCAAGGTGTGGGTGCCCCAGCGTGATCCCAAGAAGTACCCCCTGTGCCCGACCTGCAAGGAGATCGCAGAGGCGCAAGGCTGGAAGGTGCCGGCGTCCTGACCGTCTAGGTCGGAGGGGGCGGGAATGGTGAGCCGGAGGCGATGAGCCGCTGGAGGGCCATCACCCGAGCGGGTCGCCGCACTCCCAGGGCCGCCACCAGTCGCCCGTTTCGACCATAGGCGGCCACGAAGCGGTCCTCGGCCGGATCCCCTTCGATGACGGTCACCGTGTCACCAGGGCGGGTTGCGCCGACGAACTGGAGCTTGGCGCCATGCTGGTCTGACCAGAAGTAGGGCGTGGGGGCGTACGGCGGGGCGCCGTCACCCTCGAGCAGGGTTCGAGCTGCCGCCTCGCCCTGATCCGCGGCGTTCGTCCAGTGCTCGATGCGGACAGTTTCTCCGTACCCGGGATGGGTCCAGCGAGCCACGTCGCCGACGGCCACAATGTCGGGGCGGGGCCGGCCGCCGGACAGCGCCCGCAGTCGCTCGTCACACACGACCCCATCGGCCAAGTCCAACCCTGAGCCTTCCAGCCATCCGGTGGTCGGCGTCACCCCGATTCCGACGACCACCACGTCCGCCGGGATCACCGTCCCGCCGGCCAGCCGCACCCCCTCGGCCCGGCTGGTCCCAACCAGGCCCTCGACGCCCGTGCCGAGTCGGACATCGACCCCGTGCCGCCGGTGCATCGCGGCGACGGCGGTTCCCATGTCGGCGCCTATGGCTCGCTCCAAAGGCACCGGGAGCGCCTCGATGACGGTGACCGCCAACTCTAGTTGGCGGGCACTGGACGCGACCTCGAGCCCGATGAAGCCGGCTCCGATCACCGCGACCCGATGGGCGCCGGCGAAGTCGTCTCGCAGGGCAAGGGCGTCTTCGACAGTGCGGAGATAGTGCACCCCGGGACCCGGCTCGGCGTTCGGCAGGATGCGGGGATGGGCGCCGGTGGCGATGACCAGCCGGTCGAAGGGCACGTCGTCGCCTCCCTCCAGAAGAACCCGTTTGGCGTCGAGGTCCAGGCCGGTGGCCCGTATGCCCAAGTTCCAATCGGCCTCGAACCCGGCCTCGACCCGCAACGTCAGGTCATCGAAGTCGGCCTTGCCGACCAGAACCTGCTTCGAGAGCGGGGGCCTGTCGTAAGGATTGTGCTCCTCGGCTCCGATGATCGTCAGCTCGCCGTCGTAGCCGCCCTGTCGCAGCCACTCGGCGGCGCGCAGCCCCGCCAAGGAGGCTCCGACCACAACCGCACGCGCTGGCACGGGCCCAGACCCTACCGACTGGTGCCGCGGCCCGGGCCAGCCGTGCCACCATGGCTGGGTGAGCGCCGCGGTCCACGAATGGTTCGCGGCCAGGATTCCTGAGGACTGGCATGCCCAGGGCGTAGAGGTCCTGGCTGACCAGGACGAGATCCTGGTCGTGGTCGACCTGCCGCCCGAGGAGGACGGGCGCCCAGGCGCTGAAGAGGGAGAAGCCGGGGGCGAGCGAGGGGGCTACGCCGGCGGCGACCGCGCGAGCAGCCGCGCCGGCAGCGCCGGCGGCGGCCGCGGGAGCAGCCGCGCCGGGAGCGCCGGCGGCCCGACGGATCACGCCACCAGCGGCGGTAAGGATCACGCCGGCGGTCGACAAGAGCTCACGGGCATCCGCCTGTTTCGGGAGGCGACCCGCGACGAGCGCATGGCGCTGGCTCGGGCCGCTGAACAGACCTTCGGTCAGAAGGTGTCCTGGGGCGCTCGTGACCGGGGCGTGGTGGTGGTGTTCACCACCACGTCGGTGCCGGTCATGACCCGGCTCCGTCTCCCGGAGCGGCGGGTGCTCGACACCCTGATCGACGCCGGCGTGGCCCGCAGCCGTAGCGAGGCCCTGGCCTGGTGCGTCCGCCTCGTCGGCGACAACGAGAAGGAGTGGATCGTCGAGTTGCGCACCGCTTTCGAGGCGGTGGAGGCGGCCCGAGCGGGCGGGCCCCGTTCCCGCCGGCGTCCGTCGGACTAGGGGTGGCGCCCGCCGGCGTGGGGGTGCTCGGCCCTTCAGAGACTGACTTACGAGACGGGCGCGGCCTCGGATTCGAGGTGATCCAGGGCTTGCGCCAGGGTGTTCCACGACAGGGTAGCGCACTTGATCCGCACCGGGAATTTGACCACTCCCTGCAGAGCTTCCAGGTCTCCGAGCGACACGGTTGGCTCCTCGTCGGCGTCGCTGGAGTCGTCGTCATCGGTATCACCCGGGCCGTCGAGGCGGTGCTCGTGGATCGACATCATCGACTTGAAGGTACGGATCGTGGCTCGGGTCTCAGCCAGGCTCTTGCCCTTGACGGCGGTCGACATCATCGACGCGGACGACTGGCTGATCGAGCAGCCTTGCCCGGTCAGCTTGACGTCTGCCAACCGGTCGCCCTCGACCTGCACGTAGAGGGTGATCTCATCCCCGCAGAGCGGGTTGAAACCCGTCTCGGCGTGCGCGGGCGGAGACGGCAGCTCCCCCCGGTTACGGGGGTTGCGATAGTGGTCGAGGATGATTTCGCGGTACAGGTCTTCAAGACCGGGCATCGGCGGCTTTCCGGCTAGAGGGTCAGGGTTTAGGCGAACAAGCGGTCGGCGGTGGACAGGGCGTCGACGAGGGCGTCCACGTCGGCCTCGTCGTTGTACACGGAAAATGACGCCCGGGCGGTGGCCCCCACCCCCAGGCGGCGCATGAGCGGCTTGGCGCAGTGGTGGCCGGCCCGAACACAGATCCCGGACTCGTCGAGGACCTGCGACAGGTCGTGAGGGTGGATGTCCTTGTAGTTGAACGAGATCACCCCGCCCCGTTGCGACGTGTCGAGCGGTCCGTGGATGACCAGGTCGGGGTACCGATCACGCAGGGCTCCCAGCGCGTACGACGTCAGGGACCGCTCGTGCTCACGCACCGCCGGCATGCCGAGCGCGACCAGGTATTCGACAGCCGCGTGCAAACCCACCGCCTCGGCGATCGGCGGCGTACCGGCCTCGAACTTCCAGGGCACGTCGTTGGTTGAGAAACCGTCGAGGCGGACGTCGCGGATCATCTCGCCTCCCCCGAGAAACGGGGGCATGGCCTCAAGCAGCTCGGCCCGGGCCCACAGAGCCCCGATCCCGGTCGGGCCGAGCATCTTGTGACCGGTGACGGCGAAGAAGTCGACTCCGAGGGCCTTGACGTCAGTCGGGAGGTGGGGGGCGTGCTGGGCGCCGTCCACCAGGATCAGGGCGCCGGCTTCGTGGGCGGCATCGGCCAGCTGGCGGATCGGGTTGATCGTGCCGAGCACGTTGGACATGGCGGACACGCCGAGCAGCTTGGCGCCGTCGAGGACCCGGTCCAGATCCGTCAGGTCGAGCAGGCCGTCGTCGGTCAGCGGCAGGTAGCGCAACTCGATGCCCCGCTCCGCCTTGAGGATCAACCAGGGCACCAAGTTGGCGTGGTGCTCCATTTCGGTGAGCACCACCACGTCCCCGGCGGCCAGGTTGGCCCGGCCCCAGGAGTAGGCGACCAGATTGATGGCTTCGGTAGCGTTCTTGGTGAAGACCACCTCGCTGGACGACGGGGCGCCAAGGAAGCGGGCCAGCGTCGACCGCCCCTGTTCGAAGAGGCGGGTCGCTTCCTCGGCGATGGCGTACACGCCGCGGTGCACGTTGGCGTGGGTGGTCTCGTAGTAGTGGCCCATGGCGTCGATCACCGACGCGGGTTTCTGCGACGAGGAAGCCGAGTCCAGATAGACCAACCGCCGGCCGCGCACCCGTTGGTCGAGGATCGGGAAGTCCTTCTTGATGGTGGTGACGTCTAGCGCCATGCCTCGTACCCTTCCTCCTCCAGTCGATTGGCCAGCTCGGGTCCGCCGCTGGTGACGATCCGCCCGTCGATCAGCAGGTGGACGAAATCGGGACGCAGGCGGTCCAGAATCCTCTGGTAGTGGGTGACGACCACCACCCCGAGCTCCGGTCGGGCCTGGCGGACCAAGTCCACCCCGTGGGCCACCTCTCCGAGGGCGTCGATGTCGAGCCCGGAGTCGGTCTCGTCGAGGATCGCCAGGTCGGGCTCCAGGATCGCCAGCTGGAGGATCTCGTTGCGCTTCTTCTCCCCACCGGAGAACCCCTCGTTGAGGTAGCGGTCGCCAAAGGACGGGTCCATCCCGAGCCTCTTCATCCACTCCATGATCGAGACGCGCAGCTCGAGCACGGACAGATCCAGGCCCCGGCGGGCGGACAGGGCCTGGCGCAGGAACTGGGCGATGGGGACGCCCGGGATCTCCTCCGGATACTGGAAGGCCAGGAACATGCCGGCCTTGCCGCGCACGTCCGCCGGCCAGTCGGTGACATCCTCGCCCTTGAAGCGGACCCGGCCGGCGGTCACCTGGTAGGTCGGGTTGCCGAGCAGGGCGTTGGCGAGCGTCGACTTGCCCGAGCCGTTGGGGCCCATGAGGGCATGGACCTGGCCGACATCGACGACCAGGTCGACGCCTTTGAGAATCTCGATGCCGTCCACGGCCACATGGAGGTTTTCGACCTCGAACAACGGAGGAGCCACAGCTCAAGTGTATTACCACTACGGGGATAGGGGAAAATAGGGGGCGGGCGCGCGGCGAGCCCTCTTTCTCCAAGTAGCCTGCCGCGACAATGGACGATCAGTGGACCTCGCATGCGAGCGTCTCACTGGGGGGACCGGGCGACCGGGTCACGATCGTACAAGGGTCCGCCTTCGTGATCTGCGCCGCAGACGGTGACGTGTCGCCCTCGTCGCCCGAGGGGTTCTTTTTTCGCGACACCCGGTTCCTGTCCCGCTGGGCTCTGCAGATCAACGGTCAACCCCCCGAGGCGCTGGCCCGGGCGGTCGCCGACCCCTACTCCGCCACCTTCGTGGCCCGCACCCACCCGCAGCCGGGGCGCTCCGACTCCAACCTGATGGTCGAGCGGCGCCGCTACGTCGGACGAGGCATGCGGGAGGATCTGGTCGTCCGCAACTTCAGCGAGGAGCCCGCCTATTGCGCGGTCGAGCTCGTCTACGGGGCCGATTTCGCCGACCTGTTCGCGGTCAAGGAGGCCCGGGTGACCGGGAGCGGTGAACGGGACGTGTCCACCGAAGACGGGACCTTGCTGTTCCGCCACCGCAATGGCTCGCACCGCCGCAGCCTCCGCATCTCCTTCTCCCACCCGGCGGTGCTCGACGGCAACGTCGCCCGTTGGGAGGTCATCATCGCCTCCAAGGGGACATGGACGCTGTGCCAGCAGTTCACCTGCGGTATCGACGAGGACGAGATCGAACCCCGTTGGCTGTGCGGCCAGCCGGTCGCCCGGGCCAAGCCGGCCGAGCGCATGGCCGCCTGGCGGCGGAGCGTGCCGGTACTCGAAACCGATCACGAGGGTTTGCGGGCCGTGGTAGCCCGCAGCGCCGAGGACCTGGGCGCGCTGCGGATCTTTGACCCGGACTATCCGGAGCGGACCGTGGTGGCGGCGGGAGCCCCATGGTTTATGACTCTGTTCGGCAGGGACTCGCTGTTGACCGCCTGGATGGCGCTGCTGGTGGACCCCGAGCTCGCCCTCGGGACCCTGCAGACCCTGGCCCGCTTCCAGGGTGCCGACGTCAAGCCCTACAACGAGGAGGAACCGGGCCGCATCCTCCACGAGATGCGCTTCGGCGAGGCGTCGTCCCTGTCGTTGGGCGGGGGCACGATCTATTACGGCACCGCGGACGCCACCCCGTTGTTCGTCATGCTCCTCGGTGAGCTGCGGCGCTGGGGGTTGGCTCGCGAAGCGGTCGACGAGTTGTTGCCCCACGCCGACCGGGCCATCGAGTGGATACAGAATTTCGGCGACCGCGACGGCGACGGGTACGTGGAGTACCAGCGCACCTCCGATCGGGGCTTGCGCAACCAGGGGTGGAAGGACTCGGCGGACGCGGTCCGCTTCGCCGACGGTCGGTTGGCCGACCCGCCCATCGCCTTGGCCGAGGTGCAGGGCTATACGTACGGGGCGTACCTGGCCCGGGCCTTCTTCGCGGCCGAGGAGGGAGATGCGGTCCGTTCGGCCGACCTGCGCGCTCGGGCCGCGGCCCTGAAGACCGCCTTCAACCGGGATTTCTGGGTGGAGGAAAAGGGCTGGCTGGCCATGGGTCTCGACCGGGACAAGAAGCAGATCGACGCCCTGACATCCAACATGGGTCACTGCCTGTGGACCGGGATCCTCGACGCCGACAAGGCCGACGCGGTGGCGCGCAAGCTGATCAGCCCTGATCTCTTCAGCGGCTGGGGCGTGCGAACGTTGGGGGCCTCGATGACGGGCTACAACCCCATCTCCTACCACTGCGGGTCGGTGTGGCCGCACGACAATGCCATCGTGGCGGCCGGGCTGATGCGCTATGGGTATGTCCGTGAGGCCCAGCGGGTGATCATGGCCGTGTTGGATGCGGCCGTCGCCCAGGGCGGCCGACTGCCGGAGCTGTTCAGCGGGTTGGAGCGCATGGAGCTGCCCCTGGTCGTGTCGTACCCGACGTCGTGTTCACCTCAGGCCTGGGCGGCGGCTTCACCGTTGCTCATGCTGCGCACGTTGTTGCGGTTGGACCCCTGGGTGCCACGCGGCAAGGTCTGGTTGCACCCCGCCCTGCCCGAGCAGATCGGCAGGTTGCACGTCGGGCGTATCCCGATCGCCGGCGCCCGGGTGTCGGTCACGGTGGAGGGAGACAAGGTAGCCGTCGAGGGCCTGCCCGACGATCTCGAACTCGTCGACGCCCCTCGCCATCCTTTGACCGGGTCCTAAGGCTGAGGGGGTCCTGGCGGCCCCGGTGCGGGCGCCGGGGGGGGCCCCGCGGGGGGCCACCGGCAGCCCCGCCCCCCCCCCCCCGCCCCCCCCACCGAAAACCCCCGGCGCCCCCCCCGGCC
>Ga0302325_10001301_pt1 | contig 64333 bp, 56 predicted proteins | sample Palsa_T0_2_FD_201948 | JGI IMG/M metagenome (GOLD analysis project Ga0302325, IMG submission 201948) | Peat permafrost microbial communities from Stordalen Mire near Abisko, Sweden - Palsa_T0_2 | ecosystem: Environmental > Terrestrial > Soil > Palsa > Peat permafrost | place: Sweden: Abisko...
GAGGTCTTTGCCGGAGGTTAGTAGGTCCATGGCTCTTGCGGATTACGCTCGATGCAACGCGACGCTAACGCATTGTCGGTCAATTCATCGCGGGATGTAAAGCGCGCGTCCATGCGGCGCGAGAGCGATGCGAAAACGCTGCTCCTGCTATAATGCGAAATTCCAATGGCAAAACGAAAGCAGACTGGTAAACCACGGATTGTTGCGCGGGCAAAATTGCCAACACGTTTCGGCAATTTTGAAATTCTTGGCATCGAAGGGCGAGGCCCCTCAGAGACGGCGGTCGCAGTCGTTAAGGGCAATGGCCGCCGCGCCGCGAGCAAGAATGCGCCTTTAGTCAGAATTCACTCACAATGCTTAACGGGCGACATCTTGGCGTCCGAGCGTTGCGATTGCCGCGCGCAATTGGAGTATTCGCTCTCGAAGATCGGAAAATCGCCGCGCGGAATTCTTCTCTATCTTCCTCAAGAAGGCCGCGGCATCGGCCTGATGAACAAGCTGAAAGCGTACGAACTGCAGGACGCAGGAATGGACACGGTCGAAGCCAATCGCGAACTCGGATTCGCCGCTGATTCACGCGATTATCGGTTCTCTGCTGAAATCCTCAAGCTGCTGGGTGCTCGGCGTGTTCGGCTGCTCTCGAACAATCCCGATAAAGTGAAGCAGCTCGAAGACGCCGGCATTCACATCGCGGAGCGCGTGCCGTGCCAGCCGGAAACCAGCTACACTTCACGCGCCTATCTGCGCACAAAAAAACACAAACTCGGCCACATCCTCGCCGGGCTCTGATGTCTCACCTGTCTGAAGAAGGAAATATCATGGCTCGCATAAGCCCGCAGACGGGTGACGCCTACTACGACTAACCGCCGCCAACGAGTTGAACGATCTCATAGGAATCGTTCGCCTCAACCAGCGTTTCGTTCCACTGAGTTCGAGGCAGCACATCGCGATTCCGCTCCACGGCAACCCGGCCTACCGTAAGCCCGAGATGCGAGAGCAAGGCCGCGACTGACATTCCGTCAGGCACTTCGCGTTGCTCGCCGTTAACCGTGATCGTCATTGTTTGGCCGCTGGCGTCTTCGCTTTGGCACGGAGATTAAAGCGAATTTCGTTTTCTCCAGCCGGAGCGATCGCGCGGATCACCAGCGTCGCGGCACCGACTCCCGCGCTTGGCAGCGGAAATCTAATTTGAGCGCGGCCCGATGCATCCGTCGCCGCTTCATGGATCTGCGGTGGCGTGATGCCGTCAAGCCTCGCTTCCACTCGCGCGCCCGCTATAGGAGCAGCGCCGTCGCCGCGTTCCCGAACCTCGACTAGCAAGTCGGCTGTACCGGATGACACCCAAGATATTGCATTCAGCAGCGTCACCGAGATTCCACCTGCCAAATTCGTTGCGGGCGTTTTGAGCGCCGCCCCTGCGCTTGCTCCGTCAAAAACAATCGACCCTGCTCGAAGCGCCTCAATCACTCCCCGATGCTGCTCCTGCACCTGCTCGTCCGATGTTCCATTCGGCCGCGCGTAAGGCGACGAATGCCGATGGATTACGCGCCCCTCGAGATAAACCGCCGTGTCAATTTTCGCGTGGACTGCTCCCCGATCTTCCGTCTGCACATGAAACAGCCGGTTGCCAACGCGAACATTCGTATTGAATCCTCGGCTCAACGCCTCGCTCCGCTCACACCCGCGCCTCGAAATCCTACATCTATAGTCTCAAATTATTTTCAGATCGCCATTTGACCGCTGTGCGCCTGCGCCGTTATTATAACAGCGTGCGAAACATGGACAGCAATCTCCTCGACGCGTACGGCCCGTTGTTGCTGATGTTTATCGCAGCTATGGGCATTTCTGGGGCGATTTTGGTGCTTTCCGTCCTCGTAGGCCGGCACCGGCCATCGCGCGCCAAGGATCAGCCTTACGAATGCGGCATTCGACCGACGGGAGACGCGCGCGAACCATTCTCCGTGCAGTTTTACCTGGTTGCTCTTGTGTTCATTCTGTTCGACATCGAGGCTATATTTCTTTACCCTTGGGCCCTCGTGTACCGTGAGCTACGTCTCTTCGGTTTTGTCGAGATGCTGCTCTACATTATAATTTTGCTGGCCGGTTACATTTACCTCTGGAAGAAGGGCGCGCTCGACTGGAATCACTAAGCGCGCTCTCCGGAAACGAAATCACAGTGGATACGGCGGAATCGCAAAAGGATTCGTTTATCCAAAGGCTGCAGGAGTGGGACGCGCAGGCCGTCGCCGAAGTGATTGAATTTCGAGGCGAAACGACGGTCGTCGTCCCTCGCGAGCACCTTCGCCGGGCCGCAGAATTCCTTGTGAACGACCGCGCGCTGCAGTTCACATTTCTTTCCGACATCACTGCCGTGGACAAGTTCCCTCTCGAACCGCGCTTCGAGCTGAACTATCACTTGCTGTCGCTCGAGTACCGCAAGCGGATCCGCTTGAAGGTGCGCATTCCGGGCGACGATCCCGTGATCGATTCAGTGACGTCAATCTGGCCGGCTGCAAATTGGCACGAACGCGAGGCGTTTGACCTGATGGGCATACGTTTCGAAGGCCATCCGGACCTCACGCGGATTTTGATGCCCGATGATTGGGAAGGCTATCCGCTGCGTAAGGATTATCCCGTCGAGGGGTATCGCTGATGGCGACCATCGAAACACCGGCCGGCGCCGCGCAAACGATGGTCCTCAATATGGGACCACAGCACCCTTCCACGCACGGGGTGCTGCGAATCGTTCTCGAGCTCGACGGCGAAATCGTCATAAGCGCGCGCCCGCACATCGGATATCTGCATACGGGCATTGAGAAAAACTGCGAAAACAAAACTTATTCTCAGGCCATCACGCTGACTGACCGTCTGGACTATCTCGCGCCGCTTTCGAACAATCTCTGTTACTGCCTGGCCGTCGAAAGACTGATCGGCCTCGAAGTTCCCAAGCGCGCCCAATACATTCGCGTGCTTCTCACGGAATTGACTCGCGTTGCGTCGCATCTCGTCTGGCTGGGCACCCATGCCATTGACCTCGGCGCAATGACCGTATTCCTCTACTGCTTTCGCGAGCGCGAAGAAATCATGAGGATTTTTGAGCTGGTTAGCGGCCAGCGCATGATGACGAGTTATTTCCGCATCGGCGGGCTGGCGCTAGAACCGCCGCCGGGCTGGCTTGAACGCATCGCGCGGTTCATGGATACGTTCCCCGGCCACGTGGATGAGTACGAAACTCTGCTCACGCATAACCGAATTTGGCTGGCGCGCACCAAAGGCGTCGGCATGCTGAGCCGAGAGGACGCGATCGCGCTTGGCGTTTCGGGTCCGACATTGCGCGGCAGTGGCGTTGCCTACGACGTTCGCAAAATGTTTCCGTATTCAAGCTACGAAGAGTTCGATTTCAACGTGCCGGTCGAGACCGCTGGTGATTGCTACGCGCGTTATCTTGTCCGCGTGGCCGAAATCCGCGAGAGCATCAAAATTATTCTGCAAGCCCTGAAAGTGGTTCCTCCCGCGGGCCCGATTCGTACTGAGGCGCCGGGAATCGTGCCGCCAACGCGCGAGGAAATGAAAACCTCGATCGAAGGACTCATCTACCATTTCAAGATCTTCACGGAAGGTTTCGCGCCGCCGCCAGGAGAAGTCTATCAGTGCATCGAATCGCCGCGCGGCGAGCTGGGTTTCTTCGTGGCGAGCGATGGTTCGGCGAAACCGTACCGCGTAAAAGTTCGCGCGCCTTCCTTCGTCAACTTGCAGGCGGTTTCGAAGCTTGTCGAAGGACGATTGATCGCCGACGTAGTCGCTTGCATCGGCACTACCGACATTGTCCTGGGCGAGGTTGACCGATGATCGCCGGGGACAATAGGGAGAGAATGCAGCTTCCGCCGCAGCTCGAAACAAAATTTGCAGAATTGCTGGGGCGTTATCCGGTGAAGCGCTCCGCGCTCATCCCGATGATGCTCTACGCGCAGGATTACTACGGCTATCTCGGCGACGACATCCTGGCCGAAATCGCCATACGCCTCGAACTGAACATCGTTCAAGTTACGGAAACGCTTTTGTATTACTCGATGCTGCGCCGCAAGCCTGTCGGGAAATATAACCTCCAGGTTTGCACGAATGTTTCCTGCATGCTGCGCGGCGGCTACGAGATTTTCGATCACCTCAAGACGCGGCTCGAAATCGGGAACAGGGAAACCACTTCGACGGGCACATTTTCGCTTGAAGAAGTCGAGTGCATGGGCGCGTGCACGGGCGCGCCGGCCATTCAGGTGAATTACGATTTCTACGAAAATTTGACTCCTGAGAGCGTGGATCTGCTTCTTGAGGAGCTGCAAACCGGAATGAAACCGCAGCCGGTGGCGTGCACTTCGGGATCGGTCCATGAGCGGCACGATTTCGAAAAGCTGGTCATCAGCCGCCGTTTTGGCCTCCCGAATTCCCGCTCGATTGATGTCTACCTGCAGACCGACGGCTATAAAGCGCTCGAAAAAGCGGTCAAGGAAATGACGCCGGAGCAGGTGATTGACGAAGTAAAGAAATCCAACCTGCGCGGCCGCGGCGGCGCCGGCTTCCCCACGGGCATGAAGTGGAGCTTCGTCCCGAAAGACATTCCGAAGCCGAAGTACGTGATTTGCAATGCCGATGAGAGCGAGCCCGGCACATGCAAAGACCGCCCGCTGATGGAACACGATCCGCACCAATTGATCGAAGGCGTTACCATCGCCGGACGGGCGATTGGCTCGCAGCGCGGGTACATTTACATCCGCGGTGAATATCGTTACGTCCTCGACATTGTTGATAAGGCGATCGCTGAAGCCTACGCCGCCGGTTATCTCGGCAAGAATATTCTCGGCACGGATTTTTCGTTCGATGTTTGCACGCACACGGGCGCGGGAGCGTACGAGTGTGGAGAAGAATCCGCGCTGATGGAGTCGCTCGAGGGCAAGCGCGGATATCCGCGAATCAAACCTCCCTTCCCCGCCGTCGTAGGCCTCTACGGTTGCCCGACGGTGATCAACAACGTCGAGACTCTGAGCGCGGTACCCGCGATCATTCGGAACGGTGGCGAGTGGTATGCGAATCTTGGCACGCCGAAGAATGGCGGGACGCGCATGCTGTGCATTTCTGGCCACGTGAATCGCCCCGGCATCTACGAGGTGCCGCTGGGCATGAACATGCGCCTGGCAATCGACGAATTGGGCGGTGGAGTTCGCAACGGCAAAAAGGTGAAGGCCGTAATTCCGGGCGGCAGCTCGTGCCCGCTCCTAAAGGCCGATGAAATTGATATCGCGATGGATTACGATTCGCTGGCCAAAGCAGGCTCGATGCTCGGATCGGGCGCGATGATCGTGATCGACGAGGATACCTGCATGGTGGATTTGGCGCGCCGCATCATGCATTTCTACGCGCACGAATCCTGCGGTTGGTGTATTCCCTGCCGCGAAGGCACGGCGTGGCTGCAGAAGATGCTCGATCGGTTCCATGCTGGCCACGGAACGCCGGAAGATATTCCTCTCATCGGCGAACTAGCGGAGAACATGCTGGGACGCACATTCTGCCCTCTCGGCGACGCGGCGGCGATGCCGACCATCAGCATCATCAAGAAATGGCAGCAGGAATTTGAAGATCATCTGCACGGCAAATGCGCCTATATGTCGGCCGCCGACATTCTCGCGATGGCACGTTAGTACAAATCGTTAGCTCTCTGGGGTCAGGGGCTCTCGCAATCAATGGCTGAACAGAAACAGATCACGTTTACGATGAACGGGAACAAGGTCACCATTCCCGCGGGCACTCTTGTGATCGAAGCCGCGAAGCAAATGGAGACTGAGGTCCCGTCGTTCTGCTATTACAAGGGCCTTACTCTGCAGGCCGCCTGCCGGATGTGCCTCGTGGAAGTCGAGAAGATGCCGAAGCTGCAGACGGCGTGCACGCTTGTCGCCACCGAAGGCATGGTCGTCAAGACGGATACGGAGCAAGTCCACAAAGCACGAAAGGACATGCTCGAATTTTTGCTATCCAATCACCCGCTCGATTGCCCGGTGTGCGACAAAGGCGGCGAGTGCGAACTGCAGGATATGACTTTCCGCTACGGCCTCGACCACAGCCGTTTCGCGGAAGAGAAGCTGCACTATCCTGAGGAAAAGTGGTCGCCGCTCGTTTATTACGATGCCCCGCGCTGCATTCTGTGCTTCCGCTGCGTGCGCGTTTGCGACGAAGGCATGGACGTCAAGGCGCTGGGCGTGGGCGCGCGCGGCGTTCAGTCCGTGATTCTGCCGAATACATCGGGCGCACTCGCCTGCGAAGAGTGCGGCGCGTGCATTGATATATGCCCCGTCGGCGCGCTGACGAGCGGCACGTATCGTTATCAGACGCGGCCGTGGGAAATGACGTACGTCTCAAATCCCTGCACGCATTGTTCGAACGGCTGCAAAACGACGCTCAGCGTACGCAATAACGAGATCCTTCGCGCGAATAATCGCGACCAGTCTGGAATCAACGGCGAGTTCCTTTGCGCTAAAGGACGCTTCGCATTCGATTTCACGAAGCATCCTGAGCGAGTCCGCGTGCCGCTCATTCGCCGCAACGGCAAGCTCGAGCCAGCGAGCTGGGAAGACGCATTCGAAGAGGTGACGCGGAGGCTAAAGCAAGTCCACGAAAAGCACGGCGGCGACGCAATCGGCGTGATCGGCTCGAATCACACGACCAACGAAGAAAATTATCTTCTGAACCGCTTCGCGCGTTTAAATCTCGGCACCAACAATCTCGATCACCATCGCACGGCCGATTATGCCGGACTGGCCGCGGCGCTCGGGCCGAATGCCGCCGATTCACTCGCGACGATGGCCGATGTGTATGAAGCCAACACCGTCGTCGTGATCGGCAATGATCCGACGCAGCAGAATCCGCTGGTCGCGTGGCAGATTCGCACGGGCATCCGCCATCACAATTCCAAGCTCTACCTCATCAATTCGCGCCGCTCAATGCTAGAACGCAAGGCAACGCAATCCGTCCAATTCCCCGCCGATGCCGCGTCACACTTTGATGCCGCATCAGGGGCCAATGCTGAAGCCGCCGCTGTAAATTGGCTCGCGACCGGCCAAGGGAACATTCGCCCCGAAGCGTCGGAGCAACTCGCTCAACTGAAGACCGCGCTGGAGAGTTCGAGCGACGTCGTAATAGTATTCGGCGCAGCAATCACCGGCGCGGCAGTTCGAGACCTCGTGGCCTTCGGCTCGCGCTTGCCCGGCCGCACGCGCTACATGGCGCTCGGCGATTATGCAAATTCACGCGGCGCCGCTGATTTCGGCGTCTTACCCGATCGTCTCCCCGGCTACGCCTCACTCGCCGACGCCTCTGAGCGCGCTCGCTTCAGCAAACTCTGGGGCGCGGAAATTCCATCAGCGCCAGGCCTCACCGCCCGGCAGATGATCGACGCCGCTCTCGCCGGCAAAATTCACGCTCTCTACGTCGTCGGCGCCAATCCCGTCAAAACTTTCGCGGCAGCGACAGCAGGAGCGCCAGTAAAATCCGGCGGCGATCGTCTCGGTGGTCTCGATCTACTCGTCGTTCAGGAACTCTTTCTGACCGAAACTGCGAAGCTCGCCGACGTTGTCCTCCCTGCGGCAAGTTCCTATGAAAAAGACGGCACAATGACTAGCACGTCCGGCGAAGTTCAAATCACGCATCGTTCCATCGATCCGCAAGGACCGCGCAGCGATTTCGATCTGCTGCGGATCATCTCGCATCAACTCTCGCAGCTCAGCATGGGCCCGGCGATTCGCCTGCGCACTCCCGAAGCGGCCTTCGACGAAATTCGCCAAAATGTAGCCGGCTACAACGTCTCCTTCGCAAATCTGCTGGCAGGCGGCGCGCAACGCGCCACGCCCGGCGCAAAGCAGGCGCAAGCGGACGCCGCACCCGGCACAATTTTCTCTTCCCAGGATTATTTATTTTCAAGCGGCACGTTGGGCCGCTATTGTTCCAAACTCAATTCCTGTAGCGAGGCCAAAGAAATTCCGTGGAGTTCGTCGCCCAGCATCCAATCCTGGTGGTATCGATAGTCAAGATTGTCGTCCTGCTATTCGTTTTGATGACGGCACTTGCCTATCTCACCTGGTTCGAACGCAAGGTCGTCGCGCGCATCCAATCGCGGCTCGGGCCGCTCTACGTCGGTGCGCACGGCTTGCTGCAACCGCTCGCCGACGGCCTGAAATTCCTCTTCAAAGAAGATCTCACGCCGCCCGCGTCCGACAAATTCGTCTACATCCTCGCGCCTTTCCTCGCGCTATCTCTCGCGCTCACCACGCTCGCGCTCATTCCGTTCGGCCCTGCGACGCTGACGATTCTTGGGCAGCCAACGAACCTTGGCATCACGAATTCCAGCATCGGCCTTCTGTTTGTTTTTGCCATCACGTCCATCGGCGTCTACGGCGTGGCGCTCGCCGGATGGTCGTCAAATAGCAAATATCCGCTTCTCGGCGGCCTGCGCGCCTCAGCGCAAATGGTCAGCTACGAAGTCTCGCTGACACTTTCCGTGGTCGGCGTGGTGCTTCTCGCCGGCACTCTGAATCTGAACGATCTCATCTACGCGCAGTCCGGCCGTTGGTTCCATTTCATTCCGCGATGGAACGTCATCCCGCAAATTGTCGGATTTATCTGCTATTTCATTTCGGCCATCGCCGAAACCAATCGCGTTCCCTTCGATCTACCCGAAGCCGAGACGGAACTCGTCGCGGGCTTCCACACGGAGTATTCAAGTTTCAAGTTCGCGATGTTCTTTATGGCCGAATACGCCAACATGATCACGGTTTCGTGCCTGGCCACGATTCTCTTCCTCGGCGGCTGGCTCTCGCCGCTCTCGTCCGCATGGCGCTGGCCGCTCTATCTTCCGGGCGCGTTGCTCTTGATCGGCGGTGTGGCGCTGGTCTACGACACGGCGATTCTTCAGCGCGGAATCGCACGAATCCAGCTCGCGGTAATTAGTGTTGGCGCGCTCGTCCTCGGCGCGATTTGCTTTATTCCTTCGGTAATGCCGGTCGTCCAGGGCCCATTCTGGTTTCTGCTTAAGGTTGTCTTCCTGCTTTTCTTCTACGTCTGGACGCGCGGCACGCTCCCCCGCTTCCGCTACGACCAACTCATGGACTTCGGCTGGAAGTTTCTCCTGCCCGTAGCGCTGGCGAATCTGGTTGTAACAAGCTTCGTGGTGCTGGTGTTGAACCGATGACGCTACCCCTCATCCTGTTCTTCGCGTGCGCGGCAATCGCGGTGATCGGCGCATTGCTCGTGATTTTCCTGCGCGAGCCAATCCACAGCGCCCTCGCCCTGATCCTCGTGATGGTCTCGCTCGCCGTGCTCTATCTTCTTCTCGGCGCTGAGTTCATAGCTGCCGTGCAGATCATCGTGTACGCCGGCGCCATCATGGTGCTTTTCATCATTGTCATCATGCTTCTCAACGCCGGCGAAGAGGAACGTACGAACCTCAGCAAAATGGCGAGATACGCCGGGCTTCCCCTCGGAATTTTCCTGACGTTGGATTTAGTTTATTGGTTGTCGCACGCCGCGCTCGCCGCTCCGGCGGCCACCGGCGCAGTCTCCACCGAGAGCGCTGACCCGACGCGCGATCTGGCGTTCCTGCTGTTCCGTTCGTATTTGTTCCCGTTCGAAATCACGTCCATCGTGATTTTAATCGCGCTGCTCGGAGCGCTCGTGCTGGCAAAGAAGGACTCATGAACGCCGTCCCGACATCCTATTTTCTCATCCTGAGCGCGATTCTCTTCGGTCTCGGAGTCATCGCGTTCGTTTTCAAGCGCAATATCATTACGATTCTCATGGCCATCGAGCTGATGCTCAATGCCGTAAATTTGGCCTTTGTGGCTTTCGATCGCGCGAACGGCGGACCGCACAACGGTTGGGTGTTCGTGTTCTTCGTCATCGTCGTGGCCGCTGCTGAAGCTGCCGTGGGCCTGGCAGTTGCGATCACCGTAATTCGCAATCGCCAATCGCTGAACGTTGAAGACGTGAACCTACTCAAATTCTGATGCCCAAGATTGCGGACATTCTTTGGATCATCCCGCTCCTGCCGCTCGCCGGCGCGGCGGTCAATGGTTTCTTCGGCAAGTCGTGGCCGAATTCACGCGTCAATGCCGTTGGCATCGGCTCGGTCTCGCTGACGTTTCTCGCGGTCCTCGAATTGGTTCGTGAATTTTTCAAGTTGCCGCTGGCGCAAACTCCTATCGTGAAGTCCTTCGCGCCGTGGCTCGTGGCCGGATCCTTCCGCGTGGATTTCAATTTCTGGGTCGATCAGCTCACCATCGTGATGCTGCTGGTGGTTTCTGGCGTCGGGCTGCTGATCCACATCTATTCCACCGGCTACATGGCGCACGAAGGCGGCTATTACCGGTTCTTCTGCTACATGAATTTGTTTATGTTCTTCATGCTGACGTTGGTCATGGCTGGAAATCTCGTTCTGATGTTTGTCGGTTGGGAAGGCGTGGGGCTGTGCAGCTATCTTCTCATCGGTTTTTATTTCCTGCGGAAGTCGGCGATAGATGCGGGCAAAAAAGCGTTCATCACCACGCGCATCGGCGACGTCGGCTTCACCATCGGCATCCTTCTTGCTTTTTGGACTTTCAGCTCCGTGGACTTCGGCACGATTTTCATGAAGGTGGAGAACTCACCGGTCGAGGCCGTCGGCCAGATCGGCGTTCTCACCACGATTGCGCTGCTCCTCTTCGCGGGCGCCATCGGCAAATCGGCGCAGCTTCCTCTCTACGTTTGGCTGCCAGACGCCATGGAAGGCCCCACGCCCGTCAGCGCCTTAATTCACGCCGCAACTATGGTCACCGCCGGCGTCTACATGGTCGCGCGGATGCACCTGCTTTACTCGCATGCGCTCACGGCGATGCTCGTTGTCGCCACCGTTGGCGCGGTCACCGCCTTCTATTCCGCCACCATCGGCCTCGTGCAGACGGACATCAAAAAAGTTCTGGCCTATTCCACCGTTTCGCAGCTCGGCTACATGTTCCTCGGCCTTGGCGTGGGCGCGTATGCCGCGGGCATCTTCCATCTCATGACCCACGCGTTTTTCAAGGGCCTGCTGTTCCTCGCGGCCGGGAGCGTCATTCACGCGATGGGCGGCGAGCAGGACATGCGCAAGATGGGCGGCCTGCGGGAGAAAATTCCGGTCACGTATTGGACGATGTTCGCCGCCACTCTTGCGATCGCGGGTGTGCCGCTCTTCTCCGGATTTTTCAGCAAAGAAGCGATTCTCGATGCTGCAAAGGATGGGCCTCACGCGAATATCACATTGTGGGTGCTCGGAATCCTCGGCGCGATGCTCACGTCGTTCTACATGTTCCGGCTGCTTTTCCTGACATTTCTTGGAAAGCCGCGCTACGACGAGCACAAAGTTCACGTCCACGAATCACCTAAGAACATGCTCGTACCGCTCGTGATTTTGGCAGCCCTGGCCGTTGGCGGAGGCTGGTTCGCGCTACCGACGATGATCGGCGGCCCCGATCATTTCCAAAACTTTCTGCGTCCCGTATTTGAGGCAGCGCCTGCGGGCACGGCTGCAGTGGCCGAGCAGGCGACTGAAACGCCCGTGACTCCCGGCGCCGCGCTGGTGAAGAGCCTGCTCGCTCCCGGCGTGATCGTCGCGCTAATTGGCTTCCTCACAGCCTGGTGGTTCTACATTCGCCGGCCCGACGTGCCGAAAAAACTTGCGCAGTCCGTGCACGGCCTCTACACGCTTTTGCTCAACAAATATTACGTCGATGAATTCTATTTAGCCGTTATCGTCCGCCCGCTGCTTTGGATCTCGACGAACGTTTTGTGGCACGTCGTGGACGAGAACTTGATTGATGGCGCCGTGAACGGCGCCGCTCACAGCGCGCGAGAAATAGGGCAGCAAGCCCGGCAGCTGCAATCCGGAAACACGCGGAGTTACGCCGCGTGGGTGATCGTCGGCGCGGTCTGCGTGACCGTGCTCGTGCTCGGAGTCTGGGGAATGGTGCGCTGAGGTGGGAATGCAATCGCATCTTTTGACGGTCGTCACGTTTGTCCCGCTGCTGGGCGTGGCCGCGATTCTCCTTTTGAATCGCAACGACCACGTGTCGGTCCGCCGCGTCGCGCTGGCAACAGCGCTCGCGGAGTTCGTCATTTCTCTGCTTTTGCTGCCCGGCTTCAATTCCGCGAATCCAAATTATCAGCTCGAAGAGTTTCACCGCTGGATCAGCATTCCGCCGATTCATTATCATCTCGGGCTCGACGGCATCAGTCTGTTCCTCGTCCTGCTGACCACGTTCCTTACACCGCTCTCGATTCTGGCCTCGTGGAACAGCATTACGTTTCGCACAAAAGAATTCTTCATCATGCTTCTTGTCCTCGAGACAGGATTGATCGGGGTTTTCTTCGCGGTCGATCTCTTCCTCTTCTTCGTTTTCTGGGAGATCGTGCTCCTGCCCATGTATTTCCTCATCGGCATCTGGGGTCACGATCGCCGGATTTACGCCACGATGAAATTCATTCTGTACACTATGTTCGGCTCGATTCTGATGCTCGTGGCCATCATCTGGCTCTTCAACATCACGGGATCATTCGACCTGCCGGAAATTCAGGTCAAACTTGCGGCCGGTGCGATCACTTCCACGCGCACTGAAATGCTTCTCTTCGGAGCGTTCTTCCTGGCATTCGCAATTAAAGTGCCGCTCTTCCCGCTCCACACCTGGCTGCCTGACGCGCATACCGAAGCGCCTACCGCTGCATCGGTGATTCTCGCGGGCGTCATGCTGAAGCTCGGGACGTACGGCATGTTGCGGTTCTGCCTGCCGCTCTTCCCTGCCGCGGCGCACCGTTTCGCGCCTCTGATAGGCGTCCTCGCGATTATTGGCATCGTCTATGGCGCGCTGGTTGCCACGGTTCAGCCTGATTTGAAGCGGCTCGTCGCCTATACGTCCATCAGCCATCTCGGATTCGTAGTCCTCGGCATCTTCGCGTTCAACACGATCTCTATCCAAGGCGCGATTTACCAGATGCTGAATCACGGCGTCTCAACGGGAATGCTTTTTCTTTCCGTAGGAATGCTTTACGATCGCCGCCACACGTTTGAAATCAAGCAGTACGGCGGGCTCGCGACGCCGATGCCGGTTTTCTCGTCATTCTTTCTGTTCGCGTGTTTCTCGTCGCTTGCTTTGCCATTGCTGAACGGATTCGCCGGTGAATTTCTGATCCTGATTGGCGTGTTCGAGCGCCATCCGGTTTGGGCTTCCTGGGCGTCAACCGGCGCCGTGCTCTCTGCCATTTATCTTTTGTGGGCTTACCAGCGCGTCATATTGGGCGACGTGACGATCGAGAAGAATAAGACACTGCCGGACGCAAGCACGCGCGAGCGGATCATTCTCGCCGCGCTCTCCATCGTGATTTTATTTATGGGTGTGGCTTCGCCTCTGTTCACCCGGCGAATGGAAGCTTCCGCGGACAACATTCTGCATCTCATGCGCCGCGACCGCATGATTGACGTCCGCACCGCGCACGCAGTTCCGCAACTCACGAGCGCTGCTCGCCCGCTCGCCGCGAGCGCGGCCACGATCTCAGCCCCGATCGATTGTTGCCGTGGGGGTCTGAAAATCAATTCGAAAAAAGAGCGGCAAAATGAGTAACACAATTCTCGTTACCGGCGGCTCGGGCTTCATCGGCAGCCACTGCATCCTGCAGCTTTTGGCTGCGGGCCATCAGGTGCGCACCACGGTACGCAGCCTGAAACGCGAGGGCGACGTGCGCGCCATGCTAAAGGAAGGCGGCGCCGCGCCGGGCGATCGCTTGTCCTTGTTGGCCGCCGATCTCGAAAACGATGCGGGCTGGCCGGAAGCCGTCGCCGGCTGCGAGTACGTGCTGCATGTGGCCTCGCCATTTCCCGCCAGTGTCCCCAAGCACGAGGACGAGCTGATCATCCCCGCGCGCGAAGGCGCGCTACGAGTGCTGCGTGCCTCGCGCGATGCCGGCGTCAAACGCGTAGTGCTCACCTCCTCATTCGCGGCGATCGGCTATGGCCAAGCGCCGCAAGAAAAGCCATTCAACGAAACGAACTGGACCGATCCCAACGCCGCGGACGTGCTCCCCTATGCGAAATCAAAGACATTGGCCGAACGCGCGGCTTGGGATTTCATTGCCAAGGAAGGCGGCAATCTCGAACTTTCCGTCGTCAATCCAGTGGGCGTGTTCGGCCCCGTTCTAGGCCCTGACTATTCGACTTCGATTCTCTTCGTGCAGCGCATGATGGACGGCGCCGTTCCCGGCTGCCCGCAGCTATATTTCGGCGCGGTAGATGTGCGTGATGTCGCCGATTTGCACCTGCGCGCCATGACGGGGCCCGCCGCCAAAGGCGAACGCTTCCTCGCTGTCGCCGGCGATTTCCTTTCGGTGCTCGAAATGGCCAAGATTCTCAAGCGGCGTATGGGCGCGGCGGCCAAACGTGTGCCGACGCGGCAACTTCCCAACTGGCTGGTGCGCATCGCCGCGCTGCGCGATCCGGCGGTGAAGCAAATCCTGCCCGAGCTCGGCAAGCGCAAAAACGGCACCAATGAAAAGGCCAAGCGCCTGCTCGGCTGGGCGCCGCGTTCGAGCGAAGAGGCCATCGTCGCCACCGCCGAAACCTTGGTGCGGCTCGGGCTGCTGAAAGACAGCCCAAAGAAAGCCGCGTGAAAAAAACAGAGTGCCCGCTTCGGAATCAAGAACGCGCAAGTCGCAGAGATCAGAAATGCTCACGAATGTGCGATGAACGAATTTTAGTTCGGCAATGAAGAAATGAAGAAAAGAATGATTAAGCGAGAAATCCAATGAAGCCTATGCGATTCGTACGCGGAATATCTCAGTCGCTCTGCATCATTCTGTTGCTGTTATCCTCCGGCGCGCTGCGCGCGCAGAACGAAGGACATCGCGTTCGGAATATTGTTCTCGTTCACGGCGCCTGGGCGGATGGTTCCGGCTGGAGAGGCGTTTACGACATTCTTGTCAAAGACGGCTTCAACGTATCCATCGTCCAGGAGCCGGAGACATCCTTCAAGGAAGACGTTGCTGCCACGAAGCGCGTCATCACGCTGCTAGACGGGCCGTGTATTCTCGTCGCTCACAGTTACGGCGGTTCGGTAATTACAGAGGCGGGAACGGATGCGTCTGTCGCCGGACTGGTCTACATCGCGGCGCACATGCCGGATGCCGGAGAGAGCGAGGCCGGAGACGGCAAGCGCTTCCCCAGCGACCTCAGCAAATCCACGGCGATGAAGAAAACCGCAGACGGCTTTGATTATCTGGACCCAGCCCAATTCCGCGAATACTTCGCAGCCGACTCGTCTGCTGAGCAAGCCGCTTTCATGGCGCGGTCGCAGGTGCTGATCAACGATGCAAATTTTCACGCAGTGATCACTATGGCCGCTTGGAGAAGCAAACCGAGTTGGATGTTGGTCGCGGGAGCAGACAGAACCATCAATCCTGACCTTGAACGCTGGTACGCGACCCGAGCGAATAGCCACAAAGTGGAAGTTGTTGGCGCGAGTCACACGGTTTACGTCTCCAGGCCGAGTGAGGTTGTGGCCTTAATCGAAGACGCTGCCGCGCATGCCCGGTAGAAAATCTTGATGAAAGAAGCCAGCGAGCTGAATGCTGCCGATACAAATTTCGCCTGAACGCCTGCGGGACGTCTATCGCGTCGCGCCTGAATTGATTCTTTGCGCGACCGGCATCTTCGTCATGCTGCTCGACCCGTTTCTTCGCGCGGCGTGGAAGCGTGCCTTAGGCTGGATCAGCCTCGCGGGCGCCGTCGGCGCTCTCGCGTCGCTATACCTTGTATGGCAGCATCGCGGTGTCGCTTACGGCGGTCTGATCCGCGCCGACGAATTCAGCATCTTCGTTCACGCGATCGTTCTCGTCGTAGCCATCCTCGCCACGCTCGGCTCGATGCAGTACCTCGAGAACGAGCGCATCCAGCGCGGCGAATTCTACGCGTTGCTGCTCTTCGCGACGGCAGGCATGGGCGTTCTGGGGAGCGCGGGCGAACTGATTACCGCCTTCCTCGGTCTCGAAATGAGTTCGATATCGAGCTACATCCTCGCGGGCTTCCGCAAGACTTCGCTGAAGTCGAATGAAGCCTCGATGAAATATTTCATTCTGGGTTCCTTCGCGACCGCGTTTTTCCTCTACGGCATCGCCATGGTCTACGGCGCGACCGGCACCACGATTATGACCGGCATCCAGCAGGCGCTTGCGAACTCTCCGCCGAGTTCCTTGCTTGCTCTGGGCCTTGCGATGATGTTCGTCGGCCTCGGTTTCAAGGTCGTCGCCGCACCGTTTCAGATATACGCGCCCGATGTCTACGAAGGCGCTCCGACGCCGGTGACCGCAGTCCTCGCCTCGGGCCCAAAGGCCGCGACGTTTGCCCTGATGCTGCGCATCTTCTACACCGGATTTGGCTCCGCGGGGCATTTGTGGTTTTGGGCCATCTGGATTTCCGCGGTACTTTCGATGTGCATCGGCAATTTCGCGGCGGTCACGCAGACCAACGTCAAGCGCATGCTCGCGTATTCCTCGATCGCGCATGCGGGCTACATTCTCGTCGCCTTCGCGGCTTCCACCGAAGTGGGAATCGCCGCGGTGCTGTTCTACCTCGCCGCATACGCTTTGATGAAGCTCGGCGCATTCCTCGTGGTCGCGCATGTCGGCGGACCGGGCGAGCGTCGGCTGGAAATTAAAGATTTTGCCGGGCTGGGAACGCAGCAGCCGGCACTGGCGGCGTGCTTCTCGCTGTTCTTGCTATCGCTCCTGGGTTTGCCCGCGACCGGCGGCTTCCTGGGAAAATTCTATGCGTTTCAGGCGGCGCTTGATGCCCACATCGTCTGGCTCGTGGTCATCGCCGCGATCAATAGCATCGTCGGCTCCTACTATTATCTTCGTGTAATCGTCGCGATGTACTTCTGGGACCCACAGAAGGAGTTCCAGCCAATCGCCGTCACGCCCGCCATCGCCACGGCTCTCGTCCTTGCCGCGGCCGGCACAATCTATCTCGGCATATTCCCCAGTCGCGTCATGCACTTCGCCCTACTCTCTGCTCTGTCTCTTCGCTAGCGCGCCAGACTGCATCGCCCTTAAAAAAGAAAACGCCCGGAAGCGCATCGCGCCTCCGGGCGTTCCTCCAAATCGCTTTTATGCGGTCTTGAAAAGTTATACCTGGACTATCGTTATGCGACCCTCGTAAACACGATTAGCAGCGTAAACAGCGCCAAAGTCTCGATAAACACGAGCCCAAGGATCAGCGCCAATCGAATCGGTGCCGCGGCCCCCGGATTCCTTGCCAATCCTTCGCACGCTGCCGAGGCAACGCGCCCCTGCCCGAGCGCCCCGAATGCGGCCGCTAAAGCCATCGCAAAACCGGAGGTAATCGCGACCCAGTTGGTCCCGCCTCCAGCAGCGCCTTCGGCCGCGAACGCTTGTGGCGCGACGATCACCAGCATCGCCGCCACCAAGGCCAACATTTTCAGAATCTTCATTCAACGTTCTCCTTTTTATGTTTTATGAGTCGGCGATCAGGAGGTGGTTCCCGTCATCCTCGAGCAGCCGGGCTCACGCTGAAAGCCTTTAAAAATGAAGCCGATTTAGTGTTCTTCCGATGTAGCAAGTCCGATATAAATTGCGGGAAGAATCGTGAAAACAAATGCCTGAACCACAGCAACAAATATGTGCAACCCGACGAAAATCACCGGAATCGTCGCAGGAAAGATCCCCAGCGCCCAGCCGAGCGCGGGATGAGTGGCCGAAACATGAATGACGGGCGCGGTCAGCAAAGCCACAAAGGTCAGATATAAGAGCTCGCTGGCGAATATGTTCGCCCATAGGCGGACTGTAAGAGAAAGCAGGCGGGCTGAGTTGCTGATGATTTCAACGGGGAAAATTAGCGGCGAAATCCACCAGATCGGACCTGCAAAATGCTTCGCGTACCCGATCGGGCCGGAATGCTTCAGTCCTTGATAATTGTAGTACAGGAAGATAATGATGGCGCATGCCAGCGGAACGGGCCTCTCTCCCGTAGGCGACTCGAACGCGGGAATGACGCTGAGCAAATTTGAAAGCAGAATGAAAATTGCGACGGAGCCGACCAGTGGAACGCACGCTTCGCCAACGTGGCCGGCGCTTTCCACCAGCAAATCGCGGATTCCGAAGCCCATCGGATTTGTAAGAAGCATTTCCGCAATTTGCTGGGACGCGCCGGGCTTATCTACGGAAATTCGCGGCCGCAGCAGCGAAACCAAAATAATTCCCAGCAAAAAAACGACGATGCTCATCGCCACATGCATGCGAATTGGGTTCGCGGGATCCTGCACGTGAATTCCGACGAGAAGCAATAAATGGGAAATGGTCGGGCCGAACCAATGATTGAGGAGGGCTGCGAACCAGTGCTGGTGAAGTTTCATCGTCCTCTAGTGATTATCGAAAAGCACTGCATAAAGACTCCCGATCATCGCTGCAGCGCCAAGCGCCAGTAAGCCGCCCAGAATGCTAAATATCGGCAATCCAAAGTAGGTCACGATAACATAGGCCACAATCGCGATCAAGGCGTAGCCAAGCAGCGATTTGAACACAATCCAGGTCGAACTACTCGCGCGTGGATTGCCGATTTCCTTTTCCGTCTCCAATACAAGTCCGCGCGTCGCTCCCCTAAGCCACAGATAATGAAGCCAGATCAGACCGTCGCCGATCGCAACACCTGCTCCAGCGCGTGCCGAGATCACCCGGCCAACTATGATAGCCGCAAGCGCACCCACCACCAAAGTAAGCCAGCTGATCCTGTGCTCGATGCGTTGATAGAAGTCGCCTCGCGACCGTTCAGTTGTCATCGGTCTTTGAAAGTCGCCGAAGGAGATCGCGCAAGCCCACGGCGAAGCCGAGCGTGCCGCCCACTACCATCAGCCATGGCGCAGTGTGCAACCATCGGTCCAACAAGTGCCCGAGGAAACCGCCGACAGCGAGAGCGCCGACAAAAAGGAAGGGCAACTCTGTTGCCATCGCGAACTGCCGCGCGAAATCTGCTGGCCTTTTTTGTGGATTGTCGTCTGGCATGACGATTACAGCTCAGCGGCCGAATGGCGTGAGAAGCGAGTACGTAGCGAGGCGCAAGAACGGCTCAGGGTAAACGCCCGCGGCGAGCGTCACGAACACCATCGCTGCAAGCGCGACAGCTTGCCCCATTGAAATCCTCGGACGCACCTGGTCCGTCGCCTCGCGCGACCACATGGCTGCAATCATCCTGAAATAGTAATACACCGCGGGGAGGATGTAGAGCACGGCGAGGACTGCCAGTTTCGTGTGGCCGGTCTCAATCAGCGCCCAGAAGATGAGCAGCTTGCCGACAAAGCCGGCGGTCGGCGGAACTCCCGCGAGCGACAACAGAAAAATCAGCATCAGAATTGCCGCGGCGGGATTGCGCTGCGAGAGTCCGTTCAAATCTTCCATCTCGTCGCCGATCACGCCCTTGCGCCGCAGCACGATCACGATCGCGAACGCGCCGGTATTGAAAAACGCGTATGTCAAAAGATAGAACATCATCGCCTGCAGGCCGCGCTCGTTTCCAGCCACCAACCCGAGAAGAATGTAGCCCACGTGCGAAATCGAGGAATAGGCAAGCAGCCGCTTTATATTGGTCTGCGTGATCGCCGCCAGATTGCCGACCGTCATCGAAAGAATCGCAACCGCCGTGAGCAACGCGGTCCAATCCATCCGTACCGGCCAGAAGACGCCGAGGAAAAGGCGCAGGAGCAGCGCGAAGCTCGCCGTCTTCGATGCCACGCTCACGTAAGCGGTAATCGGAGTCGGCGCGCCCTCGTAAACATCCGGCGCCCACTGGTGAAATGGCACGGCCGCGATTTTGAAAAAGACGCCGGCCGACACCGTCATCACGGCAATGACGACCATCAAATCTCCATGCGGGCGCTGCGCGAGTACGGTCGCGATGGTGTTCAAGTTTGTCGAACCGGAAATTCCATAAAGCAGCGAGAAACCGTACGCCAAAATTCCGGAACTGAACGCGCCCAGCAAAACATATTTCAAGGCGCCTTCGTTCGAGCGGCGGTCGCGGCGCAGAAATCCCGAGAGGACGTAAAAGCTGATGGCCATCGTCTCGAGCGCGATGAAAAGCGTGACGAGGTCGTTGCCGCACGCGAGAAAGATCATTCCCACGGTCGAGAAAAGCATCAGCGCGTAGTATTCGCCGTGGTGTTCGTCTTCGATTTCGAGATAACGCACCGAAAGAAAAATCACCAGCAGCGTTGCAGCCAGAAAAATAAATCCAAACAACATGAAAAACGGGTCAATTACGATCGCGCCGTGGAAACCTTCGGCGGAAATAGCAGCGAGCGGCTTCAAAAGCCAAAGCGCCAAGGCGCTGAAAATGACGCCGAGCGACGCCGTCAGCGCATTCCATGCTTTCTGCTTGGGCTCGAGCAGAAAATCCGTGAGCAGGATCGCCAGCCCAAAAAAAGCGAGCATCACCTCCGGCATGATCAGAGGCGAGTCGCGCAAGGTCGATTGAAGAAGTCCCTGCATCAGTTTATTTCGAATCCTTCTGCGGCGCTGCGGCAGGCGTGGCCATCTTCATCGCCGGAGTCTTATCGGTCACAACGATTTGCATGGATGCGCCGCTGGCCGGTGCGGCGCTTGCAGTCGTTTGCGGCGTGTAATAGTTCGGATCGTAGCGCAGCACAATCTGCTTCACCGGCTTATCGAGCACGTTGAAAAGCGGCGCTGGATAGATGCCGATCCAGAACGCCAGGATAATCAGCGTTCCAAATGTGAAAAACTCGCGGCCATTGAGATCCGGCAAATACTCGTTCAGTGGATTGGTGATGTTGCCGAACATGACGCGCTGGTAGAGCCACAGCAGATAAGCCGCGCCGAGCACTACGCCCAGCACGCCCCACGCCGCCCATTGCCAGCGCACTTCGAATACGCCGCGTAGAATCGTGAATTCGCCGACGAATCCGTTCAACAGCGGCATGCCCAGCGAACTGAGCGTAATAATCAAATACGCCGCCGCAAAATTCGGCATCGGCGTCGAAAGCCCCCCAAATTCCGAAATGAGGCGCGTGTGCCGCCGCTCGTAGAGAACTCCGACGACCAAGAAGAGGGCACCAGTGGAAATTCCGTGGTTGACCTGCTGAATGATGCTGCCGGAAAGGCCAAGCGGCGTAAGCGCAAAAATCCCGAGCGTGCAGAAGCCCATGTGGCTGACCGAGGAATACGCGATCAGTTTTTTCATGTCTTTCTGCATCATGCAGACGAGCGCGCCGTAAACAATTCCAATGATCGAAAGCACGATCATGATCCAGCGGAAGCGCATCGTGGCATCGGGAAACATCGGCACGGAAAACCGCAGGAAGCCGTACGTGCCCATTTTCAGCAGAACGCCGGCGAGGATCACAGAGCCTGCCGTTGGAGCTTCGGTATGCGCGTCAGGCAGCCACGTGTGGAACGGGAACATCGGCACCTTGATCGCAAACGCAAAGAAGAAGCCCCAAAAGAGCCAAATCTGCAAGTGAGGCGAGAAAATTTGAGTGTGCGAGAGCAGAATCTCGCGAATGTCGAAAGTATTCGTCCGGATATAAATCGCCAGGATCGCCAGCAGCATCACTACCGAGCCCGCCAGCGTGTACAGGAAGAATTTAATCGCGGCGTAAAGTCTCCGGTCGCTTCCCCACACGCCAATGAGGAAATACATCGGGACGAGCATCACTTCCCAGAAGACGTAGAAGAGCACGAAATCGAGCGACATGAAGACGCCGAGCATGCCCGTTTGGAGCAAAAGCAGCAGAATGTAATATTCTTTCTCGCGCTTTTGAATCGCCGACCACGATGAAAGAATCGCGATAGCGCCGAGGATCGTGGTCAGCATCACCATCAGCAAGCTGATGCCATCAATGCCGATCGAATAGTGCGCGTTGATGGACGGAATCCAATCGAGCGTTTGCCGAAATTGAAAATCGGTCTCGCCGAACTTGAAGCGCCAGACGAGCGGCAACGACACCGCGAAGCCGAGGAAGCCGAAGAGATTGCCCATCCAGCGATGGGCATTGGCATTCTGCCGCGGAATAAAGAGCATCAGAATCGCGCCAACCAGCGGCGTGAATAAAATCGTGCTCAGGATGTGGTTATCGGAAAATAGCATCCTTCCCTTCCTCTCCGCCTACCGCATCTGGTGCTGCAGCAGGTAGAGCGTATAACCCAAGAAACCCACCAGGCCAAAAACGATCACCAGCATGTATTCCTGCAATTCGCCATTCTGAATCATGCGGACCGGCATGCTCGCGAAGTAGACGATCCACGAGCCGAGGCGGACCGAGCCGTCCACAATCCACGTATCCCACCACATTGAAATCCGCGAAATTACGCGCGTGAGCCAGCCCGCTCCGTTTACGCCGAGTCCGTCAATAATTTTGGCGTCGAACGAGCCGAGTGACGTGCCGAGTTCCTTCGCGCGGTTGACGAATGCGGCGTCGTAAATTTCGTCCACGTAATATTTGTGAAGAAGGAGATTATATAAACCGCTCACGCTGGAAGCGATTTTATTCGGCAGATCCCGCCGCTTAATGTAGATATACCAGGCGAACAAAATTCCGGCGACGACGAGCGATTCCGAAAGCAGCATTAAATAAATTTCGCCCATTCTCGAGCTGACACCCTTCGCTGCTTCCACGCGAGCTTCGTGCGGTTCGGCTACGACGGATGAAAGGAAATGGACGAAATGGCTGCTGCCGCCCAGAATTTCCGGCCAGCTAATCCAACCGCCGGCGATCGAAAGACCGGCGAGAATTACCAACGGAACCAGCATTGATCTAGGCGACTCGTGGATGTGGTGCTCAACTTCGTGATCTACGCGCGACTCGCCGTGAAACGTCATGAAAATCAAGCGGAACATGTAGAAGGCCGTCATTCCCGCGGTGAAATACCCGACGATCCAGAGCGTCAGATCTTTTTCATAGGCTTTCCCGAGGATGAGGTCCTTGCTCACAAAGCCGGCGAACGGAAAAATTCCGGCGATGGCGAGGGTCGCGATCAACGTCGTCCAGTAGGTGACCGGAATTTTTTTGGCGAGCGCCCCCATCTTGCGCATGTCTTGCTCGCCTGACATCGCGTGAATGACGCTGCCGGCCGCAAGGAAGAGCAATCCTTTGAAGAACGCATGCGTCATCAAATGGAAAATACCTGCAGTGAAAGCGCCTACGCCGCACGCCAGGAACATATACCCGAGCTGCGATACCGTCGAATACGCGAGAACTTTTTTGATGTCGGTTTGAACGACGGCGATGGACGCAGCAAAAATCGCGGTCACGGCGCCAGTCATGGCGACCACGCCCATGGCCAGCGGCGACAATTCAAAGATGGCGTTGGTTCGCGTGACCATGTACACGCCCGCGGTGACCATCGTGGCCGCGTGAATTAGTGCGCTGACCGGCGTCGGGCCTTCCATCGCGTCAGGCAGCCAGACGTAGAGCGGAATCTGCGCTGATTTGCCCGTCGCACCCCAGAAGAAGAGCAATGCGATTGCGGTGATCAACGCGGTCCCCGCTGCGAAATGCCCTGCAGCCAACGCCGGGCCGAGCTGCGTGAACCGGATTGTCCCAAGCAGCGCCGAAGTCAAAAAAATTCCAAGGAGAAATCCCGCGTCACCGACTCGGTTGACGATGAATGCCTTCTTGCCTGCGTCCGACGCGGACTTTTTCTTGAACCAGAAGCCGATCAGAAGATAGCTGCACGTTCCGACGCCTTCCCAGCCGACAAATAGAAGCAACAGATTATTCGCAAGGACGAGCATCAGCATCGCAAACATAAAGAGATTCAAATAGCCGAAGAAGCGGTAATAGCCGCCTTCGTGGGCCATGTAGCCGGTGGAGTAAATGTGGATGAGCAGACCGACGCCGGTGACCACGAGAATCATCACGGCGGAAAGCGGATCGAGCAGAAAGCCCCAATCGGCGATAAATTGGGCCACCGCGCCAGAGGTCGTGTGATAAGTGCCGGCGGGAATCCATTCGAAAAGAATTTTCTCGGCGACGCGTTGTCCTTCCGGCAGTCCGAGCAGTTGAAAGAATCCGCCGAGCGCAAAGATGAACGAAATCGCGACGCTTCCGACGCAAATCACGTTGACCGCCTGGTTTGGCAGCCTGCGGCCGATGAAAAACATCAGCGCCGCGCCGGCCAGCGGAAACATCGGGATCAGCCAGATATGGTCGAGAAAGAATGGCAACGCCGCGTTCAATTGATCTCCGTGGCTACCACTTCAGCAAATCCATTTCGTCAGCGAGAACCGTTTCGCGATTGCGGAAAAACGCGATGATGATGCCGAGGCCGACTGCGGCTTCGGCCGCCGCATCCGTGATGATAAAAATGGCGAAAACTTGGCCGTCTACCGAACCCCACAATCGCGAGAAAGCCACGAGATTTATATTCACCGCGTTCAAAATCAGTTCGATGGACATCAAGATGATGATGACGTTGCGGCGCGTCAGCACGCCGATCACCCCAATCGTAAACAGCGCGAGACTCAGATAAAGATAGTGGCTCGGCGTCAGCATCAGATTTTCCTCTTGGCCATCACAACCGCCCCGATCATCGCGACTAGCAGCAAAATCGAAGCAATTTCAAACGGCAGCATATAGCGCTGGAAGAGCGCCGCGCCGATTTGCTCGGCGTTCGGCTGCATCGCGCGTGTCGAAGCCGCCGGCAAATTGAATGCGCCGCTTCCGAGGCGGAATGCCATCAACACTTGCGCTCCCAGCGCGATGGCGAGAACCGCTCCAACCCACGCCTGGCGGCTGAATTGAATCTGCCGCACGGCGACATCCAGATTTACCAGCATGATCACGAACAGGAACAGCACCATGATTCCGCCGACGTACAAAATGATCTGCACGACAAAGAGAAACTCCGCTTCCAACTGGAGAAAAATCCCGGCGGTCGCGAGCAGCGTGGTGATCAAGAAGACCGCGCTGTGCACGGCGCTGCGCCGCGTGATCATGACTATCGCGGAGACGACCGCGAACGCCGCAAAAAAATAGAAAATAATCGTGTCAAACGTCATTTATTTGCCGCCGCCAACTCCGGCTACCGCCGCTTCCGTGGATGAAGGCTTCGCGCTGTCCGATCCGAGCCACGCCGCGAACACAAGCGTAAGGCCGTTCGCGAGAATCACGGACCACAGCAGCCACCATCCGAATTGCTGGTGGAGCAAAAGGCCGATCGCCACCATCAACAGGTTCACTAGCGCCAGTGGAATCAGGAATTGCCAGCCGAGTTTCATCAGCTGGTCGAAGCGATAGCGCGGAAACGTAAATCGGAACCACAGGAAGCCGTACAGATACACCAGAACTTTCACGATGAACCAAAAGCCGCCGTGAATTCCCGCCATCAGCGGCGAAGTGAGCGACCACGCCATCGCCGCCGCCAGAACCACGAAGAGCCCGACGAAAAGAAACATCACGAATTTCTGGACGGGCACCGCTTGGCGCAACGCTAGCTTCGCGCACCATGCGGCGAGCCCGAAAAAAATCAGCACTGGCAAAATGTCGAGCGCTTCGAAGGGCATGCCGAACAAATGCTGGTGGAAACTCGCCAGCGGCCGCAGCCAGCCGCCGAGGAACAATGTGGTGGCGATGCCGGAAACGACGATCATGTTTGCGTATTCAGCAAGGAAGTAGAGCGACCAGCGGAAGCCGCTGTATTCGGTCATGTAGCCCGCAACCAGCTCCGACTCGGCTTCCGGCAAATCAAATGGCGCGCGATTCGTTTCCGCAATCGAGGCGACCATATAAATAAAAAAACTAATGGGCACGAGGAAGATGAACCAGACTCCAACTTGATCCTGAGCTTCGACGAGCGCCTTCATCGAGAGCGATCCGCCGAGCAGCAATGCCGAAACGAGTGCCAGTCCCGCCGCAGTTTCGTAACTCACAAGCTGCGCGGCGCTGCGCAGAGCGCCCAAGAGCGAGTAGTGGCTGTTTGACGCCCAGCCGCCGAGCACGATGCCGTAAATGCCAAGCGAACTCACGGCCAAAATGAAAAGTAGTCCGACATCGAGATCGGCAATTTGAAACGTCGGCCCGAGCGGCAGCGCGGCGTATGCGAGGAGCGCCATCGTGACGCTGGCGAGCGGCGCGAGCCAGAACAGCAGCTTGTCGGCTTTGTCGGGGATGATGTCTTCTTTAAGAAGGAGCTTCACCGCGTCGGCAATCGGCTGCAGCAAACCGTGCGGTCCTACGCGCATCGGGCCCATACGCGCTTGCATGTGCGCCATTACCTTACGCTCGAGCAGCACGATGTATCCGGCGAGCAGCGGCAACACGGCCACGATCACCACCGCGTAAATCACCGGCAGGATGAAGGGCTGAATTTCTTCTAGAATTCTTGCATTCATATCGCGATGTTTTGTTTGACCTAAAGACTAGCGATCCACTTCCCCAAGAACGATGTCAATCGTGCCGATGATGGCAACGACGTCCGCGACGAGCGAGCCTCGCGCCATTTTGTCGAACGCCTGCAAATTGATAAATGACGGCGGCCTTACGCGCACGCGATACGGTTGCGTGGTGCCGTCGCTCACAATGTAATAGCCGAGTTCGCCCTTCGGCGCCTCGATGCCGTGATAGACCTCGCCCGGCGGCGGCTTGAGCACTTTGCCAATGCGCGCCATGATCGGGCCAGCGGGAATATTCTCGATTGCCTGCAGGCAGATCAGGCGCGACTGGCGCATTTCTTCGATGCGAACGATGTAACGATCGAAGGTGTCGCCGGTTGTTCGAGTCGGAATTTCGAATTTGTAGAGGTCGTAGGCGGCGTACGGCATGGCCTTGCGGATATCCCACTGCACTCCGCTCGCGCGAAGGACCGGGCCGGTGACGCCGAGGGCGATCGCGTCGGCGGAATTTAGAATCCCGACGCCCTTCGTGCGGCCGACCCAGATGCGATTTTCGGTCAGCAATTCCTCGTACTCGTTCATGCGGTGTTCGAAGTCGGTGCAGAAACGCTTCACTTCGGCTTCGAAGCCGTCGTACGTTTCGTATTGCAGGCCGCCGATTCGAAACGCATGCGTGGTAAGCCGCGCGCCGCAATACTTCTCGAAAATTTTCAGGATTTCTTCGCGCTCGCGAAAGCAGTAGAAGAGCGGCGTCAGCGCGCCGATATCGAGGGCGTGGGTGCCAAGCCAAAGCAAGTGGCTCGCGATTCGCTGGAGCTCGGTGAGAATCGTCCGCACGACGCGGGCCCGGATCGGCGCCTCCGCTCCGAGAAGCTTTTCGACAGCTTCGCAATAGCCGAGGCCGTTTGACACGGCCGCGACGTAATCCATCCGGTCAACGTACGGCGCGAATTGCTGGTAGCTGCGATGCTCCGCGATTTTTTCAACGCCACGATGTAGATAGCCGATGATGCACTCGGAATCGACGATGCGCTCGCCGTCGAGCTTGAGCTTCACCCGCAGCACTCCGTGCGTGGACGGGTGCTGCGGTCCCATGTTGATGATGATTTCGTCGGCGCCGAGAATGGATGTTCCCGGCGGCAATGAATCGGTCATGCGGGGGTCGCTCATGCTCTATTTATTGGCCGCTTTCAATGCCCAGGTTCTCGCGCACCCAGGCCGTGTCCTGCTTCAAGATGTCGTAATCCTTGCGCAGCGGATAGCCCTGCCACTCCTCGGGCAGAAGTATGCGGCGCAAATCGGGATGGCCTGCGAACGGAATTCCGAACATGTCGAATGCTTCGCGTTCGAGCCAATTCGCGACTGGCCAGATCGATACGACGCTGGCGATCGATTCCCCCTCGCCAAGGTGCGCCTTCAGCCGCAGCCGCTCGTTCTTCGCGAACGAGTAGAGAATCGCGACGACGTCAAATCGGCGCTCGCGCTTCGGCCAATCGACCGCCGTCAGATCAACCAGGTAATCGAATTTTTCGTCGTCGCGGCAATAGCGTGAGACTTCGAGCCAGCGCGACGCGTCCACCAGAATGATTGCCTGCTTGCGGTCGAGCGTCGCTTCGCGGATCGCTTCGCCAAAGCGCGCCTTCATTCGCTGGACGAGCTCGTTATCGAGAGGAACGGGCTTCGGAGGAGCTTCTTTCGGTGCTGCGGCAGGACGCGGAGGCGCTGCAGCAGCGGGCGCCGCGGGTGCTGCAGGCTTCGCCACGGGCGGAGTCGCCGGCGATTCGGCTTTTGGCGGCGTGGCAGCTACATCGATAGGGCTAGGCGCAGCCGGTATCGCCGCGGGCGGAGTCGCCGGTGCATCCGCCTTTGGCGGTGTTTCGCCTCCACCGGGAGCGCCAGGCGGCGTGCCGGAGGAATCTTTTTCCGAGGGGTCGTTTGCCATTTGTCGATTGGTTGGTCGGGCTGCGTCCATCGTGAACGCACTTCTAGCGATGCGTTCAGCAGCCCATTTTCTAACACAGCCGCAAAAACAGCGTCAACGCAATCAGTTCGCCTGCATGAAAAAAGATCGCAGCGCGCTCATACCCAATCGAGTGCGCCTTTCTTATAAAGCCAGATGTAGCCAACGATCAAAATTCCCAGAAACACGACCATCGTGAGAAGCCCATACGCGCCCAGGACGCTATAGCGAATCGCCCAGGGAAACAGAAAAATCGTTTCGACATCGAAAATCACATAGAGAATAGCGACAAGGTAGAACCTGACCGAATAGCGCCCGCGCGCGTCGCTTTCCGCCGGAACGCCGCACTCGTAGGGCTCTAATTTCGCGCCGACAGTCGTCGAATCGGGCCGTATAAACTTGAAAATAATCAAGGTAACGGCAGGAAAGGCGGCCGCTAGGAGCAAGTAGATAAAAATCGGGATGTATTGGCGGGGCATCGCCCAAATCAACGTGGCATCCTAGCACAGCCGCCAATCGCGAGCCAGAGCCTCGTACCTAGAAAAATACTACGAAGTTGCTTTTCCCCGTGGCTCCAAAACCAGGGCAGCGACGAGCGGCCGCCAAAACATTGAGCGTATCCGCTAAGAGGTCGGCACTTCAATTCTCGGCCTGTACTTTGTTGTACAAAGTACTTGACATCAGCGAAGTACTCTGCAATTATTCTTTCCGCGGCGGATTTTAAATTCACTTTCTCTGGGAGATGACGGACATGTTCAAGCGGATCGCCGCAATCGCCTTTATCTTTTTCTGCACCAGCCTCGCGTGGATCATTCTCGGCACGACGATCAGTCTGAGAACCGACTCATCGGGCTCCGAAATACAGCCCCGCATGCTCTCGAACTGGGGAACTCCACAAACGCAGACGCAACCCACGGCAACCTACGTTTTGCCAGCCGCAATTCCCGTAAATGACGCAGCCGGGAAGCCCGCGTCGAAACCCCAACCGCAACCTAGGTTCAGTTCCCTCCCGATCGAAAGCAGTCAGATCCAAGTCGCTCTTCATCTCGATCAGCGCAAAAAGGGCCTGCTTTGGTACAGCACATACCGAGATAGTTTCGACGGGACTTACTCATTCAAGAATCTGTCCGATCGCACGCTTTCCGTCACTTTCGCCTTGCATCTTCCGGCCGAACACGCCGTCTACGACGACATGCGAATGATGCTCGATGATTCGCCCCTTTCGGTCACCAGCCAAGCGGGCATCGCCAGGGCGACCGCCTTCGTAAACCCCCAATCAGAGGCGAAATTGCGCGTGAGCTATCGATCGCAAGGCCTCGATTCTTGGACGTACAGCTTCGGCGAGGCGGCGAACGCCGTGCGCAATTTCAGCCTGCAAGTGAATACGGATTTCGAGAGCTTCAACTTTGGCGACGACACCCTTTCTCCCACGAGCGAGCGCGCCGACGGATCCGGCCGAGAACTTACCTGGCAATACGCCAATCTTGTTTCAGGCTTTCCGATAAGCATCCGAATGCCAGAAAAAATTCAGCCCGGGCCGCTTGCGGGACGCATCAGTTTTTTCGCGCCGGTCTCGCTCTTCTTTTTCTTTTTTATCCTGTTTATCCTTTGCACGGTTCGCGGCATTGAAATGCATCCGATGAACTACTTCTTCCTCGCGTGCACGTTCTTCTCTTTCCATTTGCTCCTGGCATATCTCGTCGATCACATTTCAATTCATCTCGCGTTTGCGATCTGCTCCGCCGTGTCGATTTTCCTGCTGGTGAGCTATCTCCGGCTGGTGGTCAGCGCCCGATTTGCGCTCTTCGAAGCTGGTCTTATTCAATTCGTTTATCTCGTGCTTTTCTCCTACGCGTTTTTCTTCGAGGGATTCACTGGCTTGACGGTCACGATCGGCGCGATTTTGACGCTCTATATCGTCATGCGGACCACGGCACGAGTTCGCTGGACGGAATTATTCGCGAGAAGCGTCGTGTGACTCGAGAAAACGCCAACCCACCGGCACGAATCCTCAGCCAATTTGGCTGTCTCGGCCCATGGAACGCCGCTCGAAATCGGTAAATCCCAAAAACTCTGCGCAGCATCTCAATACGAGCGCCCGGCAAGCGCCTCCGTAATGCCGCGAGGCCGGTAACGGTGATGGAACGACTGACACTTTGGGCGGTTGTGTAAAGAGGACGAAGGCCCGTAAGCTCGATATGTGTCTGATATGAATCGAGAGAATACAACTCAAGAGAAACTCGACGCGCGGATGGCTGCGGCGCTTCGCATCGCCCGAATCATACGGTGCGTGAACATCGCGGCGAGCGTGCTTGGAGCGCTTATTGTCTTCGCGGTGATTCAGCCGGGGACGGTTCGCGCCGCGTGGGCCAAGATCGCTAGCATCATGCGAATTGAGAGCGACGTTCCTCCTGTCGCGCTTAATGATTTGCCCGCCGGTTTCGTCGAACAGGTTGACGCGCTTCCTCCGCAGCAACAGGCCGAAGTGTTGATGCAACGATCGATCGACCATTCTCCCGCGGCGGCGCTGTTGGTTCCACGATATTCGAAGGCGTGGCTCGGAAAAGTATCGCTCAATCCGGAATTAACAGGTGTGCTCGGCACCGCCCTAAACGAAGATGATTTTCGCGTGCGCGGTGCGGCAATCGAAGTTTATCTGGCTGCCAACAAGGTGCCGAAAACGCCCCGCGGCGCCGCCCAACTTTCGCATGTGATCGATACGAATCCTGCTGGACGCCCGTGGGCGCTCTGGATGCTCGGCGCTCTTGGAAATCGCGGGATTGAGCCCGACAAGGCTTTCACAAAGCTCGTGAATTATTTGCACGATTCGGACGAGCAAACGCGCTATTGGACGGTCGAAGGACTGGCGCAGCTTGGAACCGATGGAACTGTCGCTCCCCTGCTCGACGCGTTCCGCAACGATTCATCGGCCGAAGTTCGACAGCGCGCGGCTTCGAGCCTAGCGCGCACCGGCATGTTGAGTGGACGACAGCGGCTCAATGCGGTTCCGTCGCTGATTGAAATGGCGGAGGATCCGGCTCTCGATCCTTCCGCGAAGAATTGGGTATTCCAGGCGCTTGCAGACATCACGGGCGAGCGGCTTGGACACGATCCTACCGAGTGGCGGGATTGGTGGTTCACGCACCAGCAGCGCTAACCGGTCGTTTTTTCCTCCCCAAACAACTGGGATTTCATTTCGACCAATTGCGATTGTTCAATCGTGGCGTGCGCCGCGCAGAACTTCCACGGCATGAGGCAGCAGATCCGACACAGCGTCGAGCGATTCGACCGCGCCCTTCGGACTTCCCGGCAGATTAACGATTAAAGTTGATGCGCGCACTGCGGCGATTGCACGCGAAAGATATGCACGGCTGAATCCGCGGCCGCCCACTTCCCTCATTCGCTCACCGAGGCCCGGAACGATTCTCGTCGCGGCGGCAGTGGTGGCCTCCGGCGTGACGTCGCGCGGGCCGAGTCCGGTGCCTCCGGTTGTGAGAATCACGTCCGCATCGCCGGAATCGCAAATCTTGATTAATCGGTCGCGAATCGAATTCTGATCGTCGGCGAGGATTTCGGAAGCCGCCACTTGCCAGCCCAGCGCCTCGCAACGCTTTCGCAGCGCCACGCCGGAGAGATCCTCTCGCGTGCCGCGTGACACGCTGTCGCTCACGGTGATGATTGCGATGCGCATGGAGTGAATCGATCGAAGTTGAGTGAACTAATTCAAGCGAACTATTCAAGTCAACTAAGCCGCAGGACTCGAGCCGTTGTCCGATCCATCGCGGCCAGCCTCATCGATAAGCCGGAGCCCTTCCATCAATAGGCCCGTCGTCGATCGCGAAATCGTATTGCGCGTCGGCGCGACATTGAAATCAATCTCGAATTCGCCGCCAGCCCAGCTAACCGCCTCGTAGACAGCCGGCTCACCCTCCACATTACCGAGCTTTGCGTCCTTGCATTGTCCACCCGAGAAAAACATTTCGCACGTGTCGGCGCCGCGGCGCACGGAAAGCTTGCACGACTTCTGCCCCATTTCGAGGGATTGCATGAGATCCATGATACTCATCTCCTCGAGGCGTCCCTGAATCACGCCCGGCCTCACGGCACGATTCTGCAATTTCACGAGCGCGATTCTGTCCACCACTTTTTTCGCGCTGCGAATCAGATCCTGGATGAAGAAAGGCTTGGGAATGAATTCCTCGACGCCGTCCACAACGGGCCGCAACTTTTCCTCGATGTCGCCGCGGCTCGCGAGAAAAATAAAAGGAATTAGGCTGGTCTGCGGGCGCGCACGCAGCTTCTCGTAAAGCTGGCGGCCATCGAGTCCGGGCATTTTGTAGTCGCAGAGAACCAAATCGGGCGGATCGTCCACAATCTTGAGGAGCGCGTCCGCGCCGTCCGCCGCCGCGCGCACATCGCAATGCGGCGCCAGATTCTTCATCAACAAGTCAAGGATCAGCGCGTTATCGTCAACGACGAGAACTTTGACTTCCTTCATCCGCGTCCTCGCGCCGGCCCCGACGCAATGCGAGCAAATCCGGGGCGCCGGTACGTCCCGCTCTTTCCGCCGGTTTTTTCCACGAGAAAAAGCTCCGTGATTTCCATCCCGCGCTCAAGCGCCTTGCACATGTCGTAGATCGTCAACGAGGCAGCGGCCGCTGCTACCAGCGCTTCCATCTCAACGCCGGTCGGCCCCGTCGTCGCGGCGCGCGACGCAATCTCAATTCCATTTTTGCATAGCTTTGCGAGGACATCCACGTGAGTCAACGGCAGGGGGTGACAAAGCGGAATCAATTCGGACGTGCGCTTCGCGGCGGCAATTCCGGCAATTCGGGCAATTTCAAGAGGATTGCCCTTGGGATTCTTGAGCATCCGGATGCTGCGCACCGTCGCCGGAAGCATGCGCACGAAAGCGTGCGCTTCCGCCGCGCGCGTCGTGGGCGGCTTCTCGCTCACGTCCACCATGCGGACGCGCCCTTTCGAATCGTAGTGAGATAATTTGCGCTTCAATTTTGCGCTCGGGCCTGAACTCGGGATCAGCCTTTGAATACTCTTCCGACAGGCTCGCAAGAGTCTGACGAGAAGAATACAATTCACGCTAGCACGATTTCACGGTTTGTAACACTGCGCGCCGTAGTAGGGATTATTTTCCGATTAGAGCGGCTGCGAAGGCAGCGTGTTGACTGACGGCAGACCGGCTAGTAAGAATGACCACTGCCGTGGGGTGATTTTTGGAACGGGATTTCCGCATTTTGACCGTCGGCTGCGTGTCTATAATTGCCGCGTTGGTTGTCGTGGGCGCCGTGTCTCACGAAGCGATTCGCCACATTGTGCAGACAGCTCCGCTGTGGATTGCCGTCGTCCTCGGAGCTCGCCAATCTGGCTGGAGCAAGTGGGCGGCGCTGCCATGCTTTTGCTTCTGGCTACTTCTAATGATCCTAATATGGTTATTTCTCCTTGGTTGGACGCGAATCGTCTCAGGAACTTTTTCGTCGACCGAAGTCGCAATGACTGTGATCGTTGGGCTGGCCTCAATCGTGGGAATTGTTACGGCAGTGCGCATGAGGGGTAGTGTTCGCGCATGGCCAGCAACAGCCACGGTGTTGCTGGTCGCGGTGCTACAAGTAACAGCCCTTCGATTGAGCCTTCTGCCCGCCATTGCCCATCGCTGACGAGCTATCGATAAAGGTGTCGCACCTGGGATTGTAATTCGAGCCAGCAGGCAGTTCCCAACGAGATCAGCGGTCATGCGCCGAGTGTCCGCTGTCGTTACGGAGCGTCCCGGATGCGGACATCTCACGCCGCGAATAATTTTCGACAATCGAAATAAACCACGTCAGATCAGCAAAATAGGAAAAGTACAATATGGAGTCGAAGATGCTCTGAAGGGTCAGGGCGTTACTACCTCAAACACATTCTCAGCAAAGAGCGTGGAGGAACCCATGAGGACGCTTATTCAGGACATCCGGATCGCGACACGGATGTTGACTAAGAATCCGGGGTTCAGCATGGTGGTTGTGCTGACGCTGGCGCTCGGCATTGGCGCCAACACGGCGGTCTTCAGCATCGTCAATTCATTCCTGTTCAATCCGCTGCCGGTGAGAGACGCCGGACACCTCGTCGTGGTCGCCTATCACGATCCCAAGATTTACTTCCCGCACCAGGTCTCCAATGCCGACTTGCAGGATTTTCAAGCGCACAGCGAAGTCACTACCGACATGACGGCGTTCCTCGTCAATTTCGCGGGCCTCAGCGCGGATAATCGCAGCGAGCGCATTCTGGTCACCTACACCAAGGGCAATTATTTCACCTCACTCGGCATTCAGCCCGCACTCGGGCGAATTTTTCTTCCCAGCGAGGGAGAAGTGCCGGGCTCCGATCCCGTCGTCGTTCTTGGCCACTCTTACTGGATGCGCCGCTTCAATGGAGACCCTTCGGTGGTCGGAAAGAGCGTAAATCTCAACGGGCGGCCGGTAACCATCATCGGAGTGGTGCCGAAAGCATTCTTCGGCACGTTTTACATCGTGGAATCGGACGCCTACGCGCCTCTCGGAATGTATGCGTGCAGCGGCGGCTCGCCGAACATTCTCACCGACCGTAAGGACAAGCAGCTCCGCGTCCTCGCGCATCTCAAGCCCGGCGTCTCCATCGGAAAGGCGCGCGCATCACTTCAAGTAATCGCCGACAATCTCGCGCTCGAATACCCGGACATCGACAGCGGCCTGAAGATGGACGTGATCCCCGAAAAGCTGGCGCGCCCCGAAGCCGCTTCAGCGAGCTCGTGGCCGCTGGTCTCCGCCGTGTTTCTCGGCCTCGTAGGCCTGGTGCTGATCTTCACCTGCGTGAATGTCACGAACCTGCTGCTTTCGCGGGCATCAATTCGGGCAAAGGAAATGGCAGTCCGCGCCTCCCTCGGTGCGGGCCGCGTGCGGCTGTTTCGCCAATTGCTCACCGAGAGCCTTCTACTGTCGAGTTTGGGAGCGATTGGAGGCGCAGCCATCGGCTTGTTTCTAATGAGCTGGATCGAGAAGATACGCCTACCCGGCATAGAAGGTCCCCTGCGCATGAGCCAGCCGTTTGACTGGCGCATGTTCCTGTTCATTGGCTCAGTGGCGGCCGCCTCGGGATTGCTCGCAGGTGTGGTTCCGGCATTCCGTGCGACGCGAATCGATCTGAACGACACGCTGCGTGAGAGCGGCCGCAGTCTTACAGGCGGCGCCGGTCACAATCGCGTTCGCAACGTCCTCGTCGTTGGGCAAGCAGCCGGCTCGCTCGTCGCGCTCATCATGGCAGGACTCTTCCTGCGCAGCTTGCAGCACGCCGAAAAGGCGGACCTCGGATTTCAACCCGAGCACCTAATGAATTTCACCATCGATGTGGGGGAACTGGGATACGACGAGCAGCGCGGAGCAAATTTCTATCGCGAACTTGGCAGCCGCGTTCGCGCTTTGCCCGGCGTTCAATCCGCTGCCTTCGCTTACTCCGTGCCACTGGGCTATTACAGCGCGCCATTGAACGCAGTTTGGAACGAAAGCCAGCGAGGTTTGCCGGCGAGCCAGGTTCCGGCCGTATCTTTAAACAAAGTGGATTCGGATTATTTCAGCACGATGGGCATCGAAGTCGTTCGAGGCCGCGCGATCGATGAGCGCGACCAGAACATGACGCCGCTTGTCGCCGTGGTCAACGAACTCTTCGCACAGAAGCTTTGGCCGGGGCAGGATCCGATCGGCCATCATTTCCGCCGCGTGTCCGTCGAGGGACCGGACATCGAAGTCGTCGGCGTCGCGAAGTACAGCAAATACGCCTCCATCGGCGAGGTTCCCGCTCCACATTTCTACGTCCCGCTTACGCAGGATTATGCGGCCGTTCGCGTCCTGCACGTCCGCAGCTCGCTTCCCCCCGCCAACATCGTGCACGAAGTCGAAGCGCAGGTTCACGCGCTCGATCCGAATCTTCCCGTCTTCGACGCCATGCCGATGGCGGAAGCTCTCGAGGGTGGAAACGGTTTCTTCTTCCTCCGAGTTGCCGCCACGTTTGCCGGAGCGCTTGGCGGTCTGAATCTCCTGCTCGCGGTCGTCGGCTTGTATGGCGTGATTTCTTATGCTGTCAACCAGCGCATCCATGAAATCGGCGTCCGCATCGCGCTCGGCGCGCAGCGGCAGAAAATATTTGGCATGGTAATCGGGCAAGGATTGAGGTTGGTGCTGACGGGTCTTGCAATTGGCGTGGCTATTTCAGCTGCACTCTCGCGATTCCTCGGGAGCTTGCTGGTTGATACGGGCGCGCTCGACCCTCTCGCGTTCGCGTCCGCGTCGCTGCTTCTCGCCGGCGTCGCCGCGCTCGCCTGTTACATTCCCGCGCGCCGCGCCATGCGCGTCGATCCGATGGTCGCGCTGCGCTACGAGTGACGATTCGGCTTCTTCAATGAGCGATGTCGATGCGCTAAATTGAACCGCGGCGAGGGAATACATCCACCGAATCGCCGGCGCTCACATGTTGCTGCGACGTGCTCACTACAATGAAGCAGTTCGCGTTCACTAGCGCCACGGTGTCGCCTGAACCTTGCCAGCGCAACGCTTCAACTGTCGGGCCTTCATCAGTGAACTTCACTTTTGCGGGAAGAAAATGGGCTAGGCCAGGCTTCTCGTTTAAATCGTGCGTGATTTTTACGCGGAAGAGCGCGACCGGCCGCGGCGCCGCGCCGCTCAAAACATCAATCGCTGGCGTGACCAAAAGTTCGAACGTCACCATCGCGGACACGGGGTTTCCCGGCAGCCCAAAGACGAGCTTGTCTTTGCAGACGCCGAAGACGGCTGGACGCCCCGGACGGATTGCGACCGCGTCGAAATAAAACTCCGCGCCTGCCTCGAGAAGAATTTTCTCCACCAGGTCGTACTTCCCCATAGAAACGCCGCCGCTTAGAACGAGCGCATCCTCCGCAAGCCCGCGTTCGATAAACTCGCGCAATTCTCGTTCTCGATCCGGCGCGGGGCCCAGAATCAGTGGCTCGGCACCGGAGAGAGCGACCTGAGCGGCGAGAGAGATGCTATTGCTGTTGCGGATCGCATACGCGCCGGGCTTCTCGTTTGCGGGCACGAGCTCATCTCCCGTCGCGAGTACGGCTACGCGCGGCCGCGTGAACACCGGCAACTTAGTCGCTCCGACCTGCGCCGCGACGCTTAATTCCGCATATCCGATGCGCGTTCCGCGGTGAATGACGATTTGATTTGCCCGCGCTTCGTTTCCAGCGCGAATGATGTGATCGCCGGCGGGTGCGCCGCGCTCGACCGTAATCCAATCTCCCGCTGCCTTCGTGTACTCCACCATCACGACGGCGTCGGCCCCGGCAGGTACGGGCGCGCCGGTCATAATGTGAACGCACTCGCCTTCCGCCAACTTGCCGGGATACGAACCACCCGCTTTACTCTCACCGACAGCCTTCAGGCGCGTGGGAACATTGGCGACATCCATCGAGCGCACGGCGACGCCATCACGAATCGAGCGATCGAACGACGGATAGTCGCGATCCGCGCGAACGTGTTCAGCCGCAACGCGGCCGAGAGCAGCGGCGGGATCACGCATGATATCGATGGTTTCGGGAGAGCGAGGGCGGTAGCGAGCCTGAGCGATCTCGATGACTTTGCCGCGGGCGGCTTGGTAGGACAGCATGTGCAGTTAGAGCCAGGACGCGAGCTTGGTGCCGGAAGAAATAATTGTGGCGTCGCGTTCGGGGCCAGTCGAGATCATTCCGATTTCGACCTCGAGCGAATCCGAAATAAATTTCAGATAGTCGCGCGCCGCCGGCGGCAATTCTTTCTCCTCGCGAACGCCGTACGTGGGTTTGCGCCAGCCGGGCACCGTCTTGTAGACCGGAGTGACCTGCGAAAATTTCTCGACCTCACCTGGCATGTCGTTCACGCGCTCGCCCTTGTACATGTATCCGACGCAGACCTGAATGTCGGACTGCGTATCGAAAACATCGAGTTTTGTGACCACAAAGGAATCAATGCCATTGACCATTTTGGCGTAGCGCAAGACTTCTAGATCGAGCCAGCCGCAGCGGCGCGGGCGTCCCGTGACCGCGCCGAATTCCTTGCCGCGGTCGCGGACTTCGCTGGCTTCGAGGTCGGGCATTTCCGTCGGGAACGGGCCGCTTCCGACGCGGGTCGTGTACGCCTTCGTGACCCCCACAACGCCGCCCACGCGCGTCGGAGGCACCCCGAGGCCGGTCGAGCAGCCGCCTGATGTCGCACTCGACGATGTGACGTAGGGATACGTGCCATGATCGATGTCGAGCATAGTGCCTTGCGCACCTTCGAACAGAACCGATGAGCCGCGATCGATCGCACGATTCAACAGCGAGGCCGTATCGGCGATATATACCGAAATTTGTGCACCGAGTTCGAGATAGCGTTCAAGGATTCCTTCGGTCCCCAGCGGCCGGCCGTAGGTGGCCTGGCTAATCGCGTTCTTTTCCTTGATAACGCGCTCCAGCTTCTCCGCAAATTTCTCGGCATCTCGCAAATCGCCGACGCGAATTCCCCGCCGCGCCATTTTATCTTCATAGGCCGGACCGATGCCGCGCGATGTTGTGCCGATTTTCGCTTCGCCACGCGCCGCTTCGGCCGCCTTGTCCATTTCGAGGTGATACGGAAAGATCAAATGCGCGCGATCGCTGAGGTAGAGGCGCCCGCGCGCATCAACTCCCGCCTTTTTCAGAGTTTCGATTTCGGCGACGAGCGCGGCCGGATCCACGACAGTGCCGGGACCAATAACCGCCTTCTTTCCGGGCCGCAGAATGCCGGATGGAATGAGCTGGAGCACGAAACGCTGATTGCCAACGATTACAGTGTGGCCGGCATTATGGCCGCCCTGGCTGCGCGCAATGTACTCGAAAGACCCGGCGAGATAGTCAACGACCTTGCCTTTGCCTTCGTCGCCCCACTGCGCGCCCACGACGGCCACCGTCTTGGCTTCCAATCGTCCCACGCTCATTTTCGCCGCCATCGAGTGATTCCCGCCGAACAGACCGGCCGCCCGCACATTTCCGCCCTCGCTCGAACTGCTGGAAAGACAAACGGGTGGAAAGCAAAACGCCGAAAAATCATCCTACGCTGTGCCTAAAGATAAGGCAAGCAGGGCACGGAACTGCTATCGCGGCCCGGGTTCGAGGAGCGCCTTGCGGCTAAATCACTTCTTTGGATTCGAAATGCTGAACGAGAACTTGCTCATCAGAAGCTGGGCCTCATCGGGATCGAGCTTCTCAAAAATGAGCTCTGCTGGCTTGTTCCTGGAGTCATCGATATCTTTGGCCCGAAAGTAGTACACGTGTCCGGCTTCAGCCGTGATTTGCAGCGCCGCTTCACCCCGCTTGGGACCGAGAACCACGAACCCCTGCCAGCTTGCGCATAAGTGGTGTTCACCGGGGTCAACCGAAACATAAAGATAAGAATCGCTGTGCGTCGCACCAACCCACGCGCCGTCGAGGCCAAACCGAGTCGTGGGTCTCGGCCGATCATTGAAATTCGCATCGTCCTGCAAGAAATACACGAGCGCTTTCCCGGCGTCCGGTTGCCCTGTCGGGTGCCGGCTATTGTCGGTTCTGACTTCAAAGTCCACATTCGCCGCGCCGCATCCTGGAGCTACTGCCGTGGCTGCGGGCTGGCTCTGTCCAAAAGTTGGCAATGCGACGGCAAAGAAAATAACGGCTGGGAGAATTTTCATTGGCGTAGCCTCCGAAATAGCGAATCGAACTGACCGATATCTGCTGTTGAACGGTTGTCCGGATTCCCGAATCTGATCTGACGATCACCCGGCAATAAAAGGACGCATGACGTTCGCGGGAGGTTTCGATATTGTGGGCTGCGCTGTGCTATTTCGCAGGTTTCGTTTGTATTTCGGAGTAGCGGAAGCAGTCAACAACGTGGTCGTTCACCATGCCGACGGCCTGCATGAATGCGTAGCAGATTGTCGATCCGACGAACTTGAATCCGCGGCGCCGCAGATCTTCGCTCATCGCATCGGATTCGCGAGTGCGCGCAGGCAATCTGCCACGGGAGGTGCGGGAGTTTTGCCTCGGCGAGCCGCCAACGAATTGCCAGATGTAGCGATCGAAGCTGCCGAATTCTCTCTGCGCATCCGCAAATAGCTTCGCATTCCCGATTGCGGCGGCAACTTTGAGGCGATTGCGAACGATGCCCGGATTCGCGAGAAGTTTTCGCGCCTTCCTCGCGTCGTACTGGGCGACTCTAGCAGGATCGAATCCGTCAAACGCAGCGCGATAATTCTCGCGCTTCTTCAGAATCGTGTCCCAGCTCAACCCAGCCTGCGCTCCTTCTAGAATCAGGAACTCGAAGAGAATCCGGTCGTCATGAACGGGGACACCCCACTCCTCATCGTGGTAGCGTATGGAGAAATCGTTCGTTGCCCAGCGGCAGCGCTTCATCGTGCTCGAACCCAACGTCATCATGTAATCGCACTCAAAAATGCCTATACAAAAAAACGCGTCCATACAAAGAAACGCTCCGGGCCGAATGAATCAGCCCGGAGCCAATCGAATCAAGCCCGCCAGGGCAAAATCGCTTTAGCCGAGATGCCGCTGCAGAATCTTGACGATCTGCTCTTTCGGCACCGCGCCGACAATCTGATCGGCCAGTTGGCCGCCCTTGAACACCAGCAGCGTCGGTATCCCGCGAATGTTGAATTTGCCGGGGGAGTTCAGATTCTCGTCAACGTTCATCTTGACGACCTTCAATTTTCCGGCGTTCTCGCGGGCGATTTCTTCCACCGTCGGCGAAAGCATGTGGCATGGGCGGCACCAATCCGCCCAGAAGTCCACCATCACCGGCTGGGTATTGCTGGCGTCAATCACTTCAGCCTGAAAATTTGCGTCACTCACTGCTTGGACATTATCCGCCATTTTTCCTCTTCACCGCGGGTCAGAGGCCTACTAGTCTGACCTCGCTCAGTCAATTAGATGAGATTGCAGCGCTGGGGATTCTAGCGCCTCTAGCCTCTTCGTACACAGCAACATATGCCGCTGCCGATGCCTTCCAGGAAAAATCCTTGGCCATGCCGTTGAGTTGCAGCTTCCGCCAGGCCTTTTGATCCCGGAAGGCCTTAAGCGCCTCCCGCACACAAGCCAATAGAGCAGTGCTCTTATACGGCTCGAACTTGAATCCGGTGCCTGTTCCTGCTGCCGGGTTGAACTGGACGATCGTATCGTCGAGGCCTCCCGTCGCACGAACGATCGGCACCGTACCGTAACGCAGGCTGTAAATTTGGTTCAGCCCGCACGGCTCGTAGCGCGACGGCATGAGAAACATATCCGCGCCGGCCTCGATCTTGTGCGCAATCGTATTATCGTACGCGATCTTCGCGGTCGCTTTCGTCGGAAATCTCGCAGCCAACGTTTGGAAGAGTCTCTCATACTCCGGCTTGCCCGTGCCGAGGACTACGAGCGAAATACTTTCCTGAAGCAACTGGCCCGCAATTTCGGCGATCAGGTCGAAGCCTTTCTGTTCGTCGAACCGCGAGACGATCCCGATCAACGGCCGGTCTATATTCGCCGCCGGAAGTTTGTATACCTCGAGAAGATCTTTTTTGCACACGCGCTTGGGTTCGAGATTGTGTATCGCATAATTTTGCACAATCAGTTTATCGGTCTCCGGACTCCAAACTTTATAGTCCACGCCATTCAGAATTCCCGTGAGCCGATCCGCGCGCTGTCGAATCACGCCGTCGAGCCCGAATCCGTACTCCGGTGTCTGAATTTCCTGGGCGTACTTGCGGCTCACGGTCGTAATTGCGTCCGAAAAAATAATTCCGCCCTTCAGGAAATTCACTTTGCCGTAATATTCGAGCGCTTCCTGGCTGAATAGATTTGCCGGAAGGCCTGTGCGCTCGAGCACGCTGCGCGGAAAAATGCCGGGATAACCGATATTGTGAATCGTCAGGACCACCGGGAGCTTTCGGGTTGCGGGATCCTGCGCGTAGACCGAGCGAAGAAAGACCGGAACGAGCGATGTCTGCCAATCATGGCAGTGAATCACGTCCGGCATCCACACCTGCTTCGCGAACTCAACCGCTGCGCGGCTGAACTCTGCGAAGCGTTCGGCGTTATCGGGAAAGTCGCTGCCCTTGATGCCGTAAAGTTGGTCGCGATCGAAATACGCGGGATCGTCCACGAGGAAATAACGCACGCCGCCCACTGCCGCGCCCTCGGCGATCGCGGGGTAGCGCAGTTCGTCTCCTAGCGGGATCGTAAGGCTGGGAATAATCGGCGAAAGAGTCTTATTGTTTCGATAGCGCGGCAGAAGGACGGTGACGCTGTGCCCCGCTTCCACCAGCGCCTGCGGGAGCACCCCAACAACATCTGCAAGCCCGCCCGTTTTCGAGTACGGCAAGCCTTCTGAAGCCACGAAGAGAACCTTCATTCATACTCCCGAGGACGAAAAACGGTACTGAATCACGCCACATTCGTCAAGCGAATCAGCGGCGCAAACCCGGGCGTCAAGCGAATCCCCGGCCTCGCGGCTTCGGGGAACCTGCTAAACTCGGCGGCGCGATGGCGCGGCAAAAACTCGGACAACACTTCCTGGCCGATCGCGGATGGCGAAGAAAAATCCTCGAGACGCTGAGCGTTGCGGAAAACGACGTCTGGATCGAAATTGGCGCCGGCCACGGCGAGATGACCGAGCTGCTCGCCGAATCAGGAGCGCGCGTTTACGCCATTGAGACGGACTCGATACTTGCCGGGAGACTGCGCGAGAAAGTGCCTGCGTGGGGCAACATTGAAATTATCGAAGCGGATGTCCTGACCGTTGATTTCATGAAATTGACGCAGGAGCGATTTCACGTCTACGGAAATCTGCCCTATTACATCACGTCGCCGATTCTTCGGCGCCTTTTCGATTCAACCGCGGACATCGCGTCCATTCACATCGTAATCCAGCTCGAAGTAGCCGTACGAATCGTGGCGCCGCCCGGCCGCCGCGACTACGGATATCTCTCCACGCTCTGCCAATTTTTCGCGAAACCTGAAATCGTCTTCAAAATTCCGCCCGGGGCGTTCGCGCCGCCGCCGCGCGTGACGTCTGCGCTCGTGCAAATGACTCTGCCCGGCGAGCGCGCCGCGCTCGAAGTTCGCGGCGAATCGCGTTTCCTCGAGTTTCTGCAGCGCTGCTTCGCTCAGAAGCGAAAAACGCTGCGAAATAATTTGCGCGAATTATTCAGCGATGAGCAAATCGCCGCAGCGCTTACATCGTGCGGCTTAACTCCCGATGCGCGCGCGGAACAGTTGAATTTGAAGCAGTTCGCCGCGCTTTACGTGGCAATTGCCGAGGAATAGTTTCCGCACGAATGGCTAGTCTTCCGGCTCAAGGTGCTGCATCACGGTGCGCAGTCGATCCGGAAAATCCGTCATGATCCCATCCACGCCGGCAGCGATGACCCGCCGAATTTGATCGGCTTGATTCAGCGTCCACGTAGCGATCTGCAGATCGGCGAGATGCGCCTCATTCACGAGATCCTGCGAAATCAGATCGCCGCGCGGGCAAAGCTGGCGCGCGCCCACGCCGACTGCCGTTCTCACCGTGTCAGGCCGCACTTCGTCGACCAGCAGGCCGGTCATCACGGCAGGATCGTGCTTGAGAAGGCTGTCGAGCGTCCCGGGATCGAACGAGAGCACGATGGAACGCGCGACATCGCCCGAGCCGCGCAACGCCGCTGCCAGCGCATGATGCATGCCCCAGGCGGCTTCATACTTGAGTTCAAGGTAGAACACGACGTCGTGCTTGCGTCCGAACGCGAGGATTTCTTCGAGCGTCGGAATGCGCTCGCCGATGAAACTGTGATCGAACCAGCGTCCCGCATCGAGATCCTTCAATTGTGCAAACGTCATGTCGCGGACGGCGCCGGTCCCGTTCGTCGTGCGCTGGAGACTTGAATCGTGTATCGCCACGAACTGCGCGTCACGCGTCATGTGCAGATCGGTCTCTATGAAGGTCGCGCCCATCTCGACGGCTGCGCGAAATGCCGCCAGTGTATTTTCGGGCGCGTAACCGGAAGCTCCGCGGTGGGCGATGATCCAAGGTTGCCGCATGGCGCGGCTATCCTAGCAGAGTCGAGGCCATGCATTCACGCGCCGCGCTGCATAACTGCTTCCCGGCAACCGCTCGCAACACCACGCAGCAGATCTAGTATGAAACGAATTGCTGGTCCTCGGGGCCGCGAGGGCGCTCATTCCTGCAAGACGCGCGTTAGTGCCGCTCCGCAAAAGATTTCGCTTTTGCGATACCCGGCTTCCTCGAATATTGGCAATCGCCCGTCATGTTCACCGGCAGTTGGCGCGTAAGCTTCAGCTTCCGCCTCGTAAGTCGCGTCATAACAGTACGTTATAGGAGAGACTCTGCGCGCTTCTCCGTCCCCGCTTTTGGCTGCCTGATTGCCCTTCCCTTATTGCGTAGAGACCTTGCAGTCGGTTTAGGAGCGGCTACCCAGCCGCCGTTACATCGCGAAACAAGGTCAGTCCGGTTCGGTACCGGCGCGGTTCTGCGGCCCCAACAGGAGGGCGCGTGGCACTGTTAGTCTTATTGGTCGTTGCTTTAATTGTCGGCCAGACATGGTTTGATTGGCGCGAGACGCGGCGCCAGAGAGTCATGCCGGAATGGGTGAGCGGTCTCGCGCTTGCCGCCTTCGTTGCCACTCCTCTCACCGCCAGCGCTTCTTTCGCCTCGATGTGGTACCAGGATTCCCTCGGCCTCAACGGAACCGGCGTTGGTGCGTGGTTTTGGTTCGAGGCTGGATTCGCGCTCTGCGCCATGGGCATCGTGATCGCGGCGACCCGCAAGAAACGTCTCCGCACGCTCATCATACTTTCGAGTCTGCTCACCGTAGCGCTGTGGTTCAGCCTCTCGTTCTTCTCTTAATCGTCTACGGCTCCCTCAATCGCATCCGGCCCTGCAGTCCTCGCAGGCTTGCGGCCTAACAGATTGCGGAAAAAAGCATAAGCACCGTCATTCCGAGCGAAGCGAGGAATCCCTCTTAGTTTAGATGCTCGCAAAAAGAGGGATTCCTCGTCGCTGCGCTCCTCGGAATGACTGCGATTTTGACTTTTTCGCAGTCTTTTTAATCCGGCGGCGGGGGCAGCGATGCCCGACACGATACCGCTGGCCGTGCATTTCTTGCTGCGCTCGGCCTCGTTTGCCATACTAAAAATCATGAGGCGCGGGCTCCTGATTTTGACTGCATTTCTTGTGCTCGCTGTAGCATTGCGTGCGGACACGCTGCACTTGAAAGATGGGAGCACCGTCACCGGCCTTATCGTCGGGTTCGATCAGAATTCGTTCAGGGTGAAAACGAGTTACGGCTTTGCCGTTGTCCGCCGGGATGCTGTGGTTTCCATTGACGTAGCCGAAGGCAATTCCGGCGACGAAAAAAAGCCTGCATCGGAAAAGAAACCTGCCGCGCCCGCGACGATGCGGCCCGCGGAGAAACCGGCTGCCGCAACTCCCGCGCCGGCCCCGGCTCAACCGGCAGCGAAGCCCGCGACATCGTCGCCGCCAGCGCAACCGGCGAATGCTGCTGCAATTTCCCCGAAGCTCGTGGGCAAGTCCGCTCACGCTGAGCCACCGGCGCCGAACTCAAACTTGCCGAAGACAGCCGCCCCGTCTGCTGCAGCGCCTGGCGCTTCAGTTGCCGGCAACGCCGGAGCGATAGCAGCCGCGAACCCGCCATCCGCCGCCGCGAAGCCCGCCGTGGTTGCGCCGAAGCCTCCGGCGCCGCCGAAGCCCACCGACGAACCGATTCGCGAGGAGGCCTCCGGCAATTCCTATACAAATCTCACTTACGGATTCCGGATGTACAAGCCGCCAACGTGGGAAATTGTGGAAGGCGCGCGCAAGACACTCCCGGGGACCATTGCGGCACTCGGCACGCTAGACGAAACCACTTATCTACTGATCGGCACGAGCCCGGCGCCCGGTTCGCTCGACGCGGATCTGAAATCATCAGACGTTAAACTGAGGGAGATGTTCGACAACTATCGTCCGCTCGGCGACGAACGCCTGACGATCTCGGGCATAAACGCAATCGAGCGCAAGTTTCGCGGGAGCATTGATACCCATGAATGGTCCGGCGTCGTCGTGCTGCTCGAGCGAGGGAAGCAGACCTACACCATCCTTGGAATGACTGTCGCAACTTCCGATCTCGTTCAGATTCAGGAAAACGTAATCCGCCGCGCGATTTCGAGTCTTCAGTTCAACCCGTAAGCGCAGTTCTGCACGATCTCAAGTTCAAGACAATCGGGAAAGACTAGTCGAATTCGTGTTTCGGATGAGTTTGTTCCGGACCGACGCGCCCGGCGGCGATGTCCGCTCGCGAAAAGTTCTCGGCACGAACAGGAGAGCCGGCAATGCGGCGCAACATCGAAATCTGGCCGATATGCGTCAGCGCGTCGGCGATGGGAGCCTGAAACAATTTTTCAGGAGGGACGGCGAGCGGCGCGTTGGAGGCGAGATACTCGTCGAATGCCGCAAGGCTCGCAAAAAATCTGGCGACGTCCTCATTCCATTCCCGCGGCTGCGTGCCCTTCCACGCTTCCTTGCCCTGCGCGACGCTTAGCGCCCAATCGAATAGATCGCAAATGTGAGAGAGAATTTGGCCGGGTGTGCGCGAGCCGTCGGCAACTTGGAACGTAGAGAATTCGGCCGGCGCTCCGCGAAGCGCCTTGCCCCCGCGATATGCGACCGTTGCAACCGTGTGCCGCAAAAGTTCGCGGCTGGAATCGCCACTCGTCGCCATCGTCGCTGCTTCCTTCCGCTACCCTCAGTAGCGCAAACCGCACCGCACAAGCGCGAGCCCGGAACCACAGGCCGGCTTCTAGAACTTTGTCACTTCGCTGAAGTGGAACTCGCGCACCTTCATCGCCGGCACGACCATCTCGAATGATTCTTCACCCGCCGCGCGCACCGCTTCTCCCAGCATTTCCACGTTCGAGAGCATTTCAATCATGCTCTGATTGAAACGGAAATTGCGAATTCCGCCGCAAATCTTGCCGTTTTCGACCAGAAAAGTGCCGTCGCGCGTCATCCCGGTGAGAATCTTCTCGTAAGGATCCACTTCGCGGATGTACCACAGCCGCGTGACGAGGATGCCGCGCTCAGTCGAGCGCACCATTTCGTCCACGCTCGCTTTGCCGCCGGTGAAAACCAGATTCATCGGCGCTTCGCCGTATTCATTCGGCAGCGAGAAGCCGTGGCCCGTCGGCTGCTTCTTCATTTTTTTGGCCGTCGCGCGCGAGTAAACCAAATTCCGCGGCACACCTCGATCCACGAGAAGAATTTTTTGCCGCGGCACGCCTTCGCCGTCGAACGGCGTCCCGAGCTGAAGCGGGTGGTAGACGTCGTCCCATATCGTGATGTTTTCGCCGAAGAGCTTCTTGCCGATACGCTTGTTAAACATCGAGCGCTGATCGAGGACGGCAGTCCCGGCGAAATCGTAAAAAAGAAATCCTACGAGATCTAGCACGGCGGCCGGCTCTAGAATCACGGTGTATCGCCCAGGCTGAATCTCCTTCGGCCCGCGCGATGCAGCCGCTTTGCGGCTAGCCGAGGCGCCCAGCGCGTCGGGATCGATGTCCGCGATATTCGGCGAGTTCGCTTTCGCCCAGCCCGAGGAATCTTTCTCCATGATCGTGACGGAAAATTCCGCGCGCGTCTGCTCGTAATGCGCAAAGTACCCGCGCGAATTCGCGAATGCCGTCTCCACCATGGCGGTGGAAAAAATGCCGGCCGCGGTTTGCTTGGCGCTTGCCGTAGCCTTGCAAACGCGCGCAACGGCGCGCGCCCTCTCGGCGGGCGTCGCTATAGCCGTCGACGGGAAAAAACGCGCGACTTTTTGAGTTTTCTGCTGCTTGAGCATCGGCAGCAAATCGGGATTCTTCGGCTGAAAACGCGCCAAGTCCGCCGCAGCGGCAACCACACGCCGGAGCGATTCATCGTCCGTCTTGTTGGTCGTGGCGCGCGCCGTCCGCCCGTCAACAACCGTGCGCACGGAAACGGTCAGATTCTGCTCGGCGACATTCTGGTGGATGGTGTTGTTCGCGAATCGCGTGAGCGCGTCGGTGACGGCACCGATATCCACTTCCGTTTCATCGGCTTCGCTGAACTTGATAATGCGCGCGGCGAGTTCGTGCAACGCAATCGGGCCCAATCGATGGTCGGCCGCCATTTCCCGGCGGCGCAGGAGCGCGCGCTTTGGCTTCGTTGGCGATTTTTTCTTTGCGGGCGACATTTATTTCGCGAATGCGACGCCGATTTTCACATTGCGGAAGCGCGATGGCGACGCGCCATGGCCCGTGCCCATCGTCTGCATGGGCTGGCCTTTGCCGCAGTTCGGCGTGCCCCAAAGCGTCCAGTGCTCGCGCGAGCAAATGGCGTCGCAGCTTCCCCAGAATTCCGTCGTGATGCCGCTGTAGCTCGGATTCTTGAGCATGCGGCCGATTTTGCCGTTCTTGACTTCCCATCCAATCTCGGTCGAAAACTGAAATTGGTAGCGGTGATCGTCAATGGACCACGAGCGATTCGTGGCCATGAGAATCGCGTCATCCGTGTCCGCGATGAGGTCGTCGTATTTCCACGACCCGGGAAGCAGGCTGATATTCGTCATGCGGATGATTGGCAGATTGGCCCAGCTTTCGGTGCGCATCGTCCCGCCGGAGCGCTTTTCGCCGATGGCGGCGGCCGTTTCGCGGTTGCTCAAATATCCAGTAAACAATCCATTGGTGATAATCGGCGTGCACTGCGCGGGTACGCCTTCATCGTCGTAGCCGAACGTGCCGAGACCGGGCCCGTGTTCCAGCCGCGCATCCGCGACCACGTTGACGATATCCGATCCGTAGCGAAGCGTGCGCAGCTTGTCGAGCGTCAGAAAACTCAACCCCGCAAAATTCGCTTCCATCCCCAGCACGCGATCGAGCTCGATCGGATGCCCGACGGACTCGTGAATCTGCAGTCCAAGCTGCGCGCTTTCCAAAATAATTGTGGACGTGCCTTCGGGACATTGCGGCGCGGAATGCAGCGCCACGGATTCTTCCGCGATGCGCTGCGCGTTGCCGGGGAGATCGAGCGATTCGACCAGCTCGTATCCCTGCTGCATGTGCTGGCCGCCGAAGCTATTCGGATACGAGCGCTTCTGAATTTCGCTGCCCGCAAAAGTTGTCGCGACGATGCCTGCGCCGGAAAGCATCTTGAGCTGATGAATCGCCGAGCCTTCCGTGGACGCGTAGAACTGCTCGATTCGCCGGAACGACATCGAGCCTTCGGCCAGCGTGACGCCCTTCACTTTTCGCATTTCCTTGTCGGCGGCGAGGAGGACATCAATTTGCCGCTCAACGGGAATGCGAAATGGATCTTTGATGAATGGGCCCTGCCAGGTATCTACGTGAGGACCTTCCGGAGCAAGAACGGCGTCGTGCGTCTTCGCTAGCGCCGACGCTTTAGCGATCGCGACGGCCTCGGCAGCGCAAGCTTGAATGCCTTCGCGAGTTAGCCGATCGGTGGCAGCAAATCCCCAAGCGCCGCCCGCGATAACTCGTATGCCGATCCCAAGCGATTCGCTCTCGGAAAGATTTCCGACTTCGCCGTTTTTCGTCGAGACATCGCGATGGCGAATATCCATAACGCGCGCGTCAGCAAATGTCGCGCCGCGCACTTTCGCCGTATCAATCGCCCAGTTGGCCCAATCTCGCATTCGAAAAGTGCCAGTCGTAATCGAAGAGTTGCCGAATCGCTTCGAATCAGCCTTGCTGAAGTACGCCCGGCCGGATCCTTGTCGCCGGGTGAATCCTGAAATAATGCTCGCGTCGCAGGGGCCAGCCGCTTCCCAGGCAAAAATCCGCAACAAGTATCAAAATTGTCATCCCGAACGCAGTGAGGGATCTTCGGTTGCTACGCGAATTTCGTTGCGCTCTTACCAGGACGATTACGTCCCCTCGTCCCACGACGTCAAATAATGCTCTTGCTCAGCCGTGAGCTTATCCAGTTGGACGCCCATGGACTCTAGCTTCAACTTCGCAATCTGCCGGTCAATCGGCTCCGGCACGGAATAAACCTGCGGCTTCAACTCGGCCGCATGCTTGATCAAATGCTCGACAGAGAGCGCCTGGTTCGCGAAGCTCATATCCATCACGGAAGCGGGATGCCCCTCTGCTGCCGCAAGATTGATGAGACGCCCGTCGCCCAAAAGATAGATTCTGCGGCCGTCCTTCATCGCATATTCGTCCACGAATGGGCGCGCCTGCTTCTTCGAACTCGAAAGCTTGTCGAGCGCCGTGATATCAATCTCGACATTGAAGTGGCCGGAATTCGCGAGCACCGCGCCGTCCTTCATGTTCTCGAAGTGTTCCGCCGCAAGCACGGACTTATCGCCGGTGACGGTAACGAATATGTCGCCGATTTTCGCGGCCTCGTTCATCGGCATGACGCGGTAACCCTCCATGACAGCTTCAAGCGCGCGCACCGGATTGATCTCGGTAACGATTACGTCAGCGCCAAGACCCTTCGCGCGCATCGCCAGCCCGCGTCCACACCAACCATATCCCGCGACGACGAATTTCAGCCCGGCAATCAACAGATTCGTCGCGCGCAGAATGCCATCAATCGTGGATTGGCCCGTGCCGTAACGATTGTCGAAGAGATGCTTCGTCAGCGCGTCGTTGACGGCGATGATCGGATACTTCAACGTGCCGTCCTTGGCCATCGCGCGAAGACGAATCACGCCAGTCGTCGTCTCTTCCGTTCCGCCAATCACGCCCTTAATAAGCTCCGTACGCTTGTTGAGCAGTTGCGAGACGAGATCCGCGCCATCATCGAGCGTAATTTGCGGCTTGTGATCGAGCGCCGCGCTGATATGCGAATAATATGTGGCGTTGTCCTCCCCTTTGATCGCAAATGTCGGGATGTTGTAATCCTTCGTCAACGAGGCCGCCACGTCATCCTGCGTCGAAAGCGGATTTGACGCGCACAGAACAAGATCCGCGCCGCCATCGCGCAACGTGATCGCCAGATTCGCCGTCTCGCTCGTGACGTGCAAGCACGCCGACATGCGAATGCCCTTCAGCGGCTGATCCTTGATGAATTGCTTCCGAATCAGTTGAAGCACGGGCATATGCTGATTCGCCCATTCAATCTGGCGTTTTCCGCGCTCCGCGAGCGCGAGATCCTTCACGTCACCGGCAAGTTTCGCTGCTGTATCCACGTAATTTCTCTCCTGAATTGTAATCGCGTTTGAATTGTAATCGCGAAGGAATTAGCCGCGCGACACAGCCACGGCGCCACGCGAAGCCGTTTCGTTGCGGATCTTGTCGGCCTTATCGGTGCGTTCCCAAGTAAATCCTGGCTCGTTTCGCCCGAAGTGGCCGTACGCGGCCGTCTGCAAATAAATCGGCCGCCGGAGATCGAGAGCTTCAATGATGCCCTTGGGTGTGAGCGAGAAATTCGCGCGGACGATTTCGGTAATCTGGAAATCCGGAATGACGCCGGTGCCGAACGTATCGACCATCACCGATACCGGCTCGGCCACACCGATAGCGTACGCGAGCTGCACTTCCACTTTGCGCGCGACGCCCGCCGCGACGAGATTCTTCGCAACGTACCGCGCCATGTAGCACGCCGAACGGTCCACCTTCGTTGGATCTTTGCCTGAAAGCGCGCCGCCGCCGTGACGGCTGTAACCGCCGTATGTATCCACGATGATCTTGCGGCCCGTCAATCCCGCATCTCCCATCGGTCCGCCGATGACGAAGTTGCCGGTGGGATTGATGTGATACTTCGTGCGCGAATCAACCATCGCGGCCGGAAGTACCGGGCCGATCACTTCTTTCCTGATAGCCTTCGAAAGCTCGTCGTGCGAAATCTTGTCGCTATGCTGCGTGGAAATCACCACGGAATCCACGCGCGCCGGACGGCCGTCAACATATTCGATTGTGACTTGGGATTTTCCATCGGGCCGGAGGAAATTCAGGATGCCTTTCTTTCGGACTTCGGCAAGGCGGCGGGTCAATTGATGCGCGAGTTGAATCGGCATGGGCATCAGCTCGGGCGTCTCGTCGCACGCGAAGCCGAACATCAAGCCCTGATCGCCCGCTCCGCCCGTATCAACTCCCATGGCGATGTCGGCCGATTGCTTCTTGATCGAGCACATGATGCCGCAGGTCTCGGCATCGAAGCCGTATTTCGCGCGGTCATAGCCCACCTGCCGGATCACCTTGCGCGCCACATCGTCGAAATCCACATAGCACTGCGTCGTGATTTCACCGGCAATCACCACCAAGCCGGTCGTAACCAGCGTCTCGCAGGCGACGCGGCCCTTGGGGTCTTGCTCCATCACTTTGTCGAGGACGGCGTCGGAAATCTGGTCGGCAATCTTGTCCGGATGGCCTTCCGTTACGGACTCAGACGTAAACAAGAAGCGTTCTTCGGATGCGGTCAAAACAATCTCCTCTGGTGTGGGCGATTGGCTCTCAATCTGGCGTTAAATTCGCTTTTCACGTGGGGAAACGCGAAAAATGGAACGTAACATGCAGGCTGTTTGCTGTCAACGCCTAGTCCTGAAACGAGTTAAACGCGTGTTAAACGGGCATATTCTGGGCTGATTTGCAAAGTCCACCAGCGCGAAACGCACTCATTCCGCCGTGTTTCGGATAGGCACAAAGCTCAGGCTTTAGTCCTCCACCACAGGCGCCAAACTCCCACCCTTGCGCCGCGCCATCAGATAAGCGCGCATGAAGTCGTCAATATCGCCGTTCAGGACCTTGTCCACGTCCCCGCGCTCAACTTTCGTCCGATGATCCTTGATCATCTGGTAGGGCTGGAGAACGTACGAGCGTATCTGGTTGCCGAAGCTGATATCCCCCTTGCTCTCGTCAAGCTTCTTTAACCCCGCCTGCCGCTTTTCAAGCTCGTGCTCGTAGAGCCGCGAACGCAGAATCTTCATCGCCGTCTCGCGATTCTTGTGCTGGCTGCGCTCGTTCTGGCACTGCACCACGATTCCCGTGGGCAAATGCGTGAATCGTACGGCCGATTCCACTTTGTTGACGTTTTGCCCGCCATGCCCCCCGGCGCGAAAAGTATCAATGCGCAGATCTTCGGGCTTAACGACAACTTCGATCCGGTCGTCAATCTCGGGGATCACGAACACGGATGCGAACGAAGTGTGCCGTCGCGCGGCTTGATCGAATGGCGATATTCGCACGAGCCGATGCACCCCAGTCTCGCTTGTCAGTAATCCAAACGCGTTTTCGCCCTCGAACCGCAGCGTGGCGGTTTTTATTCCCGCTTCTTCACCCGGCGTCGAATCGAGGATGCTCGCCGTAATTGCCTTCGACTCCGCCCATCGCAAGTACATCCGCATCAGCATCTCGGCCCAGTCCTGCGACTCGGTGCCGCCGGCGCCGGGCTTTATGGTCATGATGGCGTTGAGCGCGTCGGTCTTGCCGGAGAGCAGCGTCTTCGTCTCGAGGTCGGCGACGTACGCGTCCGTGGTTTTCAGCTCGTTGGCGATGTCGGCGACCACCGATTCGCGCTGCTCGGCGTTTGTTTCTTCATGAGCCATATGGAAGTACGTGTCAAGATCGCTCACGGCGACCCTGAGCTTCTCGTCCGCCGCGAGGCGCCCTTCCACCAGCTTGCGCTCCTGCAAGATGGCTTGGGCTTTTTCCGGATCGGACCAAAAATCTGGCTGGCTGACTTTTGTTTCGAGGGTGGCTAGCTGCTTCTGGTTGTCGGGAACGTCAAAGATAACTCCGCACGAGCTCGAGGCGGCTCTTCAGCTCCGAATATTTGTGTTCGAGATCTTCGAGGTGATCAGGCATCTGAAATCTTCCACTCCTAAATTATCCACTCCTAATTTCGTGCAACTGCATTGCAAAAGTTATCGGCCGACGCGAATGAGCGCAACGCAAATCTAACGCCGGCGATGTCTCTCTTTCGATTTCGTGCGCGCTGCCGTCGGCTGCGATGCTTCGCTTCGCGCCTGCTTCACCGCGATCGCTCGCGCCAGAATGAAGATCGAGACGATCAAACTCAGCCAAGCGATCCAATCGCCCCAAAGCGAATACAACGTCCGATCGCTTCGAAAATCATAGGGCGCATCCAACTCGCCGCGCACATCCGTAGCCATCTCGGCCACGATCCTGCCGTATGGATCAACCGAAACCGTGTATCCGTTATTCGTGTCGCGCAGCATCCACCGGCGGCTTTCCACCGCGCGCACCCGCGACATCATCAAGTGCTGCGGCGGCGCAGCCGATCTCCCGAACCACCCATCGTTCGATATGTTGATGAGCAGATCGGCGCCGCCTCTCGCGAAGTTCGCAATTTCCGATGGGAAAATCGCCTCGTAGCAAATGAAAGTTCCGAAGCGGCCGCCGGGCAATTGGCCAACGCTATATACAGTCCCCGGCGTGAAGTCGGAAATATCGGCGGTCAGGCGCCCGGCAAATGTAATCCACTGGCGCAACGGCACGTACTCGCCGAACGGCACCAAATGAATTTTATCATAGGTGTAGGTCTGCTCTCCGGCAGGGCTCAATAGCACGGCGCTGTTCGTCGCTTCCAACTGCTTCCCGGGACTAAGTTTCCAAGCCACCACGCCGAGAAGAAAATATTGGCCGGAATCGCGCGCGATACGTTGCACGCGCACATCGAATTTTGAATCCTGAAGGCTGAATGGCGCAGGAACCTCCGGCCAGACGATAATCCCCGGCTCCTTGCGCGCCGCATCCACGCTGAGCTTTTCGAGTTCGTCCAATTCCCCGGCGTGAATGTCCAGCCAGTTCGCCGGATAGTGCTCGGATTGCGGGAAGTTCGTCTGAACGAGATGCGCCACATAGCGTCCCGCGGGCTTCGGCACAAAATGCAGCCCCACGAGAGCGATGAGAATCAGAACAGCCGCGGCGGCTCCAAGCGCGGTCAATGCCTGACGGCTGCGCGTTATGACCGCCCACGCCAGAAGCGCGTTAAATGCCGCGATCACAAACGACAAACCAAAAATCCCCGTCAGCGGCGCGAGCTGCACGAACGCAAGATTTCCGCTGGCCGCATAGCCCGTGAGATTCCACGGGAATCCGATGTACGGAAGATGCGTGCGCGCAAACTCGAGCGTCACCCACAGAAACGGCGCAATGATAAACGGCGCCGTGCTGCTCTTGCGGCTGAGCCACGCCAAGCTCAACGAAAATGAAGCCAGAATAATTCCGCCCGCAATTCCAATCAGCAGCACGACTCCCGCCGCGTCGAACGGCTCCACGTCGCCATATTGCCGGATGACGACGGCGATCCATGGCAGGCACGTCGGGTAAAAAACGACGCCGTGCAGAAACCCATAAAGCGGCGCATCGCGCAGGCCCGCGCCCACCGACGCCAAAATCAGCAGCGCAATCGCGCCCCAAGCGAGCAGCGGCAAATTGTAATCAGGGAAAGAGAGTGCCAGGAAAAATCCCGACGCGATCGCGAGAACGCTGCGGAGAGGCCGCGATAGCTTCATTCAGCGTTTAGTGACGGCTTGCATTCTGCTAACGGAAGGATAAGCAATGAAACCCGCTACCTATCGGTATTTGCTGCCAGTTTCAAGATAGCCTTCTGGTTCATCCAAAACAAACTTAGACCATCCAGAACCAAAAATCCAGCCTGCTTTCGGCGAGAGCAGCAGCAAATCCGCCAACGAGAGCTGGCGAAATCGCCTGCCATCCGAGGGACAAATTCGAATCACAGCAACTTTACGATATCGAGCGAATTCACCCGCGCGCGATTAACCGTCAATCCCCAATGCAGGTGCGGCCCGGTCGCTCGCCCGGTGGCGCCTACTTTTCCCAGAACGCCGCCAACACCGATCTCATCACCCACCTTTACGTCGAACGAACTAAGATGTCCGTAGAAGGTGTAGACGCCCAATCCGTGATCCACGATCACGGTATTTCCAGAAAAGTACAGCGGCTCGGCGAGTACCACGCGCCCGCGCTGTGCCGCATGCACTGGCGTACCCGCGGGCGCCGCGAAATCTACCCCCGAGTGGGGCGAAGAAGGCTGCCCATTCAGCACCCGCCGCTTTCCGAAATTGCCGCCCGTTGTTGCTCCTGTGATTGGTATACGAAACGGTCCATTCCAGAGTTTCTCCGGCGTCACAGACGCAAAAATCTCTCGCAATCTCTTACGCTCCGCCTCCGCACGCGCAAGCTGCCCCGGATTAGGTTCGACGAACTGCGGCGCCACCTTTAACTCTTCAGTGGCAAACCGGCCCGCTTTCACGTCCAAACTCACGGTGCATACAAAGGATTCTCCCTCACGAGTCTTGGTCGATACTACGAAGTCTGCTGTTCCGCTTGCATGCTCGAGGTCAATTCCAAGTAATGCCGTCCGTACATCGAAATCAATCTTACCGGCGCTCTCCGATGGCCAGAACGGAATCTCGTTTCCATCCCATTGGCCGGTAACTTCTGCAAGTTGGTTGGCGCTCCGGACTTCGACCAACTGCAAGCTCCCTTGACTTGGCTCCATCGAACTCAGTCGCAGTTCTACACCGTGCGCACATTCGTGTTCGCTCCAAGGCTTCCCAGCGATCTTGCGCGGCACGGTCCCCGCGCCCTGCGCGATAGCGACGGACGGTAAGAATGCCGATAGTTGCGTAGACATCGGCCAGCTAATGTTTTGGAGATTAAGTCCCAATATAAAAAGAACGAGGATCATCTGGAATTTGCCGGGAATTAGTCGAGGCGAAACGAAGTTCGATGCTAGGACTTTCTTCACTCAGCGCTTAATGATGGCTTTAAATCCGGCGTGATCCAGAGAATCTTTGGCGCGCTCGGCCGCTGGCACATCGGCATACGGCCCGACTTGCACATGATAGAGATTATCCCCCGGCGCGGGCATCACGATGAACGACGGAAAATTTTTCCGTTGCGCGGCATCGGCCATGGACACTGCGTCTGTTTCCTTGGTCATGGCCGCGAGTTGAAGAACAACCTGTCCACGCGGAATTCGCGGCGCCTGAAAACGGCGCAACTCCATCGCATTTGCAGAGACAGGCTTCGGGGTGGGCTGTGTCGCACGCATTGTTTCCGAATTGTGCGGCGCTTTGTTTGCTGCTTTGTCCGAAATTGTCGAATTTGAAGCGGAGGTTGCGGGCGCAGTTGAAAGTACTGGCGTTATGGGCGCAGTCGTCGCGGGTTGCAAATGATTGGGATCTTTATCCTTCGAGTAAAAATCCCATTCGCCATTCGCCGGCGCTGGAATCGTTTCAACTGGCGTCGTCGATTCGGGCGCCACGCCAGTCACAATATCCCGGCCCGCCGCGGAAGCATGAAGCGGCAACGGCGGCCCATACTGCGTTCGGCCCATGACGTAGCCAAGCGTGAAGAACACGCTGCACAGCAACACAACTCCCAGGAACAATCCAACGAGGTGACGGCTTTCGAGTACCCGGTCACCCCCTCCGCGCTTTCCGTTTCCGCCGGCCACGTTTATTTATTTCCCCCCATTGTCTTCGTCCATTGCAGGATCATGTCAATCGGCAACGGAAAAACAATCGTCGTGTTTTTCTCGACGCCGATTTCCGTCAGCGTTTGCAGGTAGCGGAGCTGGATCGAAGCGGGCTGAGTCTGAAGAACCTGAGCCGCCTCCGCCAGCTTCGTCGAAGCCTGCATTTCGCCTTCTGCGTGAATGATTTTTGCCCGGCGTTCGCGCTCGGCCTCCGCTTGTTTGGCGATGGCGCGCTGCATATTCTCCGGGATGTCGACTTGTTTGACCTCAACCTTCGTTACCTTGATACCCCAAGGCTCCGTATCCTGGTCAAGGATTACTTGCAACTTGGAGTTTACCTTTTCGCGCTCCGACAAAATCTCGTCCAATTCGAACTGCCCGACCACGCTCCGCAAATTCGTCTGCGCGAGCTGCGAAGTCGCATAGAGGTAATTTTGAATTTGCGAAAGCGCGCGGTTGGCGTCCACCACGCGGAAGTAGCACACCGCGTTTACCTTCACCGACACGTTGTCGCGCGTGATCACGTCCTGCGGCGGAACGTCGAGCGTTTCGATTCTCAACGAGATCTTCGTGAGTTTGTCGATCGGCCACGCCACGAATCGAAGCCCGGCGCCCTTCGGCTCCGGCGACATTCGCCCCAGCCGCAAGATCACTCCGCGCTCCCACTCCTTGATCACATTCACCGAATTGAAAATCCAAATCAGAAAAATAAAAACCGCAACGATAGTCAAAGTCTCAGTGAAAGGCATTGGATGATTCTCCTTAGACTTGCTTCACGCGACCGGCCGGTTCACAGATGCGTCCACGGGCTCGACGTGCAGGGTCAATCCGTCGACACTTCGCACGCGGATGCGCGCGCCCTCAGGTATGGCGCTCGCGGCGTGCGCGCGCCAAAGTTCTCCATGCACGAATACCATTCCATCCTGCGGGCTGACTCGCTCCCGCACTTCCCCAACTTCGCCGATCAGCTCCTCGCTCCCCGTGGCCGGCTTCCACGCGCGCGAGCGCAGTACCAGCCGCATCAGCAGAATCACGATCACCGCGAATGGAATCGTCACGCCAAGTGACGCGCCGAGGCTTACGCCCATTCCCGTCAGCGGCGAACGCACCAGCATCAGCGCGCCGAGCACCATCGCGGCAACGCCGCCGACGCCAAGTATTCCGTGCGTTGGAAATTTCGCCTCGAGAATAAATAGCGCGAGAGCGAGGAGGATCATCAGAAATCCAGTGAGATTCACGGGCAGAAGATGCATCGCATATAGCGCGAGCAGAAGCGCAATTCCGCCAATAACGCCGGGGGCGAAAAGACCCGGATGAGTGAATTCGGCATAGAGACCGAGCACGCCGACGATCAAGAGAATGAAGAACACATCGGGCTGCACGATGCGCGAGAGAAATTTCTCGCGCGCCGTCATCTCGACTTCCGTCACCACCGGCGAGCTGAGATCGAGCTTCATCTTCGAGCCGTCGAATCGCGTGATCGTGCGCCCGTTGAGCTCCGCGAGCAGCGCCTCCTGCGAGGGCTCGATGAGATCAATCAACTTCCCGTCGAGAGCTTCTTTCTCGCTGAACGCTTTCGCGTCGGACACCGCAGTCGCCGCGAGATCCACGTTGCGGCCGCGTTGGCTCACGTAGCTTCTGAGATATGCTTCGGCTTCGTTGACGATTTTGTGGCGCATGGTCTCGTCAATCTGCACCGACGATCCGGCAAAAATCATAACCGGCGATGCCGCGCCCGTGTCCGTGCCAGGCGACATTGCAGCAACGTCGGCCGAAAGAAGAATGAAAAATCCCGCCGACGCGGCGCGCGAACCAGTCGGCGACACAAAAGTCACCACCGGCACAGGCGACGCCAAGATTTTGGCGATGATTTGCCGCATTGATGTGTCGAGTCCGCCGGGAGTGTCAATCGTGATGAGGACTAACGAGGCACGCTCTTGCGCCGCGCGGTCAATTCCGTTGGTGATGTAGTCCGCGAGGATCGGTTCGATCTCGCTATCAATTCGCAGCTTCACTATCCCAGCAGGATTTGAAACGGCCGCCGCAGTTTGCTGCGATGCTTGGCTCTGAGATTTCGCAGAGAGAACTGCAGTTGAAGTGAACGTCAGAGCTAGAAGAAACAGCGCGAAAAACTTGGGGCTGCCGCAGACAGTTTTACGGTACATCTCGACCCGCATTGTAGCAGAAGTAACGCCGTCAACAATTGCAGCGATGCCGTTCAGCAGGCGCGTCCGCTTTTTGTTACAGCGAAAGGATTACGTCTGCCGATCCATCACAGCCTTGAAACGCGGATGATCTCGAAGCGTGTCCAGATCGGTATCGTGCTGTGCCCAGCTTTTGTACCACGCCGCGTGCGACATCGCTTTATCGAGACAATCGATCGCTTCTTCCTTCTGACCGAGAAGCGAATATACGCAAGCAATGTTGTAGAGAATTCCGCAGTCCTCCGGATCAATCGCCAGCGCGCGCCTGGCCCAATCCAAACTGCGAGATCGTTCTCCGAGCTGACAAAGATCTGTCGCGCCGAGATAAAGCGCTCTCGCGTCATCCGGGTGCATTTCAAGATGTTTTTCTGCCAATTTCAGGGCGCGGGCGTGGGCTGCTTTTGCTTCGACTATTCGGTGCATACCTTCGTAGACCATGGCTACCATGCTGGGAGCCTGGTAATCCTCGGGTTTTGCGTCCGAGGCCTTCTGGAAGAGTTCTCCCGCCTTGGCCAGTTTTCCTTGTTGAAAGCAGGCACGCGCGTAAAAGTAGTACGCTTCAAAGAGCTTTCCGTCGAGACGAATCGCCGTCTCGAATTCTGTTTCCGCTTCGTCGTAGCGTTTGCTCAACGAGATGGCAAGGCCACGCGCCACGTGCGCCTCGGCGAGGCCGGGGTCGAGTACGAGCGCTTTCCGGCTGGCGTCCTCAGCGGCTTCGATATTTGCTTTGGTGGCGTCCCAATACATGTAGAGATAGGAGTAGCAGTCCGCCACGCCCGCATACGCTCGCGCGTATCCCGGATCAATTTCGATGGCCCGCGTGAACATCTGCCGCGCGAAATCGTAGCCGCGCCGGCGGAATTGATAAAAGAATTGCCGGCCGCGCAAGTAGTAGTCATACGCTTTCACGTCGGCGGTGGGCGCTTTGGCAATCGCTTGCTTCTCCGTTTCGGTCAACTTCACTTTCAACGCGGCGGCGATGCTTTGCGCGATTTCGTCCTGAATGGCGAAGACATCTTCGATCTGGCGGTCGTAGCGCTCGGCCCAGACGGAATGCCGCGTTCGCGTGTCCACGAGTTGCGCGGTGATGCGCAGGCGATTTCCCGCGCGGCGGATGCTGCCTTCGAGGACGAACGCCGCGTTCAGTTGCTGGCCGACCTGCGGCGCGCCGGCGCCTTTGTCGCGAAACGGAAGGACTTCGGAGCGCGAGAAGACTTGAAGACCATTGATCTTGGCAAGCTCGGTGATGATGTCTTCCGTCATTCCATCGCGGAAATATTCATCGTCCTTCGCGGCGCTGGCGTTTTCGAAATAGAGAACCGCAACGGATTTTTGCGCCGGCGCTGATGGAGCGGGCGCCGAAGCAGACCGTCCAGAATCGAGATCGCGTTTGAGCAATTGCAGATCAGCGCGCAGCTTTCCGGCGCTTTGGTATCTCGCGGAAATATCTTTCTCCAGTAATCGGTCAATAATTTCCGTGAGGGCGTTCGGCAGCTTTGTATTCACGGTCTTGGCCGGCGCGGGAGCACGGTTCAGGATGACGTCGAAAATTTCGGCTGAAGTGTTGCCCGCAAACGCCGCCTGGCCGGTGGCCATTTCATACAGCACGACGCCGAACGAAAAGAGATCCGTGCGCGCATCAAGCTCTTTCCCGCGGGCCTGTTCGGGCGACATGTACGCGATGGTGCCGAGCGTCGAGCCGGGACTGGTGAGATGATCTTCGGATATGAGTGGCGCGGTATCCTGCGTCATCATCGCCAGCGAATTCGCCGAACTGCTGGTCACATTCTTCGCCAAACCGAAATCGAGAATCTTCGCCTGCCCGCGCTGCGTGACGAAAAGATTCGCGGGCTTGATGTCGCGGTGGACGATGCCCTTATCGTGAGCGGCTGCCAGCGCGTCGGCGATTTCGATGGCGAGATCGAGCATTTCGCCGACCGGCATGGCCTTGCCTGCCAAGTGGTGCTTCAGCGTCTGGCCGTCGAGATATTCCATGGCGATGAACAGCCGGCCGCCATCTTCGGCAATTTCATAAATCGTGCAGATATTGGGATGGTTCAGTGCGGAAGCCGCGCGCGCTTCACGGCGGAAACGTTCGAGCGCTGTGGGATCCTTCGCGACTTCGCCAGGCAGGAACTTCAGCGCGACGGGCCGGCCGAGATTGATATCTTCGGCCTTGAAGACCACACCCATCCCGCCGCCGCCAAGCTTTTCCAGGATTCGAAAATGCGAGATTGTTTGGCCGATCATGCCGTAAACAAATTCATCCGAACCGCATGTTAGGACGCGGAGATAGGCAAGTCAATGGCGGAGGGGGGTAAGGTTACAGAGCGGGGAAAAGTGATACACCTGCGAAAAGAAAAAGCATCGGCCCTTATATCAGAGGGATTGCCCGACGCGCAGGGCGCCGCCGAACGGCGACTCTATCGGGCCTATTTTTCTCGTAGATCTTTTTGATGCCTCTGGGTTCCCAAAGAAATACTTGGTCGTACTGTTGATACGCTGCGTTCATTCCCGAATCGTTGAGTTTTTGTCGCTCGCCCGACACTACCCACAGCAGGCGCGACCGGGTATCTGCCATATATTTTCGCAGGCTGTCCGCGCGCAAAAACAAGGTGGATTCCGAACTTCCAATTCCAGGGATCGCCGTGGCTATTGAGGCCAAACGACCTGACAAATCGATCGTATTCCACGAGGGAAGAAATAGCCAAAGGTCTGAATACCCAAGAAGCTGTCGAGTCGGCATCAAACCCCTTGCACGTTCCAGCGCAGGCCTTGCTGAAAAGTCGTTGTCTTGCGCAAGAGGTACAACGTCTACGGATTCGTAGATTAGTTGGTCTTGCCACGGCGGCCAAGGTTGTCCCATGCGAATTGTTTTTTCGCCAAGCTTGATTGTAAATGTCACTGTCGGAGGTAGTGGAATCCGTCGTTTGCCGACCACGCGACGGATGCTCTCTGCGCTTGCATACGGAATATCGTCTCGCCAGCACATTTCGCCAGCAAAAAAGCCGCTCACACTTTGCGTGTCTCTAACTGTCGCGAACATCACGTTCTTTGATCGCAGAATCCTCCTGAGTTTCACTAGGTCTGCACTTCTTAGGAAAAACGCTCGGATTCTTGCAAATCCTGTACGCCTGACCTCATTCCCGCGCCTGAAGCGTACTGCATGAGCCAGTATCCAAAGCCCCTTCTCGGCTCCGAACCACCTGGACAAGAAATATCTGCGGAAGGCGGGAATGGGTCCGTTCTTGACCCAAAGCCTGGCGTTTCGATGCTTTGTACCTAAGAGATCTTCATTGATAACGTGCTGGGCAACGGGTTCATCCGGGAAACTAGGGTCAATATCAATTTCGTCGGGATGGGGCTCCGAGTCTCGCCACGGCTTGGGCTCAATCATTCGATGGTCACGCTGGTATCCAGAAAGCTCATAAAATGCGATCCAGGAATACTTTTTTCCGTATCTTTCGGGACTATTACCAGGGTCCTCCCGGTAGCGCCAGCGAGACTGGGCCAATTCCTTGTCAATTTCTCCAAAACGAGCTAGCGAGTAGCCCAAATCGTGAATTCGCCAAAGAATCTATTCCTTAACGCGGAGGAAATCTCGATGGGAAAAATCATATGTTGAACGACCTATTGCTAGACTACCCATCGTGTAGTTTTCCCAGTCGAAACCAAGTGGATCGTTTCCTTCCTTGTATTTTCCGGCGTCGTAGTCGGGCCTATATCTCCAGTTTTGGATTCCCCCTCTAAATGGCGGAGTGATTCTTTCTTTCTGTCGTGTGGTGAGAAGGCCTCCTTGCATCTTAAGAGCCAGGTCAATAATTCCTTTTGCGTAGTCCCTTCGCAAAGCATGAGTCGTAGAGAATGGCGCATTTTCGGCAAACATCGCACTGAATACGTTTTGAGCAAGCGAGGGCAGCAAAACGTTACGAAATCGGTCCAGTTCCTTCCGGAAGCACAACGTCATCGATAGACCATACGAAGCGGCCAGCATTCGCTCCACCACGTACGGATCGTTTATGTCTAGAGACTGTAGGGTGAGCAGAAAGAGTCTGTAGTGCTCCCTACTAATTTAGACAGTCAGGGCCTCGTTTTTTAGTACAGCTGCGAAAGCCAAGAAGGCCTCGTGCGGAGTGCGATTTTGGACTCCGCGATGAGGCCGGTCGTGATTGTACTCTTC
>Ga0302325_10001307_pt1 | contig 64109 bp, 53 predicted proteins | sample Palsa_T0_2_FD_201948 | JGI IMG/M metagenome (GOLD analysis project Ga0302325, IMG submission 201948) | Peat permafrost microbial communities from Stordalen Mire near Abisko, Sweden - Palsa_T0_2 | ecosystem: Environmental > Terrestrial > Soil > Palsa > Peat permafrost | place: Sweden: Abisko...
GTGCGGTGCCGCGGCGGGGCCGTCCGGTCGCCGCTCGTCAGCAGCTGGAAACGGTCACCGAGGCGGGCCGCGATCTGCTCCACCGACAGCACGCGTACCCATGCGGCGGCGAGCTCTACGGCCAGCGGTACGCCGTCAAGCGCGCGGCAGAGTACCGCGACGGCCGCGGCGTTGCCCGCCCCGATGGCGAATCCGGGCATGGCCGCGGCGGCGCGGTCGGCGAACAGCCGGACGGCCTCGTAGCGGGACAGCTCCGCAGCGTCGGTGACGCCGGGCGGCGGTATCGACAGTGGCGGCACCTGGAAGACCACCTCGGCCGCTACGCGCAGCGGCTCGCGGCTCGTCGCCACCACCCGGAGCCCCGGTGAGCCGGCCAGCAGTCGCTGGCACAGGCGCGCGGCCGCGTCGATCAGGTGCTCGCAGTTGTCCAGTGCCAGCAGCAGCCTGCGCGGTGCGAGCGCGGCGGCAAGTGTCTCAAGCAGCGGCCGCCCGCGTTCCTCGACGACGCCGACGGCAGCTGCTACCCGCGCGACGAGATCGGACTGCTGCAGGTCACCGAGCTCGACGAACCACACGCCGTCGGGGAAGTCGCCGCTCAGCGCCGCGAGCATGCGGACGGCCAGCCGTGACTTCCCGATGCCGCCGGTGCCACAGAGCGTCAGGGCGCGGGCGGCCTGCAGCAGGTCCCGCAGCTCGGCGAGTTCGCTCTCGCGCCCGATGAAGCTGTTCGGCTCTTCGTGCACATTGCCCTGACCTGAAGTCGTCGTCACGCCCAGGAGTCCAGCCCCGTCCTGGCCAGCGGCCCGGGCAGCGTCCGGGGACGCAGCAAGCCGTCTCTGGCCCGGACGCATCTCAGCTGATTCGGTCGCTGATTTCGGGCCTTGCGTGGAATGTGCCATCATCGCGCCTCGCGCTGGTCGTCGTCAGGCTCTTCGGCGGCTCACCCAGGCGGATCCCGAGTCCGCCGGCCGCCTTTGGGACGAGATGTACCGCCTGCGGCCGTCGCCTTGTAGCAAATATAACGATTTGGATTCAGCCGGCCATGGACCCATCCGTCCATGCGCCTAGGCCGAAATACGAACCGTGGCGGTTAAGCAATCCTCCCTGGCTCAGCGCTCAGGGTAATCAGCCGGGCGCACGGGCTTCGTCCTGGGTGCCCACCGCAGGGGCGAACGGCACCGCGCCACGCCCCGGAAGGGATACACATGCCTGGTCACGACGACTCGAGCCCGCCCCCCACTACCGATGATCTCCGGGAGCGGCAGCACATGACGCGGCGTTCGGTGCTGCGCGGCGCCGCGGGCGTAGGGGTCGCGGGAATCGCGGCGACCACGCTCGCTGGTACCGCGGCACCAGCCTTCGCCGCCGCCGCCCGTCCGGCGCGGCCAAAGGCGCGCGGCACCACCGCCGAGGGGCCGGCCGCGGACACCACCGAGCAGGTCGTCGTGCATGTGCGCGACGCCAAGTCCGGCGAGATCGACGTGTTCCGCGGCACCAGCCATGCCCGCGTGCACGACCCGGAACTGGCCGCACGTCTGGTACGCGCGAGCCGCTGATGAACGCCCAAGCGCCCTGCCCTACTCCGCACAATCCTGTGAGGTAATTGATGTCTTCGCATCGCGAGGCACCGGAGATTTCGAAGGATCCGGTTGCCGACAGTACTGACGTATACGCATTCGTTAGCCCGGACCGGCCAGACACGGTCACCATGATCGCCAACTACATCCCGCTGCAGGAGCCCTCCGGCGGGCCGAACTTCTACGAGTTCGGCGACAACGTGCTCTACGAGATCCATGTCGACAACAACGGTGACGGCAAGGCCGACATCTCCTACCAGTTCAGTTTCGAGACGATACTGACCACTCCGACGAGCTTCCTCTACAACACCGGCCCGATCGGGTCCCTCAGCGACCCCAACTGGAACAGCAAGCAGTTCTACAAGGTCACCAAGGTCGACAAGTGGGGCTCGAAGGTCCTGGCCGGCAAGCTCGCCTGCCCGCCGTGCAACGTCGGCATTCTGTCCACGCCGGACTACGAGGCGAACCTCGGGCAGCCGGCCGTGCACTCGGTGAGCGGCATCAAGGTATTCGCCGGGCAGCGTGCCGAGGAGTTCTACGTCGACCTTGGCTCGATCTTCGACCTGGGCAACCTGCGCCCGCTCCAGCAGTACAACGTCTTCGGGAAGGCCGACGGGCTCACCAGCGCGCCCGGCGTGAACGCCACCAATCGCCTGAACGTGCACACCATCGCGATTCAGGTGCCGATCTCCGAGCTGACCATCTCGGGGCACCCGACGATCGGCGTGTGGACGAGCGCGAGCCGCCAGCGGGCGCAGGTGTCCGCCGACGAGAGCAACGAGAGCTTCTGCAGCGGCCCCTTCACCCAGGTGTCCCGGCTCGGCAACCCGCTCTTCAACGAGGTCATCGTGCCGCTGGGCAAGAAGGACTACTGGAACAGGCAGCAGCCGTGCAGCGACAAGCAGTTCGCCTCGTACGTCGCCAACCCCGAGCTGGCCGGGCTGCTGCCCGTCCTCTACCCGGGCGCATTCCCCAACCTCGCCGCACTCGACAAGGCCGGGACGGCCCGCGCCGACCTGGAGGCGATTCTGCTCACCGGCATCCCGTCCGGCCTGATCACGGGCTTCACGAACTTCACCGGCACGGTCCAGGCCGACATGCTGAGGCTCAACACGTCAATTCCGCCCACGCCCGCCAGTTCCTCGACGTTCAGCATCCTGGGGCTCATCGGCGGCGACCCCGCCGGGTTCCCGAACGGGCGGCGGGTGACCGACGACGTGGTCACCATCGAGCTACGGGCCATCGCGGGAGCCGTCTACCCGCTGATCGACCCGAGTTACGTGGTCGATGCGGTTGTCGCGGACGTCACCGACGGCCTGACCGGCACCAGCGTCAACAACCAGCCGTTGACGGCGTTCCCCTACATGGGCGTGCCCTACGACGGCTACGACAACCCGTCCTGACCAGGAAATGGGAGACCGGGTGCTGGCCAGCGCCCACTGCACGCTGGCCAGCACGCGGTCCCCGGGTCCCTCCGCGGTCCCCGGGTCCCTCCGCGGTCCCCGGGTCCTCCGCGGTCCCCGGGTCCTCCGCGGTTCCCCGGTCCCTACGCGGTCCCCGGGTCTGCACGGAAGAGCTTCCTACGGAAGGCGAGGAGCACAGCGCGATGACCGAATCTATCCCCGGCCCATCCAGGTCCGGCAGCGTGGTGCTCAATGTGGGCCCCGGCGTTGGTGCCCTGGTGCTTCATACCCCGGCCGGCCTTGACGGCTTCGAGATCGAGATAAGCCCGCGCGGCACCCTCGCCGCGCGGCGCACGCACTCACAGGTCCGGGAACGCCACGTCGGCGGCGGCGTGCAGTATGCGGCCGTCTACCCGGAGCTCGCCGCCGGTGAGTACACCATCTGGCGGGACGCCAGCACGCCAGCGGGCGACGTGACCATTGACGGCGGCGCAGTCACCAGTTATCAATGGCCGGACTAGCCACCGTCAGGACCAGAGCCACCGTCAGGATCTGCCTTCGGCGGCCAGATCCGCCTCGGCTGTGATGGCCTCCTCCGGCAACCCGGGGACCTGCCGCACGGCGGCAATGGCCTCGTCGCGCTCGACGGACGGCCCCGGCTGAGCCTCGTCAGAGTCGGCCGCGTCCAGCGCCTCCCGGACGGTCGAGAGCATGACCGCGCCTGCCAGCACGGTCACCATGCCGATAAGAAACGGGACATGGGCGTTGTAGCGCTCGACTAGCTTCGCCGCGGTGTACGGCGCCAGGCCCCCGCCGATGAAGCGGACGAAGCCGTAGGTGGCCGAGGCGGTGCTGCGGGGCACCCTGGTAATGCTCATCACCGCGGTCGTCACCAGGGTGTTGTTGAGCCCGATCAGCGCGCCGGAGGCGATGACCGTGACGATGACGACCCGCTTGTCGCCGGGGAACGCGCCAATCACGGCAAGCACCGCGGCGACGAGGAACAGGCTGACATACAGGGTGCGAGCGGTGCCGAACCGGGTCTTGAGCATCGGCGCGCCGAACACCGCGAAAACCGCGACGAGCACGCCCCAGCCGCAGAACACGGCGCCGAGCCGCAGCGGTGAGAGGCCCATCAGGAACGGGGAGTAGCCGAGCACGGTGAAGAAGCCCCAGTTGTAGAGCAGTCCGGTGACGCTAGTGCGGCGAAGATTCCGGTCACGCAGCGCCAGGATCGGCTCCCGGATGGACGAACGCCGGGCCGGCCGGGGGGTGGCAGGCACCCAGGCGACGGTCGCGACGAGCGCGACGAGCATCAGCGCGGAAACCCCGAAGAACGGCCCACGCCAGCTGATGTTGCCGAGCAGACCGCCAAGTAGCGGACCAGACGCGATGCCGAGGCCGAGCGCGGTCTCGTAGAGGACGATCGCGCCCGCAAAACCGCCGCTGGCCGAGCCGACGATGACTGCCAGCGACGTAGCTATGAACAGCGCGTTGCCGAGACCCCAGCCGGCCCGGAAGCCGACGATCCCCCCGATGCTGCCACTGGACCCGGCCAGCGCGGCGAACACGACGATCAGCGACAGGCCGGCGATCAGGGTGTGCTTGGCGCCAATGCGGCTCGATACCCAGCCGGTAACCAGCATCGCGACCGCCGTGACGACCAGATAGCTGGTGAAAAGCAGTTCGACCTGGCTGGGGCTCGCCTTCAGCTTGGAAGCCAGGGCCGGCAGGATCGGATCGACAAGGCCGATGCCCATGAACGAGATCACGCATGCGAATCCAACGGCGTAGACCGCCCTCGGCTGCCGGAACGGGCTCGGCGCCTTTGCGCCTTGCGGGTGACTCATCTCAGCCTTCCCTGTCCTTGATCGGACGTGCGGCGAGCGCTTGCAGCGCGCTGGCGGCCTCGGTAAGCGCGCACCGCTGGCGTGGCCCCAGCTGACGGATGTGCGCCGCGAGCGCCTCAGCGCGCTGCGCGCGGATCGACAGCAGGTAGTCATGCCCGGCCGGCGTTATCGCCACCAGCGCGGCGCGGCCGTCAGCGGGATCGGGCTGACGCCGTACCAGGCCCGCAGCAGCCAGCCGGTCCACGATGCCGGTCATGCCGGGCTGGGTGATGCGCTCGTGCCCGACGAGGTAAGAGATCCGGTGCGGGCCTGTCCTGTCGACGGCGTCGAGTGTCGACAGGGCGACCGCGTTCCACTCGGCCGGCCGGATCGCGCGCCGGAGCCAGCTCGTCACTCGCTCAAGCGCCTCGGCCGCCTCGGCTAGCCCCGCTGCCTCGGCCAGCCCCGCCGCCTCGGCTAGCCCCGCTGCCTCGGCTAGCCCCGCCGGCTCGGCTAGCCCGGCTGCCTCGGCTAGCCCCGCCGGCTCGGCTAGCCCGGCCGAGTCAGCCGCGGCCGGGTCGACAGATCCGGTTGATCCGGCCGGGCCGCGGCCGCCGACGGGCGACTGAACTTCGGAGTGCCGCGTGGCAGTGGAGCGCTGCATAGTGATATTTATATCACAGAGCTATATAGTATGGTTCCATAGTTACGCGATCAATCTTGCCGGACCCGCATCTTAGGAACCGCATCCCACGGAATTCCCCGTTGCCGGCGCCGATCCGAACATTCGTCCCTGCTCGCGCGCTGGCTCTCGCCCACCGACCGCTGGGCACGGCCCTTTCCGGCAGCGCCGCGTCCGCTAGCCCATCGCCATCAGGCAGCCGTCCCAGTAGGCCTCGACCCTGGGACGGCGCCTGCCGTGCAAGGCAATCTCCAGGGTGTCTGGCCGCCGGTCGCCGACCGAGCGGAAGCTCAGCTGCACTCCTGCCACGGTGACTGAGGTGAACCCTGAGATGCCCGACGGTGGCTCGGTGGCGGCATGCATCCACGGTGGGGTACCTGCGCAGCACATCCGCGGATGCGCAGCCCATACCCAGAGCCGGCCGCCACGCTGGCCGATGAACTCGGCCGCTGCGTTGCTCATCTCGACGACCACACCTTCACGATAACGCCCCAGGCACCCGACGGGCAGATCTGTCTGGCCCGGTCATTCCGGCCGGAACCGCCCGGCGTAGGGCCGGCAGCTGCTCTGGTGGGCCGCTGCAGCTGGCCCATGGTGCAGCTCGGCGAGCTTCCTTGCTGTCTCGCCGACCTGGGCTCGCAACTCCGCGGGGTCCAGTACCTCGACCTCAGCCCCGAGCGCGAGCATGTCGAGCACCGCGGAGCCGATCGAGTCGATCCGCACCGAGGCCTCGGCCCAGTCCTCGCGCCCAGGGGCAGGCGGGACGTTCCTACGGATCCGGACGCCCGCGGGCCGGCCGGTGAGCGCCGCGAGCCTACGGCCGCGCGGCGAGAGCCGGACCCGTGCACGCTGCGGCCTGGCGCCTGGACTCGCGCGGTCCCGCCGGTATCCGGCGGCAGGCAGATCACTGCTGAATCCATCGAGCAACTCGAATCCGCCCCGGCATCCCCGGACGGCATAGACCGGAATGCCGGCCGAACTCAGGGCCTCGATGTCGCGGATGATGGTGCGCTGCGATACCTCGAGGTGGCCGGCGAGCTGCCGTGCGGTCATCCGGCCCCGGGTCTGCAGCAGGCCCGTCAGCATAACCAGGCGGCTAGCGCGCACAGGCCAAAGATAGCGGTGAATCGAGACACGAGATGTCAGGTATCTGGTGCCATAATCACGGGGTCATGGCGGGAGGGAGCAGCATGATCGGGGAGGGAGCAGCATGATGAAGAACGGTTTCGCCGGATCAGGAACCGCCGACGATCCCTGGATCCTGACCACGCCGCCCGGCAAGTCCGAGTACGAGGCGTGGCGAGACGAGAAGCACGACGCGCCGGCGCTCGTCGTCCAGGTCGGCGCAACCCAACTGCGCTACCAGCTCCGCTGCATCGAGGACCTGCACGCCATGCTGCGCGGCCATGGCGACTGGATGCCGCTCGGCAACGCCGACGAGCAAAGGGAGGCGCAGGACGGGACGGTCGAGGCATGGGCAAGGTCGGCCGCCAACCCGGTCGGCGGCTGGTACGGCCTGAAGAAAGGGCTGCGCGGCCGGTTCGGCAACTACGTTCCACCAGTCCTAGAGGCGCTGGGTCTTGCCGAGGTCACCCACGACGCCCGCAATAACAGGATGCGCGCGCTTTGACGGCGATGCGCCGGGCGCATCTCTCGCCCAGCCGATCTCAGAGCTCGGCGACCAGGCCGGCTATGACGGCTACGCCCCGATCAGCGTCCCGAAGGCTACCGCCTACGTCCGGATCGCCGTCGGCGTGGCCGACTACCTCGGTGCCGAGAAGAAGCTTGCCGAGGACGCGCTGCCCAGAATGTGATCCGACCTCGCGGCTTGATCCGGCAGCAATGGTCTCAGATCGGCACCCACTCGGTGACGACAGCGGTCCCCGGTCCTGCCCGGGCAGCGGCGCAGCGCAGGCTCAGCGGGCCCTTCGGCACCGGTCCGGCGCTGAAGCGACCCAGCTCGTCAGCCTCGACAGTGATCACGTCGGTCCCGGTCCTGATCTCGACGCTGGCCTGCTGCGGAGGGACAAGCTGGCCGACAAGGCCACACGAGGTGCTCGTGCTGGTGACTTCCAGGTCGATTGTCATTCCGCCCGCGTGGAAGGAGAGCAACCGCCGGTCCAGCGGGCCGCGCACGAGCGCGAGCTCGTCATGATCGACCAGCGAGTCAAAGACAAGCTCGGCAAGCTCGGCGTCGATGGCGCGCCAATCAAAGGCATCGGCCGCCGCCTGTAGCAGCTCGCGAGGCACCGGATCGAAGTGCGCCGCGGCCCGCCGGAGTTCTTTCTCCAGCTCGGACTCGTGCAGCTCGGACTCGTCCAGCTCAGACTCGTCCAGCTCAGACTCGTCGCGGTCACCGTGCACGGTCGCTCTCCCGTCGTACTTACTCACTCTCATGAGCGACAGTAGCGGCATCTGATACCTCGCCGGCTAGCCGCTCGCGCAGCCGCCGCAGGCAGCGCGCCCGGGTAGGCCCGATGCTGCCGACCGGCATGCCCACCGCCGCCGCGACTTCAGCGTAGCTCGGCGGCGGCGAGGCGATCAGGATCCGGAGCAGCTCCCTGCAGCGAGCTGGCAGCTGGCCGAAGGCATGCCACAGGCGGGCGGCCCGGTCAGAGTTGAGCCGGGCCTGTTCCGCGTCGAGCACGGCCTGCTCCGGCGAGTAGTCGTCGACCTGGCCGAGTGCGACAAGGGTTTCCTCATCGGAGGGAACCGTCCGAGTGGCGCCGCGCGCGACTCTGAGCGCCTCGTGCCGGGCCGTGGTGGCCAGCCATGCTCCAAGCTGGCCGGGCTTGTCGATCCGGTCGAGATGCTCCGCCAGGCGAAGCCAGGTGGTCTGGAAAACGTCTGCCGCGTCAGCCGAACCGATGCGGTATCCGCGTGTTACCGACCAGACAAGGCCGCTGTAACGCTGAACGAGCGCGTCCCAGCTGGCCCGGTCGCCGAGCACCGCGGCCCGCACCAGGTCGCCGACGTCCTTATCGGTCACGGCACCGCCTTCTTCGCCAGGGCCGTCTCCTCGAGATCCACATCAGCATCGCCTGCCGCGGTGAGCACCGCCGCCTTCCGAGCAGCCGCAGCCGGCCGAGCCGCCGTAGGCCGAGCGACCGCCGCAGTCCGCATGATCGCAGCAGTTGCCTGCGGTCTGGCACGGCCACAGCACCGGCCCGACGCCGGGAAGCCGCTGGGCCCGGGCGATCGTCAGCAGGGCATCAGCCGCGATGCGGGCGCTTTCGCCGGTCCGGGACACCCGAGCGGCGATCAAGCCCGAGACCAGTGGCGTCGAGAACGACGTGCCGCTCCACCGTGCCATACCATGAAACTCCCGTTCCTGACCAATGTGCGGCGGCTCACGGTATTTGTAGACGCCAGTCGCATATGCATTGACGAGGTCCGCTCCGGGCGCGTAGACGTCGACCCAGTGCCCGTAGTCACTGAAATTGGCCCGGCTGCGCCAGTTGACCGCGAGTGCGCCAACCCCAACTACCTCAGGAAAAGCCGCCGGCCAGAATGGCCGTCGAGTACTGTTGTTCCCCGCGGCGGCGACCAGAACCGTGCCCTTGTGGTGGCGATAACGGTGCCAGAAGCACTCAAAGCTCAGCAGCGGGAGATCCTTCCGGGTGGTTCCCCCTGCCGACAGGCTGATGATGTCCGGACCGAGGCCAAGCGCCTCGTACAGGCGCTTGACGATCTTGTCCTCGGACAGCGCGCCCGCCGTGGTGAAGTCGCTGCCGACATGAACGGTCGAGACTGGTGCCATGCAGCGCGCGACACCGGCGACGAAGGTTCCGTGACCGGCGTACTCCCTGATCTCCACGGTGTCGCCGATCTCGGAGAGCGGGTCAAGTTCCCCCGCGACGCCGACCAGCCACGGATGATCGCCCGCATCGGCCAGCAGACCGGTATCCGGCACGTAGATAAAGACCCCGTGGCCACCGGCGTCGCACACTCCCGGGTCGGGCAGCTCGCCACCTGGCACTTCCTCCGGCTCGGTCGCCGGGCATGGGGACACCGGGCAGATCGACAAGATATGGTTCGGCGTCGCAACGCCGACCCCGAGGCGCGCATCGATCTCCGCCAGGGCCCTAAGGACGTCCTGGATCTTGGCCTTCGCCAGCGAGAAGAGCGTTACGCCGTGCACGAGTCCGTCGATCGTCTCTCCCCCGCCCACCACGTCGGCGACCTGGCGCAGGTAGGCATCGCGAACCAGGATCACTCCTTCCTGGTAGACGAAATCGACGCCGCCCTCGCTCGTGTGCGCGACGCCAATCGCGATGCCTTTCTCGCGGAACGCGCAGATGATGAGCTCGAGTTGTACGTCAACCGTCGTCAAAGGCGGTTCGGGCTTCTTGCGCGCAGCGCTCATCGTGTCTCTTCTTACCCAATAGAGGTCAATGTGAGGTAATGGTAGCCATGCCGCCGACGAAGCAGCCGTGACACCCGGGTCTGGCCCACCTTAGTGTTGCATTAGACGACCCAAAGGGCCCAGCCTTAGCATCACTGACATGGCGAGGGAATCCCGCCAAGGTTCCTCCGCATCTGGCGGGACGCTTGAGCTGCTGCCTCTCACGCTCGCCCGGCCGGGCGAGGCTCTCGCCAGGGCCCGGGCGGTCCTCGCGAAGAACCCTGGTCCGTATGACGCCTCCGTTGCCCGCCAGGCCGTTGGAATCGTGCTGCGTGAATTCGGTGATGTGAGCGCTGGAATTCGCGAGCTGCGAACCGCCTTGCGCCTCGCGCGGCTGGCCGGCTCGCTGGACCGCCAGGCGGACGTGCTGGCGACGCTCGGGGTCGCGCTGATCTATGCCGGCCGTACTAAGCCCGGGCTTTCCGCACTGGACCAGGCGGTATCGAACGCTGCCGGCCCGGCCGCGGGGCGCGCGCTGGAGCGGCGCGGCATTGCGCTGTGGACCGTCGGACAGCACCCGCAAGCCCTAGCGGACCTGCGCCGGGCGGTCGCCATTCTGCACGGCGCGGGCGATTCGATTTGGGAAGCACGCGCGCTCACGGCACGCGGGATGGTCCACCTCGCCATGAACGCCACCGGGCGCGCGGATGCCGACTTCAGCGCCGCCGAGTACCTGTTCGCTTCGACCAGCCAGGAGCTGGAAAGGGCTTACGCGCGGCACAATCGCGGCCTGGCCGCCTTTCGTTCCGGCGATCTGCCTGCTGCGCTTTCGCACCTCGGCGAAGCATCTCGCCGATACCGGTCCCTGGCCGTGCCGGTACCTGATCTGAGCATCGATCGGTGCGCCGTGCTGCTTGCGGCCGGGCTTCCCGGCGACGCGCTGCGGGACGCCGACGCGGCTGTCCGCGGCCTCGAACGCGGTCGTGGCCAGGCAACAAAGGTGGCTGAACTGCTGCTCACTGCCGCGGGGGCCGCTCTGGCCTGCGCGGATCCGCAGACTGCACTGCTCCGGGCTGAGACCGCGCGCCGCCTGTTCCGCGCTCAGCGGCGGCCGTGGTGGTACGCGCACGCCACCTTCGTGGTCCTGCAGGCCCGGTACGCGGCCGGCCAGGTGTCCCCGGGTTTGCTGCACCAGGCGGCGCGGGCGTCGTCGAACCTTGACGCGCTCGGCTCCGGCGACGCTCCGCGGGCACGCCTGCTCACTGGCCGGGTGGCGCTGGCGCTTGGTCGCCCGCAGGAGGCACAGCGTCATCTGGCGGCCGCAGCACGAAGCCGGCTTCGCACCGGGCCAGCGTCTGCGCGCGCCGACGGGTGGCTAGCCGAGGGGCTACGAGCGGAGGCAGCGGCTAACCCGCGGCGCATGCTCGGCGCCTGCCGACGTGGGTTTGACATTATTGATCAGCACATGCTGACCCTGGGAGCCACCGAGCTGCGAGCACGGGCCACCATGCAAGGAGCTGAATTCGCCGTGCTGGCGCAGCGGCACGCTCTGCACGCTGGCAAGCCGAGGGCGCTGCTCCAGTGGAGCGAGCGCTGGCGGGCCACTACCCTTGCCGCACCCTCGGTACGGCCGGTCGATGATCGCCAGCTCCAGGCGGATCTGACCGCGGTCCGCGACATCGCGTGCCGGCTCGAGCTTGCTCGCGAGCACGGGCAGCCGACGGCCAAGCTGGCTCGTGAACAGCTCCGCTTGGAGATGGCCGTCCGCGAACGGTCAATGCGAACACGAGGCATTGGCCACCCGGGCAACTGGAGCTTCAGCGTGACGCAGTTGCTTGCGGAACTCGGCGCGGCACGGCTAGTCCAGATCGTCGAAATCGACGGAGATCTGCATCTTCTTGTCTGCGGTGACGGGCGAGTCAGACAGTTCGCAGCGGGGCGCCTGCAGGACGCCGCCCGCGAGATTGACTTTGCCCGTTTCGGGCTGAGCCGGCTGGCGTATAGCCATCGCGGCGGCCAGCCGGAGAAAGCGCTCGCTGTCCTCGCGGAGACGGGGCACAGACTCGAGGATGCGCTGCTCGGCCAAGCCGCCCGGCATCTTGGCCGCGGCCCAGTCGTCGTCGTCCCGCCCGGTAAGCTGCACGCTGTCCCGTGGTCGCTGCTCCCGTCGCTGCGTGACCGTGTGCTGAGCGTTGCTCCCTCGGCTCGTGCCTGGCTGCGCGCACGCGCGGCAGTCCCCCCGGATCGGCGCAATCTCGTCCTCGTCCGCGGTCCCGGGCTGGGTCCCGGCTCCAGCGAGGTGCCCGCGCTGGCAGCTGAATCAGCGGGCAGCACCGTGCTCAGCGACGGCACAGCGACCGCGGCCCGCGTACTCGACGCAATCGATGGCGCATGGCTTGTCCACATTGCCGCGCACGGAACCTTCCGCTCCGATAGCCCGCTGTTCTCCTCACTACGCATGGACGACGGACCGCTAACTGTGCACGACTTCGGACGGCTACGGCGAGCGCCCTTCCGTCTCATCCTGCCTTGCTGCGACTCCGGCCTGCTCGCTCCTGCCGGGGCTGATGAACTGCTCGGCCTAGCCAGCACGCTTGTGCCGCTTGGCACCGCGGGAATAGTGGCCAGCGTGACTCCCGTCAACGACAAGGCGGCCGCCGGCCTGATGATCAGGCTGCACCGCCGTCTGCGAGAGGGCAGCACGCTGAGCGAGGCGCTGCTCAATGCCCGCCGCGAGCTGGATGATGATCCGGTCCAGGTAGCCACCGGGATGTCCTTCCTCGCGCTCGGCGCAGGCTGAGCGGGGCGGCGCTGACTCGCGGGGAGTCATATATCTGAACGGCCAGCTCGGCACCGGTCACCTCAGCCAGGCGGCCCTGGCCACGGGCCTGGTCGCCGCCACCCGCCAGGGACGCCGTCGCCCGCAGGCAGGGTTCCGGACGTTATCGTCTGTAAGTCAGCTGTAGAGACGAAATGACGCCGGAAACCCGGGGGTCAAGATGACAACCAGATTCGCGCCGAGAGCCCAGACGCCACCGGCTGGAGCCGAGGGACCGGCAGCCCAAGCCGAGGGACCGGCAGCCCAAGCCGACGGACCGGCAGCCAGGAGCACCGTGTTGTCCCGGCGGACGGTCCTCGGGGGCGCGGGCGCAGCGACTATGGCAGCGACGCTCCCGGCAGCTTTCTGGCAATTGGGCCATGCGACACGCCGCCCCGGTCACGGCCTGCGCATCGTGATCGTCGGCTCGGGCCTGGCCGGGCTCGGCTGCGCCTACCGGCTCTGGCGGCAGCACGGCGTCCGCAGCGAGATCTACGAGTACAACCCGGCGCGGGCGGGCGGGCGCGTCTATACCCTGCGTGGCTTCTTCGATGCAGGTCAGTTCGCCGAGCAGCATGGCGAGTTCATATCCAGCGAGCACACCGCCACACGACGCCTCGCTGCGAGCTTCGGCCTGCCGCTGGACAACGTGAACCGGTACCCGCCGCATACTCACGCCCAGGATGAGCGGCTGCGATTCGGCGGCCGTTTCTGGCGGCAGGCCTCGCTGAACCGCGATTGGCGGGACTGGGCCTTCGAGCTGTTCTTCGATGCGGCGAATAGGAAGGCCCCTTGGCCAACCCTGCATGACCGGCATACCGCATGGGGGTGGCGGTGGGACCACATGCCCGCAACGCAGTGGATCGATGAGAACGTCCCTGGCGGACTGGAGTCCGACTTTGGCCGGCTTTGCGTGGCTGTCCTGCTCGATGAGTACGGCGGGCCGGCTGACCAGCAGTCAGCGCTGAACTTGATTTACCTGCTCGGTTCGTATGACAGCTCGCCGAGCGGCATTCAGCCGAGGCGGCAGCCACAGCTTTCCGGCACCGACGAGAAGTGGCATATCAGGGGCGGCAACGATCAGCTCATCTCCGGCCTCGTCGGCCGACTGCCAGCCGGAACCGTCCGTCTCGGTGAACAACTCGTTGCCCTGCGCGGACGTGGCCACGGCCGATACACCTGTACGTTCGCCCGCGGCTCGCTTACGCATGAGGTTCATGCCGATCACGTCGTGCTTGCCCTGCCGTTCACCAAGCTCCGCGAGGTCGAGATGCCCGGCATCGAGTTGCCGCCGCCACAGTGGCAGGCGATCCGTCACGAGCCGCTCGGCTCGAACTCGAAGATCCAACTGCAGTTCTCCAGCCGGGTATGGAACGCCGACGGCTGGACAGGCAACCTATATACCGACAGGGTCGTCCAGGGCGGCTGGGAGACAACGATCGACCAGCGCGGAAAGCCAGGCATCCTTGTCGCCCTGCCCGGCGGCGCCGTCGGTGCGGACATCGGCCGACGATACCGGCTTACCTCCTACTACGGCCCGGCGCCAGCCGACATGGCGGCGGACTTCCTCGATTGCTTCGAGACCGATTTCCCCGGCGTCAGGGCCGCGTTCAACGGGAAGGCGTTCTATGCGTGGTCGTCGGGAGACCCGCACATCGGCGGCGCGTACTCCTACCTCAAGGTCGGCCAGTACACCGCTTTCAACGGTATCCAAGGCAGGCAGCACGGGAACCTCCACTTCGGCGGCGAGCACACGTCAGTGAATTTTCAGGGATATATGGAGGGCGCGCTGCGAAGCGGCTACCGCTGTGCGGCAGAGGTCGCCGGAAGGTCGCCCGGCTAAATCAAACCAGGTGCCCGGCCGCCGGAGCATCTGGCTTACCTGTAAGCCCGCGATCCGGGCCGCGCGGCGAGCGCCAGGCTGGCTGGCCCTGTCGCAGATGCCTGGTTATGCGGGGTAGGGGCGTGGTGTGACGGTGTGGGTCCGGCCGCTGGGCAGGGTCCAGCCGAGACCGTCCCGCCGGCCCCGGGTGAGCGCAGACTCGCGGCTCGCGACGGCGTTCGCCAGCGCCGAGGACAGCATCGGCCTGCTGCTATGGCAGGTGACCAACCGCTGGCAAGCTGCTCAGCGCGCGGCCCTGAAGCCGACGAGCGTCAGCCGCCCGCAGCCGGGCAGAAGAAACGGCCATGAAACTACTCCGCACGCCTGCTAAGGTCGGCCACGCGGCGGCCAGGCCGACAGCAGCGCGGTCGCGGCGGCGCGCCGTGGCCCCTCGTGCTCACCGCGGTTGCCGCCGCGGCCATAGCGGCCACCCGTGACGCTGATCTCCGCGCAGGCCACGCTCCGGCTGCCGGCCAACGCCGACTACGCGGTCCGCAGCGATGTCACGGCGGGCTACGTGCACGTCGGGATTCCGCAGTACGCCGGCGCGTCCCGCACGATCTCCGCCCGCATCGACTCCGGCGAGCTTGAGCTGCTGCCGCGCTGACGGTCGACCGTTACGGAGCGGCTGCCGGAGCGGGGGAATGGCGAGATCATAGGCAGGCGGCGCTGCCGGCGGCCGCCAGGCCGCGCCCGCCAGAGACCGCGGGTCGCGACCGGCCGGGCGTCGGCCAGACCGTAGGTAGCGACGGGCCGGGGCGCGGCCGGTGGTGGGTAGCGACGGACCGCGCGGCGGCCAGGATGAGAGGGTAAGAAGATGGCGCAGGGTGCCCGCATCGACTCGGCGGTCATGTTCGTGCGTGACCTGGACCGGTCGGTGAGCTTCTACGCCGACGTCCTCGCGCTTGAGGTCGCCGACCGTAGCTCTACCGCCGCGCTGCTGGCCAGCGCTGACGGAACGCAGCTGATCCTGCGTGCCATGGGCAGCAACGCCGAACACGCGCTCGGCGGCATAGGCGTCCAGTACGTCGTCTGGACCGCAGTCGGGAAAGACGATCTTGAGCGATGCGAGCGGGCGCTGAAGCAGCGTTCGGCGCACCGCGACACGCGCACCAGCGAGCAGGCCACCGCGGTGGAGGGACGCGACCCCGACGACATCGTGGTAATGATCATTTACCCTGGCCCGGATCAGGCGCCCTTGCATGAGCTGCCGACCCGGATCTACGGATGGTGAGGAAAGCATGGTCCTCGGTCTCCCGGATAGCGTACGCGGATGCCTCTTCGACCTCGATGGCGTCCTGACGAAGACGGCATCGGTTCACGACGCCGCGTGGACAGAGATGTTCGACGGCTACCTGCGCGAGCGAGCACGGCAGACGGGGCAACCGTTCGTGTCCTTCGACCCGGTCGGTGACTACGACGAGTACGTGGACGGGAAGCCCCGCGCCGAGGGCACCCGCTCGTTCCTTGCCTCCCGCGGCATTGTCTTGCCCGACGGCCACGAGGACGATCCGCCGGACGCGCCGACCGTGTATGGCCTGAGCAACCGCAAGAACGAGATCGTGCTGCGGCGGATCCGCGAGGACGGGGTGCAAGCCTACGAGGGCTCGGTCCGCTACGTCCGGGCGGTCCGGGAGGCGGGGCTGCGCCGCGCCGTGGTGTCGTCCAGCGCAAACTGCCACGACGTCCTTGTCGCGGCGGGAATCGCGGAGGAGTTCGAGGTGCAGATCGACGGCGTGGTCGCCAAGCGGGAGCATCTGGCGGGAAAGCCGGCGCCGGACACCTTCCTGGCGGGGGCGCGTGCGCTGGGGCTGGAGCCGTCCGCCGCAGCAGTCTTCGAGGACGCGCTGGCCGGCGTTGCCGCGGGCCGGGCGGGCCACTTCGGCTACGTGGTCGGGGTCGACAGGGCCGACCATGCGGCCGCGCTCAGGGCGCACGGCGCCGACATCACGGTGGCCGACCTCGCCGACCTGCTGGACCGGCCGTGATACGGCAGTCGGCGTTCACGGCAGAGCCGTGGTCGCTCCGGGAAACCGAGCTGAACCTGGACCTGCTGGCCCAGACAGAGTCGGTGTTCGCATTGTCGAACGGGCACCTGGGGTGGCGGGGCAACCTGGACGAGGGCGAGCCGCACGGCTTGCCCGGGACCTACCTCAACGGGGTGCACGCGCTGCGCCCGCTGCCCTATGCAGAGGCTGGATACGGCTTTCCTGAATCCGGGCAGACGGTCATCAACGTGACCAACGGCAAGATGGTCCGGCTGTTTGTCGACGACGAGCCCTTCGACGTCCGCTATGGCGAACTGCGCGCGCACGAACGGCTGCTTGACTTCCGCGAGGGGGTGCTGAGCAGGCGGGCCGAGTGGGTGTCGCCAGCCGGCCGGGCCGTCCGGGTTTCCTCGACCCGGATGGTGTCGTTCACCCAGCGGGCGATAGCGGCGGTCTGCTACGAGGTGGAGCCGCTTGAAGAGCCGGCCCGGATCGCGGTGCAATCCGAGCTCCTCGCGAATGAGCAGCTGCCGCCAGCGGGCGGAGACCCCCGCGTCGCCGCAATGCTCGAGAACCCGCTGACGAGCGAGTTCTACAGTGCCGATGCAGCGACCGTCGTGCTGGTGCACCAGACCGCGAGCAGCGGGCTGCGCGTCGGCGCGGCGATGGATCACCAGATCGACTGTCCAGCCGGGGTGCATGTCGAGTCGCGTGCGTACCCCGACGGTGGCATTGTCACGGCAACCATGGTCCTGCAGCCGGGGCAGCGGCTGCGCGTGATCAAGTTCGTCGGCTACGGCTGGTCGGGTGAGCGCTCGCTGACTGCCGTGCGCGATCAGGTCTGGGCCGCGCTGAGCGGAGCCCGGCAGACCGGCTGGGACGGGCTGCTTGCCGAGCAGCGTGCCTACCTCGACGACTTCTGGGATAAGGCCGACGTGGAGATCGACGGTGACACCGAGATACAGCAGGCGGTGCGCTTCGGGCTGTTCCACGTCCTGCAGGCGGGCGCCCGCGCGGAGAACCGGGCAATCCCGGCGAAAGGGCTGACCGGCCCGGGCTACGACGGGCACGCGTTCTGGGATACCGAGGCCTTCGTCCTGCCGGTGCTCACCATGACGGTCCCGCGCGCGGCGGCCAGCGCCCTTCGGTGGCGGCACAGCACGCTTCCGCTGGCCATCGAGCGGGCAGCCCAGCTCGGGCTGAAGGGCGCGGCCTTCCCGTGGCGGACGATCGCCGGCCAGGAATGCTCGGCCTACTGGCCAGCGGGCACCGCCGCCTTTCACGTCAACGCGGACATCGCCGACGCGGTGATCCGCTATGTCGACGCCACCGGCGACAAGGCGTTCGACCACGGCCCGGGGATGGACCTGCTGACGCAGACGGCGCGGCTGTGGCGCTCGCTGGGCCACCACGATGCCCAGGGCCGGTTCCACATCGACGGGGTAACCGGGCCGGATGAGTACAGCGCGGTGGCCGACAACAACGTGTACACCAACCTGATGGCCAGCCAGAATCTGGTGGCGGCGGCGGACGCGGCGCAACGGTATCCGGACCGCGCCCGCGAACTGGGGATCGACGTGGAGGAGTCCGCCGGCTGGCGCGACGCGGCGAGGGCGATATTCATCCCCTATGACGAATCGCTCGGCGTGCACCCGCAGGCCGAGGGGTTCACCAGGCACCAGGCGTGGGATTTTGCCGGCACGTCCGAGGAGCAGTATCCGCTGCTGCTGCATTTCCCGTATTTCGACCTGTACCGCAAGCAGGTTGTCAAGCAGGCCGACCTGGTCCTGGCGATGCATGTGTGCGGGGAGGCATTCACCGCCGAGCAGAAGGTGCGGAACTTCGACTATTACGAACCGCTCACGGTCCGGGATTCGTCACTGTCCGCCTGCACGCAGGCGGTCATGGCCGCCGAGGTCGGGCATCTGGATCTCGCCTTCGACTATCTCGGCGAGGCAGCGCTGATGGACCTGCGGGACCTCGAGAACAACACGCGCGACGGCGTGCACATCGCCTCGCTGGCAGGCGCCTGGATCGCCCTGGTTGGCGGATTCGGCGGACTGCGCCACCGGGACGGCATGGTCAGCTTCGCGCCGCGGCTCCCCGAGGGCCTCGCCAGGCTCGCGTTCAGTCTCCTGCTCCGGGGACGGCGCCTGCGGGTCGAGGTAACTCACTCCGACGCACGGTACGTTCTCGCGGAGGGCGAGCCGCTCGGGATCCTCCACCATGGCAAGAAGGTGCACCTGCTGCACGGCAAGCCGCAGGTCCGCGCGATACCGGCGGCCCCGGCCGCAGGTCCGGTGCCCAGCCAGCCGCCGGGACGGGCACCGATGCACCGCGGGGAGGGTGATCACGCGGGCTGACCGTGGCCTACCGGGTGCAGCCGCCCTTGCCGTAGAAGCCGGGCCCGGCCAGCCCGGGACCGGTGATCTGCGGCCGGTGCGCCCCGCCGCCGCCCGGGTAAGCGGTGCCGAACCACTGGGTGAAGAACTGGCCGAGCCTGCTGCGGCACGCCGCGCTCTGGTCTGGCAGCCACCGGCGGAAGCCTGCTTCCAGCTGCGCCTCGGTGATGGTCCCGCCGCCGAACTGCCGCTGCATCTGAGTCAGGGCACTGACGAAATTCGCATGGCCGAGGATCTGCCGTAGCGCGACATAGGTAATGCCGGGACGGGCATAGGTGGAGTCCTCGTCGAACAGGCTGTACGGCGTCGGATTGGACGGCGCGAGCGTCCAGAAGCCGCCCTTACTCCGGTAGATCGAGTTGAACCGCTTGACCAGGCTCCGCTGGAACGCACTCCGGCCGGCCCGGGTGCCCGGCCCGCCCGCGGCCTTTTCCGCGGTCCTGGCGTGGAAGAGGTACTCGCCGAGAGTCGCGAGGCCCTCCTTGTAGAAGGTCAGGTTGTAGTTCCCCTCGGTGACGTGGTCGCCCCACCACTGGTGCATGTTCTCGTGGTACAGGGTGTCGGTGTCGATCTCGCCGCCGGAGAAGGTGATCATGGTCTGCATCTCCTCCTCGAAGGAGGCCGACGGCCTGCCGACCACCACCCCGTCCGAGGCGAACGGGTACGGCCCGTTGAACTGGCTCTCGAACCTGGTGATGTCCGGCTGCTTATTCATGATGGCGAGGTTCTTCTTCTGCAGCGCCGCCTTGAGCGAGCCGGCCTGGGCCTCGTAGAACGGGATGCCGCCCGCGATCCGCTTCGTCAGGTGGTAGCTGCCGACGCTGTCCTCGACCAGGTAGCTGGCGACGGGCGCGGCCGAGTGCCAGTGCCAGGTCACCGAGCCGCCAGGGAACTCGGCGTCCGGCGGATGGCTCGTCCTGGACATCAGGATGCCGTTGGCCAGCACGGTCTTGCCCGCGTTGACGGTGTCGTAGAAGTCATAGGTCGGCTTGGCGCTCGGGTGGTCGTTGAGCGGCATCCAGTCCTCGGTGCCGACCGGCTCGGTGGTGACGAAGCCGCCGTCGCCGCGGGGCCTGTCCGACCGGAACCAGCCCTCGGTGGTGCCGTCACCGTCGGTGTGCACGCCCGGCCTGCCGGTGTAGTCGACCGTGACGGTGAATACCGACCCGTCGGCGATCGGCGCGGACGGCACGATCACCAGCTTGTTCGCGGGGCATTGCTGGCCGTTTTGGGAGTTCCGTTTCGCGAAGCTGGTGGATTTCAGCTCCGGCGAGCAGGCGGGCGGCAGCGGATCGTGATCCGGCCCGCCGACCGGGTTGTGCTGGGAAGCCTCGTGGGCGAGCGGGTTGGGGTCGTTCTGGCCGTTCGGGTCGCCAGGATAAGTCGGCTGGGCGAACGAGGACGGGGCAGGCCGGCCATTGACCAGGACCGATTTGACGGTCATGTCAGGGCCGATGGCCACGTTGGCCGTGGACCTGCGCTCGAAGTCGAGGCTGAAGCTGGTCAGGCACTGCGTGGCCCGGTCGGTGAGGACGACGTGGTTGCCCGGCAGGAACTGGTTGGTGGTCGCGTCGTAGACCAGGTCCACGCCTGTGTGCAGGCTGGTGTAGCCGCCGTTGCCGGTATCCGGATAGACGTGGTCCCCGAAGCTGGACAGCGTGATCGCGACGCCGGTGCCGGAGTGATGGCTGACCATCGTCGGTGCTCCCTGTCAGCGACTTCCCGCCTACCCCATTGGAGATCACGACCGCCGGGGCCATTCACCCGTGCGATCACCTCGTGTAGCAATGGGTCGAGGGCGGGTGTCTCCGGTAACCCCAGTCACCGGGAGGGGGGTCCGCGGCTAGGGGCGAGGGGGGAGATGCCCGTCCCCGACGGCTCGATAGTACAGCTATCATTTCGCCGGTGCCGGCCGGCCGGGGCGCCATTTCTTCCGGGCCCGGCCCGCGGCCGCCATCAGCGTGCGGCACCCCGAGGTAGCCCGCGAACGAGGCGCCAGGGGCGCCGCGGAACCTTGCCGCCACGCTGCGCCCAGCGGCGGCTGCAGGCCCGTCCCGCCCGAGCCGACCTGTCGTCACGACGGCAGGGATTCCACGCCGATCCGATCGCAGCCGGCCCATTTTGCTGTAACTTATCCATGTTCCGGGCGACTCGTCGGTCCGTCTCGCCGCAAGAACTGCTAGCTCACCGTTAATCCCCAACCAAACATGCTTGAACTGCGTCGTAGGGGTGGTTGTCAGCAGCTGGAACTGAGGGCGGTGGGATGCGGATCACGGGCCTGGGCCACGCCGGCCTGCATATCCAAACGCGCTACGGCACGATCCTGTGCGATCCGTGGCGCAATCCGGCGTACTTCGGCTCGTGGTTCGTGTTCCCCGACAACAGCGGCCTGGACTGGGACCGCTACGGCCAGGTCGACTACCTGTACGTCTCCCATCTGCACCAGGACCACTTTGATCCGGCGCTGCTGAGCGAGCACGTGTCACGCGACGCCACCGTGCTGCTGCCCGATTTTCCCGTGCAGGACCTGCGGAACGAACTGGAGCGGCTGGGGTTCACCCGGTTCATCGTGCTGCGCGGCGGCGAGGTGGCGGAACGTGGCGGGCTGAGGCTGATGAGCCAGGTGCTGCTTTCCCCTGCGGACGGGCCGCTCGGGGACTCGGCACTGGCGGTGGACGACGGGACCGCGCGGATCCTCAACCAGAACGACGCGCGGCCCACCGACCTGGCAGCGCTGCGATCGTTCGGCCAGTTCGACGTGCACCTGTTGCAGTATTCGGGCGCCATCTGGTGGCCATGGGCCTACGAGCTGCCCGTCGCCGCGCAACGTTCGTTCGGCGCTGCGAAACGGGCAAACGGCCTTGACCGTGCGGTCCGCTACGTCAAGGCGATCGGTGCCCGGTACGTCGTGCCCTCGGCCGGCCCGGCATGCTTCCTCGATCCGGACCTGTTCGCACTCAACGACTTGACCAGGGATCCTGCGAACACCTTCCCCGACCAAATGGCCTTCCTCGACTACCTCCGGGACCAGGGCATCGAGGGCGGCAAGCTGCTGACGCCAGGCGCAGTGCTTGAGATCGATAACGAGCATTGCGAGGTGCACTGGCCGGCGAGCGCCGAGCAGGCAATGGAGCCGTTCACTGACAAGGCCCGTTATCTGCACTGCTACGCCGCACGGATGAGCGGCCGGATCGCAGCGGAAAAACGCCGCTGGCCAGTGGCAGGGATCGACGTGCTCGCCGAGCTCAAGGCCTGGTTCGAGCCGCTGCTCGAGCTAGCCGGCCACATCCGGGCTGGCGTGGGCGGGCCAGTGCTGCTCCGGGCAGGCGACCACTCGCCGGTCGTCATCGACTTCCCGGCCGGCCAGGTTCGCCCCTTCGCCGGGGAGGCCTGCCGCTACCAGTTCAGCGTCGGCCGCCCGCTGGTCGAGCGGCTGATCGCCGACCACCAGACCGACTGGGTCAACAGCCTGTTCCTGAGCATGCGATTTCGCGCGCGCAGGATCGGCCCGTACAACGAGTACCTGTACACGTTCTTCAAGTGCCTGGCACCAGACCGGCTGATGTACGCCGAAGGCTGGTACGCCGACCAGAGCCACGACGAGCAGGACATCCAGCTCGGCGACTGGATCGTTCAGCGCCGCTGCCCCCATCTGCAGGGAGACCTCAGCCGGTTCGGCGAGACCGACGGCAGCACGCTCACTTGCACCATGCACGGCTGGCAGTTCGACCTGCCGACCGGCCGCTGCCTGACCACGGACGCCGGCACGAACCGCCTCCGCAGCCGCCCTGTCCCCGCGGCCCCGCGATGAGCAGCCGCTTGGCGAAGCCGGCCGAGGTTAGCGGATACGGCCGCTGCTGAGCCCGTCGGCCCGGCATGGGTGCCGTGGCCATCTGCCCGGCATGGGTATCGTGCCCATCGGCCCGGCATGGGTGCCGTGCCCATCGGCCCGGCATGGGTGCCGTGCCCATCGGCCCGGTCTGGTGCCGTGCCCATCCGCCCGGTATGGTGCCGTCTTGTGCTGGACGGCGAGGCGGTCTTTATGCCGGACGAGGTACTACGACGTGGCGCGTTCGCGCCACGTCGCACCGGCTCAGGGCCGGGCATGGTGCAACGCGCCTTCGCGGGCGGCAGCTACGGGGTCCGCAAGCGCCGGGTCTGCGCTGACCTCTTGCCGCTGGCCGAGGCGCGGCCGGCGCTGCTGGCCATCCAGCTCAGTGCCGTCGGCCCGGCCGCGGCGCCGCTGCCCGACCCGGCCCGGGCAGCCGAGACTCTGTGACCCCGGTGCCGCCGCTGTGACCCCGGTGCCGCCGCGCGATACCCGGCGGGCGCGCCTCTGGGAGTCGGCGGAGTCCAAGAGAGTCCCGCTGCGGGCCATCCTGGTCACCGTCGCGGTAGTGATCGTCGCCTACTCGGCGGCGAAGCTGGTCTACCGGCTGCGGGACATCATCCTGCTCATGGTGGTCGCGGGTTTCGTCGCCTTGATCCTGAACCCGGTCGTGCTTGCGGTGCAACGCTCGCCGATCCGGCGGCGGGGCGGGGCAGTGGCCGTGGTGACCCTGTGCGGGCTGCTGGCCTTCGCCGGGCTGGCGGTGGCCTTCGGTGTCCCGCTGAGCGACGGGATCACTCATCTTGCCCGCGGGCTGCCGTCGTACGTGAGCCAGGCGGAGCACGGCAAGGGCTGGCTCGGGCACCTGGTGCGCAAGTACCACGTCCAGGCCTGGGTGCGGAGCAACGCGCCCAGGCTGGCGAGCCTCGGGAAAGGCCTCGCGAAGCCGGCCATCAGCCTGGGCAAGGGCGCGATCTCGCTGGTGCTCGCGCTGGTGACCATTTTCGTGCTCGTGGTGCTCCTGCTGCTCGAGGGCCCAAAGCTGCGTGCCGACGCGCTTGCCGTGATGTCACCCTCCCGGGCCAAGCGCTACGTCCGGGTAGCCGGTGAGGTCAACCGCTCGGTCATCGGCTACATGCTCGGGAACCTCGTCACGTCGCTGATCGCCGGGATCGTCGTGTTCGTGACGTTGCTGCTGCTTGGCGTTCCGTTCCCGTTCCTGTGGGCGCTGTGGGTGGCGCTTGTCGACTTCCTGCCCATGATCGGCGGCGCGCTGGCGGGCATTCCCGTCGTACTGTTCGCGGCCGGCCACTCACTTACGGCTGGCGTCGTCACCCTGATCGTGTTCCTCGTCTACACCCAGATCGAGAATCACGTGCTGAACCCGGTAGTGATGAGCAGGACGGTGCGGGTCAACCCGCTGCTGGTGCTGGTGTCCATCCTGGTCGGGGCATCCATCGGCAGCTGGATCGGCGGGATCTTCGGTGCTTTCGTGGCGGCGTTGCTCGCCATCCCGAGCGCTGGCGCGATCCAGGTGATGATCCGCGAGGTCTGGCTGGCGACCGCCCTGCCGGAAGCCGTCGAAGCCGCCGTCCTTGACCAGGGGCCTGGCGCGGATCTTTCCGGCCAGCGGCCTGCCGCGGATCTGACCGGCCAGCGGCCTGCCGCGGATCTGACCGGCCAGCGGCCTGCCGCGGATCTGACCGGCCAGCGGCCTGCCGCGGATCCGTAGGCATCCGGGTCAGCTCCCGGCCGTGCCGCACGACCTGCTCAGGATCGGCCGGGGATCTCGCCGTGGCGGCGGCGGATCACATCGGCGATCAGCCCGGTCCAGCCGGTCTGGTGCGAGGCGCCGAGGCCGGCGCCGTTGTCACCGTGGAAGTACTCGCTGAAGATCAGGTTGTCGCGCCAGGCTGGATCGTCTTGCAGTAGCCCGGCGCCGCCGAAGCAGGGCCGGCGGCCGTCCGGCCCCCGCGTGAAGATCGAGATGAGCCGGTCCTGCAGGTCGCTCGCGACCAGGTGCAGCGTGAGCTGCTTGCCCGACCCGGTCGGGTACTCGATGGTGAACTCGTCGCCGAAGAACCGGTGGTACTGCTCCAGAGCGCTGATCACCAGGTAGCTCAGCGGAAACCAGACGGGCCCGCGCCAGTTGGAGTTTCCGCCGAACATGGGCGTGGTCGACTCGGCTGGCTCGTAGTCGATGGTGGCCCGGTAACCCTCGACGTCGATCTCGTAGGGATGATCGCGATGGTAGGCCGACAGCGCGCGCAGGCCGTGCGGGGAGAGGAACTCGGACTCGTCGAACAGCCGGGCGAGCATCGGCCGCAGCCGATCCAGGCCGGCCAGGCTCAGCAGCAGCCGCTGGTCACCGGTCGTGCCGCGGAGCAGCCCTCTTGCCGCCAGCTTCGCGGGATCACGCAGGTCGTGAGACTGCAAGAGGTCGGCGAACCGCTTGCCGAGCAGCAAGGAGCGCTCCAGCATGATCTCGTCGACGATGCCGACCGCGAACGCGGGGATCATGCCCACGATCGACCGGACCTGCACCGGCACCGCCGGGCCGGCCGGGGGAACCAGGCGGTCGTAGTACAGCTCGTCGGCGTCGTCCCACAGGCCCAGGCTGTCCAGTGCCTCGCGGATGGCCGCGAAGTGCTCAAGGAACTTGAGCACGAGATCCATGCCAGGCCGCTGGCCGGACCGGTGCAGGATCACGGCGATGGAGGCCATCTTCATCGCGAAGAATCCCATCCAGCCGGTGGCGTCGGACTGCTCCAGGATCCCGCCGACCGGCAGGTGGGAGCGGTCGATCGGGCCGATGTTGTCCAGCCCGAGGAAGCCACCCTCGAAGAGGTTGTTGCCCTCCTTGTCTTCCCTGTTGACCCACCAGGTGAAGTTGACAAGCAGCTTGTCGAAGACCCGGCTGAGGAAATCGATGTCGCGGCTGCCGTCGACGGCGAACACCTCGAGCGCCGCCCACGCCTGCACCGGCGGGTTCAGGTCACCGAAGTCCCATTCGTAGGCGGGCAGGGCACCGCCCGGGTGCTGGAACCACTCCCGGCACAGCAGGATCAGCTGGTACTTGGCGAACGCTGGATCGGTGTGCGCGAGCGCGACGCAGTGGAAGGCGAGATCCCAGGCGGCGAACCAGGGGTACTCCCACTTGTCCGGCATCGACATGATGTCGAACGCGTCGAAATGACGCCACCGGCAGTTGCGGCCCGTCGCGCGCTCGGCCGGCGGGGGCGGCTGGGCCGGGTCGCCGTCGAGCCAGCGGGCCACGTCGTAGTAGTACAGCTGCTTGCCCCACAGCATCCCGGCAAACGCCTGGCGCATGACCAGCGCCTCGTCGGCGGTCGCGCCGGCCGGCGTCAGCTCGGCGTAGAACTCGTCGGCCTCGGCGCGCCGCGCCGCCACCACCCGGTCGAACCCGGCGCCGAGCGCCGCCGCCACATCCGCCTTGCCGGCCGCTCCCGCCGCATCCGCCTTGCCGGCCGCGTCTGCCACATCCGCCTTGCCCGCCGCTCCCGCCGCATCCGCCTTGCCCGCCGCCGCCCCGCCCGCCTTCGCGCGGGCGGCTACCGGCGGTGCCGGGCGAAGCCGGAGCCGCAGCTCGACCGTCTCGCCCGGCAGCACGGTCACCTGGTACCAGAAGGCGCACTTGGTGCCCTGGCCCGCCGGGTTGACGGTGGCCGCGCCGCTGACCACGTGGTCGTTGATGCCGTCCTTCGGGTACGGCGTGACCGGCTCGGCGCCGAACAGGCGGCTGGTGTTCGTCTCGTTCTCGCAGAACAGCAGGCGGGGAGCCGAGCCGTCCGGCCCCGGGCCGGCGATCAGCTCCAGCGGGCCGGCGAACGGGTGCTCGACCGCAACCGCCGAGTCGCCCGCCGCCGCCAGGGCCGGCCGGGGCTCGCTCTCGTCCCAGGACCACGTGTTGCGGAACCAGGCGGTCGGCAGGACGTGCAGGGTGGCCGGCTCCGGGCCGGCGTTGGCCACCGTGATCGCCATCAGCAGGTCGCCGGGATCGGACTTCGCGTAGTGCACCTCGACGACCCAGTAATGCCCGGAATCGAATATCCCGGTGTCGATGAGCTCGTATTCCGGCTGGAGCCGGCCTCGTGCCTCGTTCTGGCTTATCAGGTCCTCATACGGGAAAGCAGCCTGCGGATAGTGATAGCGCCACCGGTTCCATGCGTGGCTGGGCAGCGCGTCCAGGTACCACCAGTACTCCTTGACGTCCTCGCCGTGATTGCCCTGGGCGCCGGTCAGGCCGAAGGCGCGCTCCTTCAGGATCGGGTCACGGCCGTTCCACAGCGCCAGCCCCAGGCAGAGCCGCTGCTCGATGTCGCAGAACCCGGCCAGGCCGTCCTCACCCCACCGGTAGGCGCGCGACCTGGCGTGATCGTGCGGCAGGTAGTCCCACGCCTCGCCGTCGGCGCTGTAGTCCTCGCGGACCGTCCCCCACTGGCGCTCGCTGACGTACGGCCCCCACTGGTACCACTCCCCGGCCTGGCGCAGCCCGTCCTCCAGCCGCCCGAACCCGGCTACCCGCTCGCGCTCAGCACCCACGGCCGTCCCTCCGCTACGTCCTGCCCCAGGGCTCGCCCGGCGACGGGGACGCCGAGTTGCAGGACCAGCCAGATCCGGTCCTCGTCACCGAGCAGTTCCGGTTCGACCAGCGGGTCGCCATCGACGATCAGCAGGTCGGCGAGCTTGCCTTCTTCTACGGTGCCGATGCGGTCGCCGAGGGCCAGCGCCTCGGCGGCGGTCTTCGTGGCTGCCACCAGCGCCTCCGCCGGGGCCAGCCCGTGGTGGATCATCCGCCGGATCTCCAGTGCGGTGCCGAGATTGACGTCGCTGCCGAGCGCGATCTTGACACCCGCGTCCCTGGCGGCCCGCATGCTGGCCGCGCCCTGCTCCAGGTTATGGTCAGCCAGCTGGACAAGCACCGCCGGCATCTCGGGAGCACGCCGCGCCCCGGGCACGCCGATCGCGTCGCCAAGCCCGGCCATCCAGTAATAGCCCGACAGCGTCGGCACGAGCACCTGGCCGCTGGCGGCCATCGCCTCGAGCAGGTCGGGCCGCTGGTGCAGGAACATGCCGTGCTCCACGGTGTCCGCGCCGCTGGCGATCGCCGCCTCGCAGCCAGCGAGCCCTTCGGCGTGCGCCGACAGCATGAAGCCCATCCGGTGCGCCTCGTCGGCCACGGCCGACAGCTCTGCCTCGGTCAGCTGAAGCGGGTCGGGGTCCTCCAGCTCGTTCGAGCGGGCGCCGGTCGTCATGACCTTGATGAAATCGGCCCCAGCCCGGAGCTGCTCGCGGACCGCCCGGCGCATGTCGTCGGGCCCGTCGGCCTCCCGGTACATGTCGCCGTAGAAACGGCCACCCGGCGCGGTAGCAGAGATGATCTTCCCGCAGGTCAGCAGGCGGGGACCCCGGAACGCGCCGTAGCGCATCGCCTGGCGGGCCTCCTGCGGCGCCAGCCCCTGGGATCCGGTGACCCGGATCGTGGTGACACCGCGGCGCAGGTACGCGCGCAAGTCGGCCTGCAGGAAGTGCGCCCTGGTCCCGGGCAGGGCCGGCTCGGCGCCCCGCAGAGTCTCCGGAAGCCGGCCGGCCGCGTGCGTGTGCGCGTCGGTCAGGCCGGGCATCAGCAGCCGCTGCCCGACGTCAAGCAGCCGGGCGCCGTCCGGACATGGCTCGGACGCGTCGCCGACCCGCCGGATGCGGCCGTCCTCGACCAGGACAGCGGACCCGTCACGGACCGCGCCGCCGGTGCCGTCGAACAACCGGGCGTTGGTCAGCCACAGCCGGCCCGCCGCCGGCCCGGGAGCGGCGATCAGGGCCGGGGACCGGTGCGTCATGCCTGGCTCCTTCCGGCCGGCCGGATGACCCCGGCGAGATCCACACCTACGTCCGTGGCCGGCCGCGCCCGGCGGGATGCCTAACTGCTTCCCCCTCGTGCGGTCGTGACCTTGGCACCCGGCGGCAGCTTGAACAGCGAGGCCGACGGCGATGCCGAGTAGGACGTGATCTCGAAGCTGGTTGCGTGCGAGGCGACCTTGACATACCCGAGGATGCCGCGGGCGGTCGAGCAAATTCTGCTGGTGCCCGGAACCCCCGATGCGCGGAAGTCGACGCACTTCATGCTGAATCCGTTAACCGTCATGGTCGACGACGTGACCTTGTCGCCGGCGAATCCTGCGGCCAGCGAAAAGTCCCTCAGGAAGGTGATCCAGTGCGCCGGGGTGTAGAAGTCGAAGATCTTGTTTCGGTCAGCGGCGCTGACGGCTCCCAGTTTCTGGCATGACCACCCGGAGCCCGTTCCCGAACCGGAGGACGGCGGAGTGCAGGAGTACTCACCTGTCGCATTCGCGACGACGTCCAGGCGGCTGATGCCGGTGTTGCTGCTGCGGCCGCCCGATGGGGTGTCCTTGAACGCGAGTCCGTTCGGTGGCATGACGGCGTACACGATCGTCGCCGGCGAGCCGCCGGTGGTCACGTACGTCGCTTCGAACGGAGTCGCCTTGCCGGACTGCAGCCTGCTGGTGAATTCGTCTATGGTGCCCCTGTTGCCCTCGACCGTGTCCTTGACCTTCTGGACTGCCTTGACGACCCCGCAGCCGGTCAGCCCCAAGCCGCTCAGCACGAGCGCGGCCGCAACGACCCCGGCCGCGCGGCGGCGGACAAGGACGACGGCGGCCCGGCCGGTGTTTGTGGTCATCGCGCTACCTCCCGGGGCTGCACCGCAGCGGGTGACTCAGAACCGCTCACCGCTGAGGGTACGACGTCCGCGGCCTCACCGCATGACCCTTCTGGCCGGCTCTGTCCGCTGTCCGCTTCGCTCGCCCTAGGGCGCGGTCGAGCTCGTGGCCGCGATCGCGCGCCGAAGGCCTGCCGGCGCTGAGCGGAGGCCGCCAGGCCGGCAGCGGTCCCACCAGCGACCGGGCAGCGCCGGGACCTGCTCATCGGGGATGCCCCACGACGGGTACGGCGCGGACGGCGGAACCACGTCTGTCACCCCCGGGTTCAGGTCATGGTTGATCACCTCCGCGACGCGCTCGACGGTGTCGACCCCGTACGCCATGTCCGGGTCGTCCCGGGTCAGGACGACGATCCGGTAGTCACGGTGACGGCCGGTGAACGCGCCGATGCTGTTGACCACCCACCTGACCGGGTCGGGGAGCCAGCCGTTCTTCACGTGCGCGGTCACGTCAGCGGGCGCTCCGGCCGTGACGCCCCAGCGCTGCGATGCGACGACGCGCGCCATCAGCGACAGCGCGTAGGAGCGCGATGGCGCGTCCAGCACGGAGTGCCTGCTCGTCAGCACCTTGAGCAGGAGCATCTCGTCGCGCGCGGTGACCCGCGTCAGGCCCCAGTAGCCGTCGCGGCCCAGCGTGGTGTGCGTCATCCTCGCCAGGTCCAGGAAACGCCGCAGCCGCGGCATGCCGAGGTCGTCCCACAGCGTCGTCGCCGCGGAGTTGCTCGACTCGGTGATCATCTCCGTGGACAGGGTCACCTGCGCCGGGGACAGGTCGCGATGCTCGGCCATCAGGTGGCGCAGCAGGGCACCGAGGATGATCACCTTGACGATGCTGGCGGAGTGAAAATGCCGTCGCTGGTGGAACCTGCAGGTGACGCCGGCCCGCGCGTCCGCCACCGCCAGGCCGACCACCGAGGACCGGCCAGCCAGCGCCGCCATGATGCCGCGGGACATCCTGGCCGCCAGCTTCCTGTGCTCGCGCGAGGCCGGCCTGCAGACGGCGGCGGGCGCCGCCTCGCTGCTCGCGCGCGCTAGCGTCACGCCGCGGGCGGGCCGGGCGCCCGCCGTCACGGCCTGGGCACCCGCGGTGGCCGCCGCCGTGGTCGCCGCCGTGGTCGCCATGAGCAGGCACAGGGCCAGGCCGGCGGTGCGCGCCGCAGGGCGCGAGATGTACCTCGCACGCATCGTTACCCCGCCTCCCGCGCAACCTGCGCACGGCATCCGACTGTCGTTACCCCCGCCCATCATGTCCCGCAAGGCGGTCGTTGCGCGCGAGCTTGTGCGCCTATCCTGGGAATCGGCACGCCGCCGCGGGAGAACACGATGTGGTACAGCATTGCGGCTGACCTGGTGGTCATCGTCCATTTGCTGTTCATCGGCTTCGTCGTGGGCGGCGTGTTCCTGGCCTGGCGCTGGCCACGGGTCGTCTGGGTGCACGTCCCGGCGGTGGCGTACGGGGCGCTGGTCGAGTTCGTCGGCTTCAGCTGCCCGCTCACGCTGCTGGAGAACGTCCTGCGCAGGCGCGCCGGAGACGCCGGGTACCGGGGCGGGTTCATCGAGCACTACCTGGGCAGGGTGATCTATCCGCCCGGGCTCACCCGCGGGATGCAAATCGGGCTTGGCATGCTCGTGCTGCTGGTCGCGGCTGCCGGGTACGGGGGCTTCCTGCGCCGGCCCGCACCAGGCCGGACATCGCGCAAGCACGGACGCGGGCACGGGGACGAGCGCGGGCACGGGGACGGGGACCAGCGCGCGGACGAGCAGGGGGACGAGCGGGCCGGCGCCCGTCCGCTCGGCGCGGCCGATCAGGGGCGCAAGCGGGCGGTGCCGCCGTAGCCGCGGGCGAAGGCGGCGACGCTCAGCGCCTGGCGCCGCTGTCCCGCTGGCAATTGCCGGGATGGGGTCCGGCGCGGTAGTTGTGCTGGACGGAGGCAGGGCAGACGGACCCTGGCCGTGCGGTCAGCTTCCCGACGAACTCCGCTGCGGCCTGGGCGTCGCTGTCACTCGCAGCGACGGCGGTGCCGTCGCGGACCGCTTCGAAGCCGCCCGAATTGGTCAGCACCTGGGCCGTGAAACTGGCCGTGCGCGGGTCGTAGTCCATCACCAGTACCCCGGACGGCGTCTTTGCCGTGTCATTTATGCTCATGCTGCTTACGTTCCCGCGCGGTGGTGGCAGCCTGGGTGCGATTCTGGTGGCAGCCCGGTAGCGGCCGCCGGCGGAGATCCGCGGGTCCCACCGTATCGGTGGCCGACAGGTTCCGCCGCCCATGTCCCGCCGCCCGGGTTATGCGGCAGGATCGGGGTATGCCTGATCGCGGATATCGCCCGTCGCCGGAGAATCCCCTGTTGATCCTCGCGATGGACCATCGTGCCTCGTTCGGCCGGTCCCTGTTCGGCGTCAAGGACGACCGGCCCGATGCTGCCGAGCTCGCTGCTATGGAAGCCGCCAAGCGGCTGATCTACGCAGGGCTCGCCCGCGCGCTCCCCCGGCTGCCCGGCGGCCGCGCCGGGGTCCTGGTCGACGAACGGTACGGCCAGCCGGTCGTGCAGGCGGCCCGTTCCGACGGGGTGCTGCTGGCCGTACCGGTGGAGCGCAGCGGCCGGGACTGGTTCGAGCTGGAGTGGGGCGAGGACTGGCTGGCGCACGTCACCTCGAGCCGCGCGGACTTTGCGAAGGTCCTAGTCCGGGATAACCCGGCCTTCCCCGGCGACAAGCGTGAACAGCAGCTCCGCGAGCTGCGGGAGGTCAGCGACGCGCTGGCCGCGCTGGGCGTACCGCTGCTGTATGAGCTGCTGGTCCCGGCGACGGAGGGCCAGCTGGCCGCGGCCGGGGGTGCGGCGGACGTCTACGACCGTGACGTGCGCCCCGGTCTGGTCATCCAGGTGATCGCCGACAACCAGGCGGCCGGTATAGAGCCGGCGATCTGGAAGGTCGAAGGACTGGAAACAGCCGAGGCGGCGCGGGCGGTAGTGACCCAGATCCGCGCGCCAGGACGCGGCGACGTGCTGGCGATCGTCCTTGGCCGCGACGCTCCGGCCGCGCGGCTGGACCACTGGCTGGCCGTGGCGGCGCCGGTCGACGGCTTTGCCGGATTCGCGATCGGCCGCAGCATCTGGGAGGACCCGATCACCGGCCACAACAACGGCGCCAGCGAGGAAGAGACCATCGGCCAGATCGCTGAGCGATACCTGGACTTCGCCCGCCAGTACTGCGCGGCCAGCGGCACCACCCCGGCCAGCGGCACCACCCCGGCCAGCGGCACCACCCCGGCCAGCGGCACCACCCCGGCCAGCGGCACCACCCCGGCCAGCGGCACCACCCCGGCCAGCGGCACCGGCCCGGAGCGCTGACCGGCCGCCGGTTTGCTATATCCGGGTGGTCGCCAGGGCTGCCGGCCCGTCCTCGCGGCGGGGAACCTTCAGCACCAGCGCGACGGTGTCGTCGCTGATGTCCTGGCCGCTGAAGGCCAGCACGGCTTCCTGGATGGCGTCCGCGATCCGCGCCGCGGACATGTCGCCCAGGCCGCCGATGAAGTGGCGGAGCCGGTCATCGCCGTACAGGTCACGGTCGATGTGGCGGCGGGCCTCGGTGACGCCGTCGGTGAACAGGATCAGGCTGTCGCCGGCCCGCAGCAGCTTCTGCGAATCGTGCAGCTCGGGGTCGGTGAAGATGCCGAGCAGGGTTCCCGGCCGCCCGAACGTCTGTACGCGCCCGTCCGCCCGGTGGACGAGCGCGAGGGGATGGCCCGCGGAGCTGATCTGCACCGAGGCCCCGGCGAGTGTAGGGCGCACGGTGGCATAGATCGCGGTCAGGAACCGCGGGTCGTCGGTGAGCCACTCCAGCAGCGCCTGGTTCAGGGCATCCAGGATCAGCCGCGGCCGGGTCTCCCTATGTGCCTCCGCCCGCACGGTGTAGCGGGCCAGCGCGGTGCTCTTGGCCGCTGCGACCCCTTTGCCGCAGACGTCGCCGACCACCATCCCCCAGTTCCCGCGCACTGACGGGAACACGTCGTAGAAGTCCCCGAGAACCTCGGTCCCCGTTCCCCCGGCGGTATGCCGCGCCGCGACCTGCAGGCCGGGGATGCTCGGCAGCCGCGGCGGCAGCAGGCTCTCCTGCAGGGTCTGGGCCAGCGCGGCACGTGCGGCGCCATCCTGCAGCGCGACCTGGAGCGCGACTTCGCCGGAGGCGATATGCGACAAGGTCTCCAAGACCTCGACGTCGCCGGCACTCCAGTGGCGTGGCATGTGGTCGGCCACGCAGAGCACGCCCACGACGTGGCCGTCCGGGCCGCGCACCGGGAATCCCGCCCACGCGATCACCCTGGCCGGCCCGGCCGGGACATCGGCGATGGCGCGCGGGTCCAGCCGGGCGTCGTCGATGACCAGCTTTGATTCGGAGTCGATCACATACTGGCCCAGCGACTGCTCGACCGGGCTCGGCCGGGCGGCGACGTCCAGGAGGCCGGCGCAGATCCTCGCTGAAGACACCCGGTCGCCGACAATCGTGACGGACGCCAGCGGCGTTCCCAGGACCATCGCGGCCAGTCGCGCCACGTGGTCGAAAGGCCCTTCCGCCCGCTCGCCCGACGCGTCGGGGTGCTGGGCGGGCGCTAGCTCGCGCGGCCCGGGCGCGGCTACCGGGACGGGGCCGGTCACGGGGCCGAAACCTGGCTTCATTGGATTCGAGGCACTATAGAGGACTGTCATATCTGCCGCTTCCGCCGTGATTGTGACATTGCGTGCCAATATCCGAGCGAAGCAGGGTCCAGGCCTCAAGTTTTCTAATTCAACCACAGAACGGACGGCTCGGTACGCGCCTTTGTCCAAGCACTCGGCATGCCATCCAATACGCCCGGATTAAGGGCGTCCACCTTCGGCTTTCTTGATCGGCGACGTGCTCGCCTGATTCGCGCGCTATCGGGTGCTCGTTCTTTCCGGCTCGCGGCCCGGCAGCTCGCCGATCCGCTCGCCGATCCGCTCGCCGATCCGCTTTTGGGTGCACGCGGCCATGACGGGCCTAACACTATTCGGACCGAACATAAGAAATTGAACGATGATGCAGAAATACTGCATATTAATGTCGGGAACGTGGCATTCGGTCATGAGCTGGCTTCGCCCGCTCGGACCGGCGCTCGTCCTGGCGTGGTCGCGACCCGGAGCAGGAGTACGCTCGCAGCGGCGCCGGCGGCGCCGGGCCTGCCTGGCACGCCGAGGACGCGAGGAAGGGTGCCAGGCGGCCGGCCAGACGACCCGGCGACGAAGCCGGGCGACGAACCCGAAGGAGGCAGTCATGGTCGGCGAGAAGGTGGAGCACTTCCAGGGCAAGGGCATTGACCTGGCTGCTCTGCAGTCCCACATCGAGGGTTATCTGAAGGCCGACGGCTTCACGGTCCAGGCCTCGGCACCGAGCGGGCAGGGGACGGTCGTCCAGGCCAGGAAAGGCGGCTTCCTGCGCGGGATCATCGACGCGGACCGTGCGATGACCATCATGATCGCGGGAGGCAGCGACGACTTCACGGTCCGCATCGGCATCGGCAAGTGGCTCCAGCACCTGGCGACGGCAGCGATCGAGACCTTGCTCATCTCGGACCTGTTCCTCGTCGTGGACGTGGCGGAGACCGCCTGGAACCTCGAGATCGAGGACAAGCTCGCCAAGGACATCCGGTCGTTCGTCGGCGCAGCGAAGTGACACCGCGGCAGACCGTCATCGCGATCTGGCGGCCTTGGCAGGCGGTCAGGCCAGCCTCGCCACGGCCACGGTAACGTCCATCGTGCTGCTGGGGGCACCGTGGTAGATGCCCTTGAGCGGCGGGACGTCGCCATAGTCCCGGCCGGTGGCGACGACCACGTGGCGCTCAGCCACCTGCGCCATGGTGGTCGGATCGCAGGCCATCCACTGGCCGGCCCAGTACTCCACCCAGGCGTGGCTCTCGCCTGCCACCTCGTCTCCCGGCTCTGCCTCCGGCTGGGGGTGCAGGTACCCGGATACGTACCTGGCAGGCAGCCCGACCTCGCGCAGCAGCGCGACCGTCAGGTGCGCCATGTCCTGGCATACGCCCTGGCTCTTGTCCCACGCCTGCTGGGCGCTCGTCTGGACCTCGGTCGCGCCCGGCACGTAGGCGACCCGGTCGCTGACCCAGGAGGCGATCTCGGCGGCGGCCTCGACCGGGTCGGCGCGCGCGGTGCGCTGCCGGGCAGCGGCCGCGAGCGTCTCGTCGACCGCCGTGCGCTTCGTCGGCGTGAGGTATTCCAGCAGCCGGCCGCCTGCCGCTTGCGCACGCAGCACGGCCCACGGCAGCGGCCTGACCGGCCCGGCCGCGGGCCTCGTCTCGACCACGGCCTGGGCGCGGATCACCAGCTCATGGTGCGGCGCCTGGATGTCAAAGGAGCCGACCAGCGTCCCCCAGTAATCGGTGTAGGTCCACATCGGCGCCGGCACGTCGGTCGAGATGCCGGTCTCGAGGACGGACTGGCTGGGCAGCGTCAGCGGGGTCATGCGGGCCTCGTTGTAGGACGCGCGCGCCGATCCCTCGTAGCACACGTGCGTCCGGTGCACGATCTTCAGCCGCCAGCCCGTGGTCAAGCTTCCTGCTCCCACGCCACCGGCTGCCCGTAGGAGAAGTAACGCTCGGTGATGGCCTGGCTGGCCTCCACGCAGGTCTGCTGCAGCTCGCTCAGCAGGTCGGCGAGCTGGTCAGGCAGCAGCTGCGGGTCCGCGTACTCCAGCCTGGTCCGCATCCGCCCGATCGGCCGCCGCGCCGGGTCGCCCATGCCGGCTCTGACCGGGTCGAGATCAAGTCCGGCCAGGCATTCCTCGGCGGTAGCCAGCGCATGCATCACGGACCGGGGGAACAGGCGGTCGAGGATAAGGAACTCCGCGACGTGCCGGGAACCGCCGGTCCAGCTGCGGGTGCGGATGAACGACTCGTAGGCGCCGCACGCGTGCAGCAGCATCGGCCAGCCGACCTCGTACTCGGCGCCGGGCATCCGGGACAGCAGCATCCTGGCCGTCATGTCCACCCGCTCCACGCTCCGGCCGAGCACCAGGAACCGCCAGGCGTCGTCGCGGCTCATGGTGGAGTCGGCGAGCCCGAAGAACAGCGCCGCGCGCTCGCGGATGAACCGCAGGTAGACGTGCGGGCCCAGGCGCTCGGCTGCCCTGCGCTGACGCGGCAGGCCGAGCCCGGTCACGTTCAGGCACTCCCACATCTCGCTGGAGATCACCTCGCGCACGCTGCGGGCGCCCGATCGCGCCGCCAGCACGGCTCCGGCGATGGCACTCGGGCTCTGCTGGTCGTAGGCAAGCTGATCAAGCACCAGCCCGATGTCCAGCCGGGTGGCCTCGGGCGGCGGCATCCCAAGGACGGCCAGCAGCGCGCCGCACGCCGCGTCCTCGTCCGCCCGCGGCTCCTCCAGCATGCGATGGACGTACACGTCGACCATCCGGGCGGTGTCGTCCGCCCGCTCGATGTAGCGGCCGGTCCAGAACAGGGTCTCGGCGATGCGGCTGAGCAGCCCGGTGCGGGCGACGGCGCCGGTCGTCATTGCTGCTGGCCCGAGGCCGGGCCGCGCTGCCGGCCGATGGTGGCGCCTTCGGGAGCGCGGCCAGCGGGCGCCATCCGCGGCGGCGGGCCGGTGGCGACGGCCGGGCGATCGTCGTCGGCGAGCACCCAGGTGTCCTTGGAGCCGCCGCCCTGGCTGGAGTTGACGACCAGCGCGCCTTCCTGCAGCGCCACCCTGGTCAGGCCGCCGGGCAGCAGCCACACGTCGCTGCCGTCGTTGACGGCGAACGGCCGCAGGTCGATGTGCCGCGGCGCCAGCCGCTCGCCGATCAGGACTGGGGAGGTGGACAGCGCCACCGGCTGCTGCGCCATCCAGCTCCTCGGCTGCGCCGTCACCGTGGCGCGCAGCGCCTCAAGGGTGCGCTCGTCCGCGTGCGGGCCGATCACGATGCCGCTGCCGCCGGCGCCGTCGACGGGCTTCAGCACCAGCTGGTCGAGCCGGCCGAGCACCCAGTCGAGTACGTCGGGCTGGTCGAGCCGGTAGGACTCGACGCCGGGCAGCAGCGGCTCCTCGCCCATGTAGTACCTGATCAGCTCGGGCATGTAGGTGTAGATCAGCTTGTCGTCGGCGATGCCGTTGCCCACCGCGTTCGCGATCGTGACGTTGCCGGCCCGGGCGGCGTTGATGATGCCGGGACAGCCGATGACCGAGCCTGGCAGGAAGTGCAGCGGGTCGAGGAACTCGTCGTCGACGCGCCGGTAGATCACGTCCACCGGCTGGTTGCCCTGCGTCGTGTGCACGAAGACCTTGTTGCCCGAGCAGACGAGGTCCCTGCCCTCGACCAGCTCCACCCCCATCAGCCGGGCGAGCAGGGTGTGCTCGAAGTACGCCGCGTTGTACACGCCGGGGGTGAGCACGACGACCACGGGATCCCTGGTGTGCGCCGGGGCCGCGGCGCGCAGCGCCGCGAGCAGCCGCGCCGGGTACTCGTCGACCGGGTTGACGTGCTGCTCGGCGAACAGGGCCGGAAACGTGGTGGTCATCGCCTGCCGGTTCTCCACCACGTAGCTGACGCCGGACGGGATCCGGACGTTGTCCTCGAGCACGCGGAACTTGCCGTGTTCGTCCCTGATCAGGTCGATGCCCGCGATGTGCACGCGGACGCCGTTAGGCGGCGTCAGGCCGAGTACCTCCCGGCGGAACTGCTGGGAGGTGAACACCACCCGCCAGGGCAGCACGCCGTCGGCGAAGGCATGGCCCGGCCCGTAGACGTCGGCGAGGAAAGCCTCAAGCGCGAGCACCCGCTGGCGGACCCCGCGCGCGATGAGGTCCCACTCGACCGCGTCGATGATCCGGGGAATCAGGTCGAGCGGGAACGGCCTTTCCTCGCCCGCGTAGTCGAAGGTCACCCCGCGGTCGGTGAAGACGCTGGCCATCTGATCCGCCCGGTAGCGCAGCTCGCTCGTGTCCAGCGGCTGCAGGGCTGCCAGCAGGGCCTGGTAGGCAGGACGCGGCATCCCGGGCCGCTCGAACATCTCGTCCCATGCCTCGGCCAGCTGATAGCTGTCGAAGATGTCCGCCACGATCAAAGCGTAGTCGGACTATGTTGCGCGGTCATTTCCGAAGGCGCCCCGGAGCAGCTCCGCGGCCGGCGCCCGCGGCCGGCGCCTGCGGGCGGGCGGCGATCAGGCGGCGGCGATGACGCCCACCCGGCGGTCGGTGGTGAGGCGGCCACGCGACAGGCCGACGTAGGAGCCCGACGTCGGCGCCACGTCGCAGTAGTCGCGGCCGGTAGCGACCGTGACGTAGCCGCTGCCCGTCCGGCGGCCGTTGCACGGGTCGAACGCGACGGCGACGGCGCCGCGCCCGCTCGCCGTGATGACCTCCACCCAGGCATGGGTCCCGCCCTGGCCGAGCAGATGGCCGGAGACGTACCGGGCGGGCAGCCCGGCGAGGTGGCACAGCGCGAGCATCACGTGCGCAAAGTCCTGGCAGACTCCGCGGCCGCCGGCCAGTGCCTGCGCCGCGGTCGTCCGCACCGTGGTGACGCCGTGCTGGTAGGTGATCGCGGTGTGCACGACGTCGCAGATCCGCTCGGCACTCTCCAGCGGCGTGCCCGCGCGGCCGGCCAGATCGGCGGACAGGTCGCGCAGGCGGTCGTCGGCGGCCGTGAGCCGGGTCGGCCGCAGCAGGCCAGGGCTGCCCGCGGCCGCCGCGGGAAGCAGGGTCGGCCCGTCCTCGCGCACCCGCTCGACCAGGGCGGCGAGCCGGAACTCGACGGCCTCCGCCACCCGCTCGGCGCGCAGCCAGGCGACGACGTTGCCATGGGCGTCGCGGCCCAGGCGGCGCCGGGCACGGGCGCCGCTGACCTCCAGCCGGTGCGCGCGCAGGTGCTGGCCGCCGTGGCGGGCCGGCGGCACGACGACCAGCCGTTGCCGCAGCGACTCCACCGGCGCGTCGTAGTCGTAGCGGAAGCTCTGCCGCAGGATGTAGGTGACGCGCTCGGCGGCGTCAAGGTCCAGCCCGCGGTGGTCGAGCAGCGGTGCAGCGAGCGCGCGCGAGTCGAGCATCATCGGGTGACCTCCTCGGCCTGGACCACCATCGACTCGAGCAGCGGGCCGCCGAAGGTCGTCGCCATGGCCACGTCCAGAGCGTCGCGTCCCCGGCCGATCACGATGCGTCCCTTGCGCCGCATGTTGTTGCGGGGATCGAAGGTCCACCACCGGTCGCCGAGCCACACTTCCATCCAGGCCGCGAAGTCCATCGGCGCTGGGTCCGGCGGAACGTCCATGTCGGGCAGGTACCCGAAGACATAACGGGCCGGGATGTTCAGTGCCCGGCAGAACGAGATCGCCAGGTGCGTGTAGTCACGGCAGACCCCGCGCCCGGCCTTGTAGACGTCAGCGGCGGTCGACCATGCGGTCGTGCTGCCGTACTGGAACTCCAGGTGGCCGTGCACGTAGTCGCAGATCGCCTTGACCCGGCCGTAGCCACGCGGCAGCCCGCCGAAGCGGTTCCACGCCTCGTCGCCGAGCACGTCGGGCAGGCAGTACCGGCTCGGCAGGGTGTAGATCAGGGTGTCGTCGGGGAGCGCGAGGGGCGCGCACTCCGGCGCGTCGGCGTCGGCGTCTTCCGCGGCATCGGGCACCACGGCGACAGCGCCGTACCCGAAGCTGGACCGGCCGGCCGGCAGCAGGCTGCGGACGCAGGGATTTCCGTACAGGTCGGTGTAGCGGTGCAGCGCCATCGCCGGCTCGGACAGCCACTGCTCATCGGTGACGGTGACGTCGGGCGACTCGCCCGGCTGCACCTGGAAGATCACCGGCGTCTCGATCTGGGCCACATAGGTAAAGTCGCATCCGACCCGGACCCACCGCGGCGCCATCGCCCCATCCTCCTCGTCCTATGTTTCCCGGTGGTTACCGGGCGGCGCTATCCGCCACGTTTCTCCATCCCGGTGGTTACCGGGCGGCCACGGATACCGGGCAGTGTCGCGCCGCGGTCTGGTAGTGATAGGGACATGGACCCGGGCGAGCGGCGGCTGCTGGCGGCCATGCCGCTGCACGCGATCACCGCGCTGCACGGCGAGGCCGGGCTGCGCGACCGCCTCGCCATCGAGATCGCGGGCTTCCCGGCCAGTGACCGGCAGCGGATCGAGCGGGCGCTCGAGCTGGCCGCCCGGCTGCACGCCGCCGACCGGCGGCAGCGCGAGCCCTACGTCAACCACCTGCTCCGCGTCGCCGTCCGGATCATCAGCCACTACCGCATCCGCGACGCAGACGTCGCGTGCGCCGCCCTGCTGCACGACGCCGTCGAGGACCACGCCGCCGAGCTAGCCCCCGGCGGCGGGCAGCCAGCAGCCCTCGCTGCCGTCGCCGCCCAGTTCGGGGACCGGGCGGCCGAGCTCGTGGCCGCGGTCACCAACCCCGAATACGAGCCCGGCCGGGACACCCGCCAGCAGTACCGCGAGCACGTCGCCGCCAGCCTGGAGACCAGCCCGTGGGCGCGGGTCGTCAAGATCTCCGACTTCACCGACAACGGCGTCGGACTCATCCACACCACCGGGCCCAGGCTGGAAAGGCTGGCCGCCAAGTACGCGCCGCTCGTCCCGATCCTGCGCGAACTGATCGCCCGCCCCGACACCCCGCTAGCCGACGACGTCAAGGCCACGATCCGCGATCAGCTCGACCGTGCGCAGACGCGGTTCAGCGCCATCGGGCCCGCGCCGGGAACGGCCACCGCGACCCGGTGAGCATTTCGCGGCAGCGTCCGCACCGGCCCGCGCTCCGGGCGTTGCCGTCCGCCGAGAAGGGGTCACTGGCCCGGCCGGCCTGCCCGGCGGGCCGGCGCCTGCCCCGCACCGCCACCCCGGACCTGGCCATGGACAGCTTGCCGTGCCAGCAACTAATTTGATTGCTGCAAGCAAACTATCCGGCGTGAGGGGGTGGGAACCTGAAGCCGCGAGCCCGCAGCAGGCCGCGCGCGCCTGCTGCGCCGGGACTTGCCCGGCTGCAGCCCGCCGCGCAGCGTCGACCGCTCACCCGCCCGACGGTGACGTGGACCTTCGGAATCGCCGGGCTGCTTGCCTACAACTGGTGGGTCCTGGTTCCGCTCAGGGCCGGCCTCATGACCTCACCCGACGAGCTGTTCAGCAATCTGGAGGTGACCGGCCGGCCGTTCGCCGCGGCCATGCAGCACCTCGATCTTCTCTCCGGGCTGCTGCTGCTGGTGGCGTTCGCCGCGGCGGGGAGCGGCAGCACCCCGGGCGGCCGGCCGGAATGGCTGGCCATGACGGTGTTCGCCGTCGCGGGATCGCTCGGCGGGCTCTTTCCGGAAGTGTGCGCGGACGGAATCAACGCGCGCTGCCGGAGCCTGGAATGGAGGTTCCAGCTTCCGCTTTCCCAGTACGTGCACGACGCCTCCGGCGTGGTCGAATTCGGTGCCATCACGGTCGCCCTGCTGCTGGCGTTCCGGCGGACGCGAGGCGGGCAGGCGCGCACCGCCAGGATCTACCGGAACCTCGTCAGGGCCGCGCTCGTCGCGTACCCGCTGCTGGGCCTGGCCTACCTGGTGAACAGGCTGGGCGGCGTGATGGAAGCGGTCTTCTTCGTCGGCTTCACGGTGATGGTGCTCGCCCAGGTCTGCGAACGGGCTCGCTGCCTGCGCGCAGTCCGCCTGCACGGCAGCGGGAAGCCGGAAGCCGGCGCGTTCCCGCAGCAACCTGGCGCACCCGCCGCGACCCCGCCGGCGCGCTGAGCCAGCCAACCGGCAACGGCCGGCGGCTGGGTCCTCCGCAGCCCCAGGTCCGGCGTCCGGCCACGTCACCGGCCTTGCGGCGGGAGCAGCAAAGGTGGCGGTCGCGCCCCGGGCCAGCGCGACGGCCCAGCACAATGGGGCATGTCCATCAACGGCCCGCACGGCTACCTGGGGAACCGGCCGATCCGGCATTCCAGGAGACTCGGCATCGGGCTCATCGCGCTGCTGCTGGTGCTCGTCGGGGGAACGCTGGGTTACGTGGCGTTTGGCTACGGAGTGCTGGACGCCGTCTTTCAGGCAGTCATCACCGTCTCCACCGTGGGGTTCGGTGAGGTCCACCGCTTCGGCACAGGACAGAAGATATTTACCATCGCGCTGATCCTGACCGGCGTCGGTTCGGCCGCGTACAGCTTCACCGTGTTGGTCGAGACTCTGCTCGAAGGCTACCTTGCCGACGAATTCGGGAGGCGGAGGATGGAGCGCCAGATCAGGAAGGTGCGGGGTCACGTAGTCCTGTGCGGCTGGGGTCGGGTGGGGCGGGCGATCGCGCACAGCCTGCGCAACTCGAAGGTCGAGGTGGTCGTGGTCGACTCCTCGGCAGAGCGTGTCGGCACCGTTGACGGGCCTTCCCTGTGCGGCGACGCCACCAGCGAGGACGTCCTGCGCGCTGCTGGCATCGACCGGGCCGCGGCGCTCATCACCGCGCTCAACGGCGACGCCGACAACCTCTACGTGACCTTGACCGCTCGTTCCATGCGCCCGGACCTGTTCATCGTGTCGCGGACCGCTTCGGAATCGGCCATTGCCAAGCTCCTCCAGGCGGGAGCCAACCGGGTGGTGAATCCGCAGGATCTCGGTGGCGCACGGATGGCGGCGCTCGCAACTCAGCCGCACGTAGCCGAGTTCCTCGACGTGGTCATGCACGACGGCAGTCTGGAATTCCGCCTTGAGCAGGTCGACGTGCCCGCCGACTCGCCGCTGGCCGGCCAGACCCTCCGCAGCGCCCTCGTCCACTCCCGCACCGGCGTCCTCGTCCTTGCGCTGCGGCACCCAGGACAGGAGTTCCGCACCAACCCGCGGCCCGAGGCCCAAATCGGCGGGGGAGACGTCCTGGTGGTCATCGGCAACGCCGACCAGATCGACGCCCTGCGGGCGCTGGCTGTCGGCGGGAGCAGCGCGGTCCCTCGGTGACCACTCCCGGGCACATCCGGAGGGTGACGGAAGGTGACCTGCTCACACGAATGCAATATGCCGTTAACAAGGCGTTAATAATACGACGCTAAGATGTGTTACCCGCATCGGCCGGCAGCGCGGCGCCGTGACCACTATTTCCAAAGAAGTCCCCACAGCAGCATTCTCCCAGCCGGCTTAACCGATGTGCCGACCTGAATGAAGGCCGTACATGGAAATGACTGTTTGGGAATGGTTCGAGCAGCGCTCATTTCATTACCGTGACTTCTGCGGTCTCGCCAACCCCGGCTGGCCAGGGCCCCGGCTCACCACGACGCTGATCCTGCCTACCCGCAACGTGGCCGGCACTATCGGCCCGATCCTGGACACGGTGGCCCGGCTGAACCAGCGGAACGCCCTGATTGATCAGGTCGTCGTGGTCGACGCCGACTCAGCCGACGGCACCGCGGAAGTCGCCAGGGAGCGAGGTGCCGAGGTCTACTCCGAGAACGAGCTGCTGCCTGCCTACGGGCCCGCCCAGGGCAAGGGGGACGCGATGTGGCGCAGCCTGTCGGTGGCACGCGGCGACATCGTCCTGTTCGCCGACGCTGACACCGGTGATTTCGGCGAGCATTTCATCTACGGCACGCTCGGGCCGCTGCTAGCGGTGCCGGGAGTTCAATTCAGCAAGGCCGCGTACAGGCGTCCTTTCACCCAGGAAGGGCAATCCGTCGCCGACGGCGGAGGCCGGGTTACCGAGCTGATGGCCAAGCCGCTGCTCAACTTCTTCTACCCAGGGCTCACCGGATTCGTGCAGCCGCTGGCCGGCGAATTCGGCGCTTACCGTGAGCTTCTCTGCAACATCCCGTTCCTCACCGGGTACGGGGTGGAGATCGGGATCCTGATCGACGTGCTCGCCGAAGCGGGCCTGCCGGCGATGGCCCAGGTGGATCTGGGCTCCCGGCAGAACCGTCACCAGCCGCTCGGGGACCTCACCAGGATGAGCTCCACCGTGCTACGCGCGCTGGCCCGCCGGGTTCACCTGCCGGAACTGCAGATGTCCGGAGCGGGCGCACCCGGCGTCCTGGCACTGCCCCGCCACGACATCTACCTGCACGCGGTCGCCACCCAGCACGGGCTGCGCCTCGACGAGCACCTCGACGAACTGACCGAGCGCCCTCGCCTCGCCCAGGTGCTGGCCGCCGGACGGGAACGGGACACCGTCGCCTGAGCCGGCCGGCGGTCCAAGGACCGCGCCGCCGGCGATGGCGACCTGCTCCGCTTAGCGTTTGACCGGCGAGCGGCTACGCTTGGCTCATTCGTCGCGCCCTGGGATGCGACGCCGCCTGCGGCCCCGCCGACTGCGCCGGGAAAGGACACTGCCCATGTCTATCGACCCGAGCACGACGGCCGTCGTGCTGATCGAGTACCAGAACGACTTCACTTCCGACGGCGGCGTGCTGCACCCGGCGGTGGCGGAGGTCATGGACAAGACCGGCATGCTCGCCAACACCCGGCGCGTGGCCGAGAAGGCCAGGGCCGCGGGTGCCACCGTGATGCACGCGCCGATCACCTTCGCCGATGGGTACAACGAGCTCAGCTCGCACCCCTACGGCATCCTCAAGGGCGTCGTCGACGGCAACGCCTTCGTGAAGGACACCTGGGGCGCGGCCATCGTCGACGACCTCGCCCCCGAGGCCGGCGACATCGTCATCGAGGGCAAGCGCGGCCTCGACACGTTCGCCAGCACCAACCTGGACTTCATCTTGCGCAGCAAGGGCATCACCACGATCGTCCTGGGCGGCTTCCTCACCAACTGCTGCGTCGAGTCGACGATGCGCACCGGCTACGAGAACGGCTACCAGGTGATCACCCTGAGCGACTGCCTGGCCGCGACCTCGGCCGAGGAGCACGACAACGCCCTGCGCTATGACTACCCGATGTTCTCCCAGCCCATGACGTCAGCAGAGTTCATCGAGGCCATCAGCTGACCGGCTAGCGGACGGTCTTCGCGTCGATCTGGTCGAAGTCGCCGAAGCCGTTGCGGGTCCCACCGCCCCCGCTCCATTGCCACATCACCGCGTCGGGACTGGAGCCGGTGATCCCGCCGAAGAAGTCCGCGCAGGTCGACGTGCCGGTCAGGCACCAGCCGGAGGGGCGGCGGCTAAGGCTGCTGGTGTCGGCGCTGTAGGTCCACTCGTAGACACCGCTGATGGCCGCGTCACTGCCGGTGCCGAAGATGTCGGCCCAGACCGATGGCGAGGAGTAAACACCGGGCTGGTAGGAGGAATGGCCGGTGAGGTAGGCGGAGAACCCGTTGAAGTCCGCCCGGTCGACGCTTGCCGCGATGAACGTCGCGGTGACGCGGCCGCTGCACGGCGACGAGTACACGTCATTCCAGCCGTTGTCGGGAGCGGGGCTGATGCCCGGAGCGTCGCCGGGCAGCTCCACGTCCATGAACACGACGGGGTAGTACTTGGTGCTGCCGATGTCGGCCAGCGCCCGCGCTGCCTGCTGCTCGCCCCAGTCGTAGGCTTCCGTCCGGGTCCCGTCGTAGTGCGGGTCGATGCCGGGGCCGGCCATGAACCAGTAAACGCCCGTGCCGACGCCCCGGTTGTAGGTGGCCAGGTCGGTGTCGGCCTGCTGGCTGTTGGCGCTCGACCAGGCGAGCTCGTCCCCGCAGCCCTGCCACCGCGCCCAGTTGCCGATCATGCCGACGTACCCGCCGTAGGCCCCGCCTATCACCGGCTCCTTGTAGGGAGCCGGCCCGCTGACCGTCACCGGGAAGCTGTCGGTGCCGTACCAGAAACCCGGCGGGCTGTCCCCGGCTGTCGCAGCGGCAGCCGGGCCGGCCGAGGCCGCCATCAGCCCGATGATGAGCGCGGCGCTGCCACCGGCGGCCAGCAGGAACCTGGGTCGGCGCCGTCTGGTCATCTGCCCTGTCCGCCTTCCCATGTCGCTACGCCGCCCCGTACCCCCCGTCGGGACGCCCAGCCGCCGCGCCCTGCCCGCCGCCGGGAGCGCCGGAGAGCCGGTAGTAGATCAGCGTAACCACGAGGGCGAGGAACGGGGCGACAATGGTTCCCGACACCACCGTGCTGAGGCCGCTGCGCAGCAGGACTGGCAGCGCCACGAAGATGAGCCCGAGCACGATGTCCACCGCGAGCAGGATCACGAAGACCACCACCAGCGTACCGAACACGTGCCAGCCGCTGCCCTGGACGAGCTGCCGGCTGCGCCCGAAGGACGCCAGCGCTCCGGACCGCTCGATGACGACGACGGGCACGATCACCGCCCAGATCGTGATCAGATACAGACCCGGGACGATGATCAGGACGAACCCGATCGTGATCGCTATGCCGGCCAGGATCGACGCGGCCGCGACGGGCCAGATGTAGGGAGTGGCCGCGGACACGGTCTCGCCGACGGACAGGTCGGCGCGGCCGTCTCGCACGTCCTGCACCGCCTTGACCAGCGCGGCCTGTACCAGGAAGGCCGCGAACACCTCGACGACGGAGCCCAGCAACGCCCCGAAGATGCCGCCGGCCAGCGCGAGGACCCCGGCCGCGATCGCCGCGGCCAGGTAGATGACAAAGGCGATCGCGAGCAGGTGCAGGGCGTGCGCCCGGTAGATCTTCCACGCCTCGCCGAGCACACCGGATAGCGGGTTCATGGGCGCGATCGTACTGCGAGCTTGCCAGCTAACATAGGGGCGGGCCTTAGCGGGTGGCAGCTGGTCCCGGGGACGCGGTTGCGGGTGCGATGGTCTCGCGCGGCTATTCCCGATCGCGGCGCAGCTGCTCGATGACAGCGTCCGGGCTTTGCGTTGCGACCCGGATCATCGCCCGCACCGCGTCCACCAAGGCGATGCGCGGCACGTCGAGTTCGAGCGCGGCCGTATCCGCCCACCGGGCGAGCTGCCGGTAGAGTTCCGGGCTCAGGTCCAGGGTGATCCTCACCGGTTTCGATCGGATCGCCGTCCTCCCGGCCGGGGACGCACCGGACTCGGTGCGCCTTGAGGCGGCGGCCGCCATCTGCGCCATCCGGCGCTCCCGCTCCGTAGTCACGACGGGACCGGCCCCAGCGGGACGGGTCGCTCGATGAGATCCTGAGCCACCCGGCGCCACACGTCGCGGCCCACGTCGGGAATCGGCATGCCGAAGCTCTGCGCGTAGACCTCTAGCCGCGGCACAGCCGTCCGCAGCACGCCATAGCCGAGGTTCTCTAGCGCCGCTCTGGCATTGGCCGTGGAGATCGCACGGGCGACGCAGCGGTTCAGCAGCACGGCCGACCGGCCGGGCCTGTCCCGTAGCTCCTCGACCTCGTTGATCTCGTCCCGCACTGGCGTGGTGCGGTTGATCTCGATGGGACTCGGCGCGCACGGGATCAGGATCTCGTCGACGTACCGCATCGCCGACCGGGCGATGCCCTCGTGGTCCTCCAGCTGCGGTGCGTCGATGATCACCACGTCGTCCGTCAGGGCGATCTCGGGCAAGCGGCGGTGCAGGCTGCGGGACGGCAGCGCCACGATCCGGAACGGGAACGCAGCCTGCGGTGGCAGCCCCGGGTTCATCGCCGCCAGGTCGGACCATTCCAGGGCGCTGCCCGAAGGGTCCGCGTCCACCAGCAGCACGCTGTTCCCGGCCTCGGCGAAAACGTGCGCCAGCCAGACCGCGGATGTGGTCTTGCCCGTGCCCGGCTTGAGGTTAACCAGGGCGACGCTGAGAGCCGTCATTAACGCAGTCTCGCAATGCCTGCGGGACGACAGGCAGGTAGTCGCTGGCGGGTAGAGCCCCTCATGCACGCAGTGTTGCAGTACCTACAGCGTTACGGCAGGCAATCCGGCATCCTGGCGACCGCCCCGGACAAGCGTTTCCACAGGGTTCGGATATTTGCCTGGAGTCCACGCAGCGCCTTTGGCCAGGTTACCCACAGGCTGTGGACGGTTATGTGGAGTAATCACAACTGCGTAACTACGCTAGGCGCCCGCCGTATGCAGGTCCGGCTCGCGTCCGTGCACGCGCTATCCGTCGGCTCGGGTCTCCTTGCTCGCCGGCGGCGTCCTCTGCTGGGCGGCTGCGTCCCCTTCGGCGACTTCTGGTGCTGGCGGAGCCTCCGCGCCTTGCCCGGTAGCAGGCCCGCCGACCTGCTGCGTGCTCCGGCCGGCCTGCCCGGCCGGCGTGCGCTGCAGAGCGGCGGCAATTCGTGGCATCTGAGCGCCGAGCAACCGGCTGACCAGTGCGAGGTCCGCGGCCACGCCCTCCTTCTGCCTGTTCAGGTCATCGATGCGACGCTTGGTGGCAGCGTGTTGCCGCTCGGCCTCGGCCTTGGCGTTGGCCAGCAGCTGATCGGCCCGCGTCCTGGCCTGCACGACGACCTGATCCGCGTCCTTACTCGCCTTAGCGGCTAGCTGCTTGACGTGCTGGTCGGCACCCCGCCCGGCCTGCTCGGCCTGGGAGCTGGCCTGGGCGGCCCGCTGCTCAGCCGCCGCGGCCTGCTGCTCAGCGTCGGAGACCAGCTTCCGGCCGGCGGCGCGGGCGGCGGAGGCCCGTTCTGCCTCTTGCCGCTCCGCTTCCCGCCGCGAGCCAGTACGGACGTCGAGCTCGGCCTTGACCTTCGCCCGCTGCGCCTCGCTCTCCTCCAGCATCCGCTGCGCCTGGCTGCGCATCTCGTCAGCCTGGCGCTTGGAGGTAGCGAGAACGTCGTCCCGCTCCCGCTTCGAGGAATCCTTCATCTGCGCGAGCTCGCGCTCGCTGCTGCTGCTGAGCTTGGCAATCTCCTGCTGCGCCGCAGCGCGAAGCCTTGCCACGTCACGCTCGGCCGTCGCTTGGAGCTCGGCCACCCCGCGCTTCGTGGCCGAGGCCAGCTCGTCCGCCTCGCGGCGGGCATTCGTCCTGATCGCTTCGGCCTCACGCTCGGTGGAGGACCGCAAGTCGTCGATCTCCTGCTTGACGTTCGCTCGCAACTCGGCAGCCTCTTTCTTGGCTGCCGCACGGACCTTGGCCGCCTCAACCTTAGCCTTCGCGCTGATCTCCTCGGCCATGGACTTGGCCTCCTGGAGAATCTCCTTCTGCTGCTCCTGCGTTAGCTGGAGCTGCCTGTCGACCCGCGACCCGTGCCCCGGGCCGGTCAGGTGCTCCTGCTCCTGGACCTGGCGACGCACGTCGGCCAGCTCCTTGCGCAGGGCCTCCGCCTGCGCACGTTGCTCACGCAACTCCTCGTCGGCCTGCTCCAGGTACTTCTTGACCTGGCGCGAGTCATACCCTCGCAGGACTCTCGCGAAGTCGGGGTGCGGGGGCTCCTCGGCGGAATTGCTGAGCTGAGCATCACTATCAGGCTGCATGTCGCCCTATCTGGTAATGCGAGGCATGCGAACCTCGTTCACGGTCCAGCGACTCACGGCTAATAGGCCCCATTGTGGCACCATGGGCGGTGATCGTGGCCAGGAAGGCGTAGTCTGCGCCGGCCGGCTTGCCCGCAAGGGGGGCGATCCAGTCCTGCCTATCCCGGGACGCCGTCCGGTGCTTCGCTCGTCCGGTGGCTGCCCGTCCGGCGGAGCTACGGCTGGGGGAGCAGGGGATCGGGCTGGGCGGAGACCGTATCCGCAGCGCCGGACGGCGGGCTGCCCGCAGCTGCGGCCGCGCCTCTGAGCTGCTCAAGCCGCTGCTTGGACGGCAGCAGGATGATCGCCAGAAGGGCGCCGGCCCCGAACAGCACCGCCGAGGTGGCGAAGGCGACGGTGTATCCATGGGTCGCCGCGATCGCCGGGGCTAGCCTGCCGCCGTGGTGAGCGACCAGGTAATTCGCGGCCGCCGTGAGGGCGATGGTGCTCAGCGCAGCGGTGCCGATCGAGCCGCCGACCTGCTGCATGGTGTTGACCAGGGCAGACGCCACTCCCGAGTCCTCGCGGCGCACTCCGGCCGTGGCCGTGTTGATGGCCGGAGCGATGATCATGCCGAAGCCGAGGCCCATCACCAGCAGGGCGGGCAGCACGCCCGTGGCGTAGCTGGTCGTCACGGTGATCTGGCTCAGGTACGCCATCGCGCCGCCGCCCAGCACCATCCCGGTGGTGATGAGGACGCGGGGGCCGAACCGGGGCAGGGTCACGATGCTGGAGGTGTTGGAGCTGATCATGATGCAGGCGATCAGCGGCAGGAAGGCCAGGCCGGAGGTGACCGGGCTATACCCCTTGACCAGCTGCAGGTAGTAGGTCAAAAAGAGGAAGCAGCCGAAGATCGCGATGCCGGCCAGGCCGACGGAGACGTAGGAACCCCCTCTGGTCCGGTCCAGAATCACCCGCAGCGGCAGCAGCGGGTGACTGACGCGCTGCTCGGCGACGCCGAACGCGGCGACCAGCACCGCGCCGAGGACCAGGGAGCCGATGGTCAGGCCTGCCGCCCACCCGGCCGTTTCGGCATGGGAGAAGCCGAAGACGATGCAGAACAGGCCGGAGGTGACCAGCAGTGTCCCGGCGACGTCTAGCCGGGGCCGGCTCGCGGGCTTGCTGCCGCGCATCCACAGCATGGCACCGGTCACGGCGATCGCCGCGAACACCAGGTTGACGTACAGGGTGTAGCGCCAGGACAGGTACTGGGTCAGCACCCCGCCGAGGATCAGGCCCACGGCGCCTCCGCCGCCCGCGACCGAGCCGAACACGCCGAATGCCCTGCCCCGCTCCCGCGGGTCGCGGAACGTGCTGACCAGGGTGCCGAGGGCGGCGGGCGCGAGGATCGCGCCGAACACGCCCTGCAGCGTGCGGGCGGCCACCAGCATGCCGAACGACTGGGCGGCGCCGCCCAGCGCGGAGGAGAGGGCGAAGCCGATCATGCCGGTGATGAAGACCCGCTTACGGCTGAACATGTCGCCGAGCCGGCCGCCGAGCAGTAGCAGGCTGCCGAAGGCGAGGGCGTACGCGGTCACGATCCACTGCCGGTCGCTGTTGGGAAAGTCCAGCGCCCGTTGGGCGGACGGCAGCGCGATGTTCACGATGGTCGAGTCAAGGACCACCATCAGCTGAGCGATGGCGACGACGACCAGGATCAGCCAGCGGTGGTCGCCGACTGGTGGCGACGAGGACTCGTTGCCGGTTGCTGACATGGCGTTCTATCCCCTCCAGGCCTAGAGCCCCGTGGCCTGGGAACGGTCACTGGGCTCGCTGCTGGAGTCCCGTCCGGCCGTCGCCGCCAGCCAGCCCGGCGAGACACCGCTGGCCATTGAACTGACGCTGCAGAGCTGTTCTCACAGCGTGATCGACAGCGGCAACGTTTTCGGCGCCAGTCTCGACGACGACGACATTCGCGGGCTCTTCGCCTAGTTGTTACCCGGCCTAGGTGTTACCCGGGAATCGAGGTCCGGTCGCTGCGGGACCGTCGAGTATCCGGCCGGCCGTCCTCAGCTAGGGCCGCCGAGCAGGTCGGTCGCCTTCTCGTCGGGCTCCGGGCCGCCGAACGAGTCAGCCGCAGGGCCAGGGCCGCCGAGCAGGTCGGTCGCCTTCTCGTCGGGCTCCGGGCCGCCGAATGAGTCAGCCGCCGCAGGGCCAGAGCCGCCGAGCAGGTCGGTCCCTTCCTCATCAGGCTCCGGGCCACCCAAAATGTCGGAATCGCGCGCCATCCTGACCTCCAGCAGTGCGCCGTGCATGCCGTCCTGGCAATCACCCGCCAACGTACCATCGTCGTTTCCGCTGGGGGCTGATCAACCGGCATCAGACGACGGATGGCTCGGTGCCGGCGTGAGTTCCCGTCAGTCGGTGCCGGCGTGAGTTCCCGGCCGCGGGCCGGCCGCGCGGCGGAGCGCTGCCAGGTCCGGCGGGCACGGCCTGGCGTCAGCACGACAGGCCTGCTCCCCGCACCGGCCCGTCATCAGGCTGGGTCCCGTTGGGGGCGGCTGCCTGGGCACCGCCATCCAGGGGAAGCCGCACGGTGACCTTCGTCCCCCGGCCTGGCGCGGACTCGACGCTCAAGTCCGCGTGGTGATTGGCCACGATCGTCCGGACGATCGACAGGCCGAGGCCCGACCCCGGAATGGCCAGCTCGACCGCGTTGGATGCCCGGAAGAACCGGGTGAACAAAGAGCCCTGGTCCTTCTCCGGGATGCCGATCCCGGTATCAGCAACCGTCACCACGGCGGAGTTGCCCGCACGGACCGCCGACAGCGCGATGCTGCCACCACTGGGCGTGTATTTCACTGCATTCGACAGCAGGTTGACCAGCACCCGGTCCAGTTGCTCCGCGTCCCCCCGCACGATCAGGCCCCGGTCAGGGCAGCTCATCTCGAACTCGAGCCCGTGCGCTGCGGCCGACGGCCTGATCACGTCCGCCGCAGCGGGCACCAGGCTGCTCAGGTCAAGCGGGTGCAGGCGAGACGTGAAGGCACCTAGTTCGATCGTTGAGGTCGTGAGCATGTTCTCGATCATCGTCTGCAGCCGCCGGGCATTGCGGTCCACCGCGTCAAGCATGCTGGCCTGGGCGGCCCGCACCGGCCCGGCTTCGCTGTCGGAGAGCAGCTCGACGTAGGAGATGATGCTGGTCAGCGGCGTCCGCAGGTCGTGCGAGGCCGAGGCGAGGAAACTGGCCTTGGCCCGGTCCAGTGACTTCAGCTCCGCGACCAGGCGTTCCTCGCGCTCATACAGCCGTGCATGCTCAAGTCCCCGCCCGATATCGCCCGCCAGCGACTCCACGGCCTCAATTTCCGCCTGGCTCCACGGATTCCCTGGGTCGTTGCGCAGCAGGGTAAGGCACCCCAGCAGTTCCTGGCCGGCCCCGAACGGCGTGAGCAGCAACGACGTAGCGCCCTGGCTGAGCAGGATCTTCCTGATCTCGGCCGGAATCTCCTCAGCCTGCGCGTGCAGGTCCTGGACACGGTAACTCGACTGGTGCCGGTAGACGTCCCGCATCCAGCCGACCGAGTCGGGCGGAAAGTAACCGACGATGTCGGCGACCTGGCCCCAAGCGTCGAGATCACCGTCGCCGGGGGTAAGCCGCTCCCCGCTGACCATGCCGACCCAGACGAAGTCGACGGCCAGGTGCTCGTGGATCGCGGTCACCGCCTCCCGGACGATGGCCTCGCCGCGCAGATGCTCACGAATCTGGATCGAGGCCTGGCGAACCTCGGCCTGCAGGCGGGCACGCTCGACCTCCATCGCCCGCACCCGGTTGCCCTCGTCCGCCAGGAAGTTGATGGACAGGGCCAGGTCCCTGACGTCAGCGGGCCCCCCGCGGGCCGCCCGTGCCTGCGTGTCGCCGAGCGCGCGCCTGCGCGCCGCCGTGGTGGCGGCGTGCAGCGGGCCACTGACCCAGCGCAGACCCACCGCTACCACGATCACGGGAAGCATGAGCCCGGCCACCAGGATGGCGCTGACCCAGTCCAGGCCGACACCGACGATGTGCTCGCTCCTCGCGTTAAGGACGTCGCCATCTTGTGTCAGGCGCCCCTGCAGCTGGTCAGCCTGGTCGGTGAACGCGTCGGCGCTCGCCGAGGCCCGCGCGTACAGCCGAGCCGCTGCGGCGCTGCCTGCCGGGGTCGCCACGGCCTGATCGTCGGCCACGAAGGCGGACCGCGCGTACCGCGTCTCCGCGAGTACCTCACCGCTCACCCCGGCCCAGGCCAGCCGCCGAAGCTGGCTGAGCCCCGCCTCGAACTGGTCCTGCTGGCCGTGGTATGCCTGCAGAAGCCCGGCCCCGCCGCTCGCCTGGTACCCGCGCGCCGCGCGCTGCGCGTCGAGGAAGTCAGCCAGCGTGACGAGGTTGGCGACCTGGACTGCCTGAACCTTGCCGCGGTCCGCGATAGCCGAACGCTGGTCGGTGCCTCCCACCAGCGCGAAGGCGATCACGCCTACGGCCAGCACCGCCTGCGCGGCGAGCCCGGCCCAGGCGTAGAACATGATGGAACGCGGCTTCTTCACGGCACCCCGACCCCCGTCACCAACGTCAGCCCTTCCCCGGCAGGCGCACCTCGTGCGGGCAGGACCTCCCCGGCAGGCACGCGACGTAACCCCGCGCTCTCTCAGGAATCACTCTGAGTTACCTAGGTCTTACCCATCGAATGAGGACTCTGCCGCATGGAAAGTGCGGAAAGGCCGGGTCGCAGTCACGGCCGGTCACGAAGCGTCGCAACGGGACGTGTCGTCATCGTGCGATGCCGGCCAGGCTCTGACGTACGGCCTGGGTCAGCGGATCGGCGGGTGGCAGCGCCCGCTCACAGCGTGCGAGAGTGTCGCGGAGCAAGTTCGTCGCGTCGGTCACCCGGCCTGCGGTGTAGTAGGCGTGCGCCAGGTTCGCACTGCTGGTCAGGGTGTCCTGGTGGTCGGCACCCAGGACCCGCTCGTAGCCCGCACGGGTCTGCTCGTGGAGCTGGAGCGCGGAGGCCATCCGGCCGGCCGAAAGATGGGCCGAGCCGAGCGTGCCGCGGACCGCGATCGTGTCCAGATGGTCGGGGCCAAGGACGTGCTCGCGGTCGGTGAGTACCTGCTTGTAGTGCGAAAGGGCGATCTTGATCCTGCCGTCTGCCAGGCAGGCGCCGGCCAGCTTCTGGCGGGTGGTCATGGTGTCGGGATGCTGCGGTCCCTGAGTGCGCTCACGGCTGGCGAGCGTGTGCCAGTACAGCGGGATCGCGTCAGCGAAGTGCCCCGCGCCGTCATAGGCGGCGGCGAGCTCGTCCCGCGCGCCGAGCGTGTCGAGCTGGTCAGTCCCGCGGACGCGCTCGTAGTCGCCGACAACCCTGTCCAGGACGGTGACCGCGTCGCCGTACTTGTTCGCGGCCACCAGGCCACGGCCGAGGTCTCGCCGGGCCGCGATGGCGCTGGGATGATCTGGCCCGAGCACGCGGACCCGCTCGGCCAGAACCCAGCTGAATTGCGCAACGGCCTCCGCGGCCTGCCCAGCAGCCAGGTACGCGGCGGCCAGCCGCTCGCCGACGGCCAGCGTGTCCGGGTGGCCCCGCCCAAGGACACGGTCGCTCACCGCGGCAAGTTCGCTCCAGTAGGCGACCGCCGGCCCGATCAGACCCCCGCGGTCCAGGCTCCGCCCGGCGCGCAGCAGCAGTGGATGACAGCCACCCGCGCACAGCAGGTCTCCGGTGGCCTGCTGAAGGCTGGCCGCACACGACCGCAGGCCTCTGGTAAGCCACGTCGGCTGCTCATCCCCCGGCCACGCCTGCAGCAGCGCGTCCGCCGCCGCTATCGCCGCCCGGTCCAGCATCCCGGCAGGCATCGCCGCCCGGACAGCCGCCTGGACCACCGCGTTCATCTGGACCATGGCCGCGGCGTCCGCCCGGCCGGCCGACAGCAAACCCGCCCGCTCCGCGGCGAGCAAAGCCTCGCTGGCACGCTCCCGATCCGCCAGGGTAACGGTGGCGCCTACCGCAAGGTATTTCCGCGCGGCCGGCGTCGTGAGGACCACGCCCGGAATCCCGTTGCCGTCGAGTAGCGCGGCAAGCTCCAGCACGGCCCGGGCGCCGCCGTCCGGCGACAGCCGGTCAGCCTGCTCGGCAGATATCGCCCAGGTGACCGCCGCGGCCGGCGGCTCGCCGCCGGCCGCGACCGCCGACTGCTGCCGCCTGCGCGTGAAGAGGTCCCGGTAGTCACGGCAAGACAGGGCCGAACTCGTGATCACCGCACTGGCCTGGGCGAGCGCCAACGGCTCGTATCCAAGGTCGGAGACCAGGTTCTTTGCTCCCAGGCGCTGGTCCGGGTCCGCGGTGAGGCGGGCTGTCAGATAGTTCAGCGCCTCAGCAGGGCTGAGGACCTCGACCGGGTGAATCAGCGCCCCCTGCTCAGCAGAGAAAGCCGACGGATTCGCAGTCGTGATCAGGACCCGGCCGGCCGGCCCCTCCGGCCACAGCCGTTCCAGGTCCGCGACATCGCGCAGATCGTCGAGCACCACCAGCCAGGGCCGGCTGGTCTCACCGAGCCAGCGAACGAAGCTCGCAGCGGCGGACTCGCCATCCCCCCCGGGATCGGCTCCCATCGCGTCCGCGGCCGCCTCGGCGAAGCCCGACAGCACCGACGCCCGGCTGGTGGCGACGACCCACACCAGCAACTCCACCGTGCCGGACCGCCACAGCGACTCTGCGACAGACACCGCGAGCTGGGTCTTGCCACACGGCTCCAGCCAGCCCCCCGGTTCCTTCCCGGCCGTACGGCCGGGAACCAGTACCGCCACAGCACCGGCGACCAGCGCCACCCCAAGGTCAGCCGTCGCCTCCGGCCTGGCGCTGAAGTCATCGGCAAGCGAAGGCGCCGCGCCCAGCCGAACCGGCCCCACCACCCGGTCGTGCCGCGATCCCGCCGACCCCCCGCTATTCACAGCCCGTTACCCGCGGCCAGCAGCGATCCGCTGATATATCACTCTCCGTAACTACAACGTCACAATAACTGCATCCACTCTATCGGCGGGGTCCACCGGGTAGGCACGGCACGGCGACGACGGGAGGAGCGGCAGGGCCGACAGCCGCGCATCCGGCCCGGCCCAGGCGGCTTAAACCACTCATCATGCAGAGAGGGGCTTAAACCACCCACCATGCAGAGACGCGCATTCAGGCCAGCGCACTCCTCTGCTCGGGCACCTCTGCCCGGGCACCCTTTCCTTGAAGATCATGACGTTTGGATATGCCAAACCTCTCGTTCAGCAGGAATGGGGAGCAGGCCGAAAATCGACTATGTCCCGTGACGATATCCGGGGCGCATACCAGCAGGGCATTATCCTGGGTCAATACATCCAGGGAAATCTGTTGGCACTGCCGGAGCTTATCGAGTCAGCGTCCGCCGAGAGAGCAAGGCTATCCGCTGGCTGACGTGCACTCGGCTGGACGTGGCCAGCGCTAACGCGCCCTGGCGATATCGACGCTGCGGCGCCGAGACTGACCAGCAGGAGAGCGAGAACGAGAATCCCGCGTGTCGCCCAGGCGCGAACCCTCCCCGTCGAGAGTCCACGGGGAGCGCTGCCCACCGATCCGCTGGTCCGCATGACGTGCCATAACCTATGAGTCTTCATCGGGAAGATCCCCTCATCGGTAACTGAGAAAGCAGAGCCTCCAAGAGAGAGAAATTACACCAGAATCCATCTCGGGATATGACTTTCGGATCGATCCGGGCCACATCCTGCCAGGCGTGCATGGGCAGGCAGGTGGTGGCTGTGCCTTGGCCGTGCAGTGCCAGACGGATACGAGCGTGGTGCGTCCGGTCGCGGAGCTTCCCAGGTCCCTGTAACAACGGAAGCCTCAATAGTCGTGTCGTGCCACGCCAGCCTATGCAGCACCGGTTATCACGCACCATTACCGGCCATCGCCGGTCCCAGCCATTATGCAAATGCGCTATTCTCTATGCATTGCAGCTCTATGCATTGCAGGCCGGCCAGCGCAATCATGAAACCTGCGGTGCAAATTTCATTGCATCATCTGCATGCCGAAGGGAGCGTGATCATTTCCTCACTCGGCTAATTCTCCCAGGATTCGGGTGAGGACTGCCCGCAACGGGTATCAACGCGGCGGATGTTTCCGTACATCTCCTTCAGGAACCAGCTGCGAGCTTGTCCGCAGGAGGTAGAAATGCAAGGCGATCATGGAATTCCGGGCGCTCGGGCCGATTGAGCTCTGGTCGGCCGGGCAGCAACGTGATCTCGGGTCGGCAAGGGCGCGGTGCGTCCTGGCCATCCTCCTGTTGACGCCGCGCACGATAGTGCCGGCCACGGCCCTCATCGACAGGCTGTGGGACACCCGGCCTCCGCCAAAGGCCCGAGAAAGCCTCTCGGCCTACGTCGCCCGGCTTCGGGCGTCACTCCGGCTGGCTCTGGGCGACAGGGTACGGCTGGTGGGCCGCGCGAGGGGCTACCTGCTCGACGTCGATCCCGAGGCGGTCGACCTGCATCAGTTCCGCCGGTTGCGGCGGCAAGCGGACGCGCTGACCGCAAGCGGCGACTACGATCATGCGGCCTCGCTGCTGCGCGAGGCGGACGGGCTCTGGCGCGGCCAGGCGCTGGCAGGAATCCGCGGCGACTGGGTGGCGCGGATGCGTGACAGTCTCGAAGAGGAGCGCCGGGCGGCCATCCTGGAGCGCGTCGAGTGCGAGCTGGAGCTTGGCCGGCATGCCGACCTGGTAGGGGAGCTTCGCCAGCTGCTGGCTCAGTACCCGCTGGACGAGACATTCGTCGCCCACCAGATGGCCGCTCTTTACTGGAACGGCAGGCCAGGTGACGCACTTGGCCTCTACCGGGAAACCCGCAGCCGCCTCATCGACGAGCAGGGTACGGAACCGGGGCCAGTGCTGTCCGAACTCCATCAGCGCATCCTGCGCCGCGACACCCTGCTTGCCGTAAGGCCCACCGGCCAGCGTCCTGGCCGGGTGGCACGGCCAGACACCCTTCCGCCCGAGACGGTGGAATTTGTGGGCCGCAGCGAGGAACTCGGGCTGCTCACCGGGGAGCACCAGGACGCCGGCCGGGTCAGCGTGATCGAGGGCATGCCCGGCGTGGGAAAGACCGCGCTGGCGGTCCACGCTGCCCGCATCGTCTCCGGGGAGTACCCGGACGGGATGCTCTACCTCGACTTTCACTCCCACGACCCTGGGCGCCCCTCGCTCGAGCCAGCCGAGGCACTGCACCGCCTGCTCCGGATGCTGATCGTGCCGGCCACGCAGATTCCAGACGTCATCGGCGAGCGCGCCGCGCTGTGGCAAGCCCAGCTGAGCCGCCGTCGCGCCGTGGTGATTCTCGACGACGCTGCCAGGCTTGACCAGATCCGCCCGCTACTGCCGGTGGCGGGCCGGTGCCTGATCTTGATCACTACCCGGCGCAGGCTTCCCGACCTTGAGGGCACCCGCACGCTGACCCTCGACGTGCTGCCGGTCGACGACGCGGTCACGCTGTTCCGGCGAATCGCTGGGGAAGGCAGTGCGCAGGACGAGGATAAGGTCGCCGCGGCCGTGCGGCTGTGCGGGCGCTTGCCGCTCGCGATCCAGCTCACCGCCGGCAGGCTCGCGCAGGACCACCCGCCTAGGCTCGCCGACCTGATCGAGGAACTGTCGCAGTCGCCCGCTCAGCTTGGCGGCACGGGCGCGGCAAGCCCGGAAGTGGTGTCTGCCTTCGACCTGTCCTACCGTGCGCTGGAACCCGACCACCAGCGGCTCTTCCGGCGGCTGGGCACGAGCCCTTGCGCCTGCTTCAGCCTGCAGGCCGCGGCAGCCCTGGGCGGCTGCACCCTCGCCGAAGCAGAAAAAGCCCTCGCTGCCCTGCTCGACCACCACCTGCTGGCACGGGCACCAGCGGACCAGTTCCGTTTCCACGACCTCATCCGCGGATACGCGGCCGTCCGCGCCGCCCGTGATGACCCCGAGCCTGAGCAGCGACAGGCGGTCGCCAGGCTCCTTGACTACTACCTGCACACAGCCGACAAGGCTGACCGGGTACTTCATCCGTTCCGGCGCCGGATGCCCGTGTCGCTCACCCATCTGCCAGCCGCGAGCCCAGCTCTAGGCACGCAGGAAGACGCGGCGGGCTGGCTGGAGTCGGAATGGCGCAACATCCTGCGGGCCGCGCAACACGCGGGCAGGCACGAATGGAAGCGGAAGTGCGCCGACCTCACCCACGTGCTTGCCGACTTCGTGGAGACCAGGGCCTACTGGGACGAGGCGATCGCGGCCCACGCACTGGCCCTGCAGGCATGCCGTGACGTCGCTGATCCTGCCAGGATCGCGCAAGCGTCCATGGAGCTCAGCGTGGTGAGCCAGCAGACGGGCCGCCACGAGGCGGCGCTCCCCCTGGCTGAGGACGCCGCGGCAATCTACCGGTCGCTGGGCGACCGGCGAGGCGAGGCCGAAGCCCTCGACCAGATAGGCATGGCCCACCAGCGTGCGGCCCGTTCCCGGGAGGCACTCGCCTATTTCCACGAAGCAAGGATCCTGTACGACAGCGCCGTGGACCAGCACGGCGTGGCCAGTACGCTGAGCCATTCCGGGATCGCCTGCTGGCACCTCGGGCGCTATCCCGACGCGATGGGTCACCTCCGTGCAGCGCTTTCGCTCTACCGTGACGTCGGCGACAGGCGAGGCGAGGCGAAAACCCTCAACAACCTCGGCAGGATGCAACTGTATTGCGGTTATCATAGAGACGCGCTCGAAGGCTACCAGAAGTCGCTGGAAATATTTAGTGAGATAGGCGGACCGCAGAACGAAGCGATTCTGTACCACAACATCGGAGGCGTCCACCATTATAAGGGCAGTTACGAGGAAGGGCTTGCCGCTTGCCGGCGGGCACTCGCCATATACCGTGACATCGGCGACCTCCCGAACGAAGCCGACGTGCTCAACGACATTGGCGCCATTTACCAAAGCGCGGAGTGTTACGACGAGGCGCTGATTCATCACCAGCAGGCGAGATTGATCGCTGAGCAGATCGGGAACCTGTCCCAGCAGGTGATCGCGCTGCGCAGGATAGCCGACGTGCGTCGCGGATCTGGCCAGCACGGCGAGGCGTTTGATCATTACCATACCGCGCTCAGGCTGGCCAGGGAGATCGGTGACCCGTACGAGGAGGCCAAGATCCTCGAAGGAATCGCAGAATCGACGCTCAACACGCAGCGGCCCTACGCTGCGCGGATCGTATTTAGGCAGGCGCTGGACATCTTTGAACGGCTCGGCGTGCCAGAGGCAGAGTCGGCGCGGATACGCATCGAGACCATGAGCCCCGCCGCCGACCGCCGCATCTCCTAGTCCACGCGCCCGAGCGCGTAGCTATTCATCCTGGACCGCTCAGGCAGGTTACGAGGCGGCGGGGGTCAGGTGTAGTGGTAATGGTCGTGGGGGCGGCGGCGGCTGGTGCCGCCGGGGGTGGTGACGGTCACGGTCACGGTGCCCGACCCGGGCGGCGCGGTGACGGTCAGCTCGCGGGCCGAGACGTAGCTGACGTGCCCGGCGGCCGCCGCGCCGAACAGGACGCTGGCGCCGGGGCTGAAGCAGCAGCCGCCGATGGTGACCGTGGTCCCGCCGCCGGCCGGGCCGCGGGCCGGGCTCAGCGAGTAGACCACCGGCGGCGCGTCGTACTGGTACAGGCTGCGGGGACTGGCCTTGCTGGTGCCGCCGGCGGTGATCACGAACACGTGCCAGTTCCCGGGCCTGGCCGGCCCGCCGGCGGTCGCGGTGATCTTCGCCGGGGAGAGCACGTCCACGCCGGTGGCCAGGACCGCGCCCGGGCCCGGGCCCGGGCCGGGGCCCGGGCCGAGCTCGACCTTCGCGCCGGGCGCGAAGTTCCTGCCGGTGATCGTGATCGGGGTGCCGCCCGCGTCCGTGCCCGCGCCGGGCGTGACCCCGGTGACGGCCGGGCGGGCGGCCTGGACCTGGACCGCGCCGGCGTCGCACGCGGCGCCGGGCGCGCTGGCCACGCCCCGCTGGTCGGTCACCGGGCACAGCGCCACCGGGCTGCCGTCCAGCGTCACCGACGTGGACGCCGGGACGATCCCCAGCGCCGGGTTCCAGGCCAGCGGCAGCACCGTCTGCGTCGGCCCGCCGTTACCGGCCAATGGCCCCAGCTCGGCCGGGGTCAGCGCCGTGGAGTCGGCGGTCCCGCCGTTCTCGCAGGTGGCGTCGGTGCCCGCGTTGTACCCGGCGTCGGCCCACGAGCCGCCCGCCGAAACGCCGCAGCTGCCGTCGAAGATGTCCGCCGCCACCGACACGGTGCCCGACCCGCCGTTGTCGGCGTCGTCGATCGTCCCGCCGTCACCACTGGCGGTGTTGCCGGTGAAGGTAGAGTCCGACACGGCCAGCGTGCCGCCGCCGCCGTGGTCACCGTTGTCGATCGCGCCGCCGTCACTAACGGCGGTGTTGCCGGTGAACGTCGAGTCCGACACGGTCAGCGTGCCGCCGCCGTAGAAATCGCAGTTGTCGATCGCCCCCCCGTCACTGGCGGTGTTGCCGGCGAACGTGGAATCGGACACGGTCACCGTGCCGCTGCCGCCTTCGTCGCCGTTGTCGATCGCCCCCCCGTTATCACTGGCCTGGTTGCCGGTGAAGGTCGAGCCGGACACGGTCACCGTGCCGCCGAAGCCGTCGGCGTTGTCGATCGCCCCGCCTTCACCGGCCTGGTTGCCGGTGAAGGTGGAGCCGGTCACGGTCAGCGTGCCGCCGCCAAGGTTGGCGATGCCGCCGCCGAAAAGGGTTGCGGTGTTGTCGGCGTCCTGGATCGTGACACCCTGCACCGTGGCGTAGACACCGCTGCCGATGCTCAGCACCGGGCCGTCGCAGCTGCCGGTCTCGCACGTCCCGGCATTGGTGCCGTCACCGTCCAGGATGGGCGCGCTGGCCAGCCCCGGCACGGGCGCGATGGTGACCTGCGCCCCCGCCGACGTCCCCGGCGTGCCCACCGACCAGTTCCCGATGTAATAGCTGCCCGGGGTGCCCTCGGTGCCCGGCTGCACCAGGTACACCGTGTACCCCGGCGCCGCCTCCGACAAAGCCGTCGCCAGCAGGCACGCATCCGCCGCCGACGAGCAGTCCCCCGCCCCAATCGCGGCCGGCGCCGCGTACAAGCCGGCCGGGCCCTGCACCGCCCCGGCATTACACGCCAGCCCCGCCACGCTGGCCACCCCCCGCTGATCCGTCACCGGGCACAACGCCACGCTCGCGCCACCCAGCATCACCGACGTCGACACCGGCACGATCCCCAGCGCCGGGTTCCCCGCCAGCGGCAGCACCGTCTGCGTCGGCCCGCCGTTACCGGCCAGCGGCCCCAGCTCCGCCGCCGTCAGCGCCGTCGAGTCAGCCGTCCCGCCGTTCTCGCAGGTCCCGTCGGTGCCCGCGTTGTACCCGGCGTCGGCCCACGACCCGCCCGCCTGGTCACAGCTACCGTCAAAGATGTCCGCCGCCACCGACACCGTGCCCGACCCGTAGAAGTCGCCGTTGTCGATCGCCCCGCCATCTGTGGCCGAGTTGCCGCTGAACGTGGAGTCCGACACGGTCAGCGCGCCGGTGCCGCTATGGTCGGCGTTGTCGATTCCCCCGCCATCGTGGGCCGAGTTGCCGGAGAAGGTCGAGTCCGACACGGCCACCGTGCCGCCGCCGTAGTCGCCGTTGTCGATCGCTCCGCCCTCAAAAACGGCCGAGTTGCCGGAGAAGGTCGAGCCGGACACGGTCACCGTGCCGCCGTAGTCGACGAGGCCGTTGTCGATCGCGCCGCCATAACCGGCCTTGTTGCCGGAGAAGGTCGAGCCGGTCACGGTCAGCGTGCCGCCATTGCCGTTGTGAATGCCGCCGCCTTCAGCTGTTGCGGTGTTGTCGCCGTCCTGGATGGTGACATCCTGCACCGTGGCGTAGACGCCGCTGCCGATGCTCAGCACCGGGCCGTCGCAGCTGCCGGTCTGGCAGGCCCCGGCGCTGGTGCCGTCACCGTCCAGAATCGGCGCGCTGGCCAGGCCGGGCGCGGGCGCGATGGTGACCTGCGCGCCCGCCGACGTCCCCGCCGTGCCCACGGACCAGTTCCCGATGTAATACGTCGACGCCGTGCCCTCGGCGCCCGGCTGCACCAGGTACACCGTGTCCCCCGCCGCCGCATCGGCCAGCGCCGTCGCCAGCGTGCACGCGTCCGCCGGGTCCGCGCAGCTCGCCGCGCCGATCGCGGCGGGCGCCGCGTACAAGCCCGCCCCCGCCAGCGCCGGGCCCGCCTCGGCCGCCAGCCCGCCCCACAGCCCC
>Ga0302325_10001308_pt1 | contig 64007 bp, 48 predicted proteins | sample Palsa_T0_2_FD_201948 | JGI IMG/M metagenome (GOLD analysis project Ga0302325, IMG submission 201948) | Peat permafrost microbial communities from Stordalen Mire near Abisko, Sweden - Palsa_T0_2 | ecosystem: Environmental > Terrestrial > Soil > Palsa > Peat permafrost | place: Sweden: Abisko...
CACGCTCAAGACGGACGGGATTTGAAGTACTTCAATTATTCCAACAATTCGATTCAAACGCGGGCTTTGTTCCATGGACTCACGGCCGATCAGGGCAACCAGATTGCCAGCTACATTCGCACCTTGAACGTGGTGAATCCCGGCCGGCCGTGGAATCCGCCGTATCAGCCCGGTCCGGGCTTGGATTCGCAACCGGTGAGCAACTGGGCCGCCGGCGCCGGCCTGGAGGCGGTGCTGGACTCCGATCAGGATATGGTCAATGCGATGTTCCCGTCGGGAATTCAGGCTTCTGTTTTCGCCGCTACCTCCATCCTCAACCAGCGCGAGCTTCCACTGCCAGTGCAACTTCCCGACTGGAACCAGTGGCTGCCCGGAACGCATCCCATGGACGCCTTCGGCGCCACGTTTACCACCAGCGGTTACAACACTGTTTATCAAACTCTTAGTTCCAGCCTCCAAGTAAGCAATGCCTCTGTCTACGTGGCGCAGGAAGCTAACTTTCAGAGTTGGTTCGGCTCTTTTTACGACCTTTACAACCAGCTAGGGACGCCGATTTGGAATGATACGACGGATATGTGGACGCCCTCGAATGTGGACGCCATGTACTCGCTGTCCCAGTGGGGATTAGTGAAGACCTGGGAGCTGAACAACCAGTTCCAACTCGAAGGGTTTTCGCAAAATGTGTTTGGGCCGCAGGCCGATCCGCGCGCCTGGAATAGCAACCTGCCGTTCTTTGTGTCCCCGCATGAGCTGAAGATGCCCACCGGCGGCGTGGCGGGGCTGCGCAACGGATCGGAGGACGTCTACAATTACTTGGCGTACATCTGGTACAACCTGCAATTGATTCTGAACGACGGTAACGGGAAGCAGCAGGAGCAGTTTCCCGTTGACTGGGGTTACTCGGAAGGGTTTGTGAAGTCGTTGGGGTCGATGGTATCGCCGCAAGCGGGAATCCAAAGCATGTGGATGATCAAGGGCCTCCAGGTCTTAGCGCAAGCCGGAACCGGTCCGCAGCTCGGGATTGCCGGCTGGCAGCCCAATGTGACGCAACCCTCGCTGCTGGTAACGGCGGAATGGAACGAAGGCGTGTGGAACGGAGTGGACCCGGCCACGCGCGCCGCGCTCGCCACCGGAATCGTACAGTCCTGGCTGCAACAGGCCAGCCAGTTCACTCCGCAGCAGTTCTACACCGGCGGGTGGACCACTCCAACCGCCGTGCCGGTGCCGTTCGGAAACGCTTACGACAACGTTTTTCCGGATTGGGTCTGGTTCATGATTCCGCGCTTCACGTTTATAGGCGTGGATCCATCCGTGGCGGCTCAGTTGGCCGCGTGGGCACAAACCATCTGGCCCAACGCCGACTGGGCGGCCGACCAGAACGCCACCTGCAGCTGGCAGAATAACCAGGTCAACGGCTATATTATCTGCAGCCAATAACCCGGTGTCACTTGTGGTCGTGGAACCTGCTGACACGGGGATGCCAGCGCGGCGCACATCCCACACTACTGCACTGCACTCCGGTGCTGGTTTCTCCGCTGCCGTCCGGATTCATGGTCCAGACCTCGGCATAGGCGTTGGGGTTGGACTGTTTCATTCCGTTGATGTCCCACTCAAAGGCGATCTTCTTTCCGTCGCTGGACCAATTGGTATCGCCGGCTTCATAAGGCACGTCGAAGTGAGTGAGCTGCTGTTGCCGGCTGCCGTCTGAGTTCATCGCGAAGATGTTGAGCTTACCCCCGCCCTCGCGATCGGAGCCGAACGTGATTCGGCTGCCATCGGGAGACCACACAGGGTCGCCATTGTTGTATGCGCCGCTGGTGAGCTGCTGAAGGCCGGTGCCGTCCAGGTTCATCGCGTAAATATCCAGATAACCGCTGCCGCTCATCAGGCTCATGAACACCAGTTGGTCATTGACGGACCACCTGGGCTCGACGCTGAATAGGGTATTTGCCAGGATGGCGCGATCGCCGGTGCCGTCCGCGTTCATGACCCGGATGTCGGTCATGGGCGGCATGTTGGGTGCGGGAGCCTCGTAAAGTCTTACGTAGACGATCTGGGCGCCGTTGGGAGACCAACTGGGAGTGACGTCGAACCCGGGCGTGGGAGAGAGCCGCTGCTGGCCGGCGTCGTCGGCGGCGATCACGTAGATGGCGGAGCCATTGAAATCGCGCTGGTAGACGAGGCGCTTCCCGTCCCCAGACCAGGAGGGATAGTTTTCCGCCTCCGCATCGCTGGTGAGCCGGGTGGGATTGGCGCCGGCACCTGCGGCGTCCACATCCAAGAGGTAGATGTAGTTCACCGAACTCTGCTGGCCCACGAACGCCATCCGGCCGCCCTGGGAAGCAGCGGCACAACAGGATTGTGCGTTGAGATGAGGGAAGGTTGAGAGCGCCCTGAGGACGGCCCACGGACGGTAGAACCGCGGCATACGTTCAAATGACGCAGCGTTGGGGCGAAAAGACGCCGGTGCGCCTCAGGGATGCTCGTTCACATCACTCGAATATTTTCTCGAACACTCTCGTGCGTTGATTCCAGTCATTATCCGGCATTTCGAACTGTGCTTTGCGCTCCGCCTGAATTGTATAAATGGGCCAGATGTCGCAAGAGAGATTCGCGTTTTTTCGTTGCGTGGTTCTGGCTGGGGTGGTCCTGTGGGCCGCACACGCTCAAACTCTGGTGGACTTGAGAACTCAGTCCAAGAGCGTCGACTTCAGCGCAGCGAGCACTACCAAACCAATGTCAACCGGAGCCGTTCTGCCCACCGCGTGCAGCTTAGGACAAGCTTTTTTCTTAACCAATGCGCCGGCGGGGTCGAACTTTTATCTTTGCACCACGCAAAATTCCTGGACGCTGCAAGCAGGCACAACAGGGCCTACCGGACCGACCGGCCTGACGGGACCCACTGGCCACACCGGGCCGACCGGAGCTACCGGGCCGGCCGGCGCAAATGGCGCGATTGCACACCTTCAAAACAGTGGTACCAATTTGCCGGTGGAGGGCACTCTGAATTTCACAGGCGGAGGCTGCGTGGACGATCCCACCAACAGCAGAACCGACTGCACCGGCGCTGGGATCTCCGGAGTAAACATCGAGACGGGCGCCACGGCGATTGGGAGCGAGTCTACGCTCAACTTCATCAGTGGCACGGGGATCATTCAATCCTGCGCGAACAACACGGGTGCCACTCGCGTAGACTGCACGCCGACCTTGGACACGGCATACGCACTGAGCCGGGCGACGGACGAGGCGGGAACAGACAAGAGCATTATCGCGACCAGCGGCGGTGCGGGGGCTGTTTTTGTGGCGAACGGAAATCCGACCTTCGCCGTTTACACGCAGAACCAGACGTTAAGCTTTCTGGCATCCGACCATGCCTGCGTGGCGGGCGCCACGCTCAATATCGACGGCCTGGGGCCTATCAGTCTGCAGAAGATTATCGGAGGAGCGGCGGTCAACGTCGAGTCCGGCGATTGCCTTCAGAACGTCCCAATTTTGCTGCGAGCCTACGGCAGTCCGGTGACCGCGTTCCTGCTGAGTCCGGATGGTTCGCCGGCCACCGGCTGGGTGTCGAACGTGACAGCGCAATCGGCATCCCAAGCGGCCGTGACGCTGGCGTCCGCTCCCACCGCCGGGAGCTACCGCATCACTTATTACATGAATCAGAGAGGGACGTGCACGAGCGGATCCAATTCCGTTTCACTGACCTTCAACTGGACGGACAGCTCCAGCGCCCGATCCCTGACCACCGGAAGTCTGACGCTATCGGCGGCGCAATTCAGTTCTTCTTACCTTACCGGCCTGCCGACCATTTACGTGGGGAGCGGCAATGTGACGTACACCTCCACGGTGGCGGGGACGTGCACCAGCGGAACGAGTTCGTACGATCTACACGCGACGATGGAGCGCCTACAGTAGCTATGAAGAAAATCTTATTCCTTGCCTCCCTTGGATCCAGCGTTGTTCTGGCTCAATCCGCGGGGGTGGGAAACAATCTGTTCTTATACCCGGTAAGCAGCTCTTCGGGTGTGACGATCAACGCGAGCGTGCATCAGAAGGGCGCGAATCCCGCCGCGTTCATCGTCGCTAACTCCGCGCCAAGCGCCACGATCGCCTGCAACGTGGCGGGCTCGACAGTATGCAATTACACCATTGACGCGGCGGGAGACCTGACGTTCACGTTCAGCCCCGCTTTCGGCCCCGGCGTGATCGAGATCGGCTCCGGCAGCGGCACCACGGCCAACTCCAGCGTGGCGAACGAAGCTGCCTGTTACGCAGCGGCAGGGGTGGAGGTGAGTCCCTGCTCCAACGTTTCGGTAGACACCCTTGGCAACGTAGTGGCTTTGAGCGTCTCAACCAACGGGAGCAATAGCGGAGCGCTCAGCCAAACTGCCAAGACCAGCGGAGCCGTTGTGACGATAGCCATACCGGACGCGCTGGCGAGCGGCGGAACGTTGCAACCGCCCGCACTGGGAGGGAACACATACCCGTTTGCGGTGGGTGGCGGCGATCTGAGCACCACGGCTCCCAACACCGTCACTGGAATCAATGGCGCTGCGCCGCCGGCCAGCGCGCCGCTCGTGGGCACCAACAACCTCGGACAACTGGTGGCCGTGGCCGGACCCAAGGTGCTGTATTCAACCGGCGGCTCGAGCGATCAACTCTCGGCCGCTACAGGAACCACCCAGCAGACCTTCGCTACTTCGTACACCCTGCCCGCTAACCTAATTGTCGCCGGCCGGGTGATTCAAATCTTTTACGCGGTTGGATTGACTACCTCGAGCTCGCCGGCGTCAGCGCGATTTCAACTCTATCTGGGGGGCACGGGCGGCACGCTCATCTTCGATTCCGGCGTGGTGACTCCCGCCGCCAGTCTCAGTGCTCGCAGCGGACCTTTCCTATGCACCATCACTGGAACCGCGGCGGTGGGCGCGTCGGCGCCGGTGGTCGCCAGCTGCGGCTCAAGCGCAGTGCCGGGAAGTCCCTGGAGCTACTTCAATACGGTAACGCCGATCCCTAACGCCGCTACCAACGGGACGCTGGCGATCACCGCGACTATGACCTATGGCGCAACGACGGCCGGCAACACGGCCAATATATACGGCATGACTGTGGAGCAGTTGAATTAAAAATGCGATACTTCCTCTCAGCGCTCGTTGCATTTTCCCTATGTTGCCCGGTTCGCGCGATCAGTCCGCGCCTGTCGAACGGTGTAGAACTGGTTGCTTCAGGTGGCGCGCCTACGCCCTGCCAGACCGCGACCGCCTGCGCCGCCGTGCCCAATGCTGAGATTCTCTACAGTTCCTACACCAGCGCGAACGGCTGCTCGCAAATATGGTCGATGTCCGCGACGGGAACACACAAGACCAATATCAGCGCCGAGGTCATGGCGAATATCGGCACCGGCATAATCGACACGTCTACCAATCAAGGCAACCCGAAGTACAGCCCAAATGGTGTGTGGGTGATGATTTCTTATCAGGAAATCGGTTCCGCCTATGCCTGCAGTGCGCACGCGGTGGTGGCCGGCGCGGCCACCGACTATGGCATTCTAATCTGCGACGCCGCCACTTATGCCAACTGTGCGGCCGTGTACACCGTAACCGCTGGAACGGGGCACGGCGCTCTTCATCCACAATGGGCTCAGGATGGAACCAAGATCTTTTGGAACGATTGGAACGCCGACAATGATATTCAGGAAGGAAATTCCGGGTTCCTGGCGTTCGCAACTTTCACTGCCGGCACTCCGCCCTCGATTGGGACTATCACGCGTGTGGATCCATTCGGAAATGGCAGCGGACATTCAAACTGGTACGAGCCTTGGGATTCCAACGGCTGGAATGGTGGAACCACGTGCATCCTCTACGTTACGACCGATATCATTGAGAACAGCCACACGTACGCCAACGTAGGCCTCGGCTGGTACAACATTTGCAACGGCACTTCAGGAATCGTCTCCACGCCCTATGAACCAAAAGCTGCTGCCGGTACTTCGGTGGCGACCACCGCGACGCAAGCCACGGTAGGAGCGACCACCATCGTAGTAGCGTCGGCCACGGGGCTGGTAACAGGACAAACCATTGCCGGAACCGGCATAGCGCCGAACACCCTGATCGCGGGCGACGGCATCATCGGCACCACCATTACGATCACACAAGGAACGACGGCGCCTTTGAGTAACACGCCGCTCACCTTCACCACCGGCTGCTATAGCGAATTCATTTCTTTTACCCCGGCGCATCCCGACGTAGCTATCACCGTGACGGGCTGTCCTTACGCAGGCGCTGCGTGGTCCAGCCCCGGCTATTCAGTACTCGATCTGGCAATGTTCCAAGGTCAGTCAGGCTACGGGATGCAGGCGCTCACACAATACAATGTAGCGGGCGCTCCGGAGTTCGAGTACCCTGCTGAAGTGAGCAGCCCGAGATGGAGCGCCGATGGGACTTACATCGTATTTGTCGTACTGCCCAACTCGACACTGGAAGGCCAGCTGGCCGGAAACCCGGGCGCGGGATCACCGCAGATCTGGAAGTATAACGTCTCCCTGGTGCCCACGCAGATAACGGGAACCACATCCAAGACCGGACAATCGATTTATAAGTGAGCCGTTCAACTTGACACCATGATCAAACTCGCACTTACGTTCCTGCTGGTCTCGGCTGGTCTGGCGGCCCAGACCTGCACCATCAATGCCCCCGGCAGCGGACAGTTATTTCAGACCCCGCACCCAGTGCAACTGACCGCGACCGTCAGCTCGGCCCCGACGGCGTACAAATTGATATGGACCGTCGATTATCAGCGTTGGGCGACGGGTTTTGCGCGACCCGATCCGGGCCTGGTGAACGACTACCGCGACGCCTGGCATGGTCCCTGGACGGTCAACTGGTACACCGGACTGAACGGCGACGGTCCGCACACGGTCTCCGGCGTGCTCTACGACATCTTCGGCAATACGCTCGCGGCGTGCCCGGCGGTCAGTTTCACCGTTCGAATCGAGGGCATGAGCAACCAGTCGATTAATGCGATGCCCAACTTGAGCGGCAACACGGTGAGTGGAACGGGCAAGCTTGGCTTCCTCACCTTTGACGGGCAAAACGCTCAACAAGACGGTTTTTCCTTGGCCGTGGACGGCATGCCGATGCCATACGATAATGTCTGCGGCGGGGCCGGCGCTACGAATCAGACGGGCGGCTGGCAGATCCCGAGCTTTAATACCGCCTGCTGGCCGAATGGCGTACGCCAGATCTATGCGTCGTATTACATCGGAAGGATCAGCGATCCATATCTGCTGCCGTTGACGTTCAGCAGTTCCAACGTAAACGGCAACAATATCACGGTCCCGAATCACTACTCCGTCCAAGGCAGCGTCGTCACATTTTCGAGCACCGGGACGCTGCCCGCGCCGCTGCTTTCCGGGAGCCAGTGGTATTGGACCGGGGCCAACACCGTGACTCTCTCGATTGCTGGCGGCGTGATGACGTTCACCTGTTCGTCGGCGTGCGGCGCGACGGCCGGGACGCCGGTTTACATCAGGAACGTCCAGGCCACGGATCAAACCACCGGGCTGCCGCAGTGCGACGGGTACTATGCCGCGGCCTCCGGGTCCGGTGCAACGTTCACCGTCACAGCTCCGGCCAGTTGTCCGAACGGAGCGGCGTCGAACTTCAACCTCGAGGTGGATATCAACCCCTACTTCGCAAACTATATCGACGCCAACACGATCAGTGTCTCAGCCACTCCAGGCGGACCAACGGTCACCCTCACCAATGGCGGATCGGGCACGCACACCGTCACCCAGCGCATCCGCAGTCCTTACTGGACGGGTGATCCCAACAACGGCGGCCACGGCGCCGACGATTACGCCTCAACCGGCGGGCCGGCCTACGTGATTCAGGCGTTCACCTTCTCCAACGGTACAAAACCGATGGAGCTTCGCCCTCCCTATTGGGAATTGCATCTGGTGGCGGGAGCGGGCGCCACCAGCGTGTGCCCCAAAGTTGAGAACACCGATCTTACGCAGACCGCGCTTTCCTGCAACGCCTCCGGGCTGACCTACACGGAAGTGAATGATGGAGGAATTTCCGGCGTGTGCTCGGTGGATTCGTCGGGCAACGTCTCGCCGCTTTCACCCGGCTGGTGCCAGGTGCAGGTGGCCTGCGCCTCGTGCGCGTCGGGCGGTCTGTCGCTCAGAACCGTGACTGTCTATGTCCAAGTCCACACCGGCTCGATAACCTTTCCGCACTTTACGCATAACGGAACAATCGCCAACGCGTTCAGCCCCGGCAATTCATTCTTCCCCTTGTCGGAATGGCAGCTGACTGTTTACGATGCTACGGCCTGGAACACCAATGCCGCCTCGCGTCCGCTTTGGCTGGGGCCGGTGATGCAGGAGGCGAGTCTGAACTCCTCGATTATCACGGCCGACCCGGGTGGCACCGCGTTCGGCGACCCGAGCAGTTCCACATGCTATTCGGCATCCTGGCCGAGTCCGGTGCATGTTTATGAAGCGGCTTTCGCCGCGCAGTATGGGACCTACTTCGAGGCCGGTATCGAGAGCACGCATTGGGGCACCCCCGGCCCCGGGAACCTGGCGGCGTTTCTGAGTAACGTCGGCTACAATCGCCAAAGCTGTTTCACGGGGTTCCTTGGCCAACTGGTCGGCGAAGGCCGCACCTGGAGAACGTTTGGCTACGACGAGCTGAACAACTACATGGCTGGGGCCTATCCGTTTCGCAACCCGAATCTGGGCTCAACGGATTTTCCGAGCGTGGCGGTGAGCGGCGGCGTCGCCACCTACAACGTAAGCGAATCTTTCAATGGCGTTTGGAACCAATCGGCGGGAACCGGCGATTGGATCAAAATGGCTGGGGCGGTGACCAATACCTGCTTAAATGGCTGGTTTCCAGTTACGAGCATCGCAACCGTTTCCGGGAATCCAGTCAGTTTCACCACTCCCACGGCGTGCGCCAACGGAACGTACACGGAATCCACCGCCCAGCTGTATCATTATTGGATAACCAGCGCGGTCATAGGCGAGAATGCCTCCACGCTTCCCCGGCTGTACGGCACGGGCAATGACGCCACGGTCCAAAACTGGGATACCACGTATTTCACCCAGATCGTGGTCAGCGGAGGCGTGGCGGAATTTTACGCCCAGGCACATGGCCTGGTGAACGGGCAAGCCATCCGGGTGCACGGCTCGAGCTTTAACCTCAACACCGTCAAGCCGGTCACGGTGCTGGACGCCAATCACTTCACCATCGCCTACAACAGCGCTTTCGAAACGGTCCCGTCAAACGGAACCTACACGTATTCAGGCGGCTCCGGGACGGTGGATGCAAATCTCAATTTCAGCGTGGACGGCAACTTTCCGGCAGGCACGCCATTCTTAAGTCTGCGCAATGTCATCACCAGCGTCACCGGCCATCCAGCAACCACCTGGGCAGCGATAGGTTTCACGTACAATGTCGGCAACCCCGCGGTCAGGAATTGGGAAGGCAGCGCAATAGGGGAAGACGCAACGTTTAACTACATCCCACAGCCTCCCGGTGCGATCTACGGAACGGATGCCAGCGTGTGGCAGTGGGCGAACTATTCGCAATCCTCTTCAGGGCTGGCGACACGCGGTTACCAACTGCAGCCCAGATCCATGCTGTGGGGCGGAGGCTATGTGGGCGGCGGCAACATGGTGCAGTATTGCCGCAGTTTCCAGTTTAATCCCGCCTGTGACCGCCCGGCGCAGTTGTTGTGGAGGCCGGAAGGAACCGTTGCCCAGATCATAGCGATGCTCACTCTCAATGTCAGCGCGTTGCGCCTCTACAATTTCGTTCAGAACATGCCCGTTCTATACAGCAATACCTGTTGCGGCTGGCAGACCCAGGGTACGGGCACCGGCGCGGGGATGAATCCGGCGAACGATCCGAAGCAGTGGGCCGCCATGGCGCACACCGATGCGCTCATCAAGCTGCGCGAAGACACGGAATTGCAGCCGCCGGCCAATAAGCCCTACCTGGGGCCGATGTTTCTGACCGATGCGCACACCAGCGCGGCGTACGGAAACGAACTGAAGATCCTGTGCGCTTCAGAGACGCCTTACGGCGCCCAGACCATCGCGTTGCCAACCATCGGCGGCGGTTCGATGCTGAAGTACATCCTCACCGGATATTCGCTCAGCGTGAAGTTGCTCAGCGGCAATCCAACCAGCGACACCGATGAGTTTTGCAGCGTCCCTGGCCGGCTGACCACCTATGTGGCGCTGCCTTCCTCGCCAACCGTGCAGCCCATCGACCAGCTCACGTTCGCACCTCCGGCGCCGCTGCCGTTTAGCGCATCCAAGTTTCTGCTGCAGGTGGGCTACTACCCGCGCGCGATGCAGGACGATCCAGTGACGGATTGCACAGCGGCCTGCACTATCGCCGTTGATCATCACAATACCAATGCCTGGTATCGGGTTATTTACGCCGATTCGAACAATCTTCCGCTGAGTATTGGGGATCCAATGCAGATTCCCAGCCAACGGCTGTATTAATCACGCCGCCGATCGTTGTGGTAGCCGGTATCGCAGTCAATTTCGCGGCACGTTCCGCCCGCCGTCGCTCCCCGGCCCGCTCTTGCGAAGAATTACGTTCAGGGGGAATCCGAACAAGGTGTGTGCCACGTATAGCAGGGGCCCATGGGCCACGTTGCGGAATTGCTCGTGTTTCCACAGTCGCGCCACCAGGTTGCCCAGGTTGGCGTATCTGCCCTCCGGATGAATCTTCCGCTCCCGCAGTTTCTTGTCAAAATGCTCCGAAAATAAGTACTTGGCGTGGAGGCCGGCGCGCCGGAAGCTGGCGTGGTATTCAAGAAATGAACGATACGTTTCGTGGATCTGCGTGCTCCGGTGGGCATACCGGTCGCTGCGCTTAAGCCAGCCTCCAATTTGCTCGCTCAACACCACCACCGTTCCGGCCGGACTGGTGACACGGGCCACCTCGCGCATAGTCCGGTCTAGGTTGGGTGAGTGGTGCAGAGTTGCGGAGAACAGCACGAGATCGAAAACGCCGTCCTGGAAAGGGAGTTCATTCATATCCGCGAGTGTCTTTTCCGGCCATTCCAGGAAAACATCGGGCTCCTGGTAAAGGAAAGATATGTTGACCGCGTGGCACTTCGCCCCTATATCGCGAAAATGCTGGAGAAAGAAATAGTCCACCTCCGATCCCACCTCAAGGACCCGCTTCGGACGCAAGCCTCCTAAATGGGCAAGCGCTTGTTCGAAGTGCTCTTGGGTCTGCTGATAATACTCAACGGGCTGTCCATCTGTTTCCCGCAAGCGCGATTCGAAGGTGGGGGCCACATCCAGGTGCCGGATGCGAACCGAGTCCCAGTCTTCAGCCGGCCGCCCTTGCTCCACGGACATGCCCCGGAGTTCCTCCAATACTTCATCGGACGGACGTATCATCGTATCGAGGATGTTGTGCCGGAGCGGATACTGGGCCTTGCACGATGCGCAGACAACTTGGGATGGATCATTATCGTTGCCCGTTTGGGCGGCGAGCGGACCCCCATGACAAACTACACATCGATAGATTTCTAATTCACGCATTTGCTTCAAGCGTACCAACTGGGAAGATTACGCGCTGCCCGATTCGCGCGCTATCGGACCAACCCCAGCACCCGGCTTCGCATGGCCGACCCAAGCGTCGCGGTTGCGCCCTGGATGTAACCACGCAGCGGCGTGCTCCACACGTAGGGCATGACCAGTAGCAGATAAGCCAGTCCGACAATCGAAGTCGTGAGCGCTAAATGCAGCACGTCGTCGATGCCCCCGGGGCGTCGAACGGTTGTCGCGCGCGACGCGGGACGATCCTATAACGGATTGCACGTCATGGTGCAGCATCGCCATCGACGGCCACAATGCCGCCGGCTGGTACCGGGTCATATACGCCGATTCGAACAGTCTGCCGCTGAGTATCGGCGGTGCGGTGCAGATTCCCAGCCAGGGGCTGTAATGAATCAGAGAATCGCGTCGTGCGGCCCCCACCTAATATCATTGAATAATTCGCCGCCGCGACTAATCGTAAGCAGCGCTCTTCTGCTGGCCGCCGGGGCGTTCTTTTTTTTTCGAGGCCCTTACAGAGAGCTAAGAGACTCCCAGGATTTTGCATTGGTCTACTCAGCGTCCCGGTGCTGGGTTGCGGGTCTTGATCCTTACCAGCAGGAGAATATCGACCGCGAATATCGGCTCGCGGGCGGCGATCCGACGGTAGCGCCCAATCCGGCATCGACGCCCTCCGTCTATCCGCCTGACACCTTGGCCCTGGTTTCGATCCTGGCGGTGGCGGATTGGACCACAGCCAGGATGGCGTGGATGGCGATCTGCACTGTTGCGTTTCTGATCAGCATCCCGCTGGTCCTCAGATCGGCCTACGCGAGAAGCTACAAACTGGCTTTTTACCTGCTAGCGTTTAGTCTTCTCTATTCCCCCGTAAATTCCGGTCTTGCCAAGGGTCAGCCAGGCGTGCTGGCGATCAGCCTGCTAACTACAGCCATCCACCTGCCGGCTTTTCGGAGACGAGAGACGCTGGGCGGCCTGCTGGTAGGACTTAGTTGTTGCATCAAGCCGCAAATTGCGCTGCCATTCCTGCTCTTCTTTGCCTGGCAACGGCGAGGTAGGGTGATCGCCGCCGCCCTTTGCGTGATTGTTCTCGTATCGGTAGCCGCTCTGACGAGGATCACCTATAACTCTCCAACCTGGGCGAAGCACTGGGTGAGCACGGTTCAGGCCTCGACAAGGCCTGGAGCTCCGAACGATCCGACGACATTTCGAGGTTCTTCCAGTTACCAACTAGTGAACTTTCAGAGCGCCGTTGGTTTCTTCACGAATAATCCGGTTATCTACAATCTGGTTACTTGTGCCGTGATCTTCGGTTTGGCGGCAGTGGCATTTGCGATGCAGCGGCCGCAGCCTCAATTGCCTTGGCTGATGCTTGGCCTGTTGTCGACACTGGTTCTCCTCGGCTCCTACCATCGCTATTACGACTCGCAGCTGCTACTTCTTTGCGGCGGTGGCATGCTCGCGACGGACTGGACCGCGAGGCGGGGTCTCCTCGGGTGGGTCCTTAGCCTTGTGGCCTGCCTCTCCTTTCCGCTGCAAGTTGCCGCGGCCAAGGCATATTCGTTGCCCGCTGCGCAAAGCAGGCTCGCGGGGGGAGGCCGAACGCTAGCCTTCTTTGCGCTGCATCACCAGCCACTGTGCCTGCTGGCGATCGCCCTAATTTTCGCTTGGCTGATCGTTGTTTCTCCACCCAGGGGTCGAGATGAAGGCGACGCCGCCAAGGAGGCTCGGTGAACATTCCTAGCCTGGGACTGTATTGTATAAGTCTTCATCTGACCAACCCCAGCACCCGGCTTCGCATGGCCGACCCAAGCGTCGCGGTTGCGCCCTGGATGTAACCACGCAGCGGCGTGCTCCACACGTAGGGCATGACCAGTAGCAGATAAGCCAGTCCGACAATCGAAGTCGTGAGCGCTAAATGCAGCACGTTGGGCGCTCCCAACCAGTGGCGGACGGCCAGTGCGAAGCTACCCGCCACGGCGAAGCGCCACGCGTACGGCACATAGGGCCGGATCACGCCTGCAACCGGCATCTGGAGTGTCCGGGTGAGCAGAAAGATGTCCGCCGGGATAGAGATGAAGGCCGCGCCGCACAGGAAGCCGAATGCCACACCAACCAGTCCCCAATGGCGCACCAGGAGGAACGCGATGGCGACGCTGACGGCCCCATCCGTCAAAGCGCGGATGGAGAGCAGTTTTTCGTGCCCGAACGCAAACAACGTAACCGCCAGCGTGTAGTCGGCCTGCCGCAGCAGAAAGGTTAATAGCAGAATGACGGTCAATTGCATGCCGCCAAAGAATTGCGCTCCCAGCCACAACGTGATGAACTGCTGGTTCGCCGCCAGGATGACGCAAACAATTCCGCCCGCCAGCAGCAGCATGGCTTGCGTAAGCGAAGTGGTGGCCTGCAGGATACGCTCGCGCGATTCGCTGGTTTTCATGTGGCTGATTCCGGGCAGCGCCACACTGGCGAGAATCTGGGGCTGGTTCTGCAGCACCGCGATTAACTTGTTGGTGGAAGAGTAGACCACAACCGTCGCGGCGTTGATCGCGCGGCCCACGATCAGCAGATCGCTTCCGGCCGACAATGCGGTGGCCACTTGATTTACATTCACCCAGAATCCCCGCGTGAACCAGCGCCAGCGAAGCGGGCCGGCCTGGCGCCAGACCTCCGCCGACAAAAGATCGGGGCGGGACCGGCGCAGACGCCAGCACGCCGCCAGATCGTGTCCCAACTGCTGCAGGCACCAGCCGCAGGCCAGGGCGTAGAATCGCGCGCCCGCGAGCAGCATCCCGATCACCAGCGCCGTAGAGACGCTCCACAGCGTGAGCCTCAACTGACCCAGGAACTTCAAATCCTGCAGGCCCTGGAGCACCGCGGGAAAGACGCGCAGCGGGTAAGAAATCACGAACACGGCGAGGATCAAACCCACCGGACCGCGCAGTGCGGGGTCATGCGCCGGCCGCAACAGGAACAGCCCCAGCGCCGCCAGCGCGATCACGCAGGTTTGCGCCAGCACCACCTTCAGCGTCTGGCCCACTACGCGCGCGACGTGCCCGCATCCGTTGCCTGACTCCCGTTCGGCGTGCTCTATGCCGCTGGCGTTGGCGACGTCCCGGGGAGTAACCACGATGATGCCGAAGTCGCACAGCAGCAGGAAATTGAGGACCTGCAAGGCCACCAGCCAGATGCCATAATCCCTCACTCCCAGGGTGTGGATATAAAAGGGAGTGAGCCAAAGCCCCACCAGCATCAGTGAGGCCTGATAGACGTAAGCGAATAACGCTCCGCCCAGGAAGGATCTGCTGCGAGACATTATTCCCGCACCTGCCGCAGCCAGCCCGCACCGGCCAGATGGAATTTAACCAGAAAAGTCCCGACCATTTTTTGGTATTCGCCGAATAATAGACTGCGCTCTTGTGGCTTTTTCCACCAGCTTTCAGGATGGAAGACGCCATCGGAGGAGCCCTCCATTCTAAAATCGAATTCCGGCAGGAACAGCCGAAAAACCTGCGCGGCGCGGCGGGAATGAAAGTTGCTTGTCACTAAGATGATCCGCTGGGCGCCCAGCCGGTGAAAGATCGGCCGCATGGCTTGGGCCTCATCGATGGTGGACTGCGCTTCCAGCCGGACGGGCAGAAACAAGCTGCGCGGATAGCCCCGCCCGGCGGCGAAGTCCACCGACAGGTCGCTGGCATAGTCGTCCCTATAACGCCCACCGCTCAGGACCACCCGGGGCGCCCAGCCTTGCGCTCCCAGCTGAGCGCCTAAAAGCACACGACTGCCCCAAAAGTCACCCGCCAGTACGTAAATCAGATCGGCGCGCTCCAGCGGATCGGAAACCACCAGAGACTCGCCCAGCCCGATGAGAACCTGTTGGCGAAAGAATAGCAGGATCGGAATCAGAAGGAGCGCGGCCGCAGGCAGGGCAAGAAGCCGGCGGCTCACAAATCCGCCTGTTCAAATCCGCACATTCCAGATTCGCAGCACGCCCAGCCCTGGAAATCGCCGTTGCAGCTTCAGCGTGGCGTGCAATTGTTGCGAGATGGAAGCGATAAAGGCTTCGTCGTCCTTGGACTTGTCGAGCCAATACTCGCTGTCGTCCCGGCCGAACAAAACGATCTGGACCATTTTGTAGCGGCCGAGCAGCCGCAGGAGCTGGTAGCGGCGGTTGTCGTTGCTTTCCTCCCTGAGGTCCAGGTCCACCAACATCCGCGGTCCATAAAGCTCGTTCAGGAACTTCACGGTAGCAGGCTGGTCGGCCATGATCGGTATCGCCGAATCGGTGCTGGTGTATACCGATTGCACGACGTCGGCATGCATCTTAGACCAGAGCTGGCTGCGCCAGTTCACCAGCAATCCCGTCAGTATGATGCCGGTCACCCAAATGGCAGCCGCGCCCGTGGCGGCACGCTGCAGTACGATTCGGCCTTCCGGGCGCAGGGACCGGGCCGCCGCGCGATACCAGCGCGTGCTGGTATGAGCCATGGCAAAGGCCAGAATGGGAACCACGGGGATCAAGAACCGCAGAGATAGCATCCACTGCTTCAATCCTCCGCTGGCCGCTCCATTGTAGTTGTAATCGATGAATAAGGCGACATAAATGATTACGGTGGAAACCAGCTCCACCCAGCGCTTGCCCCGGTAAAACAGGGCGAAGATGAGGCCGCCCGGCACCAGCACCAGCAGGGCGGTCAAGTACATCACCAGGTTCGCGCCCGCGTAGAGGCCCGTGAATCCGTAGCCCGGGTCTTTGAGGAACAAGGGGTTGCCGAAGACCAGCGCGGCGATCAAAGGCCGGCACGCCAGCCCCGCCAGACCACCGAGAATAAGCGCGAAGATGTGGCGCTCGCGCCGGAACAAGGCGCCCGCGAAGAAGATCGCAAACAGCAGCGGATTGGGCTCTCGCAGGCAAAGCGACGCGCCTGCCAGGAAACCTGCCCCGAGGCGCCGCCAGGGAGCGCTGTGATTGTCCTCCCAAAAGAGCCACAAACCGGCGGCCACCAGGCACGCGCTCGGAAGGTCGCTCATGCCGGTGCGGGCCATCACCATGGCCGGCAGATAACCGAGCATCGCGAGCGCGAAGAGCGGCGAGCATCCCGAATCGGCGATCCAGCGCGCCGTGATAAGCGTCGCAGCCGAGAGAGCTAAAAGTCCCAGCAGGAAGGCCCCGCGCCACCCGGCCAGCCAGACGAAGGGAATCATCAGCGCCGAGGTGCCAGCCGGATAATCGCTCGGATGCACCCTCTGGTGCCGGCCGGTGAACGGATCGATGACGTCCACCGTAGCGCTCCCGGCCGCCAGCGAGGCAGCCTGGCGGACGTACGACACTTCATCAAAGTTGGTGAGCTCGCGCGGATAAAAACACAGAAAGCCCGCCACGTACAGCAGCAGTGCGCCCCACACGATCCGCATCTGCAGGCTACGCCGTATCCGGACGCTGGAGGCATCGCCCGCCGCCTCTTCAACCACAGCGACTTCTCGTCGGGCGTTTAGATCGGAGAGGCTTCTCGACATATGCTGGACGGCCATTAACCGCCTAACGCCACCCCGGCGTCCACCACGGTGGATTGTCTGGTAACGGCGTTTTTCCCTAGCTTGGCCGCGATCGCAATCAGCGATGTCGGTTTCCACGGCATGAATCGATCGATCCGCCGCCATAGCCACACCAGCCGGTCGAATATCTTGAGCCGAAAACGGCTGAGCCGCGAGCGTTTCGCCAGCTTGCCGGTGACGTACCAACCCGGCCGCGAGACGCGATTGAAGTGCAGCACTCGCTCCACCTCGAAGCCGGCCTGTTCCAATAATCCCCGCAGCTGGGCCTCCGAGTATCTTCGGTAATGGCCCAGGATTACATCCAGCTGTCCGAAAATTTCTTGTCCGCAAGGCACCAGAACGATGGCGCGGCCGCCCGGCGAAAGAGCGGTATAAATGTTACGCAGCGCGCCCAGGTCATCCTGGACGTGTTCCAGGACGTTGAGACAAATCACGGTGTCCACTGCTTCGGCCAGCGGCCCGAAATCGGCGGGTTTCGAAAGATCGCAGGCGCGCGTTTCGATGTTCAAGTAGTGACGCAGCCGGGATTGCAGGCGCGACAGATGTTCACTATCGATGTCGCTCGCGATATAACGCTTGCGCCCGCGAGCCAGTGCGCGGGTGAGATTGCCCATCCCGGCGCCGATCTCGAGCACCCGCTCCCGGACGTAAGGCCGAATGGTATCGGCCATCCAGCGGTTGAAACGAGGGGCGGCGGAAAAGGCATCCAGGATCTCGGCGCCCGGATCCTTATAAAGATCGTCGGTGATCCAAAAGCGCAGCATCACCCACAGGGCCTGGAAGGCGTCCTTGAGCCCGATCTTCTTGCCTTCTTCATAAGTGCGGCCGTTGTAACTGATAGGCACTTCATACACGCGGGCCTGGCGCTTGGCGATCTTAATGGTGATCTCGGGCTCAAACCCGAAACGATCGCTGCGCAGGGGAATACTCTGCAATAGCGGAGTGCGAAAGGCCTTGTAGCAGGTTTCCATATCCGTCAAGTTGAGGTTGGAAATGATGTTACAGAGCGTAGTGAGCGCGTGGTTGGCCACGCTGTGCCAATAGTAGAGTACGCGGCGCCGGCCCGAGCTCAAGAATCGGGAGCCGAAGACTACATCGGCCGATCCGTCCAGCAAGGGTTCCAACAGCTGCGGGTAATCCCCCGGATCGTACTCCAGGTCTGCATCCTGGATGAGGCAAAAATCGCCGGTGGCGTGTTCGAGCGCCGTACGGATGGCCGCTCCTTTGCCCCGATTCTGGGGACAGCGGATCAGCCGGATCAATCCCGGGTATCTTTCGACCACTGCCTCCACCAGTTCCGCGGAGCCGTCGGTGGATGCGTCATCGGCGACAATGATTTCACGCCGCAGCCGGTCGGGCAAGGGAGCGATGAGAATCCGCTTCAAAACGGTCTGAATGAATTCGGCTTCGTTGTAAAGCGGCACCAGAATGGAAAGTAGCGGCGTGGCGCCATTTTCAGTTATTTCCGTGCTGTCGCCGTAAGGCATAAGTAGTCCCTAAGGAACGCGGACCCCTGAACCGGCACACACCTTCCGATAAAGTTCCAGCGTGCGGCGCAGCATGGTGTCTAAACTGAATTCCTGCCTGGCGCGGCGTTGGCCGGCCTGACCGAGCGATTGGCGCAACCCGGCGTCGTTCAGCAGCCGGTTGATGGCTTCCGCCAAAGCCTGCGGGCTCCCGGGCGGAACAGTCAAACCGGTCTCACCGTCCAGCGAAACAAAGGGAACGCCCGAATCAAGGCTGGTGTTGACCACTGGAAGTCCGGCCGCCATGGCCTCAATCTGCACGATTCCGAACGCCTCGCTGCGCGCCACCGATGCCAGCGCGAACAGATCGGCGGCGTGATAATACGGCATCATGCTCGCATTGTCGATTTCGCCCGCGAAGAACACTTTGTCGGCCACTCCCAACCGGGCGGCGAGACTCGCGAGTTCTCCACGCAATGGCCCGTCACCCACAATGACCAGCTTGCCGGAGACGGAGGACATGGCGCGAATGAGAACCTCAAAGCCTTTGTAATAGACCAGGCGGCCCACGCTCAAAACCAGCCGCTCCCCGAATCGTTGACGGACCTTGCGCACTGCTTCCGGGTTGCACCGCTCGAACTGCGTGGTGTCGATGCCATAAGGGATCACATGGCAGCGATCGCGAAAAGCTTGCAGTACGGCCGAGGTGGCCAGATAGTTGGGCGAAGTTGCGATAATGGCGGCGCTCCTGCGCAGCGCAGCGCTGAGGAACGGCTCAAACATCCGCCCCAGAACCTTCTGCTTCACCGTGTCGCTATGGTAAGTCACCACCAGGCGTCCGCGATGGCCGCTCGCCAGATACGCCAGCACTGCGGCGGGGTTGGGCAGATGGATGTGTACCAGATCGGCGGGGGAACGGCGAATGCGTGAAACCATCCCGGGCGAAATGGACGTGGAGAAGGCGGTGAGCAAGGTGGACAAACGCGCGACGGGCACCGAGTCGACCGTTTCTTCCACCGTGTTGCGATCCTCGCTCGAAACAATCACGCGCAGATCGGCGTGGCCGCGCAAGGCTCCGCACAGGGCCTGCAGATGGGTTTCGATGCCTCCCATGTGTGGCGGGTAAAATTTCCCCACCTGCAACACGCGCAGCTTCGCCGGAAGAACGCCCGAGGGCGCGCTCCAGGCCGCTTGATCCACCGCCAGGTTCATACCAATGTCGGACTCAACTTCACGAACAGCTCGCGATTCTTCTCGATCCAGTCGTACAGCAGACCCAGGCCCTGCGGGCAGTTGATCCTGGGACTCCAACCGAGATCGACACGCGCGCGGCGGATGTCGCTGATAAAGACCTTTTGGTCCCCGGGACGCCAATCCGCGGTTCCAGCCGGTATCCTACCGCCGCTGCGCCGTTCGATGAACTCGATCAGCTCGCGCAGCGACACCACGTTGGCTACGCCCCCGCCGATATTGAAAGCGCGCCCGGCGGCTTTATCGGGCTGGGCGAACGCGGCGTCATAGGCATCCAGAAGATCGTCGATGAAGAGGATGTCGCGCACCTGTTTGCCGTCGCCGTAAATTGTGATGGAACGGCCCAGCTGCGCCGCGATCATAAACCACGCCACCCAGCCCTGGTCCTCGGCGCCGAACTGGCGGTATCCGTAAATGCAGGATTGCCGGAAGACGATGCCGCGCAGCCCATAGATACGGTGATAGTCGATCACGTACTGATCGGCGGATCCTTTCGAGCAACCGTACGGCGAGTGGAAGTCGAGGTTGTGCTCTTCAGAAACGCCGCTCGACAGGGATTGATAATCGTAGCGGCCATTGCGCTCCACCGTGCCCACTCTGGTCATCTCGCCATAGACTTTGTTGGTCGACGAATAGATCAGCGGCGCGCGCATGCCGGACTGTCGCATGGCCTCCAGGACATTGAACGTGCCTAGCGCGTTGATCTCGAAATCCTCGCGGGGATTTCGCACCGAGGTTGTGACGGCAACTTGCGCCGCCAGGTGCAGCACCTGATCGGCATCGCGGTGCCGGCGAAAAACGCCGCTGACGCCTTCCCAGTCCCGGATGTCGGTCTGATGGAACTCGAGCGCGGCGCCCTGGGAACGCAACCATTCCAGGTTCTCGCCGACGCCCTCGCGCGATAAATTGTCCACAACCACAACCTGGTGCCCGCGCTTCAGGTACCGGCTGCTGGCATTGCTCCCGATGAAACCGGCGCCTCCGGTAACGATGGTTTTCATGATGGATCACCCCCTTGGACGCTAGCGCGAGGAAAGCGCTACGGGCTGCTCATGGTGCACGGCGGAGGAGAGCAATTCCAGATCGGAATGCACCATTTCTTTGACCAGCCCGGCAAAGTTCACGGTAGGTTCCCAGCCCAGCACTTTGCGAGCTTTGCTGTAATCTCCAATCAGCAGATCCACCTCCGCTGGACGGTACACCGCCTCATTCTTTCGGACGTAGTCTCTGTAATCCAGGCCAACCTCGCCGAAGGCCAGTTCGCAGAATTCGCGCACACTATGGGTTTCGCCCGTAGCCACCACGTAATCATCGGCTTCCGGCTGCTGCAGCATTAGATGCATGGCGCGGACGAAGTCCCGGGCGTGCCCCCAATCGCGCTTGGCTTCCAGATTTCCCAGCAGCAGTTCGGACGCCAGGCCCAGCTTGATGCGAGCCACGCCGTCGGTGATCTTGCGCGTGACGAACTCGAAGCCGCGGCGGGGGCTCTCGTGATTGAACAGAATACCGTTGGAGCAGGGGATGCCGTAGGCTTCGCGGTAGTTCAGAGAAAGATAGAAACCCGCTACCTTACTGACCCCATAGGGGCTTCGCGGATGAAAAGGGGTGGTCTCACGTTGCGGCGTTTCACGGACTTTACCGAACATCTCGCTCGACCCGGCGAAATAGAAGCGGCACTTCGGCTGCACTTCGCGCAATGCCGCCAGCACGTAGTGGGTGCCGTCGATGTTGGTGCTCATGGTGGAGAAACCATCGGCAAAGCTTTCCCCCACGAAGCTTTGAGCACCCAAGTGGTAGCACTCATCGAACTGTTGGCGGGTGAAAACGTGAAATACGCTGGCGTAGCTGTCCAGGCTGGCCGGGTGGAGGTGAAGGCGATCCATCGAGCCTTTCAGGCGGCCAAGACGCTGTCCGGGCTGCTCCAGCGCGACGCGCCGCACCAGTCCATGAACCTCGTAACCCAAATCCAAAAGGTATTCGGCAAGGTAGCTTCCATCCTGCCCCGTGATTCCCGTAATGAGCGCTGTCTTTTTCATAAACCCTTTCCTAAGCAGTTTGGCCACAGATGAACACGGATGAACACGGATGAACACGGATATAGACCCTCGATGTCCGGTCCACATTCTCCGGCCACGAGAAACGCGCCGCGCCGCACCAGTCCACGAACCTCGTAACCCGTGATTCCCGTAATGAGCACGGATGAACACGGATAAATTTTTTGTCCGGAATCGGCGTTCATCTGGGTTTATCCGTGGCTAATAATACTTGTTTGTAGACCCTCGATGTCCGGTCCACATTTTCGGACCACGAGAAGCGCGCCGCGTTGGCGAATCCGCTCTCGCGGTTGCCCCGGCCTTGAAGGGCGGCGACAATGGCGCCGGTCCAGCCGGGTATATCTCCCACCGCGCGGTAAGTGGCTGCGGTTCCCCCTACCTCTCGCAATACCGGCAGGTCGCTTGCGATCACCGGGCAGCCACACGCCATCGCTTCGATCAGCGGCAACCCGAAACCTTCCGCTTCCGCGGTGTGAACCAGCAAGCTGGCGCGGCGGTAGGCCGCTGCCAAAACCTCCCGGCTCAGCCCGCTCAATTCAACGATGGAGGACTCCACTCCAAGCTGCCGCGCCAGCTCGCGCTGCCGGGCGGTCAGCGGTTCGCCGACGCGCAACAGCCGAACGTTCGCCAGGTGCTTGCGCACCTCCGCAAACACTTGCAATAGCAGATCCAATCGCTTGCGAGGCATAGAGCTTCCCACGTTCAACAGCCAAATCCCATCTTGAGGATCTATCGGCAGGAGACGGCTCAATCGGGAGTCGGACCCTGGGTCCGGCAGCGCCGAACAAGAGGGGTGTACCCCGTTGGATATCAGCGTGACCCGGCCCGGAGGGTGCAGGCCGAGGCGCAGAATCTCATCGCGCGTGGCGGCGCTAACGGCAATTACGTGAGCTGCCTTACGGAATCCGGCGAGAATTCGTTCCGTCATGGCGCGAAACCAGCGCGGGCGCGGCTGACGCTCGGGCTCCAGCACGCAACCGAAGGTATCCAGATCATGGCAGGTAACCACGGTTCTGCCCGGCGGCAGATCGAGGACCAATTGCGAATAGCTATGGTCTATCAAATGATACAGATCGAACTCTTGGACGCGCGGCTTTAGGCAGCGGCTGTAATCGACGAAGCGATTCAGCAGGCGGTCGGCATTATGAAATACGGGCGCGCTCCCGATAACCGGGAGCCGTCCAAAACGGGGGCGCAGCGTTGGACAGATCCGGGTTACCTCAAGGGTAGCAGCATGCTCGCTCCTGAGCGATTGAAGAAGCATATCCGCCACCAGATCCATGCTGGGCCAGTTCTCTTCGACGAAGTCGCAAATCACGGCAATGCGCGGCTTTCCGAGCGCCGTTTCGGACCTGGTTGCGCCGCTGGCCTGGGTCTCAATCATGGGATATCGTGGGATCTATTCCGGGCGGACCTAGCTGGCTGTAACCAGAGCCGCGGGGATGGCGATCTCCGGCTTGTGTTGCGTGAGCCTGCGCTCCAGCAAATGCCACGACAGCGATGCGTAGCAGATGGTGGCCGCCAGCCCGCCCACGGCCGTTATGACCGGTCCGTAACCTTTAAACAATCCGATCATCACCTCATGAATGAGGTACATGGTATAGCTGATCCGTCCCAGGTAGACCAGCACGCGATTGGTCAGAACGCCGCGTATCCAATTGTCCTCGAGCGCCAGGCAGCAAACCACTAAAGAAGCAAAGATCAGCACGATCAGGCTGTAGCCCAGGGTGTTGAACAAATACGAATTGGCGCTGGTCCGGAAGTTTGGAGACGCCACCGTCAGCGCTGCAAAGACGGCCAGCGACGCGACCATGAGGCGGAAAAAGAAGCGCTTGTTTCTGGCCGGCCAAGCGCGGTCGTCGCAGAAGCAGGCGATCAGCGCCCCGGCGGCCAGCAAGTCGATTCGAAACGGAGTCAAGAAGTAAATCGGGAAGTGGGTCTTAAAGAAGCTGGTGCCGATGCATCTGGCTAAAGGAGCGAGAATCAGGAGCGACCATAATATGACTTGCAGACGGCGTGCGCGAACGTAGTAGACCAGCAGAGGCCAGAAAAGATAAAACTGCTCTTCAACGGCCAGCGACCACATGGGCTGTAAAACTCCGCCTCCGCCCAATCCAAAGCTTTCCGCGATATTCGCGCCAAAGAAGACGTACCAATACCAGATTTTCATCCAGTCGAACTTGTACAACAGCCCGGCGACGACCAGGAAAATGAAATAGGGCGGGATGATCCGGCGAAAGCGGCGCTTATAAAACGAGCCGAAGTACGCTTTGGGTTCTTTATCTCTCTCGCGGATCAGAATGGACGTGATCAGGAAGCCGCTCAAGACGAAAAACAAGTCCACGCCGACCCAGAGGATTGGAATCTGCAGTGCGTGATGGAAGAAAACGGAAAGAAACGCAAATGCACGCAATCCGTCCAGGGAGGAGATTCGCTTCATGATCGACACCCTGAAACGGCGGGCGTACCCGGCGTGGTTCCCAGGACGGTTTCGAGCGTGGTTTCCAATTTGGACAGGTGGGCGGCAAGTGTAAACCGGGCGGCAATCTGGCGCGCGCCACGACCGAGATCGGCGTAATGGGTGGGGTGGGACAAGGCCCGGGTGATGGCGTTCGCCAGTCCTTTCACTGTGGGCGGATGTCCGGGCGCGAGCTCGCCGGAATGCCCTGGAACCAGCCAATCGGAAATTCCGCCCACGTCGTAAGCCACGGCCGGCAATCCCTGGGCGCCGGCCTCAATTCCAACCAGGCCAAACGGCTCGGGCCACAAGCTCGGCACCACCAGCAGATCTGCCTGGGCGATCAAATCCGCCTTCCGGCTACCGCCAACCCATCCGGTGAATTTCGCCGTGAGCTGGTTTTGAGCGGCTAATTTCTCAAGATGCCCGCGCTCGGGACCGTCGCCGGCAATAGTTACGTTGAGAGGCCTTCCGAGCTGCTTTTGAACCAGCGGGATGGCGCGCAGCATTTCGGCCGCGCCTTTGAGCTTGGTGAGACGGCCGAGGAAAAGAAGATTGCCCCGCGTTACACTTCTCGGGGCCGCGTGGAATTCTTCGCCTTCGCTCGGATTGGGCAACGGCGCGAGATGGATTTTTTCAGGTGGTACACCGTGCCGTTCATACTCACGGCGCATGTGCGCGCTGGCCACCAGAATAGCGGCATACTTGGGAAGCTGTCCGTTGTTTTCCGAGGATCGCCCGTACATCTTCCACATCGTTACCGGATTCAAGCCCCCGCAACGGCGCGGATAATAGAGAACCAGGCACGCCGGACCGAACTGGCGGTCACAAGGCTGGGGGGATGGGAACGCGTGACACTTCTCTGAGCTGGCGCAGGTACCTACATAATTGTGGGCATAAAAGACCGTCGGGTATTCGCTAACGAGAGCGGACTGAAAACCGGCCGCCTCCATTCCCTGCGTGTACACCACCTCGGGCTTCCAATCGCGGACAAAGCGCAGCGCGGCTTCAGGGCCGGCTTCGGCGATCCCACGGGACGGGATCTCGAGATCCAGCCGGTCCACGCGCTCCTTTTCGGGATCAAAGCGATATTCGTACACCAGCGCCAGTTCATGGCCGCGCTGCGCGAGACCAGGAAGAATCGATTGGAGGTACTGTTCCACTCCCCCGGCAAGATTGCGGTGAGAGGTAGCGATCAGGATGCGCATACAACGGACTCGGAAGGGGCCGGCCGGGAAGCGGGGACGCGGAGCGCTCGAACGGTATGGGAAATATCGAACCGCTCCTGATAGAGCTTTCGGGCGGCGTGGCTCAGGCGGGCGCGTTCAGCGGGATTTCGCAGGAGATCGTGCAGCAGATTAACGAACGCGTCCGCGTCCCCGCGAGGAGTGAGACCGACGGCGGCCGACTGCTTCCAGACCGGCTCTGTCACTTCGCTCGCGGTGGTAAGGATGGGCTTGCCATGCGAAAGACCGACCATCAGGCTGGTGCGCCGCGTGGTGGCTCCGTCAGGATAGGGCTGGATCAGCAGATCGCAGGCGGCGATATGATGCGAAAGATCCTCGGGAGCTAAAGGACCGGTGGCGCGGAGTCTGGCGGACAGCTCGGGATGCTTCTCGATCATATTCCTGAGGAATTCCTGGCTGCCCAGCCCCATGAGCAACAAAGTCTGTTTGGGGATTTCACGCGCGATCTTGAGAACTATGGGTTCGAGGACGGAAAGCACCGGCGCCCCGTACGTTCCGAAATGTCCCAGCAGATGCGCGCCGTCTGGAACATAGCGGCGGCGGAGCGTCTGGATAGCGGCTTCGTCCGGGGCCACCCGAATGTTGCTCGGAACGGGCAGCCATTGAAACGGAACGCGCCGGCCGAAGGTGTAAGACTTCCAACGCCGCTGGCACTCCGGGATGGAAACCCAGACGCGGGTGGCGGCCCGCAACAAAATGACGGTCATAAGCCTATGAATCAGCGCGGCGCCATACTGCCGCCAGGAACCTTCAAACGAGAGGAAGGCTTCATGCACCATGATTTCGACGGTATCGCCGTGCTGGGTGGCGCGCCGCCACAGCCAGGTACAAAACGGCACGTTCATGGACCGGCGCCCGTAGCCGTGCGGCACATATTGGACCAGAATGCGGCGGGGCGCTGGGAAGCGATCCAGTTGTTCGCCGACAGCCTTGAGGTCTTCAGGCGCGATTTGGCCCAGGTCGCGATGCACGTGGACCGGTCCCGGGGAAAGCGAAACTCGCTGGGCGCCCGGACACCACACATGCACCTCGTCGCCCTCTTGAGCCAGCCCCTCGGCCACCTGTTTGGTATAGTCGCTCACGCCTCCGGACTGCGGCGGATACTCCGGCGTGATGATATGGAGTTCGGAGGTCATCACGATCGCGCGTTATAAATATCCAGGCAGCGCCGCACCACCGCCGGCCAGGTGAATTTTTCTAAAACATGCCGCCGGGCGGCCTTGCCCATGGCGCAGGTTTCAGACGGGTGGTCCCCAATCCACAGAAGCTTTTCGCGCAAGATATCGGGACGGTTGGGCGGAACCACAAAACCGGTTATTTGATCCCGTACAACTTCGGGCATGCTGGCGACGTCGGTGCAGATGGCCGGAGTTCCGCAGGCCATCCCTTCGAGCAGCGTTTGCCCCAGCAGTTCCGGCACGTTGGTTTTCTCGCCGTACATGGTTTGGTAGACGCTGGGCAGCACAACGCAGCTGGCGCGGCGGTAGGCTTCAATCATCTGTTCATCGGAGCAGCTGGTTCGAAACGCCACTTGCTTTCCTTCGGCCAGAGCGCGCAGGTCGTCAAAGTAACGATCGTGAGTGGGACGTCCGATGATCTGGAGCGGCATGTCGGATGGCACGGCCTTGATCAGATCGTCGATACCTTTGTGCGGCAGAAGGCGGCCAACGAAAAGCACGGAGCCGTCTTTTTCTACCAGCTCACCGGGCGAGAACTTTTGGGTGTCCACGCCGCCATAAATTACATGAGCCCACGGCTTGCCAGTGTGGCCGAAGACGCCGCGGCTGTATTCGCTGATGTGCAGGTGTCCGTGATACCAGCGATCCGTCGAAATGTAAGCCGACACGTCCCAGCCGCCCCCGCCCAGATCGCTAACGAAGACTTTGCGGCCGGTGAGGCGGCAGGCGAGCGAAGCCAGGCTGCTGGCGAGTATGTGCTGCTGGTGGCAATGGATAATATCGGCGCTGCGGATCTCAGCCAGCAGCGAAGCGGCGATTGGATTGGCGCGCTGCCCGCGCACATAGGACGCCGGGCCGAGCACATGCACCGGCAGATCGCCCAGCTGTTCGGTTCGAGCCTGGTCGCCGAAAGCGGCGAACAGCGTGGGAACTTCGGACGCCATATGCCTGGCCAGTTCCAGGGCGTAGCGTTCGGCGCCGCCGACGACACCGTCCTCGCCGAAGACGGCGGGCGCTATGTGGAGCACTCGCATGAGGAATTACGGGCGGGCCGGTTTGTCCGCAATAGCCAGGATGTTGTCGCTGAAGCGGCGGCCCTTCAGCAGTCCCAGGCTGATCTGCTGCCATTTCACCAGGGGACGTCCGGGAATGCCTCCGGAATTGGTGAAGTAAAAGTCAGGGGCCGGGAAGGAAGCTTCCTGGAAGATCCGGCTAAGATCCTTGCGCAGCAGAGCCGTGATATGGGCCGGGTAGTGCGAATCGCCGAATTCGGTGAAGTGTCCGCGCACCAGGAGCGCGATCAAGGATCGCCAGCTTTCGTTGTTGGGCGTGGTAACGATCGCCGAGCCGCCGGGCCGCAGCAGGCGAAAAATATCGCGCAGCACGAAGCGGGGATTCTCGAGATGTTCGATCACTTCGGGAGCCACCACGACGTCGAAGGTTCCGTCACGGCCGGGCAAAGATAGATTCAGGTCCTGCTCGATCCACTCCACCTTCCCGCTCAGATCCCTGGGGGCACCCATGATATCGGCGGCGCTTATGGAATGGAAGCGCTCTAAGGCCAGCAGACGGCGAGTGAAATAGCCCACGCCGGCTCCATAGTCGAGGATTCTCCCGGTGAGGGCTCGCTCCGCGATCACCCGCTCAATCAAGGCGTAAATCGCATTTCCGCTGGTTCCTTTGCTGAGCTCGGCCGCTTTGGCGCGGTGTTCCAGAAGGGCGGTGGCGGTTTGACCCATAGAGCCCCTGCTAATAACCGCGCGCTCCCAAGGGGATCGGCAGCGGGCCGGCGGCCATCTTTTCGGGCGCTGTTGCAAGCTCGCGCAGCGGGCTCACCGACGTCCAGCCCACGCACAGCAGGAACATAAAGCTGTTGGGTATGGACGAGATCATGCCGATGCCTATGACGCCGATCAGGAAGCTCAGAATGGACAAATACCAGGCCATGCGACGCCCGGTCAGCCAATCGTCTTTGACAAAGGCGGCTCGATTGGCGACAAACCAGAAGACGAAGCCAACCCATAACAACAAGCCGATAATGCCCTGTTCCAGCAGGATCCGGCAGTAATCGTTTTCAACTTCCACCGGCCGGTTTACCTGAGAAGCCAGGAAGTACGGGATACTGGTGCCGCCTCCGCCGAGCCCATTGCCCAGTGGATACTCCACCAACACCTCCCAGAAGCTGCGGTTGACGCTTCCAGCCACGCGGTCCTGCACCGTTTCGCTATCCAACTCCTTGTAGCGTTGCCAGCGTTCATTGTGCATGGCGCTCCAGATGACGGCTACAATCGCCAGCGCCCAGACCACGCGTTTGAGCGGACCCAGCTTCCCGCTCACGCTCGCAATTACCACCATCAATCCGGCCATCACCATGCCTTGACGCGTGGCGGCCATCAGCACGCCGACGAACGCAGCCGACATTCCGGCCAGCAGCACCCATTTTCGCCAGCGCGCGCCGGTGGAGAGCGCCCAAGCGCCAAACAGGATCGGCACCGTGAACACCATGACGCCCGCGTAGGTATGCGCGTTCTGAAACACCGAAGGAATGCGCGACCCTCCCGCGGAGTCAATGCTGTTGTACATCGTCAAGGTCATAGGCCCGTACGGAAAGAACGGCTCGATCCCCTTAAAGTATTCGGCCACGCCGAAGCCGAGAGCTACCAGGTTCAAGCCGGCCAAGCCAAATGCCATCCGGCGCAAATCCTCGCCTTTGAGGCGCGTACCCAGGAAGACGGCGGGCAGCAGAAACATGTTGCCGCGCAGACCCACGATGGAAACCAGAAGCGGCTGAAACGGCATGAAGACGATCAACAGAGGCCAGCCCATGAGCAGATACATCCACATATTGAGCGAGGGATTGTTGGGCGCTATCTGTTTCTTATTGCGGCCGACGAACTGGGACGCATAAAGACCGACTAAGGCCACGTCGAAAATGAAATGGGAGAACGGCGGGGCCAGATTGGCGCGAAGAATTCCGTAAAAGTACCCGGCGGCGAGCACCACCAGAATTCCGGCACCGAGCGACCTGCGTCCTACGAAAAACGCCGCCAGCGCGCCGACGATGCAAAGCAGAAGAGCGATCATGAGTTTGGATGACCTACCAGACGCGATAAAGCGGGCACCTCAGCCGGACGTTCATTTTCGACGATGGACACAAAATCCGCGGCCGTATGGCGCCAGCCGCGGCTGCGCAGCCGGTGGCCGAAGGGCTGGATACGGGCATGCCACTGTTCCTTATTCGAGCGCCAGGCAAGCAAACGCTTTACAACTTCGCCGACGTTCTCCGGATCGGGAATGAGCAGCGGGGCGAATTCGGGATGGTATTGCTCGGCTACGCCCGCCGAAGCGGACACCATGGCCGGAACGCCGCGGCAAATTGCTTCCTGCACATTCAATCCGTAGGACTCGTATCGCACCGGGCTAATCAGTATATCGGCCGCCGCCAGCACGCTCTTGACCTGCTCGGTAAACCCGAGCAGCCGGATGCGATCGCCCAATCCCGCCTGCTTCACCTTGTCCTGCCAGGGGGACGCCGCGGGACCACTGCCGGCGACCATCAAATCCACGTCCCAATCGGGCCTGGAACAAAGTATCTGCCAGGCGCGGAACAGCACATCGAAACCCTTGCGATCGTCGTATCCTAGCGCTCCCACGAAAACCGCCAGACTGCGCTCTTCGGGCACCTGCAGCAGCTTTCTGGAGGCGGCGCGTTCGCCGGGTGAAACCGGACCCCAACCGGGATCGCTCCCCAGATAAACCGTGTAGACGCGGTCCCGATCTACGCCGAAATATTTCACCAATTCATCGGTGGTGCGTTTGGAGTTGGAAATGATAAGCCGCGCCCGCTCAAAAGCGGCCTTTTCGGTGCGGAGGGCCCGGTTCGACGCTAACGCGTCCTTCAGCCGGTAGGCTAAGGGTCCTCGTTTCGGACCTGCCCAGGCGCGATGCACGTAGTGCGCCCAGTTGATACCGGGCCACACGCAATTTCCGCCATTCGATACTACCTGCGCCGAGGGATGCTCGCGGATAACCTGACAAGCTACTTTTCTTCCGCGCGCGGCGAGAGCGAACTCGCCCAAGAAAAACGAATTCGCCGGCCGTGCCACCAGATGCACCGTTGCCAGCGGATGCTTGGTCAGCGACGGATCAATGCCGTGAGAAACAAAATGCACCGGGGTGCCGCGCTCTAACAAATATTCGGCCAGCGCCAGATTCGCCTTATCCATCCCGCCTTTTTGATGGAAACCGGCGGCGACGATGACCCAGGGAGCGTGCATGCTAATTCTTCACCACCTGATTCTTCGCCACGCCCGCGAGCGCGCTGTAAAGATCGGGGATGCGGCCGGCCGGATCGCATAGCTCGCGGGCGCGTTCGGGTCCGTGCCGGCCCAGCCGGGAACGCAACTCGCCCGAATCAATCAAACGCCGCAAGGCCGCCGCCACTTGATCCGCATCGCCGGGAGGGGCGACAATTCCGCATGACTCGTCGATAATCTCCTTGGGCCCGCCCATGGCTGTTGTCACCACCGGCAGTCCAGCCGCCAGCGCCTCGATGAATACGATTCCAAAAGGCTCCGCGCCCAGGTTGGGCTGGCTGAAAATATCGGCGGCCGCGAGCAGACTGGGAACGTCGGAGCGTTGTCCCAGGAAACGCACCCGGTCGCCAATTCCCAACCGGACGGCCTTTTCCTGAATCTCGCGCATGTATTTCAGCTCTTCGGGACGCTGCGCGCCGCCCACCATCCAGCACATCCAGCGTGGATTGTCTTTCAATTTGGCGAGGGCGTCCAAGTGCAAATGATGCCCCTTCCAGGCTTCCATCCGGCTCACCTGGATGATGGCCACGGTATCGTCGGACACTCCCAGCGCGCGGCGGATTTCGGCGCGGCAACTCCGCGCGTCGGGCGGCTCGGTGGGTTTCACGGGATAGAAAACGATCTTGCAGGGCGCGTTCGGAAACAGAAGCGGCAAGGTTCCTTTGGTGAATTCGCTATTGCCGATCACGATATCGGGAGACACCCGGCTGGCCCAACGTTCCAGCCAATGGCTGCCGTTGGCGGCATCGTGCGCCCAGAAGGCCAGGGGCTTGCCAGCCTTGCGCGCCGTACTTCCGAACATGGCCATGGGCCAAGCCATATGGCACAGCACGACATCGAACGGCTGCTCAGCGAGAAGCGCGCGCAGATTGGCGCGAGCCGACCAAATAGTCCAAGGCTTGCGGGTCCGAACTTCGCCGAGTTGATGCACGCGCGCGCCGGTTTCCGCCAGTTCCCGGCTGAGGCGGCCTTCGAAGCTGAGAGCGAACTCCGGCTGCATGGCCGGACAAAGATGCCGGAACCGGGCCAGAGCGACCAGCGCGGTTTCCACGCCTCCGTACAGATTGCCGCTGCTGACGTGGAGAACTCGCAAGGTGGTACTCGTGGGGCGGACACCCTTGTCCGCGATGGACCCCCGGTCCGTCATGCAGGGGAGGCCGACGGGGGCGTCGGCCGCGGACGAGGGCGTCCGCCCCACATCGGAATGTGAGCTTCCGACTTGCATTAAGCCACCGCGTGCAGAGGCACGTCGCGCGCGAGCGTATTATCCAGCGCCGTCCGCGCCCACAGTTCCAGAACGAAAAGCGTCCAGAGCTGCTCGCTCCAGTTGCGCTGCCCGCTGGAATGCTCCCCGATCATGCGATTCACCGAGTCCGGCCGAATCCAGTTGCGGTCTACGAAGGACCGGCTCTTGAGCACCGCGTTCATGCTTCCGGCCAGCTCGCCGCGCAGCCAGCCGGAAATCGGCATGACGAATCCGCGCTTTTTGCGATACACAATTTCGGGTGGCACGTAGCGCGCCGCCAGCTTCTTCAAAAGATACTTGGTGTGGTAGCCGCGCAGGCGCAAGGAAGTAGGAATTAAAGCCGCGAACTCGATCAGCTCTTTCGATAACAGCGGCGACCGCGCTTCCACGCTGTGCGCCATGGTGGAGACGTCCATCTTGGTCAGCAACTGATCGGGAAGATAGGTCTCGAAATCCAGGTACAGCACGCGATCCACGTCGTCGGAGCCGTTTGCCCGCTCCCACGCCGCGCGATAGTATTCGCTGGGAGCGAGCGTTGCGGTCTCGGCGCGGAAGGCGTCGGTATACATCAGATCGCGGTATTCCTCGAAGCCTCGTTCGTAGAGAAATGCCCGATACCCGTCAAACTGCCCGGCCCGAACCAGCAGGCCGGCTTTGCGCAGCAGGCCGTTTTGAGCGCCTGAAAACCAATCGCCTGCCGAGCGCCGGATGGATGCGGGAACCAGCTTCCTGTAGGGCGCCAGGGCGCGTGCGATAACCGGACGGGAGTAACCTCCAAACAGCTCGTCGCCGCCGTCGCCGTTCAATACCACAGTTACATGTTGGCGCGCGTACTTGGCGACATAGTAGGTGGGCACCATGGACGGGTCGGCAAACGGCTGGCCGTAATGCCAGATGATTTCGGGCAGGTTGTCGAGGGCGTCCACCGGCAGTTCGTGCTCGTGCAGATGAACGTTGAGGTGCTTGGCGGCGGCGCGCGCGTGACGCCGTTCGTCGAATACCGGATCGGCAAATCCGATCACAACGGATTCCACCGGCTGGCGCATTTCCTGCGCCATCAGAGCTACCACTAAGCTCGAATCCACGCCTCCCGATAAGAACGCGCCCAGCTTCACGTCGCTCATCAGGCGCTGGCGTACGGCGCGCCGGAGCCGGGCGTCCAATTCTTCGAGAAGCTCTTCTTCCGACAGCTTCAACTTCGGCGTGTAGGAGACGTCCCAATAGCGCTTGACGTCGAGCTTCTGGCTATCGACATCGAAGGTGAGATGGTGCGCCGGCGGCAATTGCCGGACGCCTTGGAATGCGGTGAGCGGAGCCGGCACCGCCTGGTAGACCAGATACGCGTCGATCGCCTGGGGGTCGATCTCGGGCTTGGAACGATGCAACTCGAGAATGGAGTTGAGCGTGGATGCGAACAGCAGCCGGCCGCCCGAGGGAGAGTAGAATAGCGGCTTCTTCCCTGCCCGATCGCGAGCCATGTGGACGCGCCGGGCGCGCTTATCCCAGATGGCGAACGCAAACATGCCGTCGATGCGTCTGAGCAGTTCTTCCCAACCCCAGGCCCGATAGCCATGGAGCAGCGCTTCGGAATCGGTTTGTGAAAAGAACGGGTAGTGCGGCTCCAGTTCTTTGCGCAGCTCCAGGTAGTTGTAGATTTCGCCGTTGAAGACCAGCACCGTGTTGCCGTCCTGGCTCACCATGGGCTGATGGCCGGCCGGCGAAAGATCGATGATGGAGAGCCGGCGGAATCCGAGTGCGGCATGGTCGTCGGTGTAGACACCCCAGTCGTCCGGACCGCGGTGAATCATCAGATTCGCGGCGCGCACCACGCGCTCGGTCATCTGCGGCGCGTTCGGACCGATGGCTCCAAGAATTCCACACATATTATCGCGTTGCCGCCAATTGCGCTTCCGGCTGCCGCGCGAGATGTCCGCTGAGCTTGCGATACAGGGGGATCACTTCTTCGGCCAGCCGGCTCGGTTCGAAGCGGCGCTCGGCGGTGATTCTTCCAGCGCGGCCGAGGCGCGCGCGAAGCTCGGGATCGCGCGCCAGTTCGATGATGCGGGCGGCCAAAGCCGCGTCATCGCCGGGCGGATGAGACAAGGCGTCCTGGCCTGCGGCGATCAGCTCGGCAGCGCCACCGGCGTCGCTGCAGATAACGGCGCGCCCGCACGCCATGCCTTCGGCGATCACCCGGCCGAAAGGCTCGGGCTGGGTGCTGGCGTGGACCACAATATCCAACGCGCGAATCGCGCCCGCGGTGTCGGCGACATAGCCTGTGAAACAGACGCGATCGGTGATTCCCAACTCCGCGGCCAGTTCCCGCAAGTCCCAGACGGTTCGCTGGCTGTTCTCAGTTTGATAAATTGGGCCGCCGATCACGTACGCCCGAATCGGAAGGTCTTTGGGCAGACGCGCCAGCGCTCGCAGGAAAACGGCATGTCCTTTCCAATGGGCGAGTGTCGCGAGAAGTCCGACGCGAACCGTACCCTGGGGCGCCGCGCGGATATCGTTGACGAGACCAGCCAGCGAATCGAGGTCCAGCTTCTCACCCAGCGGAGAGAAGCGGTTCAGATCGATCGCGTTGTAGACCGAAAGCGTCTCCAGTTGCGGGCCGCACACGTTTCGAACATCCTGGGCGACGCTGGCTGAATTCCCGATCGCGGCCGCGCAACGGCCGGAGCATATACGGAGTAGGCGCTTCATCAACGATCGCGTGCTCACATAATCCCGGACATGCCAGATCACGGGCGCGTTTTTGGGATGTGTCCAGGCGCCTAACAAATGCATCTTTAATCCGTTGGTATGCACGATGTCGGGTTCCAGTTTCGCCAGTGTCCGGCGCAGTTTCGAGGCGTAGCGCAGGGTTCCGGCAGCGGCTTTGAGACAGGACCAGAGCGCCGGGAGCGGGCCGTTTCCAGAATCACCCAAGCGGGCCAGCGCGCGGGGAAAAGGCGCCACCATCACTTGCACGCCTGCCGCGGTGGCCCGATCGACCAACGGACCGTCCTCGCCGAGCACCAGATAGAGCTGCCACCCTGGCTCCGCCGCCCGCAGGCTGGCCAGCAGATCCATCAGGCTCATTTCGGCGCCGCCCATTTGGCCGCACGGATTGAGATAAACGATTCGCATGGAAGAAGAACGGAAGCCGGACCGGGGGGCCGGCGCGAACGAGGGCGTTCGCCCCACATTAGTCCGCTCTGCGGAAGTCCTCAGAAAGCGCCGGAAAGACGGCCTTGGCGAACTGCCTGCATTCGATGAGCGCCTGTCCGGCATCGTCTCCTGCGAGCGGCTGGACCAGCCGGACCAGGCTGACGTCGGATCGTTTGTATTTGATCAGGTCCGGCAGCAGCCTGAGTTTTCCCTGGAACTCCTGGGCCCACACATTGCGGTCGTTCTGATACCAATAAAGCACCAGGATGTGCTGGCCGGCTTTTTCGAGGACAAACTTGTTTACCGGAATGCCGGCCTCGCGCCCCGGTACTGAAATATCGATGATGTTTCGGTCCTTGACCAGCCAGCCGCTGCCGGGCAGGCAGACCGACGGAGAATGCGGGCCATAGCCGCTCTGCAGAGATTTGAAATAGGCCACGAACACGTTCACTGTGCTGCCGGAGGCCTGGTTGGTGTAGTCGCGCAGAATGTAGGAGTCCGGCTTAAGATATTCCTGGACCGTCGGTTCCAGAGCTTGCTCGGAAACTGTTTTCCATTCACCGAGCTCGGCCGGCACGTTGTCGAGCCGGGGAATGGCGATGCTGTTCTCCGGGACCGAAAGCACATGCAGCGCCGCTCCCTGCGCGGCAAGTATTAAAGCGGCCGGCAGCAGCCAGCCCTTCAGAGCGGAACGAAACAGATTCGAATTCAACCTCTCACTAAACCTCGGACTAAACATGACGCGCCTCCCGCATTTTTTCCAAGCGCAGCAGCCCCATGTGGACGCCGATGCAACCGAGCGCCGCCACCACGACACTGACGTAGCCGAAGGCCTCGTGCGTGCCGCCGCTGACCCAGTCATGGTTGTACTGGCCGGCGATGCCGGTGGCCACGATACGCACCGCGTTTCCGAGAATGGCGATGGGAATCGCGAACAACAGAATCCAGATGCGCATGGACTTCTTTTCCACGAAGAAATAGTTGTACAGCACGCACATGAACACAATGGCGACCAGGGAGCGAATTCCGCTGCAGGCTTCTTCCACCGAAAGTTTGATCCCCACCATCTCTAGAACGTTGCCCTCGCGCAGCACCGAATATCCCAGGGCCTCCAGGACGTCGGCGCCCAAACGGCTGGCCAGCAGCTGCAATCCCAAAGTGAGGCGCTCAAAAACGAAATTGGGCGGAGCGACCATCAAAATCAAAGTACACAGCGGATAGACCAGCTCTTTGATCATGCGAACGCCGTAGACCAGCGCGATGCATCCCACAAAAGAGACCAGGAAGGCCATGCGGCTGACCCATACCCACATCCCGAGCGTGCCCAGCATGGCTTGCAACGCCCCCCCGGCCACCAGAATCATGCCGATCCAGAGGGACGGTTGGGGCGAAATGGCCGCCAGCCGATCGCGCTTGGCCCACGCCATGTAGGCCGCGGCGGGAATCACCAGGATGCCGTGCTCCATGTAGGAGCGCTCGTCAAACCAGCTCCCATACATGCTGACCAATACGGGCCAGAACGCGGCTATCAGGAGCGCGTCGAGCGCCACGAACTGAATGGCGCTCACCGTGTGGGCGGTCGCGCCTGTCGCCGCTTTATGCTCGAGTGGTATCGCCATAATCGTAATAGTATTGACGCCGCCGGTCGGAGCTGAGATCGTAGTCGGTGAGCACGGTTCCGAGCAGCGCCAACCCGTCTTCCTGGATAAGCTGGTAAGCCTCCATGGCGGCCTCACGCTGCGTGACGCCAGACCGTAAGACTAAAATAAGCGCGTCGGTGAGCGATGCGACGATCCGCGTGTCGGCCACACTCAACATCGGCGGCGCATCCACGATCACCATGTCGTAACGGCGGCCCAGCGTCTCGAGAATGGTTCGCAGCCGGGGCGAATACAGCGCTTTCGATACGTTATTCTGAGTAACCCGGTTGGGCATAATCGACAGGCCGGGGAAGCCCGTAAATACGCCCAGCTGTTCGGGAGAGTATTCACTGAGCGGGCGATCCTCGCACAGCACGTCGATCAAGCCCCATTCATTGGGGAGGCTGAATTTACGATGCAGATGGGGACGGCGAAAATCGGCGTCCACCAGCAGCACTTTGCGGCCGGATTCGGCCAAGGCGATTCCCAGGTTCTGCACCACAGTAGTCTTCCCTTCGGCGGGTCCCGGGCTGGTGATCAGAATCATCTTTTGGTTCTTATTGGACGCCTGATTGCGGAGGATGGACGCCAGCGTGCCGCGGAACGACTCGGTGATGAACGCCGGCCCGCTTTGCCAGGTGGCCAGGGCGGTAGAACGGTCCTCGTCGCCGCCCTCCAGAAGCAGATCGTGGGATGAGCGGCCATTCGCCTTGGGAAGCATGGCATTGGTACCAAGATTGGGGATGACGCCCAACTCGGGCGCGTTGAACATTCGCCGTGAGACGCCTGGAGTTTTAATGCTGCGATCCAACCGCTCCCTCAGGAAAACGATGCCTCCGGCCACCACCAAGCCGAACAGAGTACCGAAGGAAATGTTGAGTACCGGCTTGGGCTTATAGGGCTCTTCGGGGGCCGTGGCCTCCTCTCTGATCTGGATCGGATTCACCGGCACCGAGCTGTTCAAGTTTGCTTCGCTCTGTTGCACCAGAAGCGTCTGGTACATGTTGTGCTGCGTATCCACCTCGCGCTTCAACGAATTGTATTGCGCGGTGTTACCGGCTAAAGCCCCCACTCGCTGCGATTGCGTGTCGTAAGCGGAGGTCAGCAGCTTCTCCTGCCGGGCCGACCCTTCGTAATCGTTCTTGATGCGTTTGAGCGTGCTTGCGATCTCGTCCTGATAGGACTTTTGCACCAAGGCAATCTGGGCGTCGAGTTTTTGGATTCTCTTGTCCTTATCGGTGTAAGTGATGGCGAGAATGGCACGGTCCCGCTTGAGGCCTTCCAGCTGTCCTTTATAGCCGCGCAGCACGGAATCTTCGAGCACTTCGGCGAGCGACTCAGGCGGGTTCTTCACCGTCAGCTCATAGCGCGTCTGGCGCGCGATCCGCTCGTTTTGAATCTTGGCCAGCTCGCCCTTGAGCTGAGCCAGCTTGGTGTCGTCGAGCGTCGCGTCCGGTCCGGCGAACACATTGCCGGAGGACCGCACGAAGTCACGGAGCTTCTCTTCGGCTTCCTGAACCCGCGATTTGGTTTCTTCGATCTGGGCCGCCAGCCACTCGCTGGTCTTTTGCGCGGTCTGGATGCGCGAATGGGAGGTTTCCTCGACAAACTCCTGCGCCATGGCGTTCAAGAATTGCGCGGCCACATCCGGGCTGGTGGATTCGCAGGTTAGCTCGATGAGCCGGGTGCGGACCACCGGCCGCGCTTCAAATGTCTGCACGGCCATGTTGAGACCGGCCTTGTAGGCTTCCAGGGGATCCTGGGTCACCGGATGAATACGCTGGCGCAAGCGCGAGAAGATGTCCCGCCCGGTGGGGGCCAGCGGCGGCGCGCTATCCGATTGCATCCGCTCGGCGCCGCGCCGCAGAAAACTGTCGCTATGCAGAATGTTCACCTGAGTTTGAATGTCCACCTCGCTGGTCTCCGTACTCTGCGAGCCGCCGATCTGAGGCAGCCCGTTGCTGGTGTTTTGCACCTCAATGAGCAGCAGCGTCTTGTACAAGGGTGAACTCAAGACAATGGAGGCGAATCCCGCCGCCGCACCGACAAACAACAAGCAAACAAATAGCAGCCAGTACCTTTTCAATAACGAAAAAATATTGACGGGCTGTTGGGTATTCTGCTCCTCGTTGCTATGGGGAAAGACGTAAGGCGGGTGTGAGATGGTTGGAAACACTGGACCTTCGTCATGCACCAAGCCGTTCATCGGGTCATCCGGGCCGCTGGAAAGGAGTCGCATGGTTATTCTTCTCCCCTGCCGTTCTGGGCTCGCTTGGTCTCCCAAAAGAACCGGTCCGCGCCACCGGGTAACGCCGCCTCAGCGGCTTCCCTGGTTTGGCTGGACAACAGCTGCAACTGCTCGGTCACCGCCGTTATGAGACGCTCCAGCACCTGCATCTTTTCTTCCAGCTGGTTGCCATCGCGCTGCCGCTGGCCCTCGGCTATCAGCCGTTGCACGGCGTTCCGGGCCAAGTCCGACACGCTGCGAGCGCCGGCCTGCTCGCAGACGCTTACAAATTGACGGAATTCGTCTTCTGAGACTCGGAAATAGACTAATCGTTCCCTGGGTTTCAATACGGCCACGGATGCCTCCTAAATCGATAACGGGGTGGATGCTACGACCCTCCCGGACAAGCTACCGCCCTTTCGGTCCCATTTGGGTACCGTTTTCAGTAGCGGGACGCCTTCAACTGCTGGTGACGGCACGCCTGAAATAGCTAAATATTCCTGCCTTTTACAAACGTCAGCGTGCTTCTTCTGGAGTATGGCGGATCTCAATGACAAGTGTCAATGAACTCGAAGACCTAGGAGGTCCTTAGGCCGTACTGGTACCGGCAATGTTCATGACAAACAAGGAAAATTGCGAGAAACTGGTAAAGGATGGTGCGACCAACACTCGTTTTGGGGCTACTCTGCCTGGGCCTGCTCGGCCTGAATCGGGGAACGATGGGAGCGGCATGGGCGGCGTCACAATCCAAGCCCAAGCCCAAGGCTGCCGTGGACCTGCCCCAATCCAACGTCCAGATCTGTCTCCATGGGCTGTCCGGGTGCGATGTTTCAGCGCTGAGCCCTGACGAAATCAAGCAGGTTGCCCAGGTTTCGAGGAAAAGGAATCTGGACTCCTGCATGGAAGGCTCCACGCTTTGCGACCCCACACGGCTGACCTCGGCCGAGGCGGGCGCGGTGCAGGTTGCCCGCTACCGGCGGAATCTGGCGAAATGCGACACCGGCTCACCCACCTGCCAGCCGCTATTGCTGACTCCCAAGGATGCGCAGGCATTTCTCAAAAAGGTGGCGCAACGGAACTACGACAAGTGCCTGGAGGGTTCTCCGACGTGCGACCCCACTCGCCTGACGCCGCTCGAAAATAAGGCCGTCCAGGGCGCCTCGCTACGCCGCAATCTGGACCGCTGTAGCGAGGGGTCGCCCAACTGCGATCCGCTGGTTCTTACTCCCGGTGAAGCCTCCGTAGTGAAGGCGGCGGCCGAGCGGCGCAACCTGGAGCACTGCCAGGACGGGCTGTTCAGTTGCGATCCGACTCTGCTGACGGAGGCGGAAGCCAAGGCGGTGCGCGCCACCTTTGAAAGACGTAACCAGGCCTCCTGTAGCGATGGGTTAGCGAGTTGCCAGCCTCTGGAGCTGCGGCCGGCCGCATTGAGCGCGGCCAGCGCCGGCTTTCGAAGCCGAAATGTGGAGTCCTGTAAGAAGGGTCTTCCGGCCTGTGACCCCTCTTTGCTCACCGGCCCCGAGATGGCTTCGGTGACAGCGGCGTTTCAGCAGCGCAGGAGCCGGTTGCGGCCTCAGAGCAAACCGTAGGCGGTGACAGAAAATCCGTAAGACCACCCCCTGGAATACCTCATTCCTGTCTTTCAAGCCCAATGTTATACTTCTCGCCAGAGAATCTTCCGGGTGCCCGAGCTCAGCATTATCGTTCCCACCTACAATGAACGAAAAAACCTGGTTCCATTCCTGACTAGCCTGACCGCCGCATTGGGCGAAATGGACTACGAAGCGATCGTTGTGGATGACGATTCCATGGACAGTACGGCTGCGGCCGCACGCTCGCTAGCGCAGTATGATCGCCGGATTCGCGTGATACAGCGGATTGGCCGCCGCGGTCTGGCCTCCGCCGCCGTGGAAGGGCTGCTGGCGGCGAGTTCGCCATTCCTGCTGGTCATGGACGCTGATTTACAGCATGACGAGCGCGTCATCCCCGCCATGCTCGAAAAGATCAAGACCGAGGACCTGGACGTAGTGGTGGCTACCCGCAATGCCGAGGGCGGCAGCATGGGCGAGTTTCCCCAGGAGCGAGTGGGCCTGAGCTGGGCGGGCCGTATCTTGAGTTCCATGGTCTGCAAAACAGCGATCTCGGATCCCATGAGTGGATTTTTCATCGTGCGAAGCGAATATTTTCATCGCGTAGCCCACCACCTGAGTTGCGTCGGGTTTAAGATCCTGGTGGACCTGCTGGCTTCTTCGCGGGAACCGGTGCGGGTGGGCGAGGTGGGATTTTGTTTCCGCAACCGGTTACACGGGGAATCGAAACTCGACATTGTGGTGGGCCTGGAATACCTGCAGCTGCTGCTCCACAAACTGACACGCGGAACGATCCCGGTTTCCTATTTATTGTTCGGATTGATGGGCTCGGTAGGAGTAGCGTGCAATTTTCTGCTGGCGGGTCTGTTCAGCTACTCGTTCGATCTCAGTTTCAAGTCCGCCCAGTTCGCTGGCGCACTCATCACGATTGCGATCAATTTCGTGCTGAACAATCGGCTTACGTTCCGCTCCACAAGGCTGCGCGGCCGGCGGTTCCTGGCAGGCTTGGGAATCTTCTACGTCTGCTGTTCGATCGGATTGTTTGCCCAGGTCACGGTTTCGAGCGGTCTCCGCGCCGGGGGCATGAACTGGGCCGCGGCCACGCTGGCCGGGATTGCAATCGGCTCGGTATGGAACTACGCCACCGCGTTTTTGTTCGTGTGGCGGGTCCGCAAGCACCGCACCAAACTTCTGGCGGAAGCTTACGCGGACGCCGGGATGGGCGTGGGTGCGTGTTCGCTCGGGCACTAAATCACCGGCCGGTTTTGGGCGCGCCAGAACTGGTCGAGCTTTCGTTGGACGCCGGAGAGGCTCTCAGAGCCGCCGGTCCAATGCGACTCCGGATAAACGAATAACCCGGCGTGTGCCGCCGCGGGCCGCAAGTCCGGCGCTCAAGAGGAAATAGAACGCAATAAATGTCCAAGCCACCGAAAATGCATGATTATTCAGCGTGCGGCCCTCAGTCAACCAATGACGCTCTCGGACCGCCCGCGTCCGGCGAACCGCTGGCGTCACGCATCGTAGCGTTCTGGACCAGAGATTATCTGGCTCAACCAGCGGCGCTGGCGGCCCTGGGAGCTTTGTTCGCCGGCTATCTGACTTATCTATTCCTGCTGGGGCCGGCACCCTCAACCTTGTACGGCAACGACGCCTTTCTCTATCTGGACGGGGGCTGGCGCCTCCTGAACGGCCAAGCCCCCAATCACGATTTTTATTTGTCTTTAGGCCCGATTATTTATATGGTGGTTGCCGCGGGACTACGGCTGGCGCACAATTCAGCCAGCGGACTTATGATAGGTTTTCTTTCGTTCGGCGCAGTTATTGCGGTGTTCGCGTTTCTGATATCCCGGCCCCGAATGACGGCGGCGGGTTCGATTCTTTTTTCTACGTTCATCCTCCTGCTGTGTACAGCACCCATGCCCCTGGGCGCGCATAGTTCGCTCGACCTGAGTTATGCCATGATTTATAACCGTTTCGGTTATGGCTTATTAAGCATTTTATTTGTAGCTCAGCTGCTGGCTCCCCAGAAGCTGGCAGCGCGTGCCCGGCAGGAGTGGTTCGCCGGGATGGTCAGCGGCGCAATCCTGCCTGTTCTGTTTTTCCTAAAAATTTCCTACTTCGGGGTCGGGGCCGCATTCACGCTGCTGACCACCCTGGCCTTCGCGGACCTCAGAACTGTTCGCCGGCTGCTTGCGACGGCTTGTGGCCTGGTTCCAATTACATTGGCGATGCTGGCGTTTCTCAGATTCGACGTGGGCGCATTGGGGCACGATCTGGCGGACACCATCCGCGCACGCAGCGCCCGCATTTCCCACTTTGGAATCGCCGATGTCTTCGACCCGAGCACGGCATCGCTGCTAGCGCTGGCTGTGGCTTTGTGTTTTCTGGGGCTAAAAGATGCGGGCGGTAGAAACAGGATCTGGCTCTCGGCCGCGGCGATTTACACAATTCTGGCGGAAGCTCTTTTCGTTCGAACTAACTCCATACACGCATACGTTTTCCCTCTTTATGCCGTGTTCACCTTCATTCTACTTGCCGACCTTGGAAACACACTTCGTACCGGCCAGCGAATCTCGGCCGCCTTCGCAGCGGCTCTGATTGTTATCGGTCTCAGCCTGATGGCTCAACTTTTCTTCGATCACATACGCAGCCTGGCGCTGCTCACAACTTACAAGACGAACACCGGTTTGAGAGCGGCCGCCTATCGAGTGGAGGGCGAGCATCTGCGAAGTCTGGCCTTTTACGACAGAGGGGATGAAAGCGACTTGGCGAGGCAAGAGAACGGGCGTTTTTATACCGCCTACTTGAACGACGGCATCGATCTGTTGAAGAAGTATTCTACTTCCAGCGACATTGTCGCCAGCCTCAGCTTTCACGATCCTTTTCCCTACGCTCTGCTCCGTCGGCCGCCCCGCGCTGGAAGCACCTGGCTTTTATTGGATAACAACATATCGGCGGGCCACATGCTCAGCGACGCCAGGATGTTTGGAGACGCCACGGTGGTGATGACGCCGAAATATCTGCCTACCACGCACGCTACCTCCGATGAACTGCTGTTCCGCGAATACGGGCCGTATCTGCTCAGCCATTTTACTTTCGTCGCCGAGTCGGACCACTGGCGTCTTTACCGGCGCCGGGAGTAGTGACCGGTGGGGACGCCTGCGGCGGCATGTTCACTTCGTAGACTGAGAAGGGATCGCTTTGATTGAGGAGGCGAAGCTGGGCGCCGCCATCCAACAGCGCGGAACTCAGCCAATACGGCCAAGCAGTGTCCAGGCACAGCAGAAAATGGGGCGTGCGGGAAACAAACTCATGGAAATCCACCACCTGGAGCGGTAAGGCCTGACGGAAGCGCGGGAGGGTAATATCCGTGCTGGATGCGCCTTCGTAGCGTAGCTCCATTTGCGCGTCCGCCAAATAGTAAACTCGCCGCCGCACCGGGCCGGGGGCATAGTATTGCAGCTGCATGTAGAACAGCGCTCCGCTGGCGGCAATCGGCAGTTGGGACCGCTCCAGTTCACGCACCCAGCCCGCGGTTCGAAATGACTGGCCGACCGGTGTAGACAGGCCTCCGTTTTCGAACGCCTGGGCCCGGGCTTGTGGGACGCTCTTGAAGACGAACCAGCCGAGCAATCCCAGCGCCAGCAGAGTAGCCACGAAGCGGTCTCCGCGCATCGCTTGGCAAAGTGCAAACACCAGTAAAATTGCGACGCCGGCCGCGCAAGACAACGAATAGCGGTCAAAGTATGCGCCCGTAAGAAACGATGCCGGCACCACGAACGCGGGGAGCAGGGACAAGCTAACGGCCAAAACCCAGTCCGCCAGCGGGGGAGCCACCCAGCCGGGAACGGCGCGAGAGAAACGGGGCCCGAGCAGAAGACACAAAATCGCAATTCCCAAGATGGGCAGGTCCGAAATGCCGAGCAACGATTGGTAGGATCTGGCTATGTCACTCCAGTGGGGTTTGGAGAACATTCCCGCGGCGTAAGTATTGCGGGCCAAACGTATGGGAGTAAGAAAGACCAGGAGCACGAGCGGCGAGGCCAGAAGCACGGACCAAATCGGCCAATCGATCCGCTTACGAATCCAGGTACGGGTGAGTTCGGCCAGGCCCAACGGAATCCACAAAAATATTGCGTAATAATGGCAGCAGACAACGCCGACCAGGCTAACCAGAAGGCCCGCCAGGGCCAGCCGGCGCCGTCTGCCATCCGCCGCAGCCTGCCAGCAAACCAGCGCCAGGCCGGCCATCCCCAGCACCAAGCCGTAGCAGCGCATTTCGGTGGAATAGTAGAACATCAAAGTGACAGCGGGGAAAATCATGGCTGCGAGCGCATAAACTGCCGGACACCGCGCGGCCACGAAGATAAAGATAGAAATGGAGAACACCAGAAACCCGAGCATCATGGGCAAGCGCGCGGCAACGGGATTGTCGCCGAAAAGCGCGATAGCCCCTCGCACCGCCAGGGATGCCGCCGGTGTGTGCATATCGAGAGCTTTCCAGAAAAAATCTACTAACGCACCAACGGTTGGCAGCTTAGCCGGGTAATAAGTGGCCATCTCGTCGTACCACATCGGCCTGGTGGCCGCCAGAAGTGTGCAAATGGTTAAGAACAACAGCGAATAGCACGAAACGACCAGAACCTTATGTTTCTCGACGAATGCAGCGAACGAATGGATGACCTGGCCGATGCGTGAGACGACGCCGTGGTCATTGCCTGACAACGCGCTGGCCATGGTTTATTTCACACCTACCGGCGTCACTGCGCCGCTGGTGTGGCTGTTGCGATGCAAATTCCAAACAAAATCCCAAGCGGCTGCCGACTGCCAGGCCTGTGCCGGGATGGCGTCGAACAAACGCGTTCCCACGCGGGGAACATCGCTGGGATTTTCGGGAGCAGGCGGCAGGTGCAAGAGATACCGGACCAAAATCCAGTTGCCCACAATCTGGCTGTAACTCGGATTGAAGCGCAGATCCTCAAAATCGACACGATCGCGCCCGCCCAGGTACAGCGCTTCACGCTCGAAGGGTTGCCCCCGCAGCAGCAACACGAAATCGAGCGGCCCGGCCAGCACGGCCAAGAGCTGCACCGCGATGCCCGCGGCGACCACCGGAATTACGAGCGCGCGATGGCGCAGGATGGCCACCACCGGAATGCACATGAGCAGTACGCCGGGAATCAGGAAGCGCACGCCCCACGCGTCGTCACCGGACCAATCCCACCATTTCGCAAACAGCAGCACTTGCGTGGCGCAAATCCCCAGAAACAGCCAGGCGTCGGAACGCAGTTGTGCGCGGGCGGCGAAAGCCTTCCAGCCCAGGACGCCCAGCAACAGCGGAGGCGAAAACAGAAAAATGCTCTTCCCCGCCGAGAGCAGAATGCCATACACGCCCACCAGGAACGAACTCGAAAATCGCTCCCCCGCATAGCCGCGATCGAACAAAGAGCGATACCGGACGTAGTTCGCCAGCATGACCAGAGCGATGGACGGAGCAACGGCGATCGCCATGCGGACGCAGGCCCTCACAGACCGGTTTTGAAGGAGGTACCAGATGGCCAGGGGACCCACCACGGCGATGGAATCCGCGCGGATGGCGAGTGTAAACGCCGCTATCAACATCCCCCAAAACGGATAACCGAAGCGCATCAGCACGAAGCCTAGAAATACAATGGTCAGCACCAGCGGTTCGGAAAAATCCAGCTTGGTATACGGCCACCAGGTGGTGGCCAGGCCGGCGATAAGGACCGTGAGCCACACCGAGCGTGCGGGATAAAAGTGCGCCAGGTAAAACGCGAGCAGCGCCAGAAAGAGCGCACCGTTGATCACGAACATCAGGGTATATAGCGCGGCTTCGCAGCGGATTCCGGTTTTCTTGTTTACGATGTATGCGATCGCAAGCGGCGGCACGGCCAGCAATGAGTGGCCAATGCCATATTTCGAAATGACGGCATTCTGCCCGACACCGGCGGCGGACCGGCCAAGAAACATCTCCTTCGCCCAATCTATCTTGAGACGTCCGTCGCCGCTGGTGTAGTGGCCGGCCCAAGTGCTCAAATAGACGGCCGAGAAAAGGAAAAACACCCGCAAGGAAAGCCGCAGTGGCGACGCATCCGGCGTCAATGGACTCTCCCCGGCCCGGTTACTTATGTTGCGTCTCCCAATCGTATTGAATCCGGGGATCGTCGTAGGGAATGCGGCCTTCGTCCTCGGAATCGTAGAAACGATCGGTCAGGTAGACCAGCATGGCGGGATCCGGGCCGATCACCTTGTAGCCATGCGCGATGCCGGGCGGCACCAGTAACTGCCATCTCCGCAGCGCCCCGAGGTACATCGTATTGCGGACGCCGAAGGTATGCGACTCGGTGCGCAGATCCACCAGCGCCACTTGCAGCATGCCATTGAGCGGCACCCACAGGTCGGTCTGCCGGCGATGGAAGTGAAACGCCTTGATGGTTCCGGGATAGCTGAGCGCGGCGGAAATCTGCGTGGTCTCTTTCGGGAAGCTCGCCGGGAGACCCTGTCCCATGCGCGCGATTTCGAGAAAATAGCCGCGATCGTCCGCCCACACCGGATACGGCTGGATGCGCACCCCGGCGATCAGATCCTTGGAGTCCGGCGCGACGATCACTTTGCCGATCCCCTTGTCGCAGCTGGGCGTGGTGACATGCATGGCCGATGTTTCCGGGGCCGGCTGCTCTCGCGCCGCGGAACTCATAAGCTGCGCGCTCCAACCTCGACGGCAGCGCTACGCCTGGTTTCCGCTACCAGGTTCCCGGCGCGCAGCAGGGAATCGAACGTTCCCGCGTCAGTCCACCAGCCTTCCAAATGTGCGTAGGTCATCGCGCCCTCGCGAATGTAGGCATTGTTGACATCGGTGATCTCCAGTTCCCCCCGGCCGGAGGGCACCAGTTGGCGAACCTTGTCGAAGACGGTCTGATCATACATGTAAATACCCGTCACGGCGAAATTCGATTTGGGCGCCTTGGGTTTTTCCTCGATCCCGACAATGTGACCGTCGCGAATCTCCGCCACGCCGAAGCGTTCGGCGTCGTGGACTTCCTTCAGCAGGATTTTGGCGCCGGATTTCTGACGCCGGAAGTCTTCCGCCATGTGGCGGATGCTTCGTTCGATGATATTGTCCCCCAGAATGACGCAAATGGGACCGCCGTCGGCGAAGTGCTCGGCCAAGCCGAGGGCGTCCGCGATGCCGCCTTCGCCTTCCTGGTAGGTGTAGTCCAGATGCTTCAGACCGAACTCTTTGCCATTGGCGAGCAGGCGCAGAAAATCGCCCGAGTTCCGGCCACCCGTCACCACTAGGATCTCCCGGATGCCCGCATCGACTAACGTCTGGATGGGGTAGTAGATCATGGGCTTGTCGTAGATGGGGAGGAGATGTTTGTTGGTGATCTTGGTAAGAGGGAACATGCGGCTACCGGTACCGCCGGCGAGAACGACGCCCTTCATCTGTACACCTTGAAGTGTTTGAAACTCATTGAAGTCTCTAGTATACAGCCCCGCGCGGCGGCGCCAGCTAACCTTTCGGAGACAGAGCAGCCGTAATCCGTCGCTAAGGCTCGGGGATCCGGCTGAGGACTTCGTCACGCTGGGTTCCGGTGTTTGCCAGGGCGCAGCGAACCGGTGGAAGGACTGCGCGGCGCACATGTCTTCCAGGGTGAAGCGCTCGATGGTTCCGCCCAGCGGATGCCAACTAAGAAGTGGAGATTTCGCGCAGCTCTCGGTTGCGATTCGCGTAGTTTTTGTCGTGATACGACTGATATTCGCCGCTTCGCACATGCGCGATCCATTCGGGATTCTGGCGATACCAATCCACGGTAGCCTTTAAACCACGCTCGAAGTCCATCTTCGGCGACCAGCCGGTTTCTTTCATCAGCTTCTCACTCGAGAGGGCATAGCGGCGATCGTGGCCCGGCCGATCCGTTACGTATTCGATCAGGCTGGATGGTTTTCCGGTGATCGCCAGGATCTGCTCCACCACGGTTTTGTTCGGAAGCGACCGATTGCCGCCGATATTGTAAATCTCTCCGTCGCGGCCTTTATCGAGCAGCGTGAGAATGGCCCGGCAGTGATCCTCCACGCACAGCCAGTCGCGAATCTGCATTCCGTCGCCATAGACCGGAAGGGGCCGGTTGTCGAAGGCGTGCGTGATCATGAGCGGGATCAGCTTCTCGGGAAACTGATACGGGCCGTAGTTGTTGGATGCGCGAGTCACGATCACCGGAAGCTTGTAGGTGGTGTGATAGCTGAGAGCAAGCAGGTCGGAACCAGCCTTGCCGGCCGAGTAAGGACTGCTGGGTTGCAGCGGAAACTGCTCGTCGGCTTCGAGCGGCGCTTCCAGGCTGCCATACACTTCGTCGGTGGAAACATGGATGAATCGCGCCACGCGCTGCGCCCGCATGGTCTCAAGCAGATTGAAAGTGCCGCGCAGATTGGTCTCGAACACCGGCTGCGGCGCAAAAATGCTGCGGTCCACATGGGATTCAGCCGCGAAGTGCACCACCGCGTCCGGCTTCACTTCACCAAAGACGCTGCGCAGCGCTTCGAGATCGCAGAGATCGGTCTTGAAGAAGCGGTAACGCGGGTTGTCCGCAACCGACGTGAGATTCTCCAGGTTGCCGGCGTAAGTGAGCTTATCGACATTGGCGATCTCGAGGTTTGCGATTTCACGCGAGCGATCGTCAAGAGCGAGGCGCACGAAGCAGGAGCCGATAAACCCGGCCCCGCCCGTCACGATGATTCTCATAGATTACCCATGTTGATTAACCATGTTGATTAACCATATTAACGCGCGGCGCCGGCTCCCTCACGGTCGCGGCTCGGTAGCTTGTCTTTGCTTACGAAATCTCCACGAGAAAAATACTTCTCCAACCAGCAATATAACGCGATGAACAGATACCGGCTGCCCATCTCCCGGATCTTGAGCTTGGAGACACCGGAACGGCGGTTGCGCCAGGTGATCGGTATGACGGTCCACGAATAGCCGCGCACGATAATTTTGAGCGGTATCTCGATCGTCAAATTGAAGTGCGGAGACAGAAACGGCTGGCAGCCCTCTAGCGCTTTGCGGCGGTAGGCCTTGAACGCATTGGTGAAATCGTTGAGCGGGACGTGAAAGATGATCCTCAGAAACAGGTTTGCCAAGCGATTCAAAACCAGTTTGTGCCGGGGGTAGTCCACCACGCCGCCGCCACGCACAAAGCGCGAGCCGAACACGGCGTCCCACCCTTCGTTCAGCACCTCCCAGTAGCGGACCACGTCGCGGCAGTCGTCCGATTCGTCGGCCATCATCACCACCAGCGCGTCGCCACGGGCTTGCGCCAGGCCATAGGTCACCGCGCGGCCGAAGCCGTGCTCGCCGGTATTCTGAACCGGCCGCAAGGTGGGGACACGCTGCATGGCTTGCTGCAACGCCGTCCAGGTACCGTCGGTGCTGCCGTCGTCCACCACCACAATCTCGTGCTCGATCAGGTGCAGCCGCAGCTCCACATAAAGATGCTCGACGGCGGCGCCTACGCGGACTTCTTCATCGCGGGCCGGAATGACGACAGAGAGCAGACGAATGGGCTCCTGGGGCTGAGGGCGGCGCTGCTTCATGGAGCGCTTCTTTCGAGCCAGTCCGGGTGACGCTCGGAATGTTCCGCGATCTCTTCCAGAATGTTGGCCAGCGGCAACTCGCCGCGCCAGCCGAAATCGCGCGCCGCATCGCTCGAATCCATGACCACCCAGGGAATATCGTACGGCCGGGGCGCAGTGTCGGCCGTGGGCGCATGTTTGCCAAAGCGGCGGTCGCACCAAGCGGTCAACTGCGCGAGCGAAATCGCATTTCCGCGGCCCCCTCCCGCGCAATAGATGCGCTGGCCGCCAGCGCGCCGGCAGTTCATTTGAGCATCGGCCAGAGCGGTGAGATCGCGCGGATGAAACAAGTCGCGAGTTTGCTTGCCCGTGCCATCGATTCCGATGAAGCGCAGCGGGCGGCGGCGGGCGTGGGCGTGAATCCAATACGAGAACACGCCCTGATCCGGCGTGCCGAACTGCCCCGCTCCCGCCAGGACGCCGCAACGGTCGATCCAAACCGGAAAATCGAATGCCTCGCCATATTCGAGAGCCAGAGCCTCGGCCGCCAGCTTGGTGCTGCCATACAACGAGACCGGGGCGCGAGTGGAGAAGTCCACGCCGATGCCCTGGCCTGAGACGCCGTCGGGCAGTTCGGCCGCTTCATCCAGACAAAAGGCATCCCCCACGGCGCGCAGCGGCAAAGAAACCAGCGCCGGGATGGAATATACGCGGCTGCTGCTCATCAGCAACAAACCCGCTGCATGAGCTTTGCAATACTCCAGCACATTTACAACGCTGGTGAGATTGTGCTCCATCAACTGACGGCTGCTAAATCCGGATTGCGTGCCCGCCAGCACGCTCGGATTCGCGGCGGCGTCGATCACCCAATCCACGGCGGGCAGCGTTTCAAAATCGCTGGGGACGCGAATGTCGCCATGCACCATCTGAACGCCCGCCTCCCGAAGCCGCGCGCGGTTCAGTTCGGAACCCGGCCGCATCAGGTTGTCGATGCCGCAGATGGAAATCCCCGCTCGGCGTTCCAGCAGACCCTGGGCCAGCGAGCTTCCAACAAAGCCGCAGATCCCGGTGATCAACAGTTTCATGCGGGCCATCTCATCGCGTGGCTCCCGCGGTTTTGTCCGTCCTCCGCTCCATCCATCCGGCGGCGATCTCTTCGAAGATACGGGGCAGACTTTTGCCGATGTCCCAGGCCGGATAGTGGGCCTTCATCTTGCGCAGGTCGCTGTAATAGCAGATGTGATCGCCGATGCGGTTTTCATCCACATAGAGATAGCTCATGGCGCGGCCGGTGATCTGTTCGGCCAGGCTGAAAGCCTCGAGAATGGAGCAGGCATTGCCCTTCCCGCCGCCCAGATTGTACACTTCGGCGCGGCGCGGAGCCTTCCAGAATTCGAACATGAAACGCGCCACATCCTCGGAGTGGATGTTGTCCCGAACCTGCTTGCCCTGGTAACCGAAGACCTTGTATTCACGCCCCTGAACGTTGCACTTGATCAGGAAACTCAAGAAGCCGTGCAACTCGACGCCGGAATGATCGGGGCCGGTTAAGCAACCGCCGCGCAGGCAGCAGGTGGGCATGTTGAAGTAGCGCCCGTATTCTTGAACCAGAATGTCGGCGGCAGTTTTGGAAGCTCCCATCAGGGAATGCTTGCTCTGATCGATGGAAAGATCCTCGGGGATGCCGTTCTCGAAAGCGGGGTCGTCGTAATCGAAGCGCGTGGCGAGCTCTCGCAGCGCGATCCCATTGGGCCGGTCGCCGTAGACTTTGTTGGTGGACATGTGGATGAACGGCGACTCGGGGCAGGATCGCCGGGCAGCTTCGAGAAGATGCAGCGTTCCCAGCGCATTCACTTCGAAATCGAGAAAAGGAATGGCGGCGGCGCGGTCGTGCGAAGGCTGAGCGGCGGTGTGGATGATCAAGTCCGGGCGCACCTGGTCCAGCAACGCCAGCACACCCTCGCGGTCCCGGATGTCGAGCGCGGCGTGCCGGTAATCCGGGATCTCCCGGCGCAGGTGCTCGAGCACCCAGCTGGTATCGCCCTCGGGGCCAAAGAAAACCGAACGATGATTGTCATCAATCCCGTGAATCTGAAAGCCCTGGCGGGCAAAGAACCGGGAAACCTGGGAGCCTATCAGTCCGCAGGAGCCTGTGACGACTACTTTCGGCATGTTCCGCTAGTGTCCCCGGGTCGCAAGTCCATGGGAGAATTCGCAATGTGGGGCGGTCCCCCCGAACCGCAGCCGACGCCCCCGTCGGCTTTGATTTTCGTGCGATGGTTGAGCCGGGCCAGGGGCCCGGAGCTGACGGGGGCGTCCGCCCCACCAGAAGTGGTGTGGAACTTCCGACTTGCGACACCAGCGCTCGAATGGGCCATCTCCTCCATAGGCTACCATTCGTTAAGGAGGCACACCGAAGCATTGAAGCCCGCCATTACAACCGGCGCCTTTGAAGAAGCTGCGCGCAGCCTGCAATCGATCTGCTCCACGTCTTATCCAGCACAGATTTCCCAAGCTATCGATTTGCTGGTGGAACGGTTCTCGGCAGGCAACAAGCTTCTGGTCTGCGGCAATGGCGGGTCTGCCGCCGACGCCATGCACATCTGCGCCGAACTGGTTGGCCGCTTCTTCAAAGAGCGCCGGGCGCTGCCGGCCATCGCCCTCAACACCGACCCCACGGTTCTCACTGCGTGGAGCAACGACTATGCGTACGAGTCCGTGTTTGCGAGACAAGTGGAGGCTCTGGCGAAGCCAGGGGACATTGTGTGGGGAATTTCCACCAGCGGGAACTCCAAGAACGTGGTGGCCGCGCTCAAGACGGCGCGGGAAAGGGGAGCATCCACGATCGCCCTGACCGGACAGGGCGGCGGCGCGATGGCCGAGTACGCGGATGTGCTGCTGGCCGTGCCGCTGTCAGTGACGCCGCGCGTCCAAGAAGCGCATGCGGTGACGTATCACATTATTTGCGAGGCGGTGGAAGCGGCGCTGTGCAAGACGCTCGCCGACGCGGGCGGATCAAAATAGCTTAGCGCGCCACGCGCTCGAGCTCGGCGGATGCTGCGGCGGTGTAGAAACGGCCTGCCGTTACTGTGGTCGCGGGCATGCGGATCACTTCAGCCGCGGTAGCTTTGCCGCGCGATTCCAGTCCGCGTTGCACGGCCTCCACAAAGGCGCTCAGGACCAGTGGGTTCATATCGGAATCGAAATCGCGGCCGAAATTCACATATTGCGAATTGGATAGCGGAATTCTCAATTGCCAGCGCGGCTTCGGCGAGCCCGACCGGGCCTCCTCAAATACGCGGCCATTAAGACACATTCGCACTTCGTGAAATCCGAAACTCTGGCTGCCCGAGCAAATCTCAGCCCAGCATTCTTCCACGGTGGCGGCTTTCGAAAGCGAGCTTTCAAAATCGGCCACGCGGGTTTCGACGTCGATAATCCGCCGGAATTTTCCGCCCAGGAACATACGGCTGGCCGAAGCAAACTCGGTGTAGTCCAATTGCCGGATGCCGATCCAAACCGCACCGCCGAACACAATCACAATCAATCCGCTGAACTGGTTGTGCAGAGCGCTCGCCAGCAGCGACAGCACCGCCACCACGGCACAGATTGCGTACATGGTGAGGACCGCGTTCTTGGGGCTCAAGCCTAGATCCAGAAGCCGGTGGTGGATGTGCCCACGGTCGGCTTGGAAGATCGGCCGGTTGCGCAGGTAACGCCGTAAGATCGAAAGAACCACGTCAATGAGCGGAATGGAAACGGCCAGCAGCGGCACAGTGAGCGCCACTAAGGTGACCGATTTTTCGCTCCACAACGCACCGTAGCAACCCAGCATGAAACCGATCAACAGACTTCCGCTATCGCCCAGGAAGACCGAAGCGCCATTGAAGTTGTAACGGAGGAATCCGAGCAGGCAGCCGGCCAGCGGCATGGTAGCCAAAGCCAGCGGCAGGTTGCTTTGCGTGAGCGCGGCCACCAGCATGGTTACAGCGGCCACCAGACCGACGCCGGCGGCCAAGCCGTCCATTCCATCGATCAGGTTGAACGCGTTCGCGCAGCCCACCAGCCAGATCACGGTGATCGCGAATCCGAGCCAAGGCCACTGGGGTAACCCAGGCAGCAAATGCACGTCCACGTGGATGCCGGCGAAGTACGCCAGCACGCTGGCCCCTACAATTCCCATCAGCTTCTGCCAGGCGGCCAGCCCGATCAGGTCGTCCAGCACGCCCGTCAGGAACACCACCGATCCAACGAAAGCCAGCGGAAGAATGTCGGGAAGGGCGCGATGCAGATGTTCGGTGTAGGTAAAAGGCAAGGCCAGTGCAATTGCAAATGTGATGACGTAAGAAAGAACAATGGCGATTCCTCCCACCCGGGGAATCGGCGTCGCGTGCTTCTTGCGCACTCCGTCCGGATGATCCAGGAAGCCCAACTTGCCCACGTAGTCTCGCACCAAGGGAGTAAGAATCAAGGCCAGGACTGCGGCGAGAGCACCTAGCGTGAATATGAGAAACAAAGCATTCTCCTAAAGATACTGGCTTCGGCTAAGGGTGCAAAACCAACTGGTACCGCTGAAGCGGTTGCTAATGGACAACGAGATCCAAGCCGCCCGGCTTCCGCCTACCATACTATTTCACACCCGAAACCATTTAAAACCAAGAACATTTCAATCTAGCTCGTACTAGTACGCTCCGCCTGCAACTAAGACCGGCATCTTAGCGCCAATACCGGCGTCTTAGGGTCAATAGCGACGCACGACATCTTACAGTCTGACGCCTTCTGTTCCGGCCACCCGGCTCCGCTTCATCAGCAGGAAGCCCGCCGCCAGAAGTGAGAAGAGTATCCATGCCCCACCGCGGGGCTCCGGAGTCATTACAATCTGCTCCTGAAACCCGCCGATTCCCAGCCCATTGGTGAAGGTCATGTTGGAGCCGCTTACGATTTCGAACTGCGACAGGAAGCTGTTGAGAGCAGTCTGATTCGCATTCATGCTGGTATACCAGCTCACGGCCTGTTCCAGGTAGCAGGCCGCGTTCACATTGTCGGGGTTGATGAGGGCTTTTTCGGCGGTGGGGTCCATGATGGTCCAGATGGCTTCTTGAATTTGATTGTTCGAAGTATTGCCACCTTGGCCCAGATTGTAGATGGACACCAGATATGCCACCATTTCGTAACGCGCCAGGGCGCTGGATCCGTTTCCACTGTTAAAGAAGGCGTCGTCCTGGCTGTCAAGTGTAGTATTGCCGTCACTGATGGAAATTGCGGCCCAGCCGGTGGAGGAGACGCCGCCGAATCTGGTCTCGCTCAAGTTCGCTCCGGTTCCGAGGATGGTTACGTCAGCCGAGTTGTCGGAAGGCACGCCCAGGTCGTTTGCAAAATCGTCACAAAAGATTTCCACCGGCACGCCATTCAGCGTGGCCGTAGCCCCGCCTCCACCACCGGCCAGCTGAAAATTGTAGCTGATTGTATTGAGCGGAACGGTTCCGCCACTCGCGCCTAAAGTCATGAACAGGAGTGCGAATCCGGTTCCCAGAATTGATTTGCTGTTCATTGCAGCTTTAGATTACGGGCCGCCGGCCGGATGGGCAATGAGGCGCTAGTCATGACCCTACCGGTGGGCGTACCAGTACTTTGCGGACAATGGTTTGTTCGCTAGAGCTGCGCCGCAGCCTTTTGCGGCGAAAACGGCCGGTACGTTCATTACTATGGGTCCTGAGTGCGGGCGGTAATCGTTATGTAAACTGGCTGTGCGATGAATTGGCGAATCCTCCCAGGCCGGTTGACCTTTCTTGCTTTGACGTTAATGCTTGGGCTGGCGGGATGCCGCAGCGCGAATAGCTATCTGGATAAGGGCAATGCCGTTTTTGCTCAGGGGAAATTCGAAGAAGCAGCGTTGAACTACGGGAAAGCCGTGCAGAAGGATCCCGCCTTCGGGGAAGCTTACTATCGAGCCGCGCTGGCGGAACTCAAACAGAACAAGGCGGCCGAAGCCTTGCAAGATTTCAAGCAAGCGGATCGGCTGATGCCTGAAAATCAGGCGGTCAGGACCGATCTGACCAATCTGCTGCTGGGCGCTTACATCGGCGATCCCAAGCATCCCCGGTTTCTCTATGATTTATTGGTTCAGTTCAGTGAGAAATGGCTGAAAAGCGACCCCAATTCCAAGCAAGGATTGCGCATCCAGGGATACTTGGCCATGCTGGAGCGGCGGCCCGAGGAAGCAGTTACAGTTTTTCGCCGCGCGCATCAATTTGACCCGCGGGATGAAAAGATGGTCGACGGCTTGATGGATGCTCTTTTCCGCGCGAACCAGCCTGGGGAGGCGGAGCGGGTCGGCCTGGATTTTCTGGATACGGATAAGAACGCCGGGGACGTCTATGACGCCTTGTTCCGGATGTATGTGGCGGCCCATCGCATTCAGGACGCAGAGCGGATTCTTAAACGCAAGGTAGAAGCAAATCCCAGCCAGAACGCCTACCTGCTGCAGTTGGCCGCTTTTTACGCGGGGGAACACCAGACGCGCGAGATGGATCAAGCGATGCAGAGGTTTCTGGCCCAAGGAGCGAACAATTCGAAGGTTCACGTGGAGGCCGGCGACTTCTATGCCTCAGTGGGGGATCTGGAAGGCGCTCTGCGGCAATACCGGGCCGGAAGCTCCGCGGACAAACTGCTCTATCAAAACCGGATCGCTCGAGTTCTTTTGTTGCAGAAGAACACGCAGGAAGGCCTCCAGGTGCTCAACCAGACGCTCGCACAGTATCCTGACGATGCGGAGGCACGCGCTTTGCGGGCCGCGCTTCTGGTTGGCCAGCCCGGGGCTGGAAAACCGGGCGAAGGCGTTCAGGATCTGCGAGCTCTCCTAGAAAAGGATCCGAACGATCTCTTCTTGAAGTTTCTGCTGGCACGTGGGCTGGCCGAGAGCCAAAACCTCCCGGAGGCGCGCATGCGCTTGCTTGAAATCGTCAAGCTGCGGCCCCAATTCCTGGACGCTCGTATCCTGCTGGCCGACGTCGCATTCCAACAACACGATCTGCCGGAGGCCATCCAACAGGCCGAAGCCGCGCTGGAAGTAGATCCCGGGAACTTGCGGGCCCGTGTGCTGAAGGGCAGGGCCTTGCTCCGGCAAGGTAATCTCGATGAAGCCGGCGCGGTGCTGGGCAGCCTCTCGCACCAGGTACCGGAATCCGTGGATGTACGCCTGGAGCTGGCCTACCTGTCCTTGAAGAAACGAAATTACGGAGAGGCGGAAGGCGCCTTTTGTAAAATTCTGAAAACGAACCCGGGCGAGTGGAGGGCGGTGGAGGGCCTGTTGGATACCGACCTGGCCCAAAATCATCAGAAAAAGGCGTTGTCCCGCCTGGACGCGGAATTGACGCGTTCCCATGGCTCCCCCGCCATTCGTTCTCTGTTGGCGGCTACGGCTTTGAGAAGCGGGAAATATGATCTAGCCATCGAAAATTTTCGTGACCTGGCCAATCTGACGCCCGATTCCATCGACTGGCAGATCCAACTGGCCAACGCTTACCAGCTCAAGGGGGACGTTCACAACGCCATCGCGGCTCTGGAGAAAGCGGCTGCGCTCCAACCCACGGACCCCAGGCCGGGCGCCCTGCTTCCGTTCCTGCTGGAGATGGAGAACCGCGCTCAGGAAGCCAAACAGGTAGCCCGGCGGGCCCTTGCCGCGCAGCCCCAGGATGCGGTTGCGATGAACAATCTCGCGTATCTGCTTGCCGAGACTGGCGACAGTCTGGACGAAGCTGTTGAACTGGCCCGCAACGCGGTAAGTAAAGCGCCCACGAATCCGGTCTTCCTGGACACCCTCGGCTTCGTCTACCTCAAGCGCGACCAAAACGATGCGGCGTTGGATATTTTCGATCGTCTGATTCGCCGCTATCCGGACGATCCCGCCTGCGCTTACCACACCGGCATGGCCTGGTATCAAAAGGGAGACCAGGCCAGAGCAAGAACGCTGCTGTCACATGTTCTTGAGCTAAGACCTAGCAAGGAGATCGAATCGGGCGCCAGGGACTTACTCAGTCGAATAAACTAAGTCAATGTGTCTAAAAGGCTGTGTCGAAACCGGCTCCCTTACGGTCGCCGCTCTGTAACGTCCGCGTGGATGAAAAAGTACTGCGGTACCGGAGTGGGTTTTTATTGGTACCCGTTGCTCTAGCATTCTCGGGGAAGGTCCCCTATGATAGCAGTGTTATAAGGCTTAATTGGAAGATTAGGTCGGAGGAGTACGTAATGATGCGATCATATTTTTTGGCCATTGGTTTGGCCGGCGCCCTGTCCTTTGCGGCAGTGGCGAGCGCCACAACTTGCGCGGCAAATACGTGGTGCTTTGGATCCAATCCCGAGCAGGTAACGAACGGAACCACTTATTCCAGCAGTCTGGGTAGTATCACGGTTTTCTCCGAAGAAATTAAGAATAGCGCCAGCGGTGGGACTTACTACAGCAGTTCGAACTCTGCGATAGACGGACTATTCTCAACCAATGACAGTGTGTACAATGAGGGCATTGGCATTGCTCCTTTCGACCCTTCCGAGGTCACCGGGACGCATTTCGGCACCCAGGACGGCATCACGGCCGCCGCCGACGGAAATAACGCTTATGGCAACATTCTAGTTCTGGAGCTCGGCTCCAACATTGCGAAGGGAACTTCGCTCTCGTTTCTGCTGCAAGCCGGCATCAATGCGGCCACCGACACCGTGTCTGCGTACTGGGAGGACACCGCGAATCCGCAAGTAAGTCCGAGCATCATGACCAAGTTTGTGACAACTACAGATGGACAGATCTCCACCAACGGCACGACGCCCCAGTTCAGCATTACTAAGAACACTTCGGGCACCGAGTTTATCGCGATTGAGGCGGACTGCCGTTACCTGCTGCTGGATACCATCACAGGCCCAGGCGTCACGGCGGCAACTCCCGAGCCGCGTTTCTACGGCTTGCTGCTGGCGGGCTTGCTCGGTTTAGCGGGCATGGTTTATCAGAAGCGGCGCGCCGCGCAAGCGAACGCGTAGCCGGGGAGACCACCGCCCCTCAGCGGCCCGCGCTTTGCGCCACCTGAGGGGGAAGGCTGAATGGAATCTCGATCACGACGTCGGTATCTACCGGCGCTCCGTCTTCGGTGGCGGGTTTGAATTCCCAGGATTGCACGTCTCGAAGCACGGCGCTTTCCTGCGCCGGAGCGAGATTCCTGAGTAGCGCACGCACTTCCAGCTTGCCATCCTTCGTGATGACCCCGGCCAGCTGAACCCGCACCTCGGTTCTCGCGCCCGGCGGCACCGGTTCCACCGATTCGAACTTACGCAGTGGAATAGGCGCGCGCATGTTCAGACCTTCACTGGCTCCAGGCTTGGAATCGCGCCCGGCGAACCAAATGATCCAGTCTGAGCTGTACTCGTCCAGATTCTCGATCGGAATCACCATGGTGTACACGTTACGGCCGCGGAATCTGCCCTCGATCGAAGCTGGAATGCTGCGCGAAGCCGGGTGCAACGGAACCGACAGCGTAGAGACCGGCAGGCTGCGCAAACGATCGGAATACAGCACTATTTTTCGCGGACCATCGACATGCGGCGGCGCCACGGCTTTGCGGTCGTCGTGAATGGTCAGATTCGGCACTCCGAAACCGCCTTTCACTTCTCCGGTGGCTATCTCGCCTACCTCCGGCGCTTGGGCAAACTGGCCCGGCCGCGACCCGGCGGGCACCTGGCCCTTGTCGTTGGGATGCAGACCGACCACCGCAATATCCACCTTGCCATTGCCGGCCACGTTGGCCGGACCCGGAGGACCATTGGAGGGCGGTGGCGCGCCCTTGGAGAATGAGGGTGCGCCTATTCCATCCGGCAGCGCCGCTCGCGCCACGGCAGCCCCCGTGATATTTGCATCGGGCAGGGGAACATCCGCCGTTTGCACCGGAATCACCACGCGCACGGGCCGCTCGACGGGCGGAGGCGGAACGAAAGTTTTGCGCGGCTTCGGGATCTCCACCGGTTGAGTGTCGATCTGCTGCGCTTTGTTGGGGTCCCCGTTCAGCGTGGGCGGCGAAATGTTGGGTTGCGGAGCTTTCACGCCTGGCGTGTCTGGTTTGTCCACCTTCGGTCTGGGCTCCGGAGGCGGAGGCGGCGCGGGGATTGCCATCGCGGCGCGGGCAATCAGATTAGGCGCGGGAAGGTCCTGATGGATCTCCACCTTGGGCACCGGCTGCCAGATGAATTGCTTCACCGACTTAGGCTTGGGCGCGGTGGCTATAATGGCAGTGGGGGATTTCCTGGGCGCGCGGGGCGTGGGGAACGTCCCGATTCGCTGCTGGGCCGAAACGTCCGGCAGGGCTTTCTTGGGAGGAGACTTGGGAGGGCTGTACCATACGATCTTCTTCTCTTCGGGTTTGATCAGCTCGTCATAGATCGGTCTGGGGTGCGCCGGATCGCCGGATTCAGCGTGCGGCGCGAGCAGCAAGCCGGTGACTACCACCACATGGAACGCAATGGAGAGAATGAAGGAAGAGGGGCGAATGCGGTATCCGCGAGTAGCTGTGGAACGAAGGGGACCGGCAGCGCCGCGAATTCGTATTTTCAGGGACATTGGCGCCCGGTCTTGCATGAGAATGCTCCCTGTACGTCCCCTATATCGCGCGGCGCCGGGGTGCGGCGGTAGGTGGGCTTCGCCGCCCGCCGAAATTGCCCACCAAAATTGAAGGATACCAGAGTCGCCATTATTCCAGCCAGCAATTGCCGCCCGGACTGAGTAAGTCAGTACGTCTTTTCCACGGCCAGGACACCTCCCGCCAGCAGCTTTTGCCGCCCCTGCTCCATCTCGGTACGAGTGGAGAAAGGTCCAACTAAGATACACGCATCGCCGTTGTTTCCCTGCTGAACCTGTGCGCGAAATCCTTTGTGTTGGAGCGATCTGACGAAGCCCGCGTCTTGTTTGGGCTCAAGAGCGGCTATTTGCAAATAGAGATTGGCTGGCGGCACCGTGTACCAAAATGCTTCCGCCATGGAACTGTCCCCGGCAATGGGCGCGGCCGCCAGGGACGCCGGGGGCGGCGGAGCGGGATCGGAATTCACTGGGATACCGGTAGCCTTGCTTACCGGTGCTACTCCTGCGGCGACATTTTGGTCAGCGGCTACGCTTTGGTTAGCGGCCACGCTTTGGTTAGTGGCTACGATGCGAAGGCCGACATACCAGCTCCCGAGCGCCAGCCCAATGGTCACAGTGGCCGCAAACCCGAAGAACAAGCCCCTGAGCGGCTTCGAAGCTTCGTGGGAAGCCCCCAGCGGGCCCTCAATTTGAGCGTCTACACCTGGTGAATCCGGCGGTGCTATGTCTGTTAGGCAGTCAGAGGTCGGCATACGGCGTCTGTTGTACTCAGTTGTACTCAGTCCTAGGTCGGACACCTTATTGATCGGCGGATCTGGTGGAAAACAGTAGAGCTCAGACCTCAAATGGTTCGCTAGAATAGATCAAATCGCATGGGAACCGATCTGGTCAAAACGCCTAGAATCAACGAGAACTTCGCCTCCTTCAAGCTGCTGATCCGGCGCTCCAAGATTCATCGCTACGGAGTATTCGCCGATCAGCGTATTCCCGCCAATCGTAAGGTGATTGAGTACACCGGCGCTCGTTTGAACCGCAAGCAAGCCAAGATTCGCGGCGACGGCGACTACACCTATTTGTTCGCGGTAGATGCCTATTGGACGCTGGATGGCGCAGTGGGTGGCAGCGGCGCGGAAATCATCAACCATAGCTGCAGTCCAAACCTGGTGAGCCGCATCATGAAAGGCCACGTCCTTTATATGAGCCTGCGCACCATTCGGCCCGGCGAGGAGCTGACCGTGAACTACAACTTCGATAAAGACGTGCGGACGTTTCCCTGCTCCTGCGGCGCGCCGTCCTGCGGGGGCGCGATCGGGAAGGCAAAGAATAGCCGAAAGCGCCCGGGCTAAAATGCGCCCACATACGTGACAGCACTACGGTTACTAGTACTACCAGAGCTCGCGGGATCTTCAAATTCGTTTTCAGGTTGCCGGAAACGATGCTAGGATTGGTTCCAAGAGGTCTAAGGGAGAACCCTGAGTGGGTTTTTGTCGTATTAGCCTTTGCCACCGCGGATGGGATGGCACGATTCTCACCGTTTCCAAAGTGAAACCACGCTCCACGAAGAGAGCCCGTCAGTACTAAAATTGCAGAACCCCGGCGGCGGTTGCAGTACGGATGGATGATTCAACTCCGGCTGGCGCACGAGCATACTGGGTTTACTCAAATATGTCCACTTTACCTCGGTCGGTCACGATTGGTAGCGATTATGCGTCGGTGCTGGGATCATTTCCCCAATGGAAAAGGGATGGAAACGACAGGCGGCGCTTCTCGGTAGCGAATCTGGTGCTGGACGCTGCGAAATCTTGTCCAGAAAGCATCGCACTCTCGGCCGGTGCGGATGCCATGACGTTCGGCGAACTGGCGGCTCGATCCAGACGTCTGGCGAGCTATCTTATTGAACTCGGCGCCGGGCCCGACGTACCAGTTGCTCTGTGTCTGGAACGCTCCTTCGATTTCATCGTGGCGGCGCTGGCGGCGCTGGCAGCGGGCGCGGCGTATCTGCCTCTAGACCCCAGTTGGCCGGCAACGCGTCTACGCACAATCGTGGATGATGCCCAAGCTCCACTCGTCATTTCGCGCGGCGCCCTGGCCAGACTCGCGGTTGCAAATGGAACACGCACCATCGATCTGGACACAGCCGCCGGCGCCATTGAGCGCTGCGATCCTTTAGCTGAACCCGTCGCTGTTACGCGCGACCGGCTAGCCTACATCATCTACACCTCTGGGTCCACTGGCGAGCCGAAGGGCGTGGAGGTGACGCATGGCAATCTTTTGAATCTCATCTTTTGGCATCGCAACACCTTCGGGATCACGGCCGGCGACCGGGCGAGCCATCTTGCCGGAGTCGGCTTCGATGCCGCGGTGTGGGAGATCTGGCCGCATCTGACAGCCCGGGCAAACCTGGTGCTGGTGGATGAGCAGACTCGCACGTCCCCGGATCTTCTGCGAAACTGGCTGGCGAAGGAACGCATCACTGTGGCATTCGTCCCCACCGTGCTCGCTGAATCCATGCTGGCGGATTCCTGGCCGGCGGAGACTCGATTACGATATTTGCTGACGGGTGGCGAAGCGTTGCATCGCCATCCCTCGCCCGGGCTGCCCTTCGCGGTAGTGAACAATTATGGTCCCGCCGAGTGTGCCGTGGTGGCGACATCCACGGTGATTCCAGCCGAAGGCCGAGCGGAAGCACCGACCATCGGCAAGCCGATCGCGCACACGCAAATCCGCATTGTCGACCAGGAGGGCCGTCCGGTGGCGCCCGGCCAGGTGGGCGAAATCTATATTGCTGGAAACGGGGTGGCGCGCGGGTACCGTAACAATCCGAAGA